>Ga0247668_1000021_pt1 | contig 59717 bp, 90 predicted proteins | sample CNK09_metaG_FD_182737 | JGI IMG/M metagenome (GOLD analysis project Ga0247668, IMG submission 182737) | Soil microbial communities from Purdue University Martell Research Forest, Indiana, United States - CNK09 | ecosystem: Environmental > Terrestrial > Soil > Temperate forest > Bulk soil...
TGCGGCCGAGCACGTCCAGGTCGTTGCCGAGCTGCCCGGCCTGAACCCCCATCGCCTTGTACGCGGCCGTGGTCGCCGCCACCTGGACCTTGATGATGTCCCAGGCCGCCTTGCTCTTATCGAGGAGCTGGGACGTGGTGATGCCGGCCAGGTTCAGCACGCCGAGGGCCTGGGCCTGCCCGCCGTATTCCTTCGACAGCCGGCCGACCCGGGTGGACACGAGCTGATACTGCTGGCCGAGCTGGGAGTGGGCGGTCTGGAGCGTGCGGACCACATCTTGCTGCGCCCGGTAGGCCGCCGTGACCGAGCGGGTGACTTCGCCGCTCTTGAAGTTGACGCTGTTGGTGTACTGCTGGGTGTGCGCCAGCTTGGCCTGGGCTTCCGTCAGGTTGGCGGCTACCTGCGACTGGGCCGACCCGATGGAGTCGAGCAGGTTGGGGAGCCGGGCGTTCTGGATGGACTTCTGGAGGCCGTCCACGAAGTCCTGGGCGGAATTGTGCGCGTTCCGGAACACGAATATCAGCCCTGTGATGGCCGCTGCGGCCAGGGTGATCCAGACCATGATCGGCACCCGGGACAGGATGAGCATGGCGTCGCTCAGCAGCCCTGTGGCCGCCGCCGCCACGCCCTCGGAGGCGGCCATGCCCAGCATCACGCCCGTGTAGGTGATGAGGTTGGCGATCCCGCCGGCGATGGCGGTGGCGAAGGTCTTGAGTGAGGTCAGGCCGACCAGGGTGACGGCCTTATTGAAGTTGAAGAAGGCGCCGGTCAGCTTGACCAGGCCGCCGACCATGGCCAGGAACAGGGTGACTGCCGTGCCGCCGTAGATGAAGAACCCGTGCAGGAGGAGGCCGAAGGCGATGACCGGCTCGGCCGCCTGGGTGAACGCCTCGATGACCCTGGTCATCCAGTCGCCCACCTTGAGCAGGATCTCCGCGTAGCCGGGGACGGCCCGGAAGACGGCGCCGAAGATGCCGCCGAAGTTGCCGATGGAGTCACCGAGCAGCCGCACGTCATCGACGGCGTTCTCCATGAACTTGTTAACCCCGGAGCCCGTGGTGACCGCGACGACGAACCGGGCGGCGAGCTGGTCCAGCACCTTGCCGGTCTGGGTGGCGACGGTGTTGAACGCCCCGCCCCGCTTGTTCATGAGGACCAGGGCGTCACCGAAAAGCTGGTACACCTCGGGCCGGACGGAATCCCGGAGCTTGTCGAATCCGTGCGAGAGCTGGGGAAGGGTCCGGCCGGTAGCTGCTGCCTCAACCTGGACGGCCTTCATCCGGTTATAGATTTCCTTGGCCGCCTCGGACCCTGCGACGCCGAAGGCGGTTACCGCGATGATGGCCGGGGTCCACACGGCCACCGTCTCGATCACCGCGTCGGCCAGCAGGTGCCATACCGCCACCGAGGTAAACATCTTGGGCAGCACGCGGTTGAGCGCCCCGCCGAACAGGGTGAGGTGGCCGGTGAGCAGGCGCCAGCCGGCGGCCGAGGCCGTGGATGCCCGGTTCGCGCTGGCGAAGAACACGTTCATCGCCGTCTCGGCGACCGGGAGTTCCTTCTTGCCCAGCTCGCCTACGGTGTGCTCGATCCCGAGCAGGGCGGCCTCGGCCGCGAGCAGCTTGCCCATGTCGATGTTGGCGCCGAGGCGGATGTCTTCCGCCTCCTGTTTCAGCCGCTTGACCTCGGCCTCGGACGCGGCGATCTGGGCGGTAAACGCCTTCCTGTCAGCATTGATCCGGACCGCGTTGGCGTTGGCCTTGAGGACTTTCAGCCTGGCTTCGATCGCGACGATGTTGGCCGCCGCCCGCTTGGAGTCGACTCCGGCGGGCATGTCCTTCAGGTCTTCGCGCAGGTGCGCTACGCGGGCGTTCAGGTCCGCGATCTGCGCGGCGGCCTTGGCGTCGTCGGCGTTGAGCGACAGCTTGCTCATCTTCTGCCGGAGGTCGGCGATCTGGGCCTGCTCCCTCGCGATGGCCGCGTCGATCTTCTTGGTATCGCCTCCCATCGTGAGGTTCGCCATCTGCCTGGCGAGAGTGGCCAGCCGGGCCTGGACCCGGGTGATGTTTGCCTCGGCCGGCTTGCTGTCCGCGTCGATCCGCAGCTCGGTCAGGCGGCCGGACATCGACTTGATCCGGGCCTGGAGGCTGGTCAGGGCGAGGTTGGCTTCCTTGGTATTGATCCCGAGCATGACGTTGGGCCGGAACCCGGCGAGCTGCTTGCGGAGCTGGACGTCAGCGAGCTGCCGGAAACCGGTGGAGTCCGGGTTGATGACGACGAAGACATCGCCGATGACCCTGCCGGTCGCCATCGGGTCAGCCTCCCGCCGCCATCAGAAGATCCCCGCGATGGAGTCCAGGCCGGTGGTCAGGAACGGGTACCGGTCGTCCATCTGCCGGGCCGGGTACTCCAGGAAGATGCCGGGTGACCCGGGCGCGTTGGCGCCGCCGTACAGGCTCCCGGTGATCGTGCCCCGCCCCAGGTGCGGCCGGATGAGGGCCTTGGTGTAGCCGGGCGGGTGCGCGGTCGAACCCCGCCCGGCCCGGCGGCGGCGGTCCCGGGTCAGCGGGTCGCGGACGCGGACGACGGACCGGGCGACGTCGGCCACCTGGACGGACAGGTCCAGGAGCAGCTTCCCGACCGGTCCTTCCGGGGATTTCAGCAGCTCGTCCAGCGTCCTGTCGTCCCAGCGGATCTCGCCTGCGGTCGTCATCGGATCTCCTCGTCCCGCTGCATCCACCCGGGGATGCCGGTGTCGTGCGCCTCTACCGGGGCATCCGGGTTGTCGAACGTCATCCCCGTGGCTTCCTGGTGCTCTCTCAGCGCCTCCAGCGCCTCCTCGGCCGGGTCATCGGCCATCCCGATGGCGATGTCCAGTTGCGCGATCTCGTCATCGCCGAGCCCCTCGGCCCGGATCGAGTAGGCGACGTTGCACAGTTGCCTCGGCGTTAGCGCCTCGATCCCCTGGCCCGACGACCGGAGGAGCGAACCGTCGAGCCGCCCGAGGTGCGTCGTTGCCCAGGTGAGGAGCCAGAGGACGGCTTTGTAGGGCGGCCGGCCATCAGCTCCATCGTGGCGGTGATGACGTCCATCAGGTCTTCGGCGCCGGCCCGCGTCTCCATGGCGTGGTTCTCGAACTGACCCCAGTCGCCCGGGTCGTAATCCGCGCATTCCGTCTCGTCCGGGGTGCTGACCTTGCAGGCCGGCCGGTCGTCTTCGGGCACGTCCTCCATCCCGGCGGCGATCTCGCAGGCCGTGCACTCACCGCAGCGCTCCGGGGCACAGGACTCACAGGTCCCGCATCCGGGGCTGCCGGGGTAGATGCAGTCCCGGAGCATGGCGTACATCGCGGCCAGGGCCTTGGGGTCCTGGATGGACAGGTCCGCGTACATGGAGAACTTGAGCAGCGGCATCGCGCCGATCTTGTCCGCGACCCGGAACTTCCTGCCCAGGAACTCCACGGTGCGCCGGTCATCGACCACCGTCCCGTGGACTACGGCCAGGCTTTCTCGGCCTCCTCGCGCGGGTCGGGGAGCGGTGCGACGCCGGCCACGGCGCCCTGCATCCTGGCCAGTTCCGCGTCCATGTCGATGTCCAGGCCGGCTTCTTCTTGCTGCATGGTGATCCTCCTCGTGGTGCCTGCGGGCGCGTGCGGGTGAAGTCGGCCAGGGCACCGCACCCGCCCGGTGCCCTGGCCGGGTCCTGGGGTCAGGTACCGGGCAGGCCGTAGGTCGGATACCGGCTAATGCGCGAGGCGGCATTCCATGTGCTCTTCAAAGACACCGCTGCGGAGACACCGCCCGCGAGCGAGTAGTCCGGCAAGATCGTCCCGAAGAAGTACTGCGGGACCGGGGACATCTGGGCTGCCAGGTTGGACGGGTACAAATAGAAGTTGCGGGGAAGGCCGTCTGTGGCGGCTACGTACGTCTGGGCAGTAGCGGTGTCATAGAAGCCCGTGAAGTCTCCCGAGGCGTCAGGGAGACCCGCGACGTAGATGAGGTTCGTGTCAAGCATGGCCGTGACTTCGACCTTGTTGACCGAGAAGTTGATCGACCAGTCCGACAGGAAGGCCATGGGGGAGGCGGTCGGGTTCGGGCCGCCCGCGCCGTCAACGGAAACGTACGCGACTCCGTTACGGCCGTGGATGCGAGACACAGAGAGTGCTCCTTCACAGATCGTGAACAGGAGCCGGCCCTGCATCCATACGAGCGGCGGTAGCTATGCGCTCCGGCAGTAACTTACGCACCAGGCTAGCGGGACAGTTCATGAACTCGCGATACCCTGGCCGCAGAGGCCCGGCCCGTGCCGGGAGCCGCCTGTCCCGTTCTCGTGGTCCGGGGCAGTCAGCTCGTCTTTGGACGGTCGGCACGGTACGGGTCTCAACTGTGGACGAGGAGCGATGGCTTCCGGTACCCGGTTACGCGGGCTTCTACGAGGTGTCTGACCTGGGCAACGTCTGCTCGCTGGCCCGCGCCGCCACGGCCGGAGGGCCGCTCGCCATACAGCTCAACAGCAAGGGCTACCGGGTGGTCACCCTGTCTAAGTACGGCCGTTGCCGCACGGTTCCGGTCGGCAGGATGGTACTGGCCGCATTCCGTGGCCCGGCCAACGGGCGGCGAGCCCGGCACGGGGCGAAGGGCCGGGGTGACGACAGCCTGCCCAACCTAGAATGGCGGTTATGTCCCCGGCAGAGCTGTGCGTCGTCCTGGACGAGTGGGTCCGGCCCGGCTCCCCCGCATCGGCTTCCTCGCCGGTTACCTGGACTGAGTACTGCTACAAGGTCTACGCGGCCACCCCGCCCTGGGAGCGTAACCGGTGGGTCATGAACCTGCCCTCGTACCTGGGCCTCCGGGCCGAGATCCCCCTGGCTGGCCGGGTAACGGTCCTGGATGACCTGTTCGGCATCCCCCTTGAGATCCGCGACAGCGGCGGGCTGCCGCACCTAGAATGACGCCATGCGGCTGCGCGTCGTCATGGACGACTGGACCCGGCCGGCTCCCGGCACGATGGAGATCGACTCCGGGGCCGGCACTATCCGGATCTGGCTCCGCGAGGGCGAGTTCGTCATCCCCCGGGGCGCGATGACCGTCGAGGAGATGATCACGGTTACCGAGCTGGCCCGGAACGGGATGCTGAACGCAGCCGCCCCTGGCGGGATCACCCTCCGGAATGGCAACATGTTCCAGATCGCACCCGGGGCAATCACGATCACCCTGGCATGAGCATCCCGATGGCCGTCGTCCTGGATGACTGGTGCTGTAAGCCCGGTACCCGGACCGCCTGGGCGAGAGTGGTGTCCGGCTGCATCCAGGTCACGGCCGACACCGCGCTGCTCAGTGACCAGCTCATCCAGCTCACCCGGTTTTTCGCGGATGCGGGAACCCCGGACCCGGAAATGCTGATAGCCCTGGAGCCGGACCGGGACTAGGGCCAGGCCGGCCGGAGGGAGACTGATCCCGGCCGGCCTGGCGGCAGAGATCAGGCGCCGGACGGCGGGGCGTCAGCGGCAGCGTCAGCCTCGGCCTCGGTGCGGAGCGCGTCCATGTCAGCCTGAGCCTTAGCCAGGGCGTCCATGGTGGCCTGGGAAAGATTCCCGGCCGCGACCTCGGCCTGGAGGGCTTCCACGAGGCCCTGGATGCTGCGCAGGGCGGTCAGCACGGCCACCTCGTCAGCTTCGATCCGGGCAGCGGCAGCGGCGACAGAGGCATCCTGGGACATGAGGATATCGACTCTCCTAGAAAGGTCTGCCACGGCGGTCGTGAGAGCGGCCTGACCGGACAGGAGCTGGTTCAGGGTCGACTGCCTCGCGATGTCCGTCGCAACCTGGATCAGCGGCGGCAGCGGCTCAGTCACGGAACCCAGTATGTCACGCGGCGATGCGGTAGCCTGGGCCGTGGTTACCTTGAGTTGGTGCCCCTGCCCGGGATGTCGGCCCGTGAGCAGGGGCACCGTCATCTACAGCTTCTCCGCTAGCTCCAGGAACCGCCGCGCGTTAGCGTCGAACGTGCGTCCCGCGATGGCCGCCCGCGCCTTGGCCGCCAGCTCCTCGCGTTCCCGGTCGTGCGCCAGCCACCACCGGAGCTGATCGCTGGCGTCCTCCGGCCCGGTGAAGGCGGGCAGCATAGGGAACGTCTCGTCGCTCTCCGGCCTCGGATCGCGCAGGAAAAACAGCTCGCAGGCCGCCATCTCCACCTCCCTCGGCCCCATCGAGACACCCTGGACGGACCCCTCTTCGGCCTCGCGCCGGTAGAAGTTGATGCCCGTCTTGCTGTTCCGGTAGAGCCCGGCCGCCTGCGGGTTGTCCACGCAGTCCGGAGCGCCCTGGATGGTCCCGACATACGGGATGAGGGGAGAGTCCGGTTCCAGGCTGCCCCAGTCGGCGCCGCCGATCAGGACGTCGATCCCGTCCAGCCTCATCGCCTCGAAGAACTGCTTGCGCGAGTTGAACGCCGAGCCGATGAACACGAAGTCGGAGGCAAGCTCCGGGTCACGCGGCCCGGTCCGGGGGTAGTGGACGTCCGGCCTGTAGGCGTGCGGCATGTACTCGCACGGCCCGAACTTGCTGAACTGCGGCAGGCTCGCCGCGTCGTTGAGCAGGTTCAGGCTGGCGAACGCGCCGCGCACCGCCTGCTCGGAATCCTGGTACGGGCATTCCGTGTGCAGGATGACGACCTTCGGTGCCAGCCTGCTCTGGCGCAGCAGCCGGAGCGTGTCGGCGCTGGCGAAGAACGCGCTGATGAACAGCACGACGTCCGGTTCCATCCAGAGCACCTGGTGCGAGAGGCCCTGCATCGCGGCCCACCAGGCTTCTTCCCGGGTCATGGCCGACTTGACGATCGGGTGGTCCTCTTCGTCCTTAGTTCCGGTATCGATCAGGGCCATGTTGTAAAAAATCAAACGATCATTCAAATTATAGCCCGCTACCTGGCATCCTAGCTTAGCCAGCGCGTCCATCCAGCCCGCGTAGACGTCATGAACACTAAAATCCGGGCCAGGGTGAACAACTAGAATACGCACTCGAACACCACCTCCCTTCGCGGGTAGAAGGAAGACCGGCTCCCGGAGGCCGCGACCATGGCGTCTAGCCGGTACATCCGCCACAAGGGCATCTCGCTGGTCTTCCGGTCCGGCTCTGGCGGGGGCGGGGTCGCCCAGTCGTCCACGACGACGGTCAGCAGGTGGCCGGAGCCGGCGCCAGGATATTCCGGTCGGCCGGAACGTTCAGGTGTCATATCGTCTCGGCTTCCGCGACCGTCTCCGGGATCTTGTCCGCCCACCGGATGTCCGCCCCGCCACTCAGGACCGGCAGGATCTCCAGCACCCGCGTGTCGGCATACCGCTCGATGTAGATGGTCACGGCGCTGCGCACGTCGATGTCGATGATCACGCGGCGCACGTAGTCGCCGTCGCGGACGATCCCGGAGTCCCGCAGCGCTTCCCAGAGCCCTTCCGACCGGCCGTGTATCCGCTGCGGCTTTTCTCTCTCCTCCATCAGCGGTAGCCCTTGGCCGTGCCCCAGGCCCGGAGATCCCGGGCGATGGCCCTGGCCGCCCCGGCGTGATGCTCGTCCGTCCAGGCCCGGGTCTGCCGGTAGAGCGTCAGGTCCGCGTCATCAGCCGGCGGCTGCGGGGGCTGCGGCTGCGGGGGCTGGGCGTCCAGCGGGAGCGAGACGGTACCGTCGCCCTGCTCGCCCAGCAGGCGGCCGAGGGTGTCCCAGGAGTAGGCGAAGGTGCCGTTCTTGCCCCAGCCGGTTCCCCAGGAGTTGTCGAAGAACACGAGCTGCTGGCCGGTGTCCTTGCCCCGGCACAGGTACTCGTGGCCGCCCCGGACCGAGGCGCCGGCGCTGATGGTGACGAGGCCGCTGCTGTCCGGCTGGTCCATCGAGTCGTACCAGTTAGACCCGATGCAGACCGGGTGCTCCTCCAGCGCGTCCAGGACCGCCTCCAGGCTCAGGCAGTGCAGGTAACCGGAGATCAGGCCCAGGTTCTTCGCCGCCTTGGCCGCGCTCGGGCCGGAGGACCCGTTGTCGTTCGGCGGGTAGGGGCCGTCCCCGTCGATGGTCTCGGCGGCCGAGTAGATCCGCACGGCCAGGGCCTCGTCCAGGGCCGGATGGGAGACGGGGAGGGCGGCGTAACACGGGTCGCATTCCAGGGCGCCTGTCTCGGCATTCCCGGTGCAGCTCCCGATCTCGCCCTGGTCCAGGATGTCGCCGTGGCGGGTCCACATCTGGCTGGTCAGCGTGCGGTCTTCCCGGGGTGTCCACGGGTAGGCCAGGTTCCGGCTGTCGTGGTAGACGTTCCGGCCCAGGGCCATCCCGGGCAGGTGGTTCTGGTCGATCCGCTGCGCAGTCACAGTCCAGGTGTCAGTCATTTACATGCCTCCTGCGATGACGTTGATGCGGGCACCGAAGTAGGTGACGCCGCCGTAATCCAGGCGGCCGTACTGGGTGACCGTCTGGGCCTGGATGAAGTCGATGAGGCCGCCGAGAGTGGGGTCCGCCTCGATCGCGTTGGGAACCGATGCCGCCGCGTCCGCATCCTCGCCGACGCCCAGGTAGGCATCGAGCGCCCGCTGGGTGGAGTCGACCGGGGCGCTGTCACTGATGATCACCAGGACGCCCAGGGAGAGGTTGACCGCGTTGCCTATCACCGGGCCGCCCATTACCGGGCCGTCCATGGTCACGCCGTAGGTGATGTAGGGGTTGCCGGGCAGGACGACCGCGCACGGCGGCGTGATCGAATCGCGGGCCTGGCCGTCCGCGCGGAGCCCGGTAAACGCGGTGATGTTCGCGGCAATCGCGTTCCGGATGGCGACCAGGTTAGCCACGGGTGCTCGCCCCCGTCCGCGAATGTCCCGGATCGTCCGGCCCTAGCTCCCAGGTCATCCACCCGGTATGCCGGAACCCGGCTCGTTTCATCTGGCGTACCTGCCATGGCCAGGAGATCCAGGTCCAGATATCCCAGATCGCGGTATACCACCAGGGGTGCAGCGGCGGTAGCGGGTCCTTAACCACGGGTGTCCGCCTTTGTCCACGTGTCCGGGATTGTCCGGATCTTCCTAACCTCGTCCAGGGCGCTTGCCGACGTAGAGATGGTGCTTCTCCTGGAGATGGCGGACGGTGATCTGCTTGCGCTGCACGTCCGGATGGTGCTTCCAGCACAGGTGCCGGACCACGCCGTTGTCTTCGAACCGGTGGCGGCCGAACCGCAGGCAATGCTCCACCTGGCAGTTGTTCCGTTTCCACTGCACGTACGGCGCAACCAGGATGGCAGCCAGCAGCGTGATGTCACCGACGAACCCGGACCAGAATAGGTACCACTCACCGGAGGCGTTATCGAGACCCAGGATGTGGAGGAGCTGGAGCCAGAGGTGGTGCACACGGGCACTCCGCGATCCCTGGCCCTGAAACCGGTCTCTCCGGATCGCTGCCGGGTATCAGGATAGCGGAGGGGGAGCGCGCCTGGCCGGCTGATCGCGCTCCTGCCCGGGATGGACTGTCCGGCTCCGCTGTCCGGGCGGCGGTGACTAGTACGCCCCTCCGGCGGCCAGGATACGTTCCGGTCGACCGGAATGTTACCCGGATCTCTCGCGGTAGGGGAGGTCGTGCGGCTCGCCGTACCACATGCAGCATCCGCCGTCTTTCCGGAGCAGAGCTTCGCAGTAGCGGCAGTGCGTGTCCCAGTACCGGGTTCCGGGGTCGTCAGCCATGTCCGGTCACAGGTTCAGGCAGCGGACGCCGCCGGCCGAGGAGGCCACGAGAATGCGGACCAGCTCGAACGTCTCCTGCTCAGTGAACCCGTTCTCCAGCCAGGCGGCCTTCCACTGGGCGTGCACGGAAGCCATGGCCCGGATAGCCCCGTCCACGTCGGGGGTGATGCCCTGGCTCGCGCGCAGGATGGCCTCCAGACCCGGGACCTCGGCGGCCGGGATTCCCTGCCCGCCGCACTGATTGCAGAGCTGGCCGGACGGGAACTGGTTTCCGCAGTTCGAGCACAGGTCCAGATCCGGCGGGTCTGACGGCTGTTTACTCACCGTCGTTCTCCCCAATCGAGTAGCCAAGCCTCTTCCGGCGCACCTGGCCAGGGTAGCTCCTGCCCCCAGCTCAGCACCCCGTCCGCCGTGGCCAGGACTGCGTGGTATCCGGCGGGCACGGCCAGCCCGTACAGCAGCCCGGGAACGGCCCGGTCCGGGGACGCATAGTGGAACGAATCCAGTATGCGTCCCGCGAATCCTTCCACGGCGATGAGTTCCAGCAGTTCAGGGAGGGTGGTTTCCCCGGACGATTTCGCGTGCAGGTCCAGGATGTCGTCCAGGGTGGCGGTTACCCCGGTCCAGTACTGGAGGGAGGCGGCGACGGCCACGGCTGCGCAGACGGGCAGCGAGTGAAGCCAGGGGGCCTCCGGGACCCCGGATGGCGGGTACGGCCAGGCCGGGTTCCCGGAGAATATCAGGCTAGCAGCCTTCGGCCTCCTGGCCGTGACCGGCGACACGTACCGCACGCCGTGCTTGCGGGCAGCCTTGGCGGCGCGGGCATGCACGAGGTTGTGCCGGGACGCGGCCCGCTGCCGGGCTGACCTCGGCAGGCCCTTCGCCACGGACCGGGCCTTCTTGAGATTGGCGCGGTCGGCGGCGAGCTGCTTCGGGGTGATGTGCGAGGCTGTCGCCTGCGCGGCCATAACCGCCCCCGTCCCCCGCGCGAGCCCGAGCCGGCCTTCGGGATGGTCACCGGGACCAGCGCGGAGCAGTTGACCGTGGTCAGGACGTACATCACACACCCACCTTCTGCTTGGGCCGGACGAACGCGCGCAGGTTCTCCACCAGCCAGGGGTTGGACTGGATGCGGACCACGCCGATATCGCTGACGCCGGCCACGCCGAAGGGCGCGTCCTTCATCTTGAATTCGTCGGCGGCCAGGATGCGGTTCGCCTCGGTGACCTGCCAGGGGACCGCCGTCCAGCCCCAGGTGGTGATGATCTGGACCCGGTTGAGCGGCGAGAACGGCCAGAGAAACGGGAGCGTCCTCCCGGACGTGATCACCCGCAGCTTCTCGTACGGCCGGATCACCCCGGTAGTGGAGGTGTTGAACCGGTGCTTCCCCCGGTAGAGCTGGTAATCGACGTCCTTGACCCAGGCCTGCTCGTAGATCCCGTCGCCGTCATAGTCGACGTTGACCGCGATCGTGGTGCCCGGCACGATGTCATCCACGGTCAGGTCATAAATGCCCTCTTCCGGGACGAACGTGCGCGTCTCGGTGACCCGGTTAAAATGCCTGCCGCAGTATTCATTCAGCCACCCTGCCGAGGCGGCGATCGAGGTCTGGAGTTCGTAGTCCTGGCTGGTGTCTGTCAGGGAGATCCCGAGCCGGCCCTTCATCTCCTCCAGGCCCACGTACCAGACCTGGGAGATATTGGCCGGGAGGACACGCCAGGTGACCGGCTGGACATCGGAGACGGCCCCGGTTCCGATCCACTCCCCGCCCCACAGGCCCAGCGCCGCTGCCTGGGCCGCCGAGCACGGCACGGCCAGGGTGTACTTCCCGGTGCTGACCTTGGCGATGTCGCTGGGCGAGGCGCCGGCGAACGTGTGGGTGACCGAGGTATTGGACGGGTCGGTGACGATGCACGAGACGGTGGTCGGGTCCGCCGGATTCCCGCCGGAGGTAAACGTGTTGGTGAGGAGAGCGACCTCGTTGGCGCTGTCGTAGAAGACGGTGGCGGTCACGGCGCAGGCTCCGGGACCGGGAGAACCGTGCCGTCGTCCAGCACCAGGTCGAACCCCGGCTGGCCCGCTTCCTGCGCGGAGATCTGCACGTCCGCCCCGTCCAGGATGGTGACCCAGGAACCGGTTTCGCGCCGCACGTACAGATTGCCGTACAGGGCCATCTGGATGATCGCCTCGGACAGGTAAGCGTCGTAATGAGCCGGGTTGGACGTATCGAAGGTTTTGGCCATCGGGCTCCTCGGGGCAGTGACCGGGGCGGCCCCGCACAGAGGTGGCTGGCCTGATCTCAGGATACGGCTGATGGTCCAGAATGAGAGGGTGGAGAGTACCTGGTCTGGCCGGAAGCCTAACCCGAGGTTCCCGGCCTGCGCGCAGGTAGCCCGCAGGCTGCTCGCTGAGGTGTGCGGCTGCCGGCCCGGGGACCAGATCCCGCCCGAAGAGGAGCTGCTGGCCAGGGCGGAGCAGGCAGCCGCCTGGGGGCAGGACTGGCCGGCTGACGGGGCTGATGCGATGAAGGCGCGGGTCGCGCTGAACATGGTCCGGGAGATCGGCGGGCTCTGACACCGGGCTGGTCAGGCGTAGACCGCCGCGTAGACCGCCGGGTAGACTCCGCCTCTGGTCAGGGTGACGTCATCCTCGGCCGCCCAGGTCACGGTGAGCGCCACGGCCGACCCGACGCCGCTGCCGAGCTGGTAGTCCGGCAGGACCGGGCCGGAGAAGAACGTCCCGGGGAAATCCCTGCTCGGGTAGAGGTACATGTTTCTCGGGAGTCCGTCCACGGCTGCGGCATACGACTGGGATGAGGCGGTGTCATAGAACCCGGAGAAGCTGCCGCTCACGTTCGTTATCCCTGTGCCGTGCACGATCTGGGTGTCCGTGATGACGGTGGCGTCGAAGATCTCCCGGGTGACGACGACCTCCCAGCCGGACAGGAAGGCTACCGGGCTGGCCGCGTCGCCGAAGTTGATGCCCAGGTAGGCGACCCCGCTGCGGCCGTGGATGCGCATGCGGTCCTCCTGCCTGGCTCAGCGGGGCCGCGCGGTTACGGTGTCACCGCGCCGAAGTACATGTTGGGCGTACTGGATACGCTTCCGGCGGTCACTGTTGACGGCAGCGTCGACTGCCCGGTGACGATCCCGGTGATCCGGGGGGCGGTCGCGGCCAGCACCGTAGAGCCGTTGTAGCCGACCAGGTTCGGCATCGCCGCAGCCGAGACCACCAGGAACCCGAATGCGTACCGCTGCCCGTCGATCTTGGTGAAGGGGGTGGTGACCGCCCGGGTGTAGGCGGTGAACGTGGACGCGAATAGCGTCGTGTCGCTGGCGCACTGCCCGAGCAGGGTCAGGTTCCCGTTCGCGGCAACGGAGTAAACGCCCATCGCGCAGTAGGTGGGCGTGGCGCCGGCTGCGGTGCTGGCCGTGTTCCCGATAATGTTATTGACCGTCTCGGTCTTGACAGCGGTCCAGTACGAAAGGGCCATCGTCTGGGAAACCAGCGCGGCGCCCGTTCCGACATTGAGCCGGGGTATGACGGTCTCGCCCGATGCCAGGTTCTGGGAATAGAGATAATCAGGCCCGTTATCCTGCTGGAGCGCATTGCCGTACCAGGTAGCCCCGTCGTAAGTCTCCAGCACGTAGACGTCCACCGCACCCGGTGTGGGGCTCATCACCGGGGTAATGCCGCCCGGCCACACGACGGTGCAGTTCGAGATGCTCGGGCTGCCCGTATTCGGCCATGTGACGGTGAACGGGCCGCCGGAGGCTGCCTGCTTGAGGACGATTGTCTTGCGCTGGGCGCCTGCCTGGGTCGATGCGGCGCTCGGGTTCAGGTTGACCGTGATGCTCTGCGTGAGGGTGAGGCTGAAAAAGTCCCCGTAGTTCACCTGGGTGTTGCCATTGGTGTTATTAAGCAGGCTCTTGCCGTAGATGACCGGGCCGACCACCGTGGGAGAGTAGAAGTTACCGCCGCCGCCCAGGTTCGCATCGCCCCGGATGACACCGGTAAACGTGAAAGCGCCGACGCCCCCGGCCGGAGTCCAGTTGCTGGTCGCGAATCCTATCGAACCCTGGGCGAAATCGAGGATGCCGTAGCAGCCGAGCAGCAAGTTGCCGCTCAGGTTTCCCCACACGATGGTCTGGGGGGCGTTGCTGCCGCCGCCGGTCGGGTTCAGTTCCGCCTGGACGTCCAGGTGGCAGCTAGTGATCTTGGCAGGTCCGCCTCCGTTCAGGTGCCCGACTGGTGTCGTCCCGGTGATCCGGACGACTGCGTTCGACTGCGGTGATGCGCTGCCCTGGAAGTTAGCCCGCATAGCCAGTTTGGAGTTATACAGGAACGCGCCATTCTGGATGACCAGGCCGTCCTGGCCGACACGCGACAGCATCTCTACCTGGAAGTCGCTGTACCCGAAGCTGTTCGTGGAGGTCGCCTGGGTAACCGTCCCGTTTCCGGTGCTGGTGGAGTTGATCGCCGCGCCGCCAGAGGTCGCGGAAAGCTGGAACGTGTTACCGGAAGCGTTGACGACAAAGTAACCGGTCCCGTTAGTGAACCCAGTCGGCGGGGTCCCCCCGGAGAGCACGACCTGGATGCCGTTGGCGAACGTCGGCGAGGCACAGGTGAATACTGCGGGCGAGGCATTTGTCGCGGTGTAGGAACCCCCTGCGGGTTCGGACACGCTGAATACCAGGTTCCTGGTCCCGTTGATGAGCCACAGGTACCCGTGGCACTCCTCCATCCAGCAGTACTGGTTGTCAAAAAGAACATTCACGGACCCCGTACCGGAGAAGTTCTGCACCGCGATACGCAGTTCGGTGGCACGCATGTCACCCATATGCAGCCCGCAGGCCCCCGCGCCCGCGCCTGACCCGTCGATCGTGAAGTCGTACAGCCCGCCACCGGTAATGAGCCCGGTCGTGTCAGTGTTGAAGACCCGGAAGGCGTCCCCGGACCCGGTGTAATTCCAGGCGGTCGCCCACCGGCCCGATCCCCGGATGGTCACGTACTTGCCGGTGATCGTGACCGTGCTGGTGGCTTTGTAAGCACCCGGCGGAATCCAGATGGTTCCGCCGGAGGCCGGGAGGGCGTTGACGGCGGCCTGGAGCGCGGCAGCGGAATCATTTACCCCGGCCGGGTCGGCGCCGCCCGCGAACGCGGCGTTGAGGACGTTGAGCCCGGCGCCCATCGCGGTCACCGCGTCGGTCACGGCGTTCATGTCGGCGGGCGGGTTGCCGGAGCCGATCGAGCGGGTGTCCGGCGGGAGCGTGTACTGGGGAGGCATGCCGGCCAGGTCCTCCGGGACTGGTCCCGGCAGCTCCCCTGCCTGCCGTGGCCGGGCCGTGCCTCACCAGCCAGGTTACTCTGGCGAGAGCTAGCTGACACCCGCCTGCGAGCCGGCTCCTGCTGTTACCGTCGCGGTACTCCCGTTCGCGGGGGAGATTACCGGCTCGGATGCCCCGGCTGCGCTGCCCGGGTAGGTGCTGCCGTATGCCGTGGTGTACGCGGTGACCTTGCCGCCTTCGGGGGATACCGTGCCGGATGTTCCCGCCAGCTCGCTGACGGCTGCCGCAGACTGCATCGGCTCGGTGACCGACCACCCGGTGCTGCCGCCCTTGACCTGGGGCGCGCGGCTCGTCCCGGACCCGGCCAGCGACCCGGTTCCGGCCAGGACGGCCATTGCTCGCTGAACAGCGGCGGCGGCCAGTGATCCGGTTCCGGCCAGGGCGGTGGCCGCCTGCTGGATCACGGTGGCGGCCAGCGATCCGGCTGCGGCCAGGGCGGCGGGCGGCTGGATCGCTGATCCGGGCGCGTTCAGTGATCCGGCGCCGCCCAGGTTGCCGGACTGCGATGGCGGGGTCGTGGTCAGCGATCCGGTTCCGGCCAGGGTGGTGGCCGCCTGCTGGATCACGGTGGCGGTCAGCGATCCGGCTGCGGCCAGGGTGGTGCCGGCCTGCTGGGTGACGGCGGCGGCCAGCGATCCGGCTGCGGCCAGGGTGGCGGGGGCGGCCAGGGTGCCGGGGGCGGCCAGCGACCCGGCACCGCCCAGGGAGCCGCCCTGGACGACACCGCCCGTGACCGACCCGGTGCCGGCCAGGGTGGCGGGCGCGGCGAGTGAGGACGAGGCTGAGAGCGACGCCTGCCCGCTCAGCGACGTAGGGGCTCCCTGAGCCGCGACCGCCGTCAGGGAGCCCGCAGCGAATAGCGTGGCGGGCGCCAGGATGGCTGCCGGGGCGGTCAGGGAACCGGCTCCGGCCAGGGTGGCGGGTGCCCGGATCGTGGCGGCCGTGGTCAGCGAGCCCTGGGCGCCGAGCGAGGTGGGCGCTCCCTGGACGGCTGGTGCCGAGACGGAGCCCTGCGCGCCCAGGGTGGTCCCGGTGGTGCCCTGGGCAGCGGCCGTGGTCAGCGATCCGCCGCCGCCGAGCGTGGTCCCGGTCGTGCCCTGGACGGCCCCGGTGGTGACCGAGCCCTGACCGCCCAGGGAGCTGCCGGCGGTCGCCGCCGTATTGACCGACCCGGCGCCGCCGAGAGTGGCCGCCCCGGCGATATTCCCCTGGGCAGACAGGGAACCGGTGCCGGACAGCGTGGCCACGGCGCCCTGCGTCGCTGCGGCGGCCAGGGACCCCATACCGCCAAGGGTGGCGCCTGCCCCCTGGATCGCGGCCGTGGCCAGGGCGCCGGCCCCGGGCAGGGTGGCGGGCGCCCCGGTGGTGTCCAGGTTTCCCAGCGATCCGGTTCCGCCGAGCGTGACGGCCGATCGCTGGGTGGCCAGCGCGGCGTCGATATTCGCGTCGCCCGTCAGGGTGGCCCCGGCCTGCTGGGCAGAGAAAGCGGCGTCGATGTTCGCGTCGCCTGCCAGGGTGGCCCCGGCCTGCTGGGTGACGAGGGCGGTGTCGACCGAGCCCGTGCCCGCCAGGGTGGCCGCACCCTGGATCGTGACCGCAGACGGCACCGCTGCCGGCAGGGCCTGCCTGTGACGGAATCTGCGCAGCCAGGTCTTCCCGGGACGGATCAGGGTAACCGGGCTGCTGGCAGCGGCGCCCAGCTTGAATGCCACGATGATCGTGGCCCAGGGCGTCGCCGTACTGACGCCGGTTATCGCGAAGCTGGCCGTTTCCGCGCCGTTAGACGAGCTGCCGTACGCGGGCACGCAGTTGAAGACGACCGAGGCGTTGACGGCCTTGGGGTCCCGCGTATAGGTCGTGCTGCCGGTCGGGACGCCCCAGGTGAGCGTGGACGCCTCGTTGTCACCGCCGACCGCGACCAGGTACTCGCCTGCCGCCGTGGTCGAATAGGCGCCGCAGGCGACGCTGCCGTTCGAGGCAATGGACCCGGTACTGGTGACGGCGGTGCCGTCGATCATCGCGGCCAGGGTGTTCCCGGCAGCCAGCCCGGGGACTTCCTGGATGACCATGCCGAACGACTGGTTGCCGCCCGTCTGCGTTGCCGTGAGAGTCGGCTTCGTCCCGACATCCCCGCTTGGCGTGTCCATCGCCCAGACAGACAGCTCGCCGTTCGCGGCCACGTTGTTGAGAAACGCCGACCCGACCTTGGTCATGGCGTTGAGAGCGCCGTCTTTGATGGCGGTGACCTGGGGGTTACTGCCTCCGCTCGTGCAGATGAAGGCGATCAGCTTGGTGCCGGCCTGGACGTTGGCGGTGGTGAACGAGACCGCAGCGGCACCCGGGTCCAGGGTGGCGCTGTTGGACTGGAGCGGCGTTACCACGATCGCTCACCGCCCTCCGGTCAGGCGGCTAGTTCAGGCCCCAGAGCATCATCTGGTCGACGGTCGTCGTGTTGGACGCCGAGCTGGCCGACCACGTGCCGAACAGCTCGATGAACAGGTCCGCCGTCGTGCTCAGGCCGGTCAGCGTGCCCCGGAACTGGGAGCTGAGGGCGCCCGCCGTGCCCGCGCCGCCGGATGCCGCGCCCGCCTGCGCCCAGGACCCGTTGACTTGCAGGCTCATCGTCGTGGTCGCGAACGCCGTGCACGTGTACCACGCCTCGAAGTGCAGGGGCGCCGTTACTGCGGCGACGGGCGCGGTCGCGGCCATGACGCCAACTGCGTTGATCTTCGTGCCCGCCGTCGTATCGAGCCCGAGGTTGACCGCGAACGTCGCCGCCGCCGTGTTGGCGATGACGCCCCAGCCCTGGAGGTACAGGGCGCGGCCGACCGGGTTGGGGTTGTCGTTCTGGAAGTAGCCCGCCGGGATCTTGCAGATGACGTTCGTGCCCGCGACGCCCGTGAACGCGGCCTCGGTGGTGTAGGTGTTCTTGGTGATGGGCGCCGGCATCACGTACAGGAGTTCGGCCTGCGTCCCGGTGAGGAAGCTCATGCCCGGCCCGCCGCCCTAGAACCCGCCCGCGCTGATCGCGCCCGCTGCCACGGCGAACGTGTTGCCGTTCGCGACGGAGATCGGCTGGCCGTTCCAGTTCCCGTACCAGACCCGGATCGGCGCGGCGTCGGTGATCTCCAGCGAGACGATCGACCAGGAGCCGCCCGAGCCGTTCGTCCAGGAGATCGTGCCGGCCGCGCCGGGCATGGTGACGTTCGACCCGGCCGAGCTGGACGTCGACTGGGTGGAGAACGCGGTCCCCCCGGAGGTGTACCCGGTGCCGGTGATCTCGGTTCCCGAGGCCGACCCGGTGCTGGCCGTGGAGGTCAGCTTGAGCTTCATCGCGCCCGCGTTCAGCGCGGCGAGCTGGGAGCCGGGGACCCCGGCGGCACCGACCGGCAGGTTGGCGTTGAGCATGCCCGAGCTGCGGGTGGCGTCGATCGCGGTCTGCGCCATGTCAGGACACCTGTCCCGCCAGCGTGACCTCGGCCGAGCCGGGCAGCATGGTGATGATCAGCGGGCGGCAGACGGTGCAGGACGGGATGGACGCATGACAGTGGCCGCCTGGGCACGGCGGGATATCGTCGTCCGCCGCGTGATCCGGCCCCAGCAGCGGGTGCGCCCCCCGGTAAAGCGGGTGCCGCGCGTCGGCCGTGGAGTCACGCCAGACCCTGCACCTGCCCGGCTCCTCGGGGCACGCCTCGTTCTCGTGACCGCCGGGGCAGGCGTTGGCCATGGCCGCGTGGTCGTGATCTTCTGAGCAGCAGCCCGCGTCCGGCGCGCAGGCGAGGTTGGCGTCTATGTCGGAATGGGGGCACTCGTCGTGGTGCTCCCCCAGGGTAAGGAGGTGTTCCGGCGGGCAGGTGCACTCCAGGAAGACCTGGGTCATGCAGCCGGCGCACTGAACCTGGATCAAGGCGGTCGCGGCCTTCCGGGAGAATTAACCTCCCGGCTCACTCGCTCGCAGAGCGCCGAAGTGCCACAGGCTTAGCGCCAGGTTACCAGCCGCCCTCGTGACTGGTTACCCCCGTCAGGGCACGGACGCAGGCCATCGCGCCAGAATTGTTCCCGGGCAGTGGACGGGAACAGCTCCGGCCCGTCCGTGCCCTTCCGGCAGCTACGGCCGCATACTTCCCGTTAACCTACCAGCCGGCTGCCGGCATACCGGGGTTTGCCCAGATACCGCGCCGGGCGTCGGCCCAGTCGTCCAGGACCGGCAGCCAGGACCGGGGAGGCGGTCCTTCCAGGTTGGCGCCGATAACCACAGCGCCGGACGCCGCGCCGCGCCAGACCGCCGCCTCGATCCGGGCCTGGATCTCCGGGTCCCGGGCCACCCGGTTAAACCAGGTGACCGAGGCGTTCCCGTATGAGGGCCAGTCCTCCGCATCCGCGATATAGGCGTCCAGCGCGACCGAGCGGGCGGCGATGACGTACTCGGGCACCCGGTCGAAGCCAGTGACGTCCAGGCCGAACAAGTCCCGGGCGATGAGCATCTTGCTGCCCGGCCCGCAGCCGATATCCAGGAACCGGAGGTCTCCCCTGATCTCCGGCGCCTCGGGCAGGGCCTCGGCCAGCAGCGCGATGAAGGCCGGGATGCTGAACGGCATCCAGGGCGTGTACCGGCGGTCGGTCTCAGGGACCTTGCGCATCCACTGCTGATCGAGCTGGGCAGCCCGGCGCAGGGTCGCGGCCACAGTCCCCGCGCGGGTGCTCACTCCCGGCCCGGCTGGCTAGCTGGCTCCGGTTTCTGGTCCTCCCGTTCCGGAAGTGCCTGCCCCGGCTTCGCTTTCGCCCAGTCAGGCTTCTCACCGCCCCGGGTCTCTGTCGCAGGCTGCGCCGGCTCTCCTGACGCATTGCCGTCAGTCATTACTCGCTCCTCCTCGCGTCCCCCACGGATCGCGGGTCAGTCCAGCCACTTCAGGACATAGTACGGACGATTCAGGTTCTCCGGGCCGTAACGGCGCGATCCGATTGCGTATGCGCAGGATTCACCCAGGCCCGGGTACGCGCTGAACCGGATGACCGCGCCGCACCACCAGTTGCCCGTCCCGTCACTGTAGTCCCGGCCGCCGGTCACGGTGACGGCCGGGCTGGCGTCGCCACGGCCGTACATGTCCAGGGCCGATTCGTCCACCCAGATTTCCGGATCGCCCAGCTTGCCCGGCGACTCGTCCGGTATCCACCACGGCCCGTGCGCGCCCTGGCGGTCCCAGTGGTGAACGGGAACTTCGGCCACGGCAGCGGTCACCCGGACAGGCTACCCGTCAGCCCAGCAGCCACTCAGGATTCCGCATAGTCCAGCGGACGGTCCGCTCCAGGCTGGCCCGGAATCCCACAGGCGGCTTCCAGCCCAGCGCGTGGATCTTGCCCGGGTCCAGGCCGTAATGGGGATCGTGACCGGGCCTCGTCCGGTGGAAGTCCTCCAGCCGGTACCGGAGCGGCATCCCGGCGGCCTCCGCGATCATCTGCGCCAGCTCCAGGTTGTCGAGCCGGTCGGCCGAGGCGATGTTGTACCGGTCTGGCACGCTGGCCTTGGCCGCGCCCGGGATGGCGTGTCCCGGGAAGGCCGCCGGGCGGCCCTGCTTCAGCAGGTAGATCACCGCGTCGGCCATGTTCCGTGCGTGGAGGTAGTGCCTGGACCCGATGCTGCCGGGCGACCCGTGGATGACCGCCTCCTCGCCGCACAGGACCGCGCGCAGTACCTTCGGGACGTACTTTTCCGGGTGCTGCCGCTCCCCGATCAGGTTCATCGTGTTGGTGATGACCACCGGCACGCCGTAGGTCCGCCAGTACGAGATCGACACGGCCTCCTGGGCGGCCTTGGACGCGGCGTAGGGATTGCTGGGCAGGACCGGCGCCCACTCCCGGTGGGGGCGGCCGGGACCAGCCGGGCCGTACACCTCATCGGTACTGATCATGACGACGGCTTCCGGCCTGAGCTTGCGGGCCAGCTCCAGGGTGTTGAGCGCGACCGCGAAGTTGTTCTCGCAGAAGGCCACCGGGTCCGTGATCGAGGTGTCGACGTGGGACTGGCTGGCCATCGCGATGATGTACTTGAGGTCGCCGTGGCCGCCGATCGCGTGCATGGCCTGCTCGCTGAACGGGGCGGTGAGGTCGTGCGTGATCACCTGCACCCGGTGCGACCACGGGGTAGCCAGGGCAGCGACCGTGCCCGTCCCGGACGGGTCCCCGGCGAGCACCTGGGCGATCCGGTCGGTGGTGCCCCGGTGCCGGAATGAGTCGGTGGCCACGACATCCCAGTCCGTCGTGCTCAGCACGTGCTCAAGAAAATGATGGCCCGCGAAGCCTCCCGCACCCGACAAAAGTATCCGGGTCATGATGCACGGCCTCCGCGAGAGCACTGGGTCTGGTACCGCAGCTCCCCGCGCCCACGAGATGAGCGGAGGCCGTGCGCGAAGACCAAGGATACCGTGAGGCCCCGGCGCCTGCTCCCGGCCCCGGGGCCTCCTCACCCAGCATCACCAGAGATGACCGGGACGCCAGCATGGAATCCCGGCAGGCCCACCGTACCGCCTTCCGCTCCCGGCAGCCATGCCGTTATGGTGACCGGATGAGACAGACGAGACTAAGACGCAGGACCGGGATGGCGCTGGCGGCCGGGCTCCTGGCAGTGACCGGGATGATCGCCGGAGCTGGCGCGGCCAGGGCGAACACGCCCCAGATCACGTGCAATGCCAGCAATCCGAGCCTCTGCATGAACCGGTCCGGCGGCGGCACCGGGAACGGGACGCACGTCATCACGTGGTTCCATGACTTCGACAACAACGAGGACATCATCCTCGTCCCGATCTCGAACTTCGTGTGCGGGAGATACGGCACCGTCCAGAACAACCAGAACGGTGACGGCTGTGTCGGCCCGTTCACCAACGGCTCCGGCCTGAACTCCCGCTACCAGGGCGTGCAGCTCTACAAGCTCCAGCGAAACGGGACGGGATCGTGCGTGATCCCCGACAGCTCGCAGTTCGGTGCCGTGCTCGGCGGCTGCACGGCCAGCGGGTACGTATATGCCTGGAGCGACGCGGCCTACCTCGTCAACGTGTTCGTCTCCAACCAGGCGTACGCCCAGGGCTTCGGCACGAACGACCCCGCCTTCCTGCAAGGGCAGAACACGACCGGGCTCCAGCTCACGTACTCAGCTCCGCACCAGGCTGGCCGGGCTGGCATCGACCAGTGGTTCGAGGTATTCAGCTAGGCCGTCCCGGGACAGGGGCCTGATCTTCCGTCCCCGGCATCCCCGCCGTTAGTGTAATCGCATGAACGGAACCGATATAACACGCAGCGTGATGGAAAATCTTGATCAGGGCGTATCCCAGCACCGGTCCGTAATCAAGTTCTCCCTGCCCGGCTACCTGGACCACACCGAGATCGCGAGGTACCTGGCCGCCCTCGTCCGTCACCTGAAAATGGAGCTGGCGGTGCCCGGCATCGTCACCGGGTGGTGCGAGCACGGCCTCGGCGGGTGGGCGCACATCACCACCTCGTGCATCGACTTCATGGAGTACCGCCTGGACGGCCTGGCGCTCTGCCACGTCGACATCTACTCGTGCCGCGCCTACGACCTGGCCGCCGCCGCCGGGTTCACCGCCGGGCACTTCGGGGTCCGCCCGGGGGAGCTGAAGGCGTTCCGGGTCGTCCTGGAACCCGCGTGACCCTGGCGCTGGCCGCGATCCCGGTCCTGCTGGTCGTCGCGGCGTCCTGGAGCTACCTGCGCGACGTCGCGCGGCCGGCCGGCGACCCCCGCCGTGCCGACCCCCGGCTGGCTTCCTGGACCGTCTGGGCCTTCTCCATGGGCGTCGCGGCGGCCGGTGCCGGGGTGTCCGGGCAGTGGCCCGGGATGCTGCTGGCGGCGGCCGGCTCGGCGACGGCGGTTACCATCCTGGCGGCCGGCTGGCGGCACGGTGACCGCGAGGCCGGCAGGCTGGACGCGGCCGGGCTCGCGGCCGGGCTCGCCGGCGTCGCGCTGCTGGCCGCCGGGCTGCCGGGCTGGGCGGCGGTGGCCGTGTCGGTGCTGGCCGACCTGGCCGCGTTCCTTCCCACCTTCGTGAACGGGTGGCGCGACGGCGAGGAGCCGGCCGTGCCCTGGGCGGTGATAACGGCGGCGGCTGCCGTCACCCTGGTCCTGGCCGGGCCGGCCGTCGCGGCTGCCGGGCTGATCTTCCCGGCGTACGAGCTGGCGGCCTGCGCTCTGATGACCGTCCTCGCGGTCGCCGGGAGGGCGCGGCGCGGCAGCACGGCCCCCGCCGCCGGGCAGTGATCGGAGCGGGAGCCGCCCCGCCGCCGGTTAGTGACAGCCAGGCGGCCGGATCATGACGCGAGTTACCCTGGCCCCATGACACTGCCAGCATCAGCGTTCCCGCTCCGCGTCTCCGGGGCGAAGATCACGCGGGCCGACAACGGCCAGGCCATCCGGCTCGCCGGGGTGAACTGGGGCGGCGCCTACCAGGACAACCACGTCCCGTCCGGTCTGCGCGAGCGGCCCCGGAACGAGATCTACGACTGGATCGTAACCCGGGGATTCAACCACGTCCGGTTCCCGTTCGCCCTCGGCTCGTTCGTCACGAACGCCGGGAACCTGGTAACCGCCCCGGCCGACCCCGCCCGCCTGGCCGCCAACCCGGATCTGCGGGGGCTGAGCCCATGGGGCATTTACAAGGTCATGGTGGCCGAGATGACGGCCGCCGGGCTCTACGTCGTGCTGAACAAGCACCTCAGTTACCCGGGGTGGTGCTGTAGCAACGCCGACAACAACGGGCTCTGGTACAACGACAACTGGCCGTCGAGCACCTTCACCAACACCTGGGTCATGATCGCGCGGCAGTTCGCGGACAACCCCCTGGTCGGGTTCGACCTGCACAACGAGCCGCGCCCGGCCACGGTCGGCGGCGCGGTCCGGAACCCCTCCTGGGGCACCGGGGGCAGCGGCAGCTTCCCCACCGACTTCCGCCTGATGTACCAGAACACGGCCGGCCGCATCCGCGCTGCCGTGCAGGACGAGGGGTCGGATATCACCCACCTGGTTTTCTGCGAGGGCCTGTCCTACGCGGGGGACCTGACCGGGTGGGGCGCGAACCCCGTGACAGGGGCGAACATCGTGGCCAGCGCGCACGACTACCCGTGGTTTCACCGCTACGCCGATAACAGTCCCCAGACCTGGGCGGATTACAGCGCCCAGAACCAGCGTAAGTTCGGGTACCTGGAGACCCGGGGCCTCGCGCCGGTCTGGATCAGTGAGTGCGGGTCCAACACCGACGCCAGCCGCGCCGACTTCAATCACGGGTGGTTCCCGAACTTCCGGCGCTGGGCCGCCGGGAACAGCTCGCACTGGTGCTGGTGGACGCTGGACGCGACCGAGCAGAAGGGCACCGAGCCGTCCACGAACAAGGTCAAGATAGGGGATGGCCAGGGTGAGGGATTCGGCCTGCTGCACGGCCAGGACTGGGGCGGCGAGCAGTCCGACGTGCTGGCTCTGCTGGCCCTGATCATGCCGTGAGCGGCGGTGCCGCCGCCCGGCCGGGACACGGTGGTCACTTCCCGGTCGTTTTGCTGGTCCTGAGTTTACCCCCGGATACGACAGCGCCCCGGCGTGCCAGGTTATCCGTTAGGAGCCTTGCCGGGGCTACTGCCGAAAGGATGGTGCATCATGCCCGCCCGCAGGCGTACAGCCCCAGGATACCCAGTCCGTAATCAGAACAACCCACGGTAAGCACCGGCCCACCGGGTCCAGTGCTCCTCGATCGTGTGCCGGGCGGCCATGGCCCGCGCCGCCTCGCCCATCTTCGCGCGCAGCCCGTCGTCGCGGGCCAGCTCGCTCATGTAGCTGAGCCACTCGTGGTCGTATTTCACCAGGAAGCCGTTGACGCCGTGGTCGATCACGTCCCGGTACGCCTCGCAGTCGGACGCGATGGCCGGGATGCCCCGGGCACCGTACTCGATGGCCTTGATCGCGGACTTGGACCGGCTGAACGGGGTGGGCCACAGCGGGCACAGGCCGATGTCGAAGTCGATCGAGCTGAAGAACTTGTCCGGGTTGTCGTTGACCTGCACCCAGGGCCGGAAGAACATCCGCTCCCAGGGGGCCTTGATGGTCTCCCGGTAGTCGGTGGCGTTGAGCTGGAAGTCCCAGTCCGGGAACCGTTTCAGGAACCGGCGCACCGGGTCGGCCACCTGGCCGATGTCGATGCCGTGGCTGGACGCGCCCATCCAGCCGACCCGCCGCCTGGCCCGCATCTGGTGCCGGGGCAGGTCCAGCATCCGGGCCGGGATGCAGTTGGGGAGGACCGCGACGTTCGGGTTGAACTCGCGCATCACCTCGGCAAGCGGCTCGGTGCTGACGGTCACCAGGTCGGCCACCTCGGCCGCGTGGCTCACCGCGTCGCGGACCGCCGGGTCGCCGTAGAGCTGGTAGGCCGCCCAGTTCTCCGGGGTGATCGAGAACACGTCGTCGTCGGTCTCGTAGATCAGCCTGCTGAACGGGCCGCGCGCCCGGCGCCACACCTCCAGCCCGTCATGCTTGTTCCAGCGCTGGGCCACGATCGCGTCGTACCCCTGGAGCATGGACAGCGTGATGGCGGGCGGGTGGTTGCGGTCACCCGCGTCCAGGTAGGTGACGTCGAACCCGTCGTGCCGCCCCAGCTCGCCCATCGGGAGCTGCATCCGGTAAAAACGCGCACCCGGACCCGCCGTCGTGCCCGGCGAAGATCTTCATTTGTGCAGCTCACCTCCTCTCATGCCGGTTCCCGGCAGGCGCACCCGGGACCGTGGACCCGGGCGCCGAGGGCCGACTGGTAGCAGGTCGCGGCGCTCTCCGGCGGGACGGCGGCGTACCAGACGTGCACCAGCGGCGTCTCGCTATCCCGGATCATGACCTCGCTGCGGGTGACGGTGAACGGGAACGGCGGCGGGGCCGGGCTGGCCGTGGCGAGCGGGCTGTTCTCGTCCCGCCAGGTGAACATGGCGTCCCGGTAGAGCGTCATGACTTGCCGTTACCCGCCCGCCTGGCCTGGTCGGCTATCTGCTGGGCCTGCCCGCGCACCGGGATAATCAGGGAGGACCCGGACAGCGAGTCGCGCAGCGCGGCGAAAGTGTCAGCCCAGTCTCCCGCCTCGGCCTTGTCCAGCAGCAGCGTGAGGGTGGTGGAAGTTGTGCGGATGGTGGCTGCGCCCATCTCGCCATCCGGAGTGGGGACCTTCCCGATCACCAGGTTGGACACGACCTTGGAGAGCAGGATGTTGCCCTGGTCGAACAGCGGCGGCAGGCCGTCCTGGTCCAGGGCAGGGGCCGGCGTGGCGCGTAGCTGGGGCTGGGTCATGGTTGTCTCCTATCGGTACAGGCTGGGCCATACATCGCTGGTTTCGGCGTCGACCCGGACGTGCTCCACCCCGGCCTGCATCCAGGCCCACACCAGGTCCCAGTCCTCGAACTGGCCGGAGTGGTCCCAGCCCGCGATGTCCAGCAGCTCAGGCCGGTGCATGATCATTGGGGTGCCGACGTTGCCGCAGGCGACCGGGCCGAGGCCGATGACGGACTCGCCGTGCGGGCCGTGGCTGACCATCCGGGACACGGCGAATCCGGCACCCGGGTTAGCATCGAGCGCGGCAGCCAGCAAGTGGCAGTGCTCCGGCCGCAGCGCGTCGTCGTCATCGCAGTAGGTGATGTAGTCGCCGATGGCGATCTCGCAGGCGTACGCGCGGGCGTGGTGGCCGTAATGCGGTTCCGGGTCGTGCTCGGGCAGCTCGCGGTAGTGGAGGTCGCGCCAGCCTTCCAGCCACGGGCTCGCCAGCCGGGCCAGCAGCGTCATGTCCGGCCCGTCGCTGATCACCAGGTGCTCCGTATTCGGGTGGCCCTGCTTCTGGACGGACGGGATGCACCGCTCCAGCAGCAGGTCGCGGCGCTGCCAGGTAGGCGTGACGACGGTGACCTTCGGGACGGTGCTCATCGGCCCAGCTCCTCCAGGGCCTCGTCCGGGAGGTACTGCCGGAGCCTCGGCAGGTCGCAGGTGAACAGGCGGCCAAGGGCTACCGGGTCCGCGTCCGGGTCACCCGCGCACTGCTCCAGCCGGGCGACGACCGTCAGCAGGTCCAGGACCGGGAGGGCCACCGTGTCACGGCCGTGCGCCTGGAGCCAGGACGCGGCTGCGCTTGCCCGGGTGCGACCTGTTACCCACTGGTCGGGCATGATTTCCAGCCCGCTCACGGGATCACCGTCCGGCTATCCAGCACCGGCTTGCCGTCCTCATCCCGGAATACGAGGTCTATGTCCTTCCCGTCCAGCTCCGGCGGTGCATCATCGTCCTCGAACAGCCACCACCGCATCGCAGGGTTACCTGGGTGCCGGTCATAAGCCTGGACAGGCCGGAGTCCCGGCGGCCATGGCGGTTTCTTCTCCATCAGCTCGTCCGAGACCAGGACCCAGTACATCGCGCTCATCCGGTCACCTCGGTCCGCGTCCCGATCCCGGGTACGTCGTTGACCATGTGCAGGACCAGCTCCACTCGCTTGCCGTCCAGCCCGGACGGCGCGTCGTCGTCTTCGACCAGCCGCCAGGCCGAGGCCGGGGTATGCGGGGCGGACGGCCGGACGGGATACCGGGCCAGCGTTTCCGGGCCGGCCAGCCGCAGCCCCGGCGGCCACGAGCCGGCACTGCCGTCGTGGAAGATGCTGTCGGTCCCCAGGACCCAGTAGCACGCGCTCACCAGGGCGTCCACATCGCCAGCACGATCGCGCCCGCCATCGCGAGGCAGGAAACGGCGGCGCAGCCGAGAACGGCCAGGAACCGGGTCATCCTGGCCCTGCTGGTGCGGGCGTACCGCCAGGTCTGGATCATGATCACTCCGGGATGAACAGGTTCCGGTTGAACTCGCGCAGGGTCCCCGGGGTATACGGCGTCCCGCCCAGCTTCTCTACGTCAGTGTTGAGGCCGCCCTCGCCCTGGCGCCGCGAGTAGGCGTGCCAGGCAGCCAGGTTGGCGGCAGTCTGCGCGTAGGACCGGGCGTAGGTCTCGTCGTGCGGGGCGCCCGTGGTGTAGTGGCGGTGCGGGATCAGCACGTCGTCAAGATACTCATGCCCGCAGGCCAGGCACCAGGCCATCCAGGCGACATCCACGAACATGTGGCTGATCTCGGGCGGCCCGGCGTATCCCAGCGTCTTCACGACCTCGGCGCGCATGAAGATATGGCAGCTCAGCGACCCCCGTGCGCGGGGGTACAGGTCGTTGGCGAAGGCGAACGGCTGCCTCGTCAGCGAATCCGTGATCCGGGAATCCCAGCCCGGTGTCTCGGTGGTGTTGTCGTCCCCGATCGTGCCGATGCAGTCGAACTGGCCGTACGTCATCAGGGCCAGGTAGTTGAACCAGGCAGTGACGTAGCGCAGGCCATCCTGAACGACATAGCCAGGACCGCCCGGGTAGGCGTCCCGCTGCGGGTCGTCGGCGTCCAGGCCGACCAGGAGCACGGTGGCCCCGGTGCAGGTGGCCTGCATCCGCTCCCACAGGCGGCCGATGTTCCCCGGGCGGCCACGGCTGGGCACGAGCAGGCCCAGCGCCGGCGGGTGCAGCTCGTTCACGTAAGGCCCCGTTGTCGCAGTGACGGCATTCCGGGAGGTTCCGGTATCGCATCAGCAGCTCCCTTCCGCTGCCAGTACGGTCAGCCACGGGTAGGAGGGCAGCGGCGGGATGTCCGCCGGGGCCATCGGCGTCCGGGCTGTCTTGAAGGTATCGCCCACCCGCTCACGGTACAGGTAAACGGGCGGTCCGCCGATGAATGCCTCGGTCTTGCACCGGCCCGCCGCGACTACCCCGTCCCCCCACCGGATCTCCGCCTCGTAGCCGCCCTCCCAGGTCCCGTCGAGCGCCAGGTCGCGGCGGATCGGGTTGAACTGCATGACCGACCGCTGGAGCCGTTCCGGGCTGTTATGCCAGCGGGGGCAGTCCAGCGAATGGCGGACCGGAACCTGCGGCACGCCGTCCCGGGTCCAGGCCACGTCGAACCCCACGTAGTCAGGCTTGCCGCGCAGCGCGGCGGTGATGCGGGCCACGCCGTCCGGGGCGAGCAGGTCGTCGTCGTCTATGCAGGAGACGTACTCGGCCTGGCTGGCCTCCACGAGGGCCTGGGTCTTGTCGCCGTACGGGACGGTGAGGTTGTCCCGGTAGAGCAGGGCGCCGACGCCGTGCATCCGGTAGGACGGGGGCGCGACCTCGATCTGCCGGTCCAGGTCGCTCAATAGCTCCAGCAGGGTGGCGTGCCGGTGCGGGATGGTGCAGATGAGCAGGTCCCAGGCCGGCAGGTGCCCGAACCGGCCTAGGCCGCGCTGCGCGCTCATCGCGGCGTGATCCCCAGGCTGTCCAGCGCCCGGAAGGCAGGCGCGTCGCGCGGCATGTCCGGCGGCCGGAAGCTCTCCCCGTGCAGGTAGCCGAGCGCATACCCGGCCCGGACGGCCCGCGCGGCCTCTTCGCTCACCAGCAGGGTCAGCTTCTCCAGGTCGGTCATCACGGCGCTCACGTCAGCAGCCTCGCGTTCTCCGGCAGCCGGGTCGTGTCCTCCTCGTACGCCTGGCCGGAGCGCGGCCCCCGGGTGAGGACCAGGACCACGGTCTCGGTCTCGGACCGCCAGGCGTGCGGCACCCCGGCCGGCTCCTCGATCAGCTCTCCCGGGCCGGCCGTGCGGATGTGCACGCCGTCATCCTCAGTCCGGGCGAAGGTCATCGTGCCATCCAGGATGTAGGTCCACTGGGTGGTGCGCTGGTGAACGTGGTTGCCCCGGATGGCGCCGGGCACGGAGTAGATCCGGGTCACGGCGTCCAGGCGGCCCTCGAAAATATCCTGGATGACGCCGCGCTCGTCCTCGAACCGGTCAGCCACGGTAGTACCCCGCCTTCGGGAGCGGGATGATGAACCTGCCCTCGTACCCGGCGGCGCGCAGCTTCGGCACCACCGAGCCCGCGACATGCCAGCAGAGCAGCAGCGCGGTCGGCGGGGCATCCTCGATCAGGGCTTTCTCGTCCACGACGGGAATCAGGGTGCCGGGGATCGTGGTGCCGATCTTCGGGTGGCCCGGAACCTCCACGACCATGGTCAGCCATTTCTGCAACCCGGCGTAGTGGATCAGCGGGGTGGCCCGGGTGGCGGCGCCGACGCCGTATACGGGTCCCTGCTCGCTGGCGGTCTCCAGCAGGCGGCAGAGCTGGTCGCGGGCGGCGTCCGCGCGGGCCTGGAGGTTCCCGGGGCGGCGGGTGGCGTAGGTGCGGAACGAGCCGCCGTGGGTGGCGATGTTCTCGGTCCGGGTGACCTGGAACCCGTGCTGTTCCAGCAGGCGGCCGAGGGTGGCGGGGGTGTAGTACATCAGGTGCTCGTGGTACACGGTGTCGATCTGGAGGCCGGCTCCGACCGAGGCGAAGTCGTGGTTCTCGCAGATGAGCGTGCCGTTGTCGTTGAGGACCAGGGCCACGCCATCCAGGAACCCGTGGATGTCGCTGACGTGGGCCATGACGTTGGACGCGGTGACCACCTGCGCCCGGCCCAGGGACTTCACGATGTCGCCGGCCAGCTCGTACGACCAGAACGCCTCTTCCACCGGGATGTTCTTCGCGCGGGCCAGGTTCCCGGCCCCGGTCGGCTCCACGGCGAGCAGCCGGGTACGGGGTTCCAGCCTGCGGACGGCGGCCAGGAACGTGCCGTCATTGGCGCCGATGTCGATGATCAGTTCCCCGTCGCCCAGCAGCCGCCCGGCTTCCGCCGCCAGGTTCCCGAAGTGGAGCCGGAGCGCGGCGGTGCTCCCGGTGACGTACGGGTGGTCGCCGGGGAAGACCTCGGCCCGGGGTACCTCCCAGGTCGCCTGGACCAGGCCGCACCGGTCGCACTGCTGGAGGCCGAGCGGGTACCGGTGGCCGTCGTCGCGCTCGGCCAGCGGCTGGGAGCCGAGGTCCAGGACCGGAGTCAGGCACCCGCCATGGCCGCAGCCGTAGCAGTAGACGACCGGGAAGCCCGGCAGCCCGCCCGTCATGAGCTGCGCGTCCTCGTTGCGCCCGTGAGTGCGGGTCATCCGTTCTCCCGGTACCAGGCCACGGTCTCGCGGAGCCCGTCAGCGAACGGCCGGGCGGTCATCCGGCCCCCGCCCAGCCGGGTGATCTTAGCGAGGTCGGGGAGGCGCCTTGGCGGGGAACCCTGGGGCAGCGTGCCGGGCTCTACCTTGACCTGGCGGTCGTAGGACTCCGCGACCAGGCGGGCGACCTGGCTGATGGTGATCTCGTTCATCGTGCCGGCGTGGTAGATCCCGGCCGGGGTGCCCGGGTCCAGCAGCAGGGCGAGCTGGTCGGTGCAGTCCCCGATCCAGCAGAACGAGCGGGTCTCCTGGCCGGTGCCCTGGATGCGGAACGGGACCGGGCCGGACTCCGGCGGCAGCTCGGTGATGAGCTTGTTCATCCTGATGCAGAACTCGGGGATGACGTGCTCGCGGCCCATGTCCGGGCCGTAGATGTTGTGCGGCCGGGCGATCACCACGCGGTCCAGCACCCCGGCCCGCTGCCAGGCCAGGGCGGCCAGCTCGGAGGCGATCTTGCCGCCGCCGTAGGAGTAGCGCGGGTTGAGCGGGTCCGGCACGGTCAGCGCGGTGTCCTCCGGGGTGGGCACCTTCGCGGCAACCTGGTACGCCTCACTGGAAGAAATGAGGAGGAGGTCGCCGCAGCCGGTTACCGCGCAGGCATCCAGGACCGACAGGATGCCGCGCAGCGCGACGTCGAGCACCTGGCGGGGTTCCGCGTAGAAGGTCTGAGTGCCCTGGACGTAGGCGGCGTGGATCACGGCGTCGCAGCCGTGCATGGCCCGGGTGACCGCCTGCACGTCGCGGACGTCGCCCTGGTGAACGGCAAGGTCGGCCCAGGCGGGCAGCCGCCTCCGCTTCCCCCGGCTGAAATCATCCAGGACGCTGACTCCGTGGCCGTCATCCAGCAGCCTCCTCACGAGCGCCGAGCCGATGAATCCAGCTCCTCCGGTGACCAGGTACCGCATAGCGCACAGCTCCGTCCGGGAGTGCCTGGCAGCTCCCCCGGCGGGTGACAGGGGCCGTGCTCGGTATCAGGGTACCGAACCGGGGGCCGCTAATCCCATGTGAACCGGGGGACACCGTGCCCGGCATCTGCGTGCGCGTAGTAATGCCGCAGCTCGGAAGACAAATCTCCCTCCTCATACCAGGCCAGGTGATCGGCAACGTACGGATGCCCTAGCCGCATCGACGGGCCGAGGGAGAACAGCGGGTACTCGGTGTACGGCGCATAAAGAGCCAGGGTCGTATCGACGTTAGCCCGGTAGACATCTGGTTCCGGGTCATCCACCCAGAACCCCTGCTCCGCGCTGATGACCTCCTGCCGTCGTGACGGGGGCAGCCGGTCCAGCCGGAGACCGAGGCCGGCCTTGACCGCGCGGTACCTGCTGCGCACGTCAGCCAGCCGTTCCACCCAGTCTCCCGGGCAGCCCTCGGAGGGAACTACGTCCGGGTCCGTGACTACGTACGGCTCGGTATCGCCCCACAGGATCTCGCGGAACTTGTCCCAGTCCCAGAGCTGCCACGGGTAGGCGTTCTCCCCGCGCCGCAGCACCGGGCAGCCGGACTCCTCCAGCTCCGCGAGCCAGACCAGCGCCGCAGGCCACGTGCTGCCGTGGTCTACTACGTGCACATCCAGCCCGGCCGACCGCAGCCCGTCAAGGCACCTCCTGGCATAGGTCACGCGGTCGCGGAAGATAATGAACGCTTTCACTGGTTACGACGCGACATGCGCCACGGCCATCCACAGCGTGATATCCCCGAATGACGAATTACCGCATCCGCCATTCTGGCTGCCCGCGTTTGCCTCAAACTCCCACTTACCCGGGTCACCCGGATCAGGTCCCGATCCGATTACGGCTAGCCGCCGCCATGGTGTGATCATGCCCGGAATGGTAGCGGAGCGGAGCCGTTACTCCCAGCGCCACCGGCTGCCGGATAGCACGCACCGGATGGCCGTCCCGCTGCCCGACACGCCGCTCAGGCCGTGGTCGGACTTCCGGCAGAACTCCCCGGCCCGGTAGCAGTTCCCGCCGTTCGTCTTCGGGTAGCAGCCCCTGGCCGCCGCGTGCGAGGAGGGCGGGGGCACGCGCACGGCGCTGGTGTCCGGTGACGGCGGGGGCACGGCACGTTCCGGTCGACCGGAATTTCCGGTGGCCGTGCTGATACCCAGTACCTTCTCGGCCGTGATCCAGTTCCGGGCGATGGCGCGCTGGGCGGCGGCCAGGCTGACCCGGCCCGCGCAGACGGCGGTGTGCAGCGCGTTCTCCACCGCGTCCTTGGGGTTCGGGACGGGCGGCGACTCCGGCCACAGGTTGCTCGCGTCGTTGCTGCCGCCCAGCTCCAGCGAGACGAGGTGGTCCAGCTCGGTCGGGGTCCCGCTGGCCACGCCGTAAGCCGGGTAGGCGGATTCGTACTTGAAGCGGCTGGTCTGGTACACCGGGGGCCGGTAGCTCCGCGTCGAGTAGCTGCCCGAGCACAGCACGGCAGCGGTGATAGCGGGGTCGTAGGCGCCCGGGGTGCAGCGCGGGTCGGGGAGCTGGCCGCCGTCGCGGTACCGGCACGGCCCGGTCAGCGTCCCGGTGACCTGGCCCGGGTCGTGCACCCGGTGCAGGCCCCGGCTGGACGTGACCGGATGTGATACGGCAGGGTGCCCGGTGGCAGGCGGCGAGGCGGACGGCGGTGCCGTGGCAGGCTGCGCGCTGGACACCGTGGTGGCGGGCGCAGGAGAAGTCACGGGAGAATACGCGGATGAGCTGCACCCTGCGGCCAGGAGCACCGCGAGAGCAAGCCCGGCCACGGTGCGTGCCTGGCGGCGGTTCACGGTATCAGGATACGTTCCGCCGCCAGCCCGGTAACCAGTAGTGGCGGCGCGGCCCGATCGCGTGCCCGGCCATGCCCGCCAGCACCAGGACCAGCCCGATCACGATGACGATGATGCCGAGCGTCCACAAGATGGCGATCCCGGTGATGAACCCGAAGATGAGCAGGATGATACCGAGGATGATCATGCCCGTCCTGCTACCCGCCAGGCCGGCAAGCATGCAGACCGCCAGCCCGGAGGTCAGTTGCCGACGAGCAGGGCAGCCATGTAGACGGCAAACGCCGCCGCCATCAGCAAGGCCCACACGTTGACCGGCCTGGTGATGAAGGCGACGACGCCCGCGACGGCGGCCAGGAGCAGGGCGGCCAGGATGAGGATGCCGTTCCCGGCTGCGTTGGCCGAGATCAGTACTGCGGCCAGGACATGCCCGTGCATCTACTTGGTCCTGTCGTCCTTGTAGTCGTGGCCGAGATCCCGGTTCCCGTTGTGGGCCAGTTCCTTCCCGTTCTGGGCGGGGATGCCGGACCCGGCCGCGTTGGCAGCCGTGGTGCCGGAGTACAGGCCGGGCTGGAGGGCGGGCGGGTACTGCCTCGCGAGGTCGCTCATGTCTGCTCCCACGGCCCGGGGCCGGACTCGAAGTCGCCCGTGGCGGCGCCGGTCGTGATGCTGGCCGGGCCGGAGTTCTTGTCGACCGACTGCCACTTCCCGGCCGGGGATGACGACGTGGCGTCCCACGGCTGGCCCGGGACGGCGGGCGGCGAGGTGATGGGGTCTGGTGCCTGTGCCATGGTCTCTCTCCTCTAACTCGCGGTTTTCCATGACGGGGGTCCGGCGGTCATGCTGCCGGCCCGCGCCCTCGGCTTGCCGTCGTCGCCTGGCCGGATCTGCCTGCTGTTGCTGGCGCTGATGGCCGGGTCGTCCTGCTGCTTGGCCGGGGGCAGCGGGTCCACCGGGGGCGAGCCCGGCGCGGTCATGGCCAGCTTGTTGTCACTGGACATGTTGCCGCCCGCCTGGCTGGTGGGAGCCAGGGCCGTGAGCGGGCCGCCGGGGAGTAGCGAACTGAGGTCTTCCATCGTGCTCCTCCTGATCTATCCCAGCGAGATGACGGCGACCTTGCTGACGCCCTGCTCGGTGACGGCGTACAGCACGGTGGCCGCCGTGTCACTGGGCGGAGCGGGGACGACAGGTGTTTCCTTCCGCTCCGGAGCCGAGAAGTCCTCGGCTGTTCCCGGCTCGATCGGGTACCCGTCGCCGGGGGTCACATCCGGGCCGCCGACGAAGATGCGGGAACCGCCGAGGTTGCGCACCCGCACCCCGCCGGAGGGCACCGTGCACAGCTCGGACGGCTTCTCGCCTACCTCGCGCGACCCGGACATGAGGCTCATCTGCGGTCAGCCCTGGCCGTTCATCCGGCCGCCGCGCATGACCCGGCCGCCGCCCGGCTGGAACCGGTCGCCCCCGGCCTGCGGCTCGTTCCCCTTGAGGCCGGGGAGCTGGCCCGGGAACGACGTGCCGTAGCCGTCGTCGTTGGCCTGGGTCCAGTCCCTCGCGCCGGAGATCTCGTCGGTCACGGTCTCGCTGGCGTACGTGGTGACGCCTGCGGTAGGCCGGGTAAAGGTCACGGAGTCCGTGCCCGCGTTGCCGGGCTGGCTTCCGGTACTGCCCGGTGCCCCGGTGTGCGCGATATCGGAGTCGGACAGGCCGGTCAGGCCATCGGTGAGCTGGCCGGCCTCCACGGTCGGGTCGCCGCCCGTGCCGCCCCCGCCTGCCGTGCCGGGAGCGCCGGTTCCCTGCGGGAGGGGGCCGCCGAAGATCGCGGTGCCCCAGCCGCCGACCGGGTACTGGCCGGGCTCGTTGGTCGGGTCTGCCGGGGTGGCAGTGCCGGACTGCTCGGGGCGGGTGTTCCGCGCGGCGTCCGGGCCGCCGTAGCTCGGGTAATCAGCCATCAGGACTCCTCTGGATTAGCTCCCGGCTCCTGACGGCCTCGGGCTGTTCAGTTACTCCGATCATAACCGGCGGCGGCCGTTACAGCCTGCCTCCGTACCGGCTCATCAGGTCCGCCTTGGTCATGCCGGTGGCCGCGTGGACATCCGCGCCGTGCACCTGGACGGCGAAGTCGATCCAGTCCTGCTTGGGCGCGGACGGGGCGGGCGCGGACGGCCTTCCCTCCGGCTTGCCGTCGTCCGGGTCCTCGTCACCGCTGCCACTGCTGTCACCGGCCCCCGTCCCGTCCTCGCTGTCAGCCTGGGCGGCCCCGGCCTCAGCTTCGGCCGCCAGGGCCTCGCCCTCGATCTGGGACGGGGGCCGGGACTCGGTGACGCCCGGCTCCGGGTCCGGCGCGCTGCCGGCCGGGACCGCGATGGCGTTGCCGCCCCGGATGAGGTCATCAGCCTCCCAGCCCGGGACATCGATCGTCTCGCCCGCCGGCGGCCACTTCCGGTCGTCGTGCCGGTATCCGGACACGCCGACGAGCATCCTTACCTTGCGTGTTCCTGACACGGCTGCCTCCTGTTCCTTCCGGTGCCCCCGGTCCGGTCACTCGCCGCAGCGACCGGACCGGGAACGTGCCCGCGACCGGCTACGAGCTGGCGCCGACGTAGACCTTGATGGCACCGGTCCGGTCGACCAGGGTGCCGTCGCCGCGCAGGATCGCACGGAACGTAACCAAGTCGCTACCGAACGCGAAGTCATCCGACCTCTCGAACCGGACGCCGCCCACCAGGCGGACGAAGTACTGCGAAAAATCACCAAAGGCGATCGACTTCGCAGAGGTGGCCTGGGCGGGCATGAACGGGTCCGCGACCAGCGGCTTCCCGAGCAGGAGGTCCGGGCTCCCGAGCACGGCCGAGGGCTCCCATATGGGTCTGCCCACGGTGTCCGTGATCTTGCGGAAACCTCCGATGGTCTTGTCCGCTGCCAGCCAGTAGCAGCTTCGTGACTGTCGATAGGGAGCGATGACGCTGTATTCGAGGTCTACGAGGTTGGCGTAGCTTGGTGCGCCGGAAACACCCGTAACCGCACCAGTGACACCCGTGGTGGCGGTGGTAACGATACCAGACGGCTGGTTGGTGCCGGTGCCGTTCACCAGGTCGTTGCCGAAGGCGTTGCCGAGCGCGCGGCCGGCCTGCATGGCGAGGTAGCCGAGCAGGTCGACAGCCGTGTCATCGATCAGCTCGCGGGCGACCTGGAGCATGACGCCGTACTTCCACGCGGAAAGCGGCTGCATGTTGAAGGCCGGGTCCGAGGTCGGGAGCGAGCCCGCCTGCGCTGCCGAGGCCGCCGTCGAGTGCGCGGTCGTCTTCGGCACCTGGAGCGTCTCGCCGCCGCCCGTGTTCAGGACGGTGGGACCGCACTGCATGACACCGCTCACTTCGATCAGGTGTGCGATGAGCATGTCGTAAAAGTCCGTGGGTACGATACTACTTGCGTTTGTACCCTGCGCACCTGTGGTAAGTACCCGGTAGTTGACCGGGCCGAGAGCCGGGTCGCGGCGGACTTCCAGCGAACGGCCGGCGCCCTCCTCGCCCCTGGCCCACTTGCGGACCTCTTCCAGCATCTTGGCCCCGCCGGCGGTGCGCTGGGCCTGCCCCTGCTCGGGCTTGCGGCCGGAGAGGTTGTCGAACGCCTCGTCCGCTTCCTTCTGCCGCTTCTCCGTGTCCAGGACCGCGCGGATGCGCGTGTCCAGCTTGCCCATCTCCTCCTGGAGGGCGTCCCAGCGGCCCTGCTCCTCGTCGGTCAGGGCGCGGTTCTCCTCGGCCGCCGTCTCGGCGATGCCCTTGGCGTCGTTCCAGACGTTCATCCGCCGGTCGCGGAGCCGCTTTGCCACTTCTGATGCCATGATCTTCTCCGTTTCTGTGATGGCATCGGCACCGGCTCCGTCCGTTCACCCGGGGGTGGCTACGGCCACGGCAAGATTTTCTATTTTCTGAGCGGACCTGCTGCTACTCCTCGTCCGCGTAAGGGTCAGCCATGTTGTTCTGGAGGGCCAGGAGGGCCTGCGCGCCGGTCATGGCGAGACGCGGCCTAGGCCGGCTGGCGGGTTGCGGGGCCTTCCGCTGGCCGGTGTTGTCAGTGCGCTTGAAGAACTCCACCCCGCGCCCGTTCTGGAGCATCGAGCGGACCTCCTCGGGGTCGCCCTGCACCCAGTTGGCCAGCGATTCGACCGCGCCGTTGAGCGCCCGCGCGCCGGACGTCGCATCCGGGTACGCGGGGTCCAGGACCGGCGCCACGTCCACGAGTTGGACGTCGAGCAAGGTGCGCATGGGGTAGTTGAACTCGGACAGGCCCCACTCGTCGCCGCCGGGGTAGACCCTGAAAGCGAACGAGCTGTGCCGGACGTCGCCGCGCTCCACGTACTCCAGCACGTCGGCCCGCGCCTGCGGGGGCTGGACCTCGTAGACCAGGCCGGTCTCGTCGGTGGCCAGGCGCAGCGTCCGGGCGTGCGTGGTACCCAGGAGCCAGTCGTCCTTGTGGTTGTACCGGCACACGACGTCGGGCCAGCCGTCCGTCTTGGACGTGGTGAAGGCCGACCGCGCCACCTGCTCCACGAACCCGCCCAGCTTGCGGCTCAGCCGGTCGTAGCACGCGGCATACCCGTAGATCATCGTCGGGCCGTGGTCCTGGGTCCGCAGCTCCGGCGGGAACCGGGTGAACCGGCGCTCCGGGAACCCGGACGTGTCGACATCCAGCCCGAGCGCGGCCCGCTGGTCGCCGGAGACGTTGACCCCGAACTTGCGCGCGGCGGCCAGGATCTTCGGCATCGCGTTCTTGCCGAACGGGCTCTGCGGTGCCCTGGCCAGGGCGTTCTGGGTGTGCTCCCGGTCGTGGACGGGAAAGTGCCGCTTGCCCCTGGGGGTCGTCTTCCCCGTCTGGTCCTTGGTGCCGCCAGGCTCGATATAGGCAAAAGCCGAATCGGGCAGGTCATTGATGGCGGCAGTGGTTAGTTCAGCCATCCCTATTTGCCTTCCTTTGCTGCTGACCCATCAGTGATCAGCCCCTGTCCTGCCATTGACACCGTTCAGCAGCAGCGTCCTGGGCGCCGGTATCCACGCGCCCACGAATTCGGGCTCGCCGTCCAGGCCGTTACCGACGCGGCCCCACGAGCCGTGACGCTGGTTCTTGCCTGGCGCGAACCGTCCGTACTCCCTGGCGAGATCCTGGACGAGGTGCTCGGGAAGCATGATGCCGAGCCGCCCGAAAGCCTCAGCTATATCACGGACATCACGCAGGTCAGCAGCCCCGCGCCAGCCGTTACCGCCTCGTTGCTGTCCGATGACCTGGCTGAGTTCCTTGGCCGGGGTGGTCGCCACCGGGGGAACGCCCGGCATGTCCGGCATCGCCAGGCCCTCATGCTGCATCTTCTCCAGCCGGTCGGCAGCCAGGTCCATCTCCAGGGTGATGGAGTCCAGCATCGAGTTCGGGATGCCACGGATGCTCCGGGACATCGCGACCATGACCTCCAGCGGGATGTTCTCCCCGCCGGCCTTGCCCGGCAGCGGCGGCAGGTCTTCCAGGTCGCGCAGCTCATCGGTGGTGCGAAGGCCGATGGCGCGCTGCTGGGCGTAGATCTCGGTCCGGGTCTTGAGATCGGTCTTGAGCATCGCGTCGCTGTCGAACCGGACGTACCGGTTGGCGGGCAGGATGTTGAAGAAGGCGTGCTCCAGCCGGACCAGCCACGGCCGCATCGCCTCGATGATCTGGAGGGTGGACTGCTCCACGTTCGAGTACGTCAGGCTGTCGCCCCTGGTGCCCCCGATCCGCTCAGCCGGGAGACCGAGGATGGCCGCCACCTGGCTCGCGTTCATCCTGATCGCATCAATAAATTGCGCCTCAGAAGGCGGAACTGTTACCGGTTTGTAATCCCAGTCACGCCCGTACACCAGAGGCTCGCGCCGGCGGATGGTCGCGGTGAGCATCGAGCGGATCTCCTCGGCCTGGTCCGAGTCGATCTCTATCTCGCTGTTCTGGAACGTCCCGGGCGGGAACCCGCCGCTCTTGTACCAGTCGGTGCCGTACCGGGCGGCTTCGAGCCCGCTCAGGATGGTGAGGGCGAACGCGCGCAGCAGCGAGATCCCCTCGGTGCGCCCGGCGAGGCTGAACGCCTTGACGTGGAACAGCTCGCGGCGCCAGTCCTCCATCAGGCGGCCGTAGACGTACACCCGGGTCCGCATCGGGTTCCACGGCTGCATCTCGTCATCGACGCAGTTGACGTCCTCCGGCGGAATCCACTCGATCCCGGTGGGGTAGCCGTAGCCGTCGCGGCCGGTGATGAAGCCCCAGGCGTTGCCCTGGAGGACCAGGCTGGTCATCATCGTGAACAGCCAGTCGAACAAGGTGCCGTCCACGGACGGCATGTCGAAAATGGACGGGCCATGCCACCGGACGGGGGCGGCGTCCGCGTTCGGCCGCGTGTAGATCTTGAGCGGCAGCGCGGCTACGGAGTCGGCCAGCAGCCGGGCGCCGGAGTACAGCGCGGGCAGGCCCAGCGCCTCGTCCTGGCCGTAGAACGCGCGGGTGGGGTGGATAGGCCCGCCCGTGGAGAACTTCCAGAAAGGATTTTCCCAGGGACGCCAGGGGACGCCGCCGATGACGCGCTGCTCGGAACGGCTGGCCTGGATGCGCTCAACTAGCCCCACAGGGCCGGGACTCCCTCGCGGATCGGGTCGGGGGAAAACCCGGCTCCGCGCGGGGCGGCCTAAACGGGCAGTGGCTAGCAACAGATTACGCCACGTCAGGGTGATAAAGCGATCACCAGTCGTGCGGTGCTGTCCCGGGAGCCTCAGACGGCGGCCTGGGCCGGGTCGCTCCGGGCATAGTAGTCCAGGGTGATCTCCGGCACGTAGGTCCAGGAGGCCCCGGCTTCCAGCCACCGGTCTACCAGGTGCCAGTCGGCGGGGCGGCCGGACGGCTCCCAGTTCGCGGTCTCCAGCAGCCCGGCCCGGTGCACGATCAGCGACGTGTCGATCTGCCCGAACACGGGCCGGGGGCAGCCGATCTCCCAGGTCTTGCCGATCGTGCCGTTCCGGCACAGTGCCCGGCTGTAGGCGAAGGACACGCCCTCGCGCGTGATCGCGTCCGCGAGCAGCCGCAGGTGCCCGGGGCGCCAGGCGTTGTCGTCGTCCAGGTAGGCGATCAGGTCCCCGGTGGCCAGCCGGGTCCCGGCCATCCTGGCCCAGATGCCCCGGTTCGGCGCGATCCGGTGCTCTGGCAGGAAGGTGACGCCGGGCAGGTGATCCAGGGCCGGGTCGGGGCCGTCGCTGACGATGACGTGCTCCACCTCGCCGTCGTAGTCCTGCGCGGCCACGGACGGGATGCACCGGGACAGCAGCAGCCGGGCGCGCTGCCAGGTGGGTGTGATGACGCTGATCTTCGGCTTGCGGCCCAGCACGGCGGCGGTGAACGCGCGGGCAGCTCGTACAGCGGCACGGACCATATGGAAGTGCATCAGCACGGCAGCGCGGGCGATGTGCGGGTGCACGGCCACGGCCGCAATTGCGAGGTGGGCGTGCACCGCTGCCGACACGAGTCCTCCAGGCCAGAAGCACCAGGTTTAACCATGTCTCACCGCGACCGGAGGGATTAAGGGGAACCTGCCCGCAGGCAATCCCCGCCTGGCGACCTCACGCTAAGCGTACAGGATCTCAGCCGTCCAGCCAGGAGTGGCGGACCACCTGGAGCGGCTCGGCCGCCGCCTCGGTCCGCACAAGATCGTGATACTCCTCCGGATGCCTGCGGGCCAGCTCGGCCATGGCCCGGAGCTGCGGCGGCCACCGCCGTCCCTCACATCCCGGGGAGGGCTCGGCCCAGGACTTGAGGGCGGTCCACAGGGCCTTCTCCTCGGTCTGGCCCCGGATCAGGTTCGTCCCCGGGCCACCCATCCTGGCCCGGACCGTGACCTCCGGCGGGCCGGCCACGGTGACCGCGTACGGGGAGCTGAACGTATGGACGTTCTGGACGCCGCGTTCCATGGTCACGTCCACGTCCATTACGTCGCCGGAGACAGCCAGGCCGTCATCCTGGCCGCCGCCCAGGGTGCCTACGTAAAGCAGCCAGCCGTACCGGAAGCTGATCCTGGACATCAACGGGCCGGTGGCTTCTGTTCCTCCGGGGTGCCCTTCGGCGGGAGCCCGGCGCCGCTGCGGAACCCGAAGATGACCGCCTCGGCCAGGTAGGCGCCTGTCAGCCAGAGCCGTCCGCCAGTCCAGCCGAGGACGACCAGGCTGCGGCCGGCCAGCCAGCCCAGGGCGGCGAACAGGGCTCCGGTGGCGGCGGCGAGCGCGTAGCCGGGGCGGAAGGAACGGCTGGCGGCCCGCTCGCGCAGCTCATCAACGGGAAGCTCGGCAGTGGTCATGAATCTGAGGATAGACCGTGGGGTAACCCGGGCGCAGCGACCTATGAGCAGATAGAACCGGTCCGCCCTCCCGGCGAGACCCGCCCGAAGGGCCGCCCACCATCACAGAGCTGCGACCGGATGCTGCTGGCGCCGGGAGGACGTCATCGCCTTCGCGAAAGGCCGGTCGACCGAGGCTCCAGCGTATCGTGGGTGCCGTGCGCGCGGACCAGTGGACCCCGGTGATCATCACCCTGGAATGCGGGCACCAGGTCGACTGGCGCGGCCCGATGCAGACACCCAGCGCGGCCTTCGCCCAGGTCTGCTATGACTGCCCCCTGGACAAGCGCGGCGTGCACCCGTGGCGGATGGTAACGCGCATGGACGGCTACCCGTCCCGGCCGGGAACGCGCACGGACCGCCCGGTTCAGGGCGGTCCGTCAGAGCCCGGCCGGTGAGCGCGGGCGCGGTCCCGGGCTTATCACGAGGTACCCCGGGACGTCCTCGCTCCTGAGAGTAACCCGTTTCCACCCGCTCTCCACACAATCTGCACAAGGGGATGTGAGTATCGCTTGCTCCGGCCAGTGCGGCCCAGGGGGAGCCCGGATTCCTGGCAGTGGGCTATCCCGGCCAGGGGAGGGGCCGCACTGGCCCGGTGCCGGGGGCAACCCCCGGGATACGAACCCGGACGCCGCTCTGCTGGCGGGCAGCTTGCCGGGCTCGGCCGCTCTCCGGCGGCACCTGGCGCCATCCGGTCCCGGTTCGCATCCGCTTCGCTAGTCATTACCTCGCGGTCTGCGCGCTTACATGCCCAGGCCTCCCTGGGTTTCGGCGCCTCACGTGCGTGCCCAGCACGGAAGTCGCCCAGCCAGGCCAGGTTACCCCGTTCAGGCTCCTGACATCCAGTTCGCGCCCTGCCTGCGGGACGGGCCGGCAACCGACTTCACCGGGTCGTAGTTCCGGCGCCGCGCGTCCATGGCCCACAGGGCGTTGGTCGCGCTGGTGATCGGGGTAATGTCGGATTCGCTGTCGCGGCGGGACCAGGCTTTCCCGCCGTCGCCGACGTCGCGGGTCTCGGCCGAGGCGACCGACGACCACAGCCCCGGGGCCTGCTGGCGGCCGAGGTGGATCAGGCCGCCGTTCCGGCCCCTGCGCACGGTGGTGACCATGAGGCTGAACGCGGCGGCCTCCTCGGCGCTGGACATCCAGGTGATATCCAGGCCCACGGCCGCCGCCTCGCCCGCCAGGCCGGACGCCGGGCCGTTCTTGGGCGCGACGATGACCAGCGGGCGCCAGGCGCGGCGCAGTTCCGCCAGGCGGGGGATGACCCAGCTCGTGCCCTCCCGCGAGCAGCCGCGCGGGATCTCCACTACCGGCCTCGGCAGCTCCAGCAGGACTTCGCGGCCGAGGCCGGCCTTGGCCAGCTTGCGGGCGTCGTCGTCCCACACGGCCGGCCTGATCCAGCAGGACGCGATCGTCGCGGAGATCATGTCCGGGTCGACGTCGAACGCGAAGCACACGGGCCGGGTGGCGCCGCCGGGCTCGGGCATGGCGCACGCCTGCCAGTGCTCCTCGGACACCACAGCCCAGGCCTCGTCCTCGGACGGCCACTCCCCGACGCCCAGCACCTCGCGGTCGAAAGCCGTCATGGACATCGCGGCCATCTCCTGGGCCACATGCTGGACGCTGATCCGCCTGCCGAGCGCGGGGTTGGCCTTGGCCCAGGAACGCGGATCGTCCCGGTCGTCGTGCCGGGTGCAGGTGACGTACCGGTTGGTCTTGCGGCCCTTCACCTCGTCCCGGGGGCACATGTCGTTGTGCGGGCTGATCGACCACTCGGCGCCCATGACGAGCGGGTCCTTGCGCAGGACGCGGCGGCGGACGGCGCCGAGCTGCACCGAGTCCTGGAGTCCCGCGCTGGCGGTGTAGATCACCTGCGGGTTGGCCACGGCCGACAGGGTGGGCAGCGACGCGCCGACCACCTCGTCGGACAGGATCATGGCCTCGTCGTACACCACCAGGTCGGCGGTGAATGACCGGCCCGACCCCCGGGACCTGGCCAGGAACCGGAGCCGGGCGGCGACGCTGCGGCTGATCCTGCGGCCTTCCGAGCCGAAGATCAGGGTCGGGGTCGGCTTGAGTTCGATAGCCTCGTCACCGTGAGACGTGGTGACCGATTTAACCCGGCGCCGGAGATCGTCGTAATTGACAACGACATCCCTTACCCGGCGGAAATGTTCGGCCGCCGCTTTAAATTCATGGGCGGTATGAATTATCATGCGGTCACCGAGAATGAAAAGGCCGCCGAGTTCCCGGACTTCCAGGATCTGGTTTTTTCCATTCTGGCGGCTTACCATGAGGTAATTCTCGAATGCGGACCAGCGCCCGTCCGGCTTTATCCCGCACGATTCTCTCAGCCACCAGGACTGCCATTCGTCCAGCAGGTAGCCGTACTCCTCCGCGAACTCCAGCAGCTCCGAGGAGGCATAATCCCCGCAGCCGAGACCGGGATACCCGTCCGGGTGGGTGCACACCGGGCACTGCGGGTCCTTGACCCGGTGCCTCGGCGGGGAGGTCCAGAACCGGGGGGCCTGCTGGCCGTACAGCTTCCCGCCGCCCGGCGACCCGCCGCGCACCACCGTGCCATCCGGCAGCCAGACGTCGGGAATGACGGTGAGCGGCGGCTGGGGCATGCCGGAACCGGGGCCTTTCGAGCGGGGGAAGAAGGCTCCCGGCTCCGGCATGCCGGCCTCGGGTGTCAGGCCATCGTATTACCTGACCAGCCGAACGTGCAGGCCCGGCACAGGTGCTTCCCGCCGTGGCCGGGCGCGGCCGAGCAGGTGTGCTCGCCATTCTTCTCCGGGCAGGTCTTCGCCATCGCCCGGCGCTTCTCCAGCACGAAAACCAGGTCACGCAGGTCATGCTCGCTCAGGGAGCTGATCACCCACGGGTTATGCCAGGGCCGGGTGAGCACCAGATCGTGCTCGCCGTCCACAGCGCTGTCGCGGACATCGACGTCCATCAGCCGTTCCCGCTGACTACCGGGACCGGTGCTGCCTGAGCCGGCTCGTACGGGGGCATCGTCGGCGGGGGAACGGTGCGGGTCACGACGGTCACCGGATGCGTGCCCCCGGAAGCGGTGGTGCTGCCCATGATGAACCCGATGCCGAGCCCGAAGGCGAGGGCGGCCAGGGCGGCGAGCAGGGGGCTCCAGTGACGGCGGCGGGGGCTGTCCTGCACGGCCTACTCCCCCGCGTCGGCGGCGGCCAGGCGGCGCTGCCTCTTGGCGGCCAGCTCGTCGGTCTTGTCGCCCTTCCGCTCACCCGGGGCCAGCTCGCGCAGCACCGTGAGGCCCTGACGGATCTCGCGGGCGTGGGAGGCGGCGTCGCGGCCGGCGACGAATCCCCGGTCGAGATCCTGGGCCAGGCCGATGAGATTCGCGGCGATACCGCCCTCGCGCAAGTCATCCGGGAGCAGCCGGAGATCCCGGCGGACGCCCTTCTCCCGTGGCCCGATGGGCGGCCTGCGGGTCCGTGGCGGCGGGGGAGGTGCCGGTTCACGTCGCGGGGCCGGGGCCGGGTCCAGCAGGTCCAGCGCGCTCGGGGCCGTCTCCGGTGCTGTCTTGCGGGGCATCTGAGATCTCCTCGATCTGATAGATGCGCCGCACCGGTACCTCGCCCGTATCGTCCCATTCGTCCCCGCCCGGATAGACGCGGAAGCGGGTGCCGGGCTCCGGCGGCTCGCAGTACCACTCTTGCACGATTCCAGCTTTCTCGTCCCAGAACACCTCGTGCGGGGCGGGTTCAGCCATCAGCTTGCGTCCCGGAAATGCTCCGTCTCGCCGGGCCAGGCAGGCAGGCTGTCCGGATACTCCGTCTCGAACGGCTCCCCGATCGGGCCGGCCGCCACGCCCATGAGCACGGGCTGGCCGAGCAGGACCCGGAGCCGGTCGGTGAAGCGAAGCGGGGGGACGACATCGGGCACGATGAGGTCGGCGCCGGACAGCTCCGTACTGACCGGGATGCCGTCACACGCGCCGCTGGCATGATTGTAGCCCTTGCAGCCTGGACAGTGCCGTACGGTCGACATGATCAGCCTTCCTGCTCGGTCTGGTTACGCGGGCTCCGGCCGGAAGCCCCAGGATGAGTCCGTGGCGGCCGTTGCCGGGCTCGTGATCCGGCTGCACGGGCCGGGCCAGAGATCCAGGGACAGGTACAGGATCGTGACGTCCCGGAGCACCCTCACCGGGCGCGCTGGGTCAGGACGAGGCGCTCCAGCTCGGTCAGGTCCCATTCGGCCAGGACGGCCCACAGGTTCCCCCGGATGTGCCGGAGCAGAGCCGGGTCGACCGGCGGGACCTGAGTCCATGATTCGACCTCCCACAGGATGTGGCAGCGGCGCAGGCGGCTCAGCTTCGGCCGGAAGCGCGGCGGGACGATGGGGACCATGGTGGACCCGGCCCGCCACCGCGACCGGACGCCCCAGTCAGGCAGCTCGTCGCCGGCGAGCGGGACCCGGACGGAGTGCGCGCCGACCAGGGCGCCCCGGTTGACGTAGTGGTCGTCGCGGTCCGCGAAGATCACGTCGCTGCCGGACCAGCGGGCGAAGCACGTGGTGGCGTCGGCCCGGACGACGGCGATCCGGGGCAGGCTGTTGTCGTGGAAGCCGCCCGAGGCGACGGACCGGGGCAGGTCGATGACCGGCAGGCCGCGCGCAGCCGCCCGGTACCCGGCTTCGATGGCCTCGTCCTCGGCCGTCCGCTCCGCGTAAACCATGCTGGCGTACTCGTCCAGCTTGGCGACCGCCTCGTCCTTGCTGATGCTGATCGTGGTGAGATCCATTACCGCACATCCCTTCCTGGCGGCCTGACCGGATCGCGTCCGATCATCACCCTGGCCTCACTGATTCGCTCGTACCACTCGTCGCGGTTGATGCGGCCGGCTACGTAGGCCCTGCTCGCGCTGATCCCGATCCTGATGGCCCTGAGCATCTTCATCGCACGCCCTTCCCGAGGTCGATGTGCCCGGCGGCGAACTGCTCCAGCAGGGTGGCTGCGTGGCCGGTGCCCGGCCGGTACGGGGCCTCGGCCAGCCCGCAGTCCCGGCAGATCCAGCCGCCACGGCCGTTCGCCCGGATCAGGTCGCCCGGCACGATCCCGTCTCCGCAGCCAGGGCAGAATCCCTCGTGCGCCGCCTCAAGCCACGGCCCGAACATGGACGGGTCCTGCGGGATAGGGCCGGGAGCAGCCGGGGTCCGGGGGCGGCAATCCGCGCAGTCCCGGATCTCCATGAGGTGATCGCACTGGGGCACGGAATCAAGTATAGGCACGAGTTGTAATACTCTGTGAGCACTCCACTGCCAGGGAGCCCCTGTTGAGCGATACGTACTGCTGGGCCTGCGGGTCTCCCGTTCCCGGCCTGGACCCGGCCACGGCCATGTGCACGGGATGCAAGGCCGGCTGGTACGCCCGCCGGGCGGCGGTCCCGCCCCTCCCAGACCTCATCCCCCGCCGCCGGGCCGTTGCCAGAACCTCGGAATACGCCGAGACGACATTGGACGGCTGCTGCGGCGCCGGGGGCGCGGCGCGGGGCCTGTCGGAGGCCGGGCACTACGTCATCGGGGTCGACACGAACCCCCGGGTGCGGGACGCCTACCTGCGCTCCGGCGCGCATGAGTTCCACTGCGCGTCGGTCCTGGACGTCCTGGCCGACCGGTCGTTCATGAAGCGGGTCACGTTCACCTGGAACAGCCCGCCCTGCCAGCATTTCAGCCGGATGTGCCGGTGCCGCCCGGAGCTGCGGGCTAAATATCCGGACCTGATCACGCCATCGCGCCCGCTACTGAACGCCTGGGGCGGCCCGTGGGCGATGGAGAACGTCTACGGCGCGAAAAACTGGATGCGGGCACCGGTCGTGCTGTGCATGCACGGCCACTTCGGCCGCGAGTTCTACCGCCACCGGCTGGTGGAGGCGGGCGGCGGGCTGGTGCTGACGTCGCCGCGCCGTGCCGCCTCCGGGCAGCACCGTCACGAAGTGCCTGCCAGGGTCAACAGGGAATGCGGCTGCGTTCATCCTGTCCCGGCGGCCAAGGCCGGGCACTGGAAGCCGGGCATGTTCGTGTCGGTGGCCGGGCACGAGCGCAAGGAACCGGTCCGCCGGGTCATGGAGATCGATGAGCGGTGGATGCCGAAACGCGAGGACGTGTCCGAGGCCATCCCGCCGTTCATGTCTCACGAAATCGCGGTACAGCTCGCGGCCTGGCGGGCGAGGGCGGCAGCCTGACTGACCGGAGTCAGCTAACACCGTAAACATTGCACGGCTGACGTATGTTTCGGTACGCCAGGAGACTGGTGTTACCCGTGGTAGAAGCTCAGGGTGACTCTCTTCGCCCCGTGGTAGAAGCTGCCCGGGATCTGCTTTGCCCCGTGGTAGAAGCTCGCCGGGGAGTGCGATGAGGCACGGAACACCGAGTGCCCGGTCGCGGCCAGGCCGGCTGCGGTAGCCAGGAAGCTGGCCAGGAGCGCGGTAATGATTACGAGGTTCTTACCCTTCACGGTTCCATCCCTCTCCGTGACGTGTCGGAACCCGAACGTAACATACGATCCTGTTCCGTGTCACCATCCGGGAACGGAGAGGAGCCCGACCCCCATCCCTGCGGGGGCCGGGCTCCGGCACGTTCCGATTGACCGGAATGTCAGCTAGCGCCGCCGTTCCAGGCCCAGAGCTGGTTCGCGGTGAACGTAGAGACTCCGGCATCCACGAGCTGGCGCGTGTCCGGCACGGCGGCCGGGCCGAACGAGCTGGCATGGGACGTGTCCTGGACGTACAGGCCGAAGGCGACATTCCGCAGCGCGAACGGGTTGGGGCCGTTGCCGTTGTCGCGGATGCGGTCACCGTTGAAGCTGGCCACGCCGACTACCTCGGGCGTTCCGCCGACCACGGTCTGCTCTGCGATATACCGCTGGTACTGACCGCCGTTGCAGGTCCGCAGGGTGAGCTGATGCGTGCCGGTGTCGGCCACGCACAGATTGCTCCACACGCCGTTCGGAGCGTAGACGATCGAGTAGGACTTGGTACTGCTGTTCGAGGCCGACAGAGTGGGGACGACGCCGATGTGGAGCACCTTCACGAAGTCGGTGGCCTTGTCGGACGGGCTGTTCGTTCCGTAGCCGATGACCGGGACGTTGGCCTTGGCGGTCGTGCCCTTGACGTCCCAGAACACGTCGTGCGGGGTGGGAGACTGGACGTTATGGCCCGCGAAGGTTCCGCACTGGTCTCCGAATCCGCTCGCGCACGCCACGGTCGTGGCGCTGGCAGCCGGAGCGCCTGCGAGCGCGAAGCCCCCGGCTACGGCTGCCGCGCCGGCGAGCGCGAAGTAACGCTTGTTCAGCTTCATTTCTTGCCTTCCGTTGTCCTGTTGGATCGCCCGCCCCTTGCGGCAGGTCGTTTATGAGGGTCATCCTCCGGAAGCGGGAAGGCCGGAGGGCAGTGGACCCTGGTACTTTACTACGCAGCCGGGCGTAACCGCCGGATTCGCTCATATTCGCTCAGCCGCCAGCACAGCCAGGCGAAGCTCCCGGTGGACAGGACAGTCGCGATCAGGGCAGGCACCCAGGCTCCTGTCAGGCCTGCGTAGTACATCGCATTGGCCACGCGGCCGATGAGGGCGATGATTCCCAGGACCACCAGGAACGCGGCGATATCCAGAACAGCCCTGTCGGCCGGGCTCCGGTACTTCCTCATCCGAGCGCCCAGGCCGCGCGCAGCAGCCGGAAGATACTCCAGCGGCGCCGTAGGACCACGCGGGTGATGTCGGCAGCCTCCCGGAGCCGGGCCGGGGTCCGGGACCCGGCGTGGTACCAGATGTAGCCGTTGCGCTCGCGGTAGTAGCAGGACTTGATCTCGTTGTGCTCATCGCACAGCAGGCCGAGGTTGAGCAGGGTGGTCAGGAACCCCGCGATCCAGGGCTTGCCGTGGTCGACGTGCAGGCATCTCTTCCGCCAGATCCCGTCCCTGCCCTGCCGCTGGGGCAGCATGGCCAGCTCGGCGGCGGTAATGCCGCAGTACAGGCACCGGTTCCGGTCCATGGCGAAGGTAACGCGGCGCAGGCTGGCGGTGATGACAGCGGACTTGCAGTGCTCCCGGCCGTGGCGGCGGCGATGGCTGATCCGCCACTGCCGGAACGGGCCGCCGATGATGACGGCGGGCAGGCAGAACAGGATGAACACCACGGCGGCGGGGATGACGACCAGCCCGGCGGCGGTCATGACGGCGAGCCCGGCCCAGTGCAGCGGCTCGCCCAGGTACAGCCATCCGCCCAGCGGGGCCGCGACGCCGGGGCCGAAGGTGAACGAGCGGGATAGCGTGTAGTTCCGGTACTTCCGCCTCTTCCGGGCCGGGCGGCGGTAGGCGAGACGCCTGGCCAGGGTGCTCATGAGACCACCCACTCCTCCAGCAGGTCCGCGAACCACTGCGCGTACGTTGTCCCGTCGCCGCTGTCATCGAAGGCGTGGTCCTTCTCCTCGTTGTCGAACCGGCGGACCAGCTCTATCGTCCGGCCTCTCAGGGACAGGCCCGGATCGACCGGCGGCGGGACCCCGGCCCGGACTTTCCCGCTCACGAGCCGGACCTCGCCGGGAGCGTGACGATCACGAGATCGACGGGGGCGTCCTGATACGGGTGCAGGCACGTGATCAGGTCATCCGGGGTGAGGCCGCCGATCCCGCAGCCGATCAGCGGCATGGCGACCCGGGTGATCTTGAAATCGTGGTAAGCCTCGGTGATCATCCGGCCCACGGCGGCGGTGATCATCCACGGCTTCGCATCCGGGCCGGGCCGGTCCTGGGTGGCCAGGTTAAACACCACCAGGCCGCCTGGCTCGCGCCAGGGCAGGATCTCGCCGGGCAGCATCTCGCCCCGCAGGCACCGCCGCCGGTACGACTCGAACATCCTCGGGTGACGCTGCCGGAACTGGACGGCGATCCCGGCGCCCATGACGCCCCGGCAGTTGACGCCGTGCGCTAGCGCCGAGGCGTCGCAGGCGAACAGGTCGCCCTCGGTGAACGAGATCATCCCCGCACCTCCGGTTCCGGCGCCGGCCACTGCTCGCCGGCGGGCTCGGCCGGGTGCACGGTCCTGCCGTCCCGCTCGCTGAACAGCATGCCGTTCAGGTGAACCGAATAGCCCACGTCCGCCGGGAGCCCGCCCCGCAGCGCGGTATCCGCGAACCGGGCCTCGGCCGGGCTGGTCGTGCTGACGATAATCATGTTTTCCCCTTTGCCCGCGCTATCTCGGCCTGGATGTCCCGGTACTTCCCGGAGTCGATGAGCCGGAGCGCCAGGCGGGGGTGAGCTTTCCGCCCGCCGCAGCACCAGCAGTTCCCGAACGGCCTGCGGAACCACCCGCTGCCGCCGATCTTCGATTTCTCGTCGCCGCCGCCCGAGCAGACGCGGCACGCGACCCGGGGATGGCGCTTCACGTCACGGCGGTACCAGAACCCGGCCGTGATCACTCCCAGCACCCAGGACACCGGCCCCAGGCCGAGGCGGTAACCGAGGATGACCGGGACGGCGAAGATGACGATGACGGGCATGCCGGTCACCCGCCCCGGGCGTTGTGCCCGGCAGTCTGGAGGCCGCTGAAAATCTCATGGAGGATGATGCCGGCCTGGCCGAATGCGCCCGCCACCCCGTACATCAAGATCAGCACCGCGAAAATCAGGACTACCCATCCCGTAAATGTTTTCGGCAGCATGGTTACCTCCCTCTCCGGTCCAGGCGTGACCGGATCGTTCTCGCGACTGCCGTGCCCGCCAGGACGGCGATGACGGCGGCCGTGGCGGCGGCCGGGGCCAGGACCCAGGCGAGCCCGGTGCAGGCTCCCCCGGCTGGGAGGGCCGCGCCGAAAGCTATTCTCTGCCCGGCGCCCAGCCCGTGCCACCAGGTGTCGTAGCGGATGGGCGGAACGGCGGTCTGCGGGCGGAATACCCGCAGGATGCGCAAGTGCCGGCTGTGGCTGTGCACACCGTGCCAGGCCATGGCGGCCAGGATGACGGCAGCGGCGAAGACGGCGAGCGGAGTGATCGTCACCCGGGCACCTCCTCCCTGGTCTCCGGCACCCGGTCGCCTTCTGTGCCGGCGGGCAGCCGCTTCCCTGGGTAGACGGCCGGGGATAGATCCGGGTCGTTCCCGGACCCCGGGGCGGCCGTGGCCTGCGCGGCTGCGGGCTGCGATCCGGGCAGCGGGGTCAGGTCGATACCCTCGCGGCTGCGGCGGACAGGGGGCGGACGACCGGAGACGGCCCGCGCCGTCAGGGTCACGATGGCGTACCCGGCCAGGACCAGGAGCACGGCCGCCGTCTCGCGGGCAGCCTGGGCGAGGGCCGCCGCGTGCTTCTGCGCCCAGGGAGCGCCGGACACGGCGACGATGAACAGGATGACGGCCCCGGCGAGGAGCACGGGGCTGCACTGGAGCCGGGCGCAGGACCGGCGTATCCGCTCTGCGATCACAGGTCGTCCTCCTCGTATCCCCCGGGTCCGTCGTCTGCCAGCGGCTCCGCGTCACCCGCCTGCCTGACCCAGATCCACCGGTTGTACGGGTTGTTGCCGATCTCGCTGCTGCGGCGGACCCGGCCCAGTTCCTTGTCGTCCCGGAGCCAGTCGTGCAGGGTGCCCCGGTGCACGCGCAGGTCCGGGTTCCCGGTGGCACCGGCCTCGGCGGTCAGCGTCTTGTGCAGGGTGCCCACGGTCAGCCCGTGCAGCCCGGCCCGGAACAGCAGCTCGCGCATCCGGCGCCGGGCCGGGTGGATCTTCCCCGAAGGGTCATCGGGGTCGGTCAGCCTGGCCGTGATCTCGGCCCAGGCGGCATCCAGGTCGCTGTCCCGTCCGGCGCCGTCTCCGGCATCACCGCCAGGGCTCCCGCCGGGCGGGTCCGTGACCGCTGCCGGACGGGGCTTAGCGTCGCCGCCGGGAACAGGGCCGTCGTAGATCCCGATGTCCGGGTCGGCCTTCCACTCGGCGGCGGTATCCCGCCACATGTCCATCTGGGCCTCGATCCGCTTCCAGCGGTCCGCGTACGCCTCGCCCATCGCGGCTTCCGTGAGCGGATCGGGGACGGGACGGCGGGGGCCGGTCTGCCGGGCGATGTGGTACGCCAGCCTCGGGGTCACCCGGTAGAAGTGAACCGGGGAGGACATCCTGCCCTTGAGCAGGACCAGGCCGGCCCCCTCGTCCTGGATCTTGGACAGCAGCTTGGCGTGGGCGTTGTCGTCGGGGAAGATCGACCGGGCGTCATCGGACTGGCTGACCCGCAGGCCGACCCGGGCGAGCACCTGGGCCTTGATGGCGGACAGGCCCATCGTCTCCACGTCGCCCCGGACGGACGCGAACACGACCGTGAGCGCCTCCGACCGGTACGTCTCGATGAGGCGGGCGATCAGGACGGCCATGTCCCGGCTGCTGATCCCCTCGTCCTTGCGGCCGTGGCCGGTGGCGACGACGGTCTCGTCCATGACCAGGGTGATGCCCGGCAGGGTCCGGCGCGGGGTGATCTTCTCACCGCCCGCACCCTGCTGGCCGCGTGCGTCGCCGGCCGCGATCAGCGTCTCCAGCATCAGCTTGGCCTCGGCCCGGGTGGTGGCCACCCAGTCGATGACCGGCCGCCGGATGCCGCCCGGGTCCTCCACCCAGGGCATGATCCAGGGCCGGGACATCCGGCCGCCGCCACCCTTGAGGTCGATGCAGAAAACCAGCTCGTCCTCGCACCAGGCGAGGTTCCCGATGAACACGTTGAGCAGGTTGGACTTGCCGGACCCGATGACCCCGACGATCATCACGGCGATCTCGCGGAGCAGCAGCCGGAACGGGCGGCCGTTGTCGTGCAGCCCGAGATCCAGCGGCTCGTTGACGGTCGTCCACCGGGTCCGCTCGGGCAGGAAAGCGACCTGGCGCTTGCCCTTGCGGGTGCGCAGGCTCGCGATGAACTCAGCCGAGTTGTCCGGGTTGGGCTGCTCGAAGGTAACCGCGTCGGCTGCCAGCCGCAGGTCGGTTGCCAGCTCGGGGCCGAGGTCCCGGAGCCGGTCGAAGGTGACGACGCCGTGCTCGTCGGTGGCCTTGCCGAGCATCCCGTACACCTGGATGCCGTTGGAGTGCTTGCGAACCTCGGTGATGCGGATGCCCCGGACGCCGAGCTGGGCGAACTTGATTACCCAGCGCTCCATCTCGGCCTGGCGCCGGGCGCGCTCCTCGGCCTCAGCATCACGGCTGCCCAGCGCCCGGTAGTTGGCGATCACGGGCGGGCCGAACGGGGTGAGGATGACGAACCCGAGCACGAGGGCGGCGAGCATATCGGCCGTCCACGGCCCGATCATCCGGGCTCCGGTGAACCAGGCCGTCAGGAACGCGCCCCAGCAGAGCAGCCAGCCGGACAGGCCGCCGGACCCGGTGATGCGCAGGGTCACCCACCAGATGACGCCGGCGAGCACGCCCAGGATGCCGCTCACCTCCCACAGCGGGACCCTGGCCGGGAGGAGCCAGGCACCGAACAGCACGACGGCCGAGACGATGACGGCCGTCTCGATGACATGCCACCACAGGTCGCGGCCGACCGGGACGGGCTTGCGTTCAGGCCGGGGGGCCGGCGGGAGCCGCTTTACCGGGTCGTGCATCATCAGTCCTCCTCTCCGGTTCGGTCGCCTGGCGCACCAGGTCGCGGAACAGCTCGGCTACCTGGGCGTCCTTGCCGGGCACATCGGCCTTCGCGGCCGGGCCGTAGTCCCCGGCCAGATCGCGGAGCAGGTAGCGGGGGTTGTTCCCGCAGCCCACGCACACGGACGGGGAGACGGTGAGGGCGAGACGGCCATCGCGGGCGACGCACGGGCTCATGTCACTCTTGGCCCACGGGCAGCCCACATACTCCGGGTCGTCGTCATACCGGCCGAAGCCGGCAGGTCCCTTCGCCATCGCCGTCTCCCGTCCCTGGGTCAGCTTCGCTGCGCCCCGAAGGTGATTGTCTCCTGGAGCTTGTCGGCAATCCCGGCCATGTCGGACGCCGCCTCTGCTATGACATCCGGGATTTTCCGATCGATATGGGTGTTCTCGCGGAGCAGCTCCGCGTACCGCGCGAAAGCATCCTGGATAGACCTGGGAACCTCGTGCAGTTGCTCCAGGGTCTCGTCCCAGTCGTTCGCGTCGGCCCAGCCCAGGATCGTGTTCCTGATGTCCTCGGCCGCGTCTCCTACTTGTGCCACTTTCCTGCCTCCTGTGCGTGATCCGTTGCTGCCCGGCCCTCCTGGCCAGGACGGTGCGGGGTGCCGGGTCCGGCCCTGCCGGGCGGGCGGGACGGCGGGTGGTGCCAGTGGCGGGGGCCGGCGGCGGGGGAACACGCGCCGGAAGAACCGCGCGTGCCGCCACTGGTCGAACCGGTGCACCTGGCGGTTCATCCGGGTTCCCCGTGGCGCCCATGGCCTCGGGGGCCGCCTGCGCGACCGGCGCCAGCGCCGGATGGCCCGGAGCGGGTTCACCCGGCGGCGCATCCCGCGAAGCCGGACCCGGAGCGGGCGGCGGACCGGGCGCGACAGGCCCCGGTGCCTCCCGAGCCGGATGCCGATCCGGCGGCGGACCCTGGCGGCCAGCCCGAGCCGTTTCCCGCGAGCCCTCCAGACGGGGGTGAAATGCGGCCTCCACGGTGTCCACCAGTGCCTCCGCTTCGGGTAGACCCGGCGCACCTTCGCCCGCCAGCCGCGTAGCCTGGCCCGGTGCGCCCGCCGGGCAGCCTTCCGGGCAGGAACGACCCGGCGCCACCTTGCCCAGCGCGCCCGGGTCCGCGCAACCGGGCCACGACGGCCCCGCCACGGGGCGAACCAGCGGCGGGGCTTCGGAGACGGGCTGGCTGCGCGGGACCGCCACGGGGCGAACCAGCGGCGGGGCTTCGGAGACGGGCTGGCTGCGCGGGACCGCCACGGGGCGAACCAGCGGCGAGGGCGGGGCGGGGGTGCTCCGGTCGGGCGCTTGCTGGTCCTCGGGCCGCGTCCCCAGCCGAGCGGGCGGCGGCGCGGGTGACCCGACCCGGCATGACGGCGCCGCCAGCGCAGCGGGCTCCACCGTCCGCGCGGGCGGGAACCAGAACTGCGTGGGCGGGAACCGGGGACGCCCGTGCCGCTGGCGCGACGGCGGCGGAAGGGCCGCCACCGGCTGCGCGGACGGGGACCGGGGCTGCGCGGACGCGAACCCGGCCCGCCGCCCGTGCCGCGACGGCGGAAGGGGCGCCACCGGCCGCCAGCCGTGCGCGGGCCGCCGCCGGGGCGGGTGCCCGTCCGGCTCCGGCGGCGGCCGGTCAGGGTCCCGGAACCACGCCGGCGGAGTCCCGCAGAGCGCCCGGAAGCTCCGCGAAAACGGCCGGAAGTCCCCGAACCCCGGCGAGAACCCCGGAAAACCCCGGAACCCCGCCGTGAGCCCGCGCGGGAGCCTAGCGCCCTGCGCGGGCGTGATGAGCCGGTCCCGCCCCGGCGGCCTGGTGACAAGAGGCCCGCGCGCTGTCCGGAACGGGACCGGCGGCCTGCACCGCCCCGGCCACTGCCGCCGGGGCGATGGATCAGGCCCCGGCTCCGGCCTGAGCCAGAACCAGGGCGGCGGAACTGCCCGCCCCGGCGGCCGGTAAACCCGGGAGACCGGAACGAGGAGGTGTGCGTGCGCTCGCGGTAGTTCCGCTGGCGCCTCCCGAACGGGTGGAAGTGGCGCATCAGGAAGGGATAGAAGACGAGCCCGGCGAGGACCAGGACGGAAGCCCCGATGATCATCCACACCCGGGTGGCGCTGCCGTGCATCGAGTGGGTGACGGCGGTGAGGCCCGCTGCGGCGAGCACGAGCAGCATGATCCGGCGGCGCCACCCGATCCTCCCGCCGGACGGCGCCGCAGTCCCGGGGGCCTCGGTCTCAGGCCCGGTCTCGGACATCCTGGCCGCCCAGTCCTGCCGCCGCCCGCTCCAGCACGCTCTTGGCGATCCGGCGGCGGGTCATGTCAGAGTTGTCCGCGCCCAGGATCTCGTGATCCGCCAGGCTCCGCGCGAGCTGGCGCTGGCGGGGGAGCGGGGCGCCCGCCTGGATCAGCTCGTCCACCAGCCCGGCCTCAGCCTCGATCCGGGCCGCCGTCAGCCCCCTTCCCCGGGCCTTGGCGCGACCATCGGCAGCGGCGGCTTCTGGTCGCGGCTCCCGGATCGGGGGAACTGACGGCGGCGTCTTGCGGGCAGTGGCCTTGTCCCGGGAGCGCCGGTCCTGCCCGGGGGTACCCGGGTAGACGAGCTGGATTGCCTCCTCGATCCGGTTCTCGCCCTTCCAGGTCGCGGCCCGCATGACGCGGATGCACCGGTAGGCGTGGTAGAACCAGCGGTTGGCGCCGAGCCGGACGGCGTGGTCCTCGATCAGCTTCTTCGCCTTGAGGGCGGGGCGGCTGACACGGCGCGAGTAGGCGGTCCACAGCCACGGCGAGATCACGCTCATCATGCCGAACGTGACGGCCGCGACAGTGGGCCGCCAGCCCGGCTTCATGTAGTGGCTGTAATTCAGGACGCCGATGACCAGGGCGGTCCCGTAAGCGGCCAGCCGGAGCCGCAGCGCGGAGTCATCCGCGACGAGAGCGAGATTGGCAAGCCAGGCGAGGTAGATGGCGATGGATTCCAGCGCGACGGCTACCAGGAGCGCATCGGTCCGGTCCAGATGGGCCTGCCAGAACCGGAGCTGGGCTCGGAAGGCCACGTAGTTGACGATGACGACGGGAACGGCGGCCAGCCAGGCGCGATGCGCGCGGCCCTGGCTCGTTCCGGTCGGCCGGAACGTCTCGAAGGCGGCGCCGAGAGACAGCAGCGCGGCCGTGATGATCTCGGTCCTGCGGTCTTTCCGCAGATCGGATGCCGTTCTATCCTTCACTGGTCCGGTCTCCGTTTCCGGGTATTCGGTAACCGGGCTGGGGGCGCGGCCCGTTGGGCGGGCCGTGCCTCCGCAAGTCGACCCAGGGTACCACCTAAGTGCTGCTAGAGTCCGCTGACTCGTTTCCTGCATCGAGGTCGGTTACCCCGCAGGTGAACTCAACGCTGCTCCTGTCACCGGGCCGGGGCGGTAGGTGAGGGCGTACCGCATCCCGGGCGGGGGCGTGAACGGGTTTTCCATCAGACTGTGCTGAGCCTGGTGTCCAGCGGGCTGGCGGTGAGCACGTGAGCGATCATGCCGCCCGTGTGGTTCATCCTGTCGCTGGCCATGTGAGTCGCAGCGCAAGCGCTCTCGCCGTTCGGGTTTTCTTCCATCTCTGGATCTCTCCTCTGGGTCGGGCCGGTTCACGGTGATCCGGGTCAGGACGGGGTAAACCGGATCAGTCCTCCAGCGTCAGCGTGATCACGGCCACGATGAACATCCGGACCTTATCCCGCTGGAACTGGTTCATCTCGCTGTACTGGATCAGGTCCGGGTGCGTCCTCGCCGTCCGGTCCTTCGGTCCCCTGGTCCAGCCGATGGCCTCCATGGCCGCAACCCAGTCAGCCTGGTGCTGCCGGTGGGTGGTGCCTGCCTGGACCCGGCGCACGCCGTCGATGGTTATCTGCTTGTACTCCTCGGGCCAGCTCGCCCACGGCTCGGCCGGGGCGACGTCAGGGTGCCCGTTCCGCTCCTGGAGCCGCTGGAGCGCGATCGTCTGATCGTGGCAGTATTCCGCGATCTCCTCCACGGTGTACCGGCTTGTTCCCCTACGCATGTCTCCTGCTCCGTGGTCTCGTTCCCCGGCTCCCCGGAAAGAACGTCTGATGATACGCCGTGGGTCCCCGGTTTGTTCCCGGTTCCCGGCCAGATTCTCGTAACCCCAGGCCACGGATGCGCAGATGGGGGCGGCGATGATCGTTAACCCGGCCGACTCGATAGAGTCCCGGCACTCACCGGGACACCAGGCTGCCAGGGAGGCGCCCGGGATTCGGGTTACCCGGCTCCCGGAATCCTATCGGAACTGTCGCCCGCAGGTGCCGCCTTACTGTCATCCGCCCTGGCCGGCGAGGCCGACAGTACTGTCGGGCGAGGTGGCGGGCTGCTGTCGCCGTGCTGTAATCCGGCCTGATCAGGACGACGACGACACCTCGGTCAGGGCGACAATGACACTTCCCGGCCTAATGCCCCGCCATTTGCGTATGTCAATACGCTAACGCTCGCGTGCAATTTAATTAGCCGCGCGAACGAGTTTCACATGCGGCTCGCGGCGTGCGATGCGCCGTCGTCTCCGGGCCGAACGAGATCTCTCGAACAGTACATCGAAAACGACGTGTTCTTGACCATTCCGTGACCTAACCGGTTACAGGCCGTAGTCGCTGGTCACGCCGTGGCACGGTACAACATTCCCGAGAGGCCCCATATTCCCCCAGGTCAGAGGCCTATTTAGGAGACTAATTCGATAAAATAGGCCTCGTGGGATTTCTTGTTCGGGGAGAAATCCGGGCA
>Ga0247668_1000022_pt1 | contig 59707 bp, 58 predicted proteins | sample CNK09_metaG_FD_182737 | JGI IMG/M metagenome (GOLD analysis project Ga0247668, IMG submission 182737) | Soil microbial communities from Purdue University Martell Research Forest, Indiana, United States - CNK09 | ecosystem: Environmental > Terrestrial > Soil > Temperate forest > Bulk soil...
CGGCATGTCGTCTCCTGTAGTTGTCCTTCAGGCGGGGTTCTCTGCCCGGCCTTCACGATGACGACGAACGGCCAGACCGGAATTCTACAAGCCGTCGAAAAAAAGTTCGTGGAATCACAGGCTCGAAGGTAATAACGTCTTTCCTCAAGGAGGTCTGCTCATCATGACGAACGTGCCGGCGCGCTATTCGGCCTTCTTCCTCTTCGCTCTTGTTCTTCGAGGGACGGTTTTTGCGGCGGGACCCGCCTACGTCCCGATTGCCGCCGCCCGACAGCAGAGGCAGGGCACGACCGTCACAGTCCTCGGGCTGGTGTCAGTCCCCTCCGGTGATTTCAGCTCGTCCAGCGCCGATGAAGGGTTCGCCCTCCAGGACCAGACCGGCGGGATCTGGGTCAGTGTCAAGAAGAACCCGCACCTGCACGACGGCCAACGGGTTGAAGTGACCGGCACGCTCGGCCTTGGTGCCGGAAAGCTGCAAATCGTGCCCAGTGGACCCAGCGAGGTGAAGCCATTGCCCGGACATCGGCTGCGCGTGGCCACCGGTCAGGTTGGCACGAGCACTCTGGGATACATCGTGACGATCGAAGGAACGGTGACCAGTCAGGGCGTGGTGGCTGATTCACCGTATGGCTCCAAAGTCTGGATCGACGACGGCACCGGCCAGGCGCAGGTTTATCTCAACGCCACGACGAACATCGATCCCAGATCCCCAACCCTGAAACCGGGCCGGCGCATCCGGGTGACCGGCTTCGGCAATCAGTACGACACCACCTACGAGGTCGATCCACGTTCCCGCGAGGATATCGAGGCCCTGCCCGCGAAGTGAGAGCTGCCACCTCGGCGACATATCGTCCGCCAGGATCGCGAACCGACCTCAACTTCACGTACGCGCACCCTAAACACACGAAGGCGGCGGGATGATCTGCGACGCTTTGCTGCCGGGTTTTGGGGTAGGGGCGGCGGCGAGGGCGCCACCGCCCCATTGAGAATTACGGATTACGTCGACGTCGCGGCGACGATGAGATCGGCGATATGGAAGTTCTTTCCGTCGCGGCAAACCTGGGGGTCCGGCCGCCAGGTCGGATCCTGCGCCAGATACGAGAAGTTGTCGCCCGCGATCAATCCGATGATCACTTCCGCGACGATGCGTCCGCCTACGGTCCCGAGGTGGCTCCCGCCGTGCTCGTGTTGCGCCTCCGCAAGGATGTAGTACCAGAGCGGAGCGTTGTCCTCGAACTTGGGACTGATTTCGACGAGACGTTTGTTCGTCTTGTCATCCGGCGCTTTTCCGACCTTCAACTGATCCTCGGTAAGGGGCGTGCGTCCCATGTAGCGCGCCACACTCTGCCCCGAGGGCAATCCGAACGACTTCCCGCGCAGGAGGTTGCGCTCCGCTAGGATTGCCGGATTCGATGCCACTTCCGGCGGCAAGTTCCCGAGCGGATTCACGAGTGACGAATCGATCTTGTAGGCCGGCTGCAGCCGATCTTTCCCGACGACAGGAGCCTTCTTCCGGATCGGGAAGAAGAGGTCCCACTCGATCGTACGGTCTTTGTCGAGCGGCCGGAATCCGGCGAGACTCGGCTGCGGCGGCTTCGCGAAGATCAGGATACGGCTCTCCGGCTGCGTCGGCGGTTTCCGGTTCAGGCGGTAGATCGGACGCACCATCGAGTGGCCGAAGCGATATGCCGCAACCGAGAACTCGAGAGGCATGAACGGAGCGTCACGCCAATGGAAGAAGAAGAGCTGTGGTTTGTCTTCCCTGATCGATTTCCCGTTGTCGAGATGAGGCAGGATGTCCTTCACGACGTTCCCGCCTGCAATGGTCGGCAGAAAGTCGTGCAGGACGGCCCACTGGTAGTGCCAGCGCACGGTCTGCTGCACCTTGGCGAATGAAGCGTCGCTGCCGAGGAGCGCGGCCACGCGATTGTGGAACCGCAGCATGATCCCCTGGAACTGCGACACGATCGAGTTCTCGTCATTGCGCGGATCGCCGATGAGCGCGCGGCCGTTGCGGGACCGCGGCAGATCAAATGCTTGGGTGCCTCCGGGATTGACGTCGAGCTTGTCGCCGAGGAGCATCCGGACCGGCCCGTCGTACAGATAGGGCTGATCGTCCGGACCTCGTCCATAGACGCAGTCGAGATCGAACCGCGGAGTGCGAAAGTCGACCAGTCCGTCGGGATCGTTCTGCTTCTGCAGACTGCTGGCGGGATCGAATGTGAGGTCGTGGTCGACGAACTGCCCGAAGTAGGTGTACCCGGCACTGATGTGGATCTTCTCGCCATCGACGTTTTCTTCGTTGTCGGGTTCCGTTTCGGGCGTTTGCTGAGCCTCGAATTCGGCGGTCATCGCCTTTTCGGCGGCGAGTGCCTTGAGATCGTCGTCGGTGTGCTCGGCAGCTGGAAGCGTCCGGAACATTCGCCCGAACCGCCCCTCGAACTGCTCGGATCCCCGTGGAGCTGTGAGTCCGCGCAGGCCGACGCCGTGCGGACGGATGAAGTTCTTGGAGCTGCTGTGTGTCGCCTTCCGGAGATCATCGTTCATCAGGAGTTCCTCCACATGTCATGAGAGTGCCCGAACTCGCGACTCTCCCACCGTGCGAAAACGGAAAGAGCCCCCGGTGGAGGCTTTGCGGACCGGACCAGCGCCTACGTGAGTGGGCTTCCGAACCTGAGACGGTTGTGATGCTGAATTTCATTGGTGGAGGCGGCGGGAGTTGAACCTATCCGTACTCTTTTAGATTCAGTAAGTTACTGAAAACACTCACTCGCTACAACCGCTCGAACCGCTCCAAATTCCCGTTCGAAGTACGTATTGAGTACGCGGCCCTAGAATTCTGGCCCTAGGCGAGCGCGCTTGTCGATTTCCGCCGTGATCGCGCTTTGCCATGTCGACGTGTCGTCTCCGGCCTGCTTGCTGTTCCAGGTACAGCTGTCAGAAGCGGTTTGGAGCGCCGTTAGCGCTTCGTCCTGATCCACCGCCCGAAGAACGCGCGCCCGAGCCTGCTTGAACTCGTCGAATGTTAACGGCTCTACTAACTTCTTGACCTGAGCTAAGGAGATCGGGAAATCTACTGTCAGCTTGACTTCGACCTCCGGCCACTTCTTCAGTTTCTCCTCAGCCGAGGGCGGCAGCAGAGGGAGAATGATGTCGAACCGACCGGTCCGGCTGATAGCAAGGTCGAAGTGCTCGATGTGGTTAGTTGCGACGATGAACACGATCTTGCGCTGCTTGTTTATTGCGGCGAGCTTCGGCAACATGGAAGTCGTTAGGAAGCGCGATAGTACGTCAGGCGTACCGTGCCGCTCACGTACCATCTCGTCGAACTCGTCGAACAGGACTACGATCCTTTCTGCGGCTGCCAGCATTCCAAATACGGTATTGGCCTCCGCCTGCACTTGATCGAGGCCGTTGCGAACCAAGTGCGAAGGATCGACCGTGAGTCGCGGCCACCCCAGATAGTCTGCGATGATCTTCGCCAACTCAGTCTTCGCCGTTCCCGGTGGCCCGAATACGATCATTGACGTCGGTACGTCTTCGGGTAGTGCGCCGCCGGAACGTAATGAGCCTTCGTTCTCGGCAATTCGGGCTACAAAGCCGGTGTAGACAGTATCCCGAAGCGAGAACGGGGTGCCTTTGTGGGTAAACTGCGAGTCTAGAAAGCCAGGGGCGAAGTTGGCGGGATCGGATTTGGGCGACCGCGGCGGCGTATAGACTCCGTCTAAGTACTCAAATGTCGCCTGACGTATAGCTTCGGCGAGCAGCCTATCCAAGGCGTAAGCGAAATGATACGCGGAGGCCGTCGACCATGATTCCGGCCCTTCCAGTTGAGGATGGTGACCTGAAGACCAGCCTAGGGCGTTCTCGCCGAGTCGATATGATGTTTGCTTGAGAGCCGTCGCCGCGCGATCGAAATTTTGAAGAAACGGTAGGAGTCGGTCGTTACGACCTGCTACTTGAAAAGCCTCGAGCAACTGCACAAGCAACTCGTACTCGTAACAGTAGGCGCTACCGACGTTTTTGTAATGGAAAAGTGGCCTGCTTCGTTGCCAGGATCCATCCGGCAGCTGAGCATCGAAGAGACTCTTAAGCGCTGCGTTCAGGATGCGTGCGTGATCAGGGTTCGTTTTACTTGGGTCCTCCAACATCGCCACCAAGGCGATGGCGTACCCGAGCTGAAAGGGGTCTGCTGTCTTGCTATTGGCATGCGCGAGCGCAAGTTGGTTTGCGATCTCGGCTCTGGCCCAGGAAAGAACGTCGCCTTGGATCTGGCTCGTCAGCATCTCACGTTTGCTCAGCGTTCTCACGACAAGCTGAGTGACATACGCCGACGCCGGGTAGTTCAATACCTGAGCGTACCCATTCCGAACTCCCTTTGAAAGGGCTTTCTCTGCGTCCGCTATGCGTTTCTGGAGAGTTGGGTCGGTGGACAACGGCGACGAGCCGGGAACAAATACCGCTTCAAGAGCAGTCACGCACTCCAGCACGAATGCGGTAGTAAAGAGGTTGCCGGCCGGCAATCCGGCACTTGCCCACTTCTCTTTGAGTAGCGAGACCGCCAGATCCCGCGCATAGTCCTGCCAGGGATGCTTGAGTGGTGCCGGTGCTGCCCAACGACTAGAGGAGACCAACGACAGCACACACGTGGCCGTGCTGGCCTTCGACAGTTTCGGCTCGTTCACTTGGTGGGCAAAGCCATGCGACGATGAATCGAAATATCGCGTGAGGGAAGCGACGTGAAGTTCGCTGATGGATCTCAGTAAACGCCGGAGCTTCTCGATTTCCGCAAAAGTCATGCTAGCGCGTCGGATTGGGCGACAACAAGTCGACGAGAGTTTGACGGTCTCGCAGAACGCGCCTTGCGACTTCACTCCCGCTCCCGCTCACCGGTTCGGTCACTCCGTCTCTGATGCGGTCAAGAATAGCGTGAGCCTCCTCTATGGAGGCGTGCGGATCGATCAAAAGCCCTGGGAGTGGTACGGCGCGGCGCTGCTTAATTGCATGGTCAACGACGGACGATAAGCTCTGGGCTCGCGTCACGTACTGGCGGAGAGTGAGATCGGCTGGCGAGGCGTCGGAGAAGATAGGGATGTCCTTGGCCACGGCGTAACCGAGTTCCATCGATGCAGATTGGCCAACGTACCCGTCAGGACACACGAGCCACAGAAAGTCGGAAGCTAGAATGCACTCGAGATGCCGGTCTTGGACCAGGCGCACTGATCGAGTCCGATCGCTCGCTACGAACAAGAACTCACCCTGCGTCGCAACCACGCGCGGGTCGGCAGGCGAGACGACGTGCACGCCAAGATTGGTCAGAGTCTCCACCGCTGAGACGATGGCCGACATATGACGGTGGAAGCTCCCCGAGACGGTTGCTAGCATCATCCGGCGCGCCGTCACGACTTGTCCTTTTCGTGAGTTCGAACGAGACGGATTTTCTTGGCAACTGCGACGTTTGCGAGGATCACTGCCTTCACCTCCGTGAATCGGCCAGCGAGGTCAACGTCCCTGGCGATCTCGCCATCGATGTACGCCCGAATCGCCTCCCGGATGATCCGTACCTTCGGGGGCTGGCCGCGATTGGACTTACAAAATGCATCCAAGTCGACCGCGAGACCAGGGTCCAATTGCAACTTGAGCTCGGTGGCGGGGAGTTCGTTTGCTCGCCTCGACATCTTTCCCCCTACTGGTACCTAGGAATATATATTCGTAGGGCGTGAGATGCAAGAACTTTTTTTTGAATGGGTTACGAGCGCAATTCGCTCAGGATTCGCGTCCAAGTGTTCGGCGACCACGGCGAACGATGCGTCTAGTCTCTGGTGACGGATCTCGATCCAACCACTCGTCGGTCACCGAGATCACCCAAAGAGGGGCGGTTTTGCTAGCGTCATTCAGCCAGTTTCCGACTGCATCCTGAACGTACTTCGTCGAGTCGCCCCTCACTTCCTCGAGAAGCGGTCTGCCGGGCTCAGGATTTCGCTTCAGCGATGGCAGGTGTTGGCCCCAGACGCTTCTAGGCCGAGACACTTCGATTGCGAACCGCCGAAGATACGCGTTGCTGTGGCAAGCCATCGGTTCGAGTAGCCGGAGACCTTCATCAAGGTTGTCCGCGAGGTACGGCCGAAAGGTCATCCAAGCGACCTCTCGAACGCTCATGTTTGAGTCCCCTGCGAAGCGGTGCGTGCTCTGCAGGCGGTCGGCAAGCGTGATTTCAGGGCTTGCCATCAGAATGTACGCCGCCCACTGACGAACGACGTCCGAGCCGTGCTGAGCAAGACGTTCGAATCGTTTACGTCCGACGAGACAACCCGCAGATCGCAGGTAGGATCCGATCGCCTTCAGCCGGCGGGTTACCCCCAATTCATTGAACTGGTTACCAGAAATGATGGGAGGTACCTCTTCGCGAATGTCCAATTGGTGACGGACAACTTCGAGCAGAACTTGCATGTCGACGGAAAGCCACTCGAGCAGATGGCCCGTTTCGATCAAGCCGCTGCTAAGAGCGCGCACTCGTTCGGCCGGGATGTTTTTCAGTGTTTTCCTCATCAGCGCGCGTACACCCGCACCTTCACTGACACCTCGTTGTCGTTTCGGAGCCGCATCCGTCTCATCGCCTTCACGTTTTGGTTGTACTTGAGTCGCTGAACCGTGCCATCCGGGAGCTCGGCCTCGTAGGTGGTATTTGTCTGGAATCGCTCGTCTATCTGGCAAAAGAGAGATTTAGGTCTCGAAATCGTTGGTGGAGGCGGCGGTAGTTGAACCTATCCGTACTCTTTTAGATTCAGTAAGTTACTCAGCACACTATACCACTCAAACTGCCCGAACCGCTGAAAAACCCTATCTGAATTACGTATTGAGTACGCGGCCTCATGCTCGAGTAACCCGCAACCGTTTCGCGCGACTTTCATCGCCGCCGTGCGTTAACGTACGCGGTTCCGCTTTGCGACTGAACTGGTCCGCCTGCGAGGAAGTTGGAGTGGGTTCGCAGGCCAACATTCGCGGCGCCCGAGCGGGCCGTGGGTCCTGTTCGCTGCTGACACCACGTGACGAACAGATGACTCCGGGCTCGCGTCATCGCGACGTATAGCAGACGACGCTCTTCCGCGAGTTCGGCTTCAGGTCGCGGCACGATGCCTTCCTCGGCACCGGCCACGATCGTCGCCTGCACCGTCAATCCTTTCGATCCACCCATCGTCATGATCCGTACGCCTTGACTTCTGGCCGCGGCGAGATCGGTTCCGAGCGGCACAATCTGTCCTAGAAATCGTGACAGGTCGGCGGGTTCGACGACTGCATCTATCATCTCAATGATCCTTGCAAGCTCCTCGTCAAAGCCTGGAAACGCGTCACTCGCTGCAGTCGCGGCAATCCAATGTCCCCAGCCCTCCGGAGGACACTCATCGGGGATTGGATGGTCGTCTACCCATGCCTGGACGGCCCTGATCGCCTCCGTCGCGCGACCCGCCGATGACTTGGGCGCTCCCTGGAAGCGGTTGTCATATTCACGCAGGAGAGCGCCTCCGAAACTGAGGCGCGCCGCGACGGCAACTCTGTAGACGTGATCGAAAAACCGCTCTCCGACGTTCGTAGTCAAGTGCATGATCGCGGCCCACGCGAGCGAGTCTTCCATGCTAACCGCGAGTCGCAACATCGCTAGCGAACGCCGGTTGCCCTCCTGGCTCAGCGCTCGCCCGACAACCTCAGGGTCCGAAACCGCAATGCCCCTTCGTGTCAACTCCTCCGTCACGGGTGCACTGAAGTGTCCGTTGTAATCACCGCGAAACAATACGAGGATCTGATCGGGCGGCAGCCCTTCGGCGACGAGCTGTTCGACTAGAGCGGCGATGCCAACAGCTTCCGCATCATTCCTGGGAAATGAGAGGAGCGCGATCTCGCCGTCGGGTGCTCCATCCTCGGGCGTGAGGGCCGGCCGCGCTGGCCGGTCGGGGTCGCCTTCGATCACGAAACGCGACCATTCGATAATGCGTCGAGCGCACCGCTTCGCGATCGACAACGTGTAACTCTCGCTCGGGATGTAATCGTCCGGGAAACGGCGAATCCCCTCGGGTGCCGCCTTGCGAAACCCGTAAATCGACTGATCGTCATCGCCGGCACCCAGAATTGCGCAACCCCGATTCCCAATTAGCCTCAGTGCTTCAAGGTCGCACGCGTTCAGGTCCTGATACTCGTCCACGATCAGGAGGTCGTAATCGATTCCTCGGAGATGGTCGTGGTTTACCAGCGCCTGGCGAAGCAGGTTCGGGAGTTCCGACAACATGGTGTAGCCGTAGACGCGACGGTGTTCGTCCCACGCGCCGAGGAACCGCGTACGAATGGTTTCCTCGATCTGAGGATCGTCTTCGGGCCGCAGCGACTGCCAGTTGGCCTCCAGCTCTCGCAACAGCTGGTCGACCACGCGGAGATGCACAGCCGCGCGGCGCGCCAGAGTTATTCGCACGATGTTCTTGTGCTCCCAATCGTCGGCCATTCGCAGCGGTTGAGGAAAACTCGCTGCGCCGGGATTTCTCATCAGCACCGAGATAGCGAACGAGTGGATTGTGCTTGGACGCTGTGCCGCCAGCGCGGGGTGCTCGGAAACTTTCAGCGCAAGTTCCGACGTGGCCGCTCGCGTGAAGGTCAGCATCCGCACGCGCGGCGGCTCCTCACTATTCGCGAGCTGCTCGATGTACGCCACCATCGCCGCGCTCTTTCCAGTCCCCGGACCGGCCAGCACCACGCCGTGAGCGTGAGGGTCGTGCAATAGCAGCCGCCTCTGTTCCCTGGTTGGATCGAAAGGCATGAATCACCGGATCATGCCTCAGGATATGGACGCGTTTCAACCGACCGAGGCGTTCTGCGACCACCGCGTGCAACATACGGCAAACGAGTGAAGGAGTGGTCAGCAGGACATCAGTGACGCCTACCGCTTTGCGATCAGGAGGCTCAGCGGTCGTACACCAGCACGTTCATCAGCATGTCATTGCTGTCGTTCTTGACGCGGAACGACGGCGTATCCGCGCCTTTCCATGGTTCCCCAGAGAAGTCAAAGTCGTTGTCGTACGCCGTCCAATGCCACGAGCCGTTCCAGAACACATTGAGGAACTCTCGTTTCTTGATCTTGAAAGGCCGATACCCCTTCGGCAGGACAACCCACGCGCTCGTGCAGCCGGTCGCTTTCACGAGTATCGTCACGCCGACGGTACCCTCCGGGTAGTTACCCGAGGTGTGGGGCTGAATCTCTAGAGCCTTGTCCCCGCACGGCAGCGCGAAATCGTATGCCGGTTTTGGAGGATCCACCTTCTTCGCGTGCGCTCGACTCGGTTCCGAGCTGGATTCTATTGCAGATCCCCCCGACTCTTCCCTCGGTCGGCTACGTTTCGGAGCGAGAGTCGGATTGGGCTGGCTGAGCACCACGCTCGTCGCGATGGGCGGTGAAGCCTGCTGAGAAGGCGCCGCGAAGTTCTGCCCGTTCTTCTCCCAGTTGTCGTAGATGGCCTCCCACCCCGCCCGCGCGATGAAGAGCCCGACCACGCAGACTCCCGCCCAGACGAAGATCGGAACGACACCCTCCCGCAGTTTCGGCATCGGAAAATGCTAGCATTCCCGGCGCACAAGTGGCTGAGCTTACCCCGACGGATCGGGGTGCGGGGGACGCCAACTTCCCGAAAGGGAGTTGGAGATGGACACAACATCACTCGATCCGAGCTACTGCTACACGGTGAAGGAACTTGGATACCTCTGGAACATGTCGGATGAGTCGATACGGAGATTGTTCGAGGAGGAATCGGGGGTACTAATCTTTAAGATACAGTCCACCGGCCGCCGCACGTATCGGAACATCCGCATCCCAGGGAAAGTAGCCTTGCGAGTCCAGAATCGGATGACGGTAGTTGTACCGTAACTAGTATCCCCCGCAGGTACACCTGCGGGTACACCTAGGATACGTCGGCCACTCGGCGTATCCGCCTTGTAAGTGGCAGACAGGTAAGGACTAGCGTCGATTGGCAGTCGCCCTCCCACGAGTCACCGACGGTCCCCCGCCAATCGGCGGGCAAATCCTCCTTATTCGCTTTTCACTCTTGTTTCAGCTCCTATCCTTCTTAGGCACGGAGCCCTTGCCCGCTCAAGAGGTTCATGAGACGGGCGGGTCCAGCGGGATGTTCGCGTGGGCGGGTAGCGGGATGTTCTGGGTCCTCATACTTCTCGTACTCCTTACCTTCGGCGTAGTCCTGTACTTCAAAGGAAGACTGAAGGTCGAGGAAGGCTTCGTCGGATGGGACGGAGAGACCGTCTTCCCCGCGGGAAAAGGCTGGACGTTGAATCAGGTCCAGATGGTCGATGTCTCCGAACGCTTCGCCACCTTCGGCGTGGATCAACTCGGCATGGTCTCCGTTGTCAGCACGAACCGGACGGAGAACATCAGCGATCACGTTCGCGGTGGAATCATCTACAGCGAATCAGACCGAAACACGCGCAAGCACTTCTCGGAAACCGTTTCGACGCGCGAGCGCGAGAACATCCGCCACCGCTTTGTCATCGTGTGGAAGCCGAACGCCCAGAAGCTTCCGACGTACCTGAAACAGGGCAACATCGATAACCGCCTCGCCGACCTGCTCCGCACGTTGCCGGATGCGGACCTGAAGGCGTACCAGGACCTCCTCGGCATCACGATCGTGAGAACGGACGGCGCGAAGCCGAAGAAGGTCGAAGGTCTCTCGATCGGTGAGGGCATCGAGATTCCCGACAACGTCAGGGATCGTCACGTGTACATTCTCGGACGGCCTGGCATGGGCAAGTCCACGCTCCTGCTGAACATGGCCCGCCAGGACATCGAGGCGGGGAAAGGGGTCGGCGTCATCGACCCTCACGGGGATCTGATTGAGGAGCTGCTCAAACATATCCCCAGGGACAGGGTCGATGACGTCATCCTTTTCAACGCCGCCAATCTCCCCATCGGGCTCAACTTCTTCAACGCGAAGACGGACGCCGAGAAGGAGCTCATCACCGACGACGTGGTGGTGCTCTTCAAACGCTTGTCCGATTCCTGGGGTGAGCGGATGGATATCGTCCTGCGGTCGGCGGTCCGGTCTCTTGCCGAGCTGCCCGACGCGACCTTCCTCGATATCTATCGGATTCTCACCGATCCCAACTTCCGCGAACACGTCATTTCCCGCCTGACGCTGCAACCTCTGATCGACTTCTGGCTCCAGGTCTATCCGAAGTTTCCGCACCCCGTTACGGAGCAGCCGATTCTTTCCCGCATGGGCAAGTTCGCGATCTCAAAGACCCTCTCGACGATCACCGGCACGACCTCACCCCTGAGCATCGCCGACGTGATCCAGGAGAAGAAGATTCTCCTTTGCTCGATCCCCAAGTCCTCGATCGGCGGAGACACGTCGGCAATCCTCGGCGCCCTGCTCGTCTCTCAGTTCCAGCTCGCGGCCCTTCGCCGAGGTTCGCTCCCTCCGAAGAGAAGGACCCCGTTCTACCTGTACATCGATGAGTTCCAGACGTTTCAAACGTCGGCGTTCAACGAGATCATCACCGAGGCGAGGAAGTATCAGCTCTGCCTCGCGCTCGCCAATCAGAAGCTCGCCGATCTGGACGAACGCACCCGCGGCGCGGTACAGGGTGTGGAGACCTCAATCTACTTTTCACTCTTCCCGGACGACGTGCCGAAGGTGGCCAAGGCCCTCGGCGCGGATTACGACGTGAGGAACCTTCTGAACCTCGACAAGTGGGAAGCCATCGTGAAGCCTGGGCGATCATCTCAAGCGACTAAGTTCGACGTCTCCGAACCGCCTAAACCGGGACGGGGTTACGAACAGGAGATTCGAGAGAATACGAAGAAGAACTACCCGTCCACACTTCCGCCGCGAGACTACGGCAAGGGAAAGGGTAAACCGCCGGACGATGAACCTAAGCCTGGCGACCCGCTGCCCAGCGAATAGCCCAGCTTGGTTATCTCTGCTGTCACATCGGCATTGGATGCGCTCAATCCCCCTCAATTCCTGAATCGCTCACGAAAGCGGGGCGCGCGGCTCTAGCCTTTCCGCTGATGACCACGCGATCGGTGCAACATCCCCGTTACCTCACCCGGAAGCGAGCAGCGTTCCTCCAGCTCTTCCTGAACACGCCACACATCACAACCGAACAAGCGTATGTGCTTAGTGGAGCAAAGACCCCGACCCAGCAGAGAGCCATACGTCGCTTCCTTAAGCTCATGCACGCTGCCGGCTACCTCCTCCGAGAGCTTCTCGTCAGCAGGTGCACATCGCCGCTGCCCCACTTCCAGTACAGCTACAGGCTTTCGAAGCACGGCGCGAAGGAGGTGCATGGCAGATTCGCCGCTGAGAGATCGCCTGCGTCGCTCGCGCATGACTCGGAAATCACAGCCTTTCATATCGAGCTTCTGAAGTATCCCGGCAAAGTCTGGTGGAAGCAGCACGATCTGAAGCGATCCGTGAACCCGGATGCCCTCTTCGGTCTGGCCAGAGACGCCGCGACTCCGGCTTCTTACTACTTTCTGGAAATCGAGAGGTCACGACAGGGTCATTACCGTGACGGAGATTCCGGCCTAGTCGCGAAGCTCCGACGATACGTCGCATACCGCAAATCGCCGGACTGCAGGAAAGAGTTCAAACACTTCGACGACTACCGCGTGATCGTTGTCCTCTCGAACGGCGAGCGCCAGCTCAACCTGTTGAAAAAAGTCGCAGGCATCCTGCCTTTCGGGTTCATCTGGACGACCACGCGGGAAGACTGTCAGCGCGACATGTTCGGCGCGATATTCAGAACCCCGAAAGACCACGCTTCGCGAGCGTATTCTTTGGCGCCGTAGCCTTCTACTGCGGCTCCTCAATCTCCTGCGACGACGTCCGCAGCAACGCAAGCGCGTCACTCAACTGCTCTATTGCCCAGCCCGAGCGCCGCACCGGCATGAAACCCTCGGCGTCCAACAGACGGGAAGTTGCCGAGAAAATGTGACGGAGAACCTCTCGCTGCTCAAAATCGGTCGGCGTCGCCTCCAGCATCTCGCTTGCTTGAAAGAGCTTTTCCTGTAAACCCCGCCGTTGCTCCATGAGGCTTTCGCGATGAACGGCATTTCTCGCCTCTTCGATCTCGCCATAGTCGCCTGAGGCAACGCCTGAGGTCAGGCGAGCCGCGGCCTCGATGGCTTCCTCGGACGGTTGATAGTTTTCGGGTGATTCTGGGGGCATCCGGACAAACTGTTGGGTTAGGGATGCTCTCAGCGTAACTCTACGGAGCGGATTGTCAAGGAGGGTTCCGCGCCGGCGTTAGGCGCCGTCGGGTCGCTCTATCTGTGAACTTTCGCTAGTCCGCGATTCGCGACAAACGCTCGACCTTCTGAAGCCTCGAGCAGGCCTTTCCCCAGCGTGAGATCTGCTCTACGTTCCTTCTATGGAGAACGAGCTTCTATTCGGCGACTGTCGGACACGCTTGCCGCAGATTGCGACTGGCTCAGTCGATCTCGTCCTCACCGATCCGCCGTATAACACGGGTATCAAGCCGGGAGGCCGTCTTCGCCATTTCTTCGATGACGCCTTACCAACGGCCGATTACCGCGACCTTGCACGATGCGTCTCCCACGAACTCTTCCGCGTTCTCAAAGCCGACCGTGCGTCATATGTGTTCATGGGTTGGAAGAGTGTCGGTATCTGGCTCGATGAACTGGCCGGCGCTGGCTTTCTGTGCAAGAACGTCATCGTGTGGGACAAAGTTGTTCACGGTCTCAATTATCAAAACTACGCCTACACGCATGAGTTCCTAATCTTTGCCGTGAAAGGGCGCTTCCGACCGCGTAACCACCTACAGAGCAATGGTTCCTATCGCGATGTGTGGCACGTCAGACGCGCCATGCGCCAGGAGCGTTCTGATAGACCACATCACGAGACCGTTAAGCCGTTCGAGCTAATCCGTCGACCGATCGAACACGCCAGCGAGGTTGGCGACGTCGTACTTGATCCGTTTGCCGGGTCTGGCACCACATGCGTCGTAGCAAAGACGCTCGGCCGTCGTTATCTGGGGATAGAACGTGATCCCAAATACTTTCGTCTGTCGCTGCGGCGCCTGCGCGAAGTATCTGCTCCCTTTCCTGTCGGAGTCGGCGCGTGAAGTGCCGCCGCGCCGACATTATGAGGCGAGCGCTTGCGACGCACCGCTGTGCTCCTCATCAATCGATCCAAAGGACGGGGCGGGTATGCCCTCGTGCCCCTCCAGTAATTGACTTAGGAGCACGCGACCCCCTCCCATCGCCGTCAGTCGCTTCTAATAGGAGAGCAGAGATGTCTGAATTAGTAACCGTTGACCGAGTACTGAAGCTTGAGCAGGAATTCGAGACCGCGCGGAGCGAGGCTATCGCGCACCTCCTGCAATTAAGGAAAGAGACCGAGGAGCAACTGAAAGTCCTTGGCCACCGGGCGAAACTCACCAAGGCACGGAAGCTCCGCGCCTGCCCGAAATGCAACTCTACAGAACACGATGCCCGTTTTCACCGAGGAGATGAAAAGCGGAAGGCTCCAGCTTCGTGAGTGTGAAGACACTTTAGTTTGGGTCTCACCTGATGAACCGCGAGGAGCGCCCTGGGCGCTCCTCGTGGTTTTTGTGGGCGGTCCAAGTGATTTTGTGGTGCCACTGAAGCCAGCCTAACTTTACCCCGACGGAGCCGGAAGACATTGGTGGCGTAGCGGAACTTTTGATTGCGTCCGGCAAGTAAAGAGTCTGCCGTTTCTCGGTTCCCTCAGATTGGATCGTCAGTCGCGTGAGCCTCGGAGGAGCTTGAATACCTGCAACGCCTTCTTTGAGGATGCCGAGCTCGGCTTCTCGCGGGTCTGGAAGCCTGGAGCCATTGAGCCTATTGCCAGGCCTCGCATTTGAAGGTGCCCGCCGGGATGACGTCGCAGCGACTCACGCACGTGCCGCTTGTGTCCGGATGGCATCGACTTGACGGCGGGGATGCGCAGGATATCATTAAAGGTAATGGCTATTAAAAGCCGCTAATATCAATGCACGAGCAACCGTTCACTCCTGACAGTGAAACAAGAGGTGAAGATGTTGGTTACCTTCGAGGCCTCTTAGAACGTCAACAGGACGTCGAACGGGACTTTATAGCCCATAAAGTCGATGAGGCGTTCGGGTCGGTTATCAGTAGCTTGGAGAGGGGCGATATCGCCGGGGTCCTTCCGGAGCTACGCAAAGGAAGGAAAACCATTGTGTCAGTGCTGTCCTTTTACGAAAGGGTTTATGATCCATTCGGCAACGCAGTGAGGGAAGTTGAGCAGCAGAGGGAGATGAACAAGCTGCGGGCGGTGGTTTCAGAACTATGCGGCGATAAGGCGCTACAGGCCCATTTCCTGGCCGAAGTTGACCGGATGGATCGGGAACTCGCCAGCGTAGCAGACCTTCTGATCTCAAAGGGCTAGCTCACGGTTGTAGGAAAGCGCGCCCCCGAGACGCCGCTGGCCCAGTCGTATTAATTGCCGGACCACGGGTGCGAGCCTCAAGGCAGTGTCAAGTGGTACTGCCCGACCGCAGTATGGTCCAGCAATTTGGCGTTGTTGGAAGCTTCTCCTCCGATCGCCATCTTGCCCTGCCACATCGTGCTCGTCGTCGAGTAGAGCGGCACGCGGCTGTAGACCAAACCGGCGGGCGACGTGTACACGCCCATCACGTCCTGAATCTTGCCCAGGTCGTTATGGAAACCGTACGCCCACGGAATCTGCGATGGCACTGGCACTCCCGCGTTCTCGATGTTGTGCTTCATCCCCATGGTATGCCCCGCCTCGTGCGCGTGCGTGAAGCTGAGCAGGGAGTACGCCCTGGGGAACACAAAGAACCCTTTGTCAGGACTGAAGTCCTCGAATCCCGAAGGCGAATACGCGCCACCGTTGTCGGCCTCGGTCATAAAGCCCACGAGGTCGGCGCCGTACTGCTTGCGCACCACCCTGACGTTCTGGTCCTTGGCCACGGCATCCAGGTCCTTGGCGGAGTCGCCGGCCGGGACGATCGTCGTAAGCAGAATGCCCGCGAGCTCGAACCGGGTCTTCGGATAACCGCTGTCCCGGGCGATGACCGTCAACTGGTCTACGAAAGCCTGGGCCTCCGTCTGGATCTCCGTACCGCCGCCGGCAGCCGCGAACGACTCCGGACACACCGCGTACATGATCCTGACCACCGTCGGCTGGAACTCGGGCGGCACGACCGGAGCGGCCGCATGCCGGCGGCCAGCGGCTGCCGTAACGGCTTCGGCCCTGGCTCCGTTCGGTGCATGGTCTACGAGGTCGCAGGCAAGGCTCGGAACGCCCTGCACGAGCCGCACGCCCTGGGAGCCGGCCTCGAAAAGCATGGCTCCGTCCGGCGTGACGATGACCCCGCGGGCAGACCCTTGGGAGTACGTGACGAAGGACGTGGCCGGCGCTCCGGGGACGGTGAACTGCTGGAAGAACCCTCCGTCGAGGCGCTCCTCGCGCGGACCCGAGGTCGCCGTATAGACATTGCCGCCCAGCTCCATGTCGAACGAAGCGGCGCTGAGGGCGCGGTAGTTCGGGACCACGGCGACGGTCTGGATGACCGCGGCCGGAACTGCGGCGCTCAGCGCGGCGGGCTCGGCGTGGAATCCCTTCCACGGAGCCGCGGTGGCCAGGACACTGGTCCGGCCGGCAGTAGTGTGCTGCGCACCGAGAGGGCCGGTGAGGGCAATCGCGAAAAGGAATGCTGTTGCTAGTTTCATCGATGCACGAAATCAATCAAATAGTGTGCCCCAAGCGTATCACAAAACACATACAGATAGTGTGTGAGAAGATCGCAACGGGGGCGCGACCCGCTTCAGGTTCTCGGCTCGACGATCCGGCGACTTCGGAAAGCGAAGAAACTGACGCAGAACCAGCTCGCTGCGCGCGCGGAGACCCACGGCAACTACATCGGGCTCATCGAGCGCGGCGAGCGCAACATCTCGGCCCTGAACGTCTGCTATCTGGCCGTAGCGCTCGATGTGCTGCCCACCGATCTGTGGCGGGACATCACTGTAGCCGATCTCCGCGACCTGCCGCTCAAGAGCCCGAAGCGGTTCAAGCAATCCGACAAGTGACCGGGCTGGGCAAGAGGTCCCTGGTCACTCGCTGTTTCCGGCCCGCATCGGCGACAACCGACCGTCCCCCGTTCCGACTGTACGCGCACGCGGCCGAGATTCCGCCCGAGCTGCAGCACCCGCACGTCCTCAGGCACTCCATCGCGACACACCTTCCCGAGGCCGGCTGGGATATCTCCGACGTTCAGGACTTGCTCGGCCACCCGGGCTTCAGCTCGACTCAGGTCTACGCGAAGATCACCAACAAACGCCGTGAGGCGATGTATGCGGAGTCGCCTCGTTCCGAGGCCATTGCTGCAAATAACAGGAGTTGAGCTTCTACCCAAGAACGTCAACTCAAAACGCCAGGGGGAGTCTCTCAATCGGGAAAAGCGATCATTCCAGCGCAACCGCGTTCCGCGAGCGAGTTGCTTGTGGACGCCGACTCGAAATATCAAGATGGCTGACGGCGCACCGCTCGCACGCCTCTTCATTGGTGATCGAGCTTGAGGGCGCCGTGCGTTCAGTGCTTGAACGACGCCAAGTTAGCACGTAGCGCGCTCGGCCATTCATTGCCGCCTGAGATCCGTCTCAACTCGTTTGAAAGGAACTGCTTTCCATCGAATCCGTTATTTGCCGTACAGCTCTCGACAATCTTTGGCGATGGGTAGGGAAATCGGCTGCCGCGTCACTCCTTATCTAACAGGTCCATCGATCATGCGGCCGGGCCCACAGCCTGATGAGTCAAGGAAAATAACAATGCGCCTAAACTTCATCGCTTCGCTGCTATTGATCAGGACTTCCGGGCGTTACTCACTCGTTACTACCTGCTGCGACGCCGTGATTCTATGGGCAAATGATCTGCGATGCAAGTACCGACGCCCTGGGTCGCTAAGGATACTCGTTTAAAATCTCCATCGGATGAGAGAGGACTTAGGATGAAATTACGCACTCAAATATTACGCCCATCACGCAGGATTGTCATGCGTGCCGCGCTGCTGAGCTTGTTTGTCGCCGTTCAAACCACGGGCCAAATCACGCCTCAATCGACAAAGCCAGCCCAGCCTGACGAACCACAGCTAAGTATTCCCGCCCTTGAGCCAGGCACACCGATAGCGCGTGAGCTTGCGGGCGGCCAAAGTCAAAGCTACCGGGTTGCTTTGCAGGAGAATCAATTGCTGCATGTCGTGGTTGCACTGAAGGGCATTGAGGCGGTCGTGACCTTCGGCGATGTTGCCGGCAAACAGTTGATGGAGGTGAACAGCCCCTTTGGCGACAGAGGAGATGCGTCAATTGTGTTTATAAGCGAGATGGCAGCCAGTTACGTATTGAGCGTGAGGACACGGACAAACGACGTGCCGACCGGGCATTACACAATTCGCATTACCGAACTTAGGCAAGCGACGGAGAAAGATCACGCCTTGCAGGAAGCTACGAGATTAATTCAGGACGTCGAGCGCCTTTGGAATTCCGGGCAGTATGATTCTGCTTTCGCGCCGTCCAGGCGCGCGTTGGCAATTCGTGAAACCGCTCTAGGCGCCGAGCATCCAGATACTGCCGAGGCCGTGTACAACCTCGCTATGCTTTTTCGCGCAAAAGGTGACGATGCGAGCGCCGAGCCATTGCTGATTCGCGCTTTGGCAATCAACGAGAAGGCACTCGGCGACGGGCATCCCAATACCGCCGTTTCTCTCGACCAACTCGGCGAGCTGTATCGAGACCACGGTGACTACGCCAAGGCTGAGCCGCTTTTGACTCGCGCCTTAGCGATTCGTCAGGCGATATTTGGGCCGGATCATCCGGCGACTGCGCGCTCGCTTAGCGGTTTGGCTTTGCTCTATCAAAGCCATGGTGAGTATTCGAAAGCGGAGCCGCTATTAATTCACGCTGCGGCAATCCTTGAGAGAACCTTCCGCTCGGAGCCGCTCGAGACGGCGACTTCGCTCGAGAACCTGGGGTCGCTCTATTTTGATGAAGCCGTGTATACTAAAGCCGAACCATTCTACATCCGCGCTTTGGCGATTCGCACGAAGGTGCTAGGTGAGGAACATCCTGTTACGGCTGGGTCGCTCTCGGACCTTGCCTTGCTTTATCGCGCGATGGGGGACTATGCGAAGGCCGAGCCGCTTTTAGTGAGGGCGCTGAAGTATGATGAGAAGAGGGGGGCCGGTGGAGCAGAAACGGCAACCTCACTCAACAATCTTGCAACGCTGTACGTAGCAAAGGGCGAATTTGCCAAGGCCGAGCCGCTCTTAATTCGTGCCCTGGCAATTCGTACCACATCGTTGGGTGCGGAGCGTTGGGAGACCGCGCAATCGCTGAACAATCTCGGCATGCTCTATCGCAAACAGCGCGATTATGCGAAGGCCGAACCGCTTTACATCCGGGCCCTGGCTATCCGTGCGCAAATCTTTGGCGACGCGAATGCTGAGACCGCACAGTCGGTCGATAACCTCGCCGCGCTTTATCGGGCGGAGGGCGATTATGCGAAGGCCGAACCGCTTCACATCCGCGCTTTGGGGATTTACGAGAAGATATCTGGCCCTGACCATCCCGCTACAGCCACTTCATTAAACAACCTCGCGCTCTTGTACTACTTAAAGGGAGAGTATGCGAAAGCCGAACCGCTCTTTACTCGCGCTCTGGTAATCCGGGAGAAGGTGCTAGGCGCGGAGCATCCCGATACTGCCACCTCGCTCGGTAGCCTGGCCGCCCTCTATCGCGCAACTGGCGCTTATAGGAAGGCGGTGATCTTTCAAACTAGGTGCAACGACGTGTTGGACCGTGATCTCGCAAGGAATCTTGCTTCCGGTTCCGAGCGTCAAAAACTTACCTACTTAGAGCAAACGGCGCGTTACACGGATCTGACGATTTCACTACACGCTCAATTGCTGAAGCGTGATGAAAACGCCAAGCGCGCGGCGCTCGAGATTGTGTTGCGCCGTAAGGGGCGTGCGCTTGATGCGATGACGGACGCCATAGGGACCTTGCGGCTCCGCGCTTCCGCTGAAGACCAGGAACTGCTCAAGCATTTCCAGGAGGTTCGATCACAGCTCTCCGTTTTGACGCTGAGGGGGCCGCGCGGCGAAGGATTGGAAAGGCACAAAGAGAATTGTAAGGCGCTGGAGGACGAGGCGGAGAATCTGCAAAACGAGATTAGCGAGAGAAGCGCCGAGTTCCGCGCTCAGGCGCAGGTACACTTGACACCGGTGACAATTGCAGTGATACAGAACTTGATTCCCCGAGGCGCAGCACTGATTGAGTTCGCGCAGTATCGGCCGTCCCTGCCCATAGCGAAAACGAAGGAGCCGCGGTTCGGAAAAGCGCGGTATGTGGCATATGTACTGCGGAGTCAAGGGGAGCCGCTTTGGGTCGAACTAGGCGATGTACAATCAATCGACAGGAAGATAGACGCACTCCGCAAGGCTTTGCGCGACAGACGCCGCCCGGACGTGAAACAACTTGCCCGCGCGCTCGACGCAAGGGTGATGCAACCGGTTCGCAGATTGCTCGGAGGGACAAAATGGTTATTGATTTCACCGGATGGTGCGCTCAATTTGGTTCCGTTCGCCGCGCTGGTTGATGCAAAAGGCCACTATTTAGTTCTACAATATCAATTCACCTACTTGACAAGCGGGCGCGATTTGTTGCGCTTGCAAGTCTCCATCCCGGCCAAGCGGGGACCGCTGATCGTGGCTAATCCCGATTTTGGCACCGCCGAGCTGACAGCAACGCCGAGGAAGCGGCCGGTCACCGAGATGGTGCAAGCGGCGGAGGAGCAGAATCCGACGCACCTATTCACTGGGATGTTCTTTCGGCCATTGCCAGGGACGGCTGGCGAAGGTAAGGCCTTGCATGAGATTCTGCTGAATTCGACTTTGCTAACGCAACGTCAAGCGACAAAAGCCGCACTTAAGCAAGTTGACGGGCCGCAGATTCTGCACATCGCGACGCACGGTTTCTTTTTGGAGAATCGCGAAGGCGCGCCAGATGATGCGCGGGCCGTGCAATCAATCGGCGATGTCCCGGCCCGGCTTTGGCTGCTTCAGGGATCCGCCGACACGCCCGGCTCGCGCGTAGAAGATCCGCTACTGCGTTCGGGACTTGCCTTGGCAGGCGCAAATGAACACAGAAGCGATGACGACGGTATTCTGACGGCTTTCGAAGTCAGCGGATTGCCTTTATGGGGGACGAAGCTGGTGGTTCTGTCGGCCTGCGATACCGGAGTAGGCGAAGTCAAAACCGGCGACGGCGTGTATGGCCTGCGCCGTGCGCTGGTGTTGGCGGGTTCCGAAAGTCAGATCATGAGCCTGTGGCCCGTCGATGACAGGACTACGCGCGATTTGATGATCGACTACTACAAAGCATTGCAGGCGGGCGAGGGGCGCGGCGAAGCATTGCGGAATATTCAGTTGAAAATGCTGCGTGGCCCAAAGCGCAAGCACCCGGCTTACTGGGCTGGCTTCATTCAGTTAGGGCAATGGAGGAATTTGGCGGGCACACCATAAAGTGAAGGGAGTTACCGGGACTACGGAAGTTCATGTTTGGCTCGAACGGCCTGTGAAATTTCCGCGCTGCTCTTGCCGTGATACCAAACCGATTGGCAACGCAGGGGGCGCTAGCGAGCCCATCCCGAAAAACTGCATCGGCGACCGCGACGGATCACTTGCGTAACCCGCCTGCTGCCAGGCACAAGTACGCGAACGACAGTGCAGCGACTGCGATGTTTGGCACACGTCCGCTCCGCCCCTCCTGGTGGCCAGCATGACGCCCTGCGGCGGGTTTGCGACTCATACATCGCCTCCTGTATGGAATGCTGCCATGATACTGGAAGGATGCGACAGGCGCAACGCACGTCGCTGCACCCGCCAACCGCGTGCGTGCTATGCTAACCGCACTTAGAACATGGTCACTACATCAGCGACCCGCGACAACCGGCGGTGCGCGAGGCGGGTTGCAGCGGTTGGCCATCAGCACGCGCCTGCGGGAGGAACCGATGAGCTACGCATCGCGACGCCAATTCACGAAAACGCTGGTCATGGCGCTGTGCGCGCCGCGGCTCGCCCTTGCAGATGCCGCCGCAACCGATGATCTACGGGATGTGAAAGATAAATGGATGAACGACACCATCGCCTCCCACCGAGAGAACCGCGATGTCGCTAACATTCTCCAGCTGTCGCGCTTCGTGGAACCGATGTACTTTCTGCTCGCGCCAATCATCTGGAAACCTAATCGCGGTGAAACTCGCGCGCATCCCGTCGAGGTACCCCAGGGATTCGTGACGGATTTGGCCAGCATCCCGCGCGCCTTCTACAGCCTCTTACGTCCCGACGGCGAATACGTATACGCCGCCATCGTCCATGATTATCTCTATTGGACTCAGACAACCTCCCGCGACGAAGCCGATCTTGTTCTGAAGCTGGGGATGGAGGACTTCAAGGTAGGTTCCTCCACGATCAAGACGATTTACAACGCCGTCCGCGCAGGCGGCAGCCTCAGCTGGAGGGAAAACGCAAAACTTAAAAGCCGGGGAGAGAAGCGCATCCTGAAGGAACTCCCAAAGGATCCGCGCACGAGATGGGAGGATTGGAAGAAGCGTGAGGGTGTCTTCCGGTAGCCGGGGAGTACGTCCAGCCTATGGCTACCGGCGTTGGCGAAGGCATCGACGTGGCAAGCTAGGCTTTGGGCAAGTGCACTCTGATCGACGGGGTCTATAACCTCGGGAGGTTTGATAGTGACCCTTGAGTTCACGCTTATCCTCAAGAACGTCAACTCGCATCCCGCGTTTGCTGTCGGCCCTCCAACCGTTTGAGCGCGTCGTCCTGAGTCTCCCGCAGGCGGCCTACGAGAACCCTCTCTTTGCGATCGTTAGCCGTTTCGCGTCCCGTCGCGTAACCCTATGGTCTCGGCTGTAAACGTCGGTACCGCCGCTCCACGTACCAGCGGACGAATCCAATACTCTCGGTTCGGGAGAAGAACCAGGTCCTCAGGTTTCACCTCGGGTCCTAGTTCCTTCGCGAGACGAATCGCATCGCCCGCTCCGATCCTGAAGACGAGCAGCGTGCCGATGTTGCCCAAGATCGAGGCCCGCACCTCCGGCACGAGTTGCTCCAGGAACTGATTCGCAAGGACGAGCCCCACGCGGTACTTCCTGAGCTCCGCGAGCATGTTCGCCAACACGACTGTGGTGAAGGTGTGGAACTCATCGACGTAGAGATAGAAAGCTCGCCGGGCTGACTCCGGCGCATCAGCTCTCCCGAGCCCCGCCACGCCCAGGGCGGACACCAGGAGTCCGCCGAAAAGCGCCGCCGGCGACTCACCGATCTTCCCCTTCGCGAGGTTCACAATGAGGAGCTTTCCCTCCGCGATAACCTCGTCCGCCCGGAAGGTACTCTCCTGGGCGGTCAGAATTCGCGCGAGAAACGGATCAATAAGAAAGCTGCCCAATTTGTTCTCGATCGGGGAAACCGCTTCCTTCGTGAGCTTCCCGTAAGCCGGGAACTCGGTCGTCCAGAAACGGGCGACGTGCGGGTTCGTCGCACGGCCCGCGGCTTCGCTCCGGAACTCCGGTTCCCGGAAGAGGCGCAGCACGTCGGCGATCGTGGCGACGGGTTGGTCGAGGAGGAGAAGGAGTGCCGCCCGCAGGATGTGCTCAAGCCGGTATCCCCAGGAATCCGCAAACATCTTCTTCAGCGCCTCTACGATTCCGTTTGCCGCGAGCGAGCGCTTCAGGACCGGGACTCCTTGGAGCGGATTGAACCCGAAGGGCTGCGCGGGATCGGGAACGTTCAGGTAGATGAGGTCAGGACGCCGCGACTCCGGTGTCCAGGTCACGATCCGTTCCGCAAGATCGCCATGGGGATCGAAGAGCGCAAGACCATGGCCATTTACGATGTCCTGGCGGATCATGAATTCGAGGAGCGAGGACTTCCCCGCGCCCGTCTTCCCGATGATGTACATGTGCGCGGGCCGGTCCGCCTCCAAAATCCCGAACGGCTTTCCGCGGCGGCGCCAGTTGGTACGGCCAAGGAAGGTAAGTTCCCCCATGTCCTCACACGACTTTCTTCTTCTCCTCGACCGCTATCCCGTACCGCGTGTAGAGCCCTTGCAGTTTTGTGATCTCTTCGGGCGAGAGGGTGAAGACCCCGGTGTTCCGTGTGGGCCTGAGTCCCAGCCTGCGTCTCAGGATCGAACCGATCCAGCGGGGCGTCGCGCGTCGCTCATACTCGTTTCCATGCCGGGCCAGAAACTCGGTCGTGAGGTCCTTCACGGTGAGGGGTTGTTCCGGACCGCGGGCCACGAGGTCGCGCACTACCGCGAGGAGCTCTGCCTCCACGCCCTCGGCGCGTTCGTCCTTGAGTTCCTCGTTGAACTTCTGGAGAGCGGCCGCGATCCGTTCACGCGCGGCTGCGTCCTCGATCACTGACAACAGCGGTCCGAAAATCTGGGAAAGCCGTGGCTCGAGATCGGCGCTCGTGGAGTCGCCGAGCGTACGTGCATCACCGAAGTGCTGAAGACGATAGAGCAGCAGTTGGTTCCGCAAGCGGAGCGCTTCGTCTCGGAAACGGCCGTCAAGGTTCAAGGGCACCCCCGGGCGTAGGCTGCCGCTGCGCATGTCATCGGTGAGACAGCGGCTCTCCAAGGCTTTGTCCTGGAAGAACCCCCGGGTCGCCACGAGCTTCGGCCCGAAGACGTGGTAAGCGCGCGGATCGAACTCTTTCTGCCGGGAGACTTCCGTACGGAGTACTGGAAACCCGCGGGCGTTGCCGTTGTTCAAGATCTTCACCACTTCGCTCTTCTCATCCGAATACCGGAAGTCGCCTTCATCGAGGATGAGCGTCCCGCGGAAGGCATCCAGAAGCCGGAAGAGCGGTGAGACCGTGGAGGCCGCCGAGGCGAATATCGGGAGGCGGCAAAGGGAGCCCACGGTTAGTAGGAACCGTGTCTTGCCGCTCCCATATCCGCCGCGGACCCGGACATAGGGGACTTCGTCGAAGGCGTCGTAGACCCAGGTGAAGAGCACGTAGTACCGTGGCGATCTCTTCGAACTCGTCCGACAGATCGACGTAGCGGTGCACGAACTCCCTGATGCGGGAGACGAGGGCCGCCTCGTGTCCGTACTCCTCCGGCTCCGAGGCAAACAGCACCACTTGGTGCTTGACCAAGTTGTTGCCAGGAGAGAACGGCACGAGGCGCTCGTTAGGAGAAAGAGAGACAGCCTCCTCATACCCCCAGGCATCGGCATTCCCCACCACAAAGCGGGTGCATCGCTCCACGGGATCGAAGACCATCTCGACGAGCTGGCCGTCCGACAGTCTGACTCCTGCAGTGGGAATCTGCTGCGGCTTCTGGCTTTCATCCTCGTTCCTAGGCGGCGGTTCCGAAGAGTTCATGGGTGAGGTGGAAGCGCTCCAGGGCTTCGAGCGCATCTTTGAAGGTCATCGACTCTTTGGTCATGAGGAACTCGATGGCGTCACCGTTCCGGCCGCAGCCGAAACAGTGGTAGGTGTTGGTCACTGGATAGACCGTGAAGGACGCTGACTTCTCTTCGTGAAAAGGGCAGCGGACGAGGAACCGCCCTCCGGAAGCGTGGAGGTCGGTGTAATTCGCCACGATCTTCGCGAGCGGCACGTGCTTCCTCGCCCATTCCGCGCGGCGGAGGAGGGCCCTTCCTGCCGGTCGGAGTGGATTGGTTTTCGGCGGGGTGACGTCCTTCGAATCGTCAGCCGCTGCCGCTTCTGCGAGCAATATCTCAAAATCGAGCGGGGTGCGACCCAACGTCACGAAGAAGTCGGTGACGTCACCCTTGTCTCCTACGTCGGCCGGAAGTGTCACGATCTTTGCTTCGGGCAGGTAGGACTGGACGCGCTTCGCGCCCTCTTTGCCGGCCTGGTCGCGGTCGAAGCAGATGTAGATGCGCCGGACGTTCTCAAAGCACGAGGTCCACTTGCTCCGGAAGGCGTTTGCACCGCCGGTCGACGTCACCGCCTTGAATCCGCGTGCCTCAAGGACAAGGCGGTCGAACTCGCCCTCGCAGATGATTACGCGGTTCTGTTTGCGGGCGAGCGTGTCCCGGCCATAGAGCTCCAGATCGGCCCCGAGTTCGGAGAGCACTTTCGGCGCGTCGCTCATATCCTCCGGAGACTTGGCATACCTGAACTGCAGGACTTCACCGTTTTTCCCGAACACCGGAATCGTGATGCGTCGGCCGCTCCAACCGAGGAGATGCTTATCGACCGTCTCGTCCGGGATGCCCCGGTCGTTCAGGTACCTGCGAATGTTGGCCGGCAGGTCGCGGTGGTACCGCTCCGCGACTTCTCGCCGAATCGATGGATGAATCATGCGGCGAAGGGTAGACGGCCGGAACGAGAGTTCGTAGGCGCACAAAGTTGCCGGCAGCGGCAAGAGTGGATACCTACACACGTGCTGCCTATGCGAGTACAACCTTCCAATGCATCTCTCCGATGAAGAAGTAACCCGATTTCGGGAGGCGTACCGGGCGGCATATGGCGAAACCCTGCCGTTAGAGGAGGCTCGGGTCTGGGCCCTCAAGCTCGTGCGGCTTTACACACTGCTTCTCACGCCCACACCGCGCGAAACAGCCGAGCGACTTGCCAAATCCAGCGAGGGAGCTAGTCTGAAGATGTCCTCTAGTCCGGCTAACGTCGAACGCCGGGAACCGTCCATCTCACCTCCGTGAAGTACATCATCTACTGTCGAAAATCCTCCGAAGAGGAAGACCGACAGGTGCAATCGATCGAATCGCAACGCGGCGAGCTCGCGGCGCTCTTCGGCGCGCAACAAGGAATCGACATTGTCGATACCCTGCAGGAAGCGCAGAGCGCGATGACCCCCGGCCGGCCCGTTTTCGGCCAGGTGATCGAGCGAATCGAAAGAGGGGAAGCGGATGGTCTTATCGCCTGGGCTCCCGATCGCCTCGCGCGCAATTCCGTCGACGGCGGCCGGGTGATCTATCTCCTCGATACAGGCAAGCTGAAAGACCTGAAGTTCGCGACCTTCACGTTCGAGAACACTCCTTCGGGCAAGTTCATGCTCTCCATACTCTTCGGTCAGTCGAAGTACTACAGCGATGCTCTCAGCGAGAACGTTAAGCGCGGCATCCGAACGAAGCTTCAGAATGGTTGGTTGCCTGGGAAAGCACCTATCGGCTACCTGAACGATCCCGCAACCCACACCATCGTTCCCGATCCCGATCGCTTCCCCCTCATCCGGGAACTCTGGGAATTGACACTTACTGGGGCTCACTCTCCGCGGCAGATTCGCGAGATCATGGCCGAGCGTGGACTCCGAACGCCGCCGAGAAAATTCGAAGGCGGCCGCCCGCCGTCGCTTTCCGGCATCTACAACATTCTACGCAGCGCCTTCTATGCGGGGCTCATTCCCTGGAAGGGTCAGTTGCATCCCGGTAAGCACCAACCGGTCGTCTCCATGGACGAGTGGAATGCTGTGCAGGATCGTCTCGGCCGCCCTACACAAGCCAGACCCAAGGAGAAGACCTTCGCGTATACGGGTCTCATCAAGTGCGGAGAATGCGGATTCTCCGTGACAGCTGAGGACAAAAAGGACGCGCGGTACACGTACTACCATTGCAGCAAACGCCGCCTAGACTACGACTGTCGCCAACGATCTCTAGAAAAAACGAGTCTCGAACGGCAGGTCGCCGCCTTCCTCGAACGCCTCACCATTCCACCCGAGCTTCACGAATACGCTCTCGGCTTGGTCTCACGATCCAGAAACGACGCACGCCTTCTCGCTGAGACATCGGTCGCAGCGATTCAAGCAGCCCTTCAGCGGAACGATCTCTCCAGCCGGAATCTCACAAAACTCCGCATCGCCGAGCAGATTAGCGAGTCCGAGTTCGCGACGGAACGGAAGGAGCTGGATCGCGAACGCCTCACTCTGCTTGACCGACAGCGCCGCTTAGGAGAAACAGATCGGTTAGAACCCGCCGAACTGTGCGTTTTGTTTGGCATCCGGGCCGCCATATGGTTCCACGAGGGCGATAACGCTACCAAGCGCCTGATCCTCGAAATCGTAGGTTCGAACACTACTCTCTTCGATCAGAAACTTAGGATTAACGCAGCGAAACTCTTCCGCAAGTGGGAGAATGTGAAAACAATTCCAACTTTGCTGGGGGTGGTGAAGGACGTTCGAACTTTTTCTGCTGATCCGGACACCATTCACCGTCTAGAAAAGCTGAAGGTCTTGATTTTCAGGACAGAGCCGGACCTCTTCGGGTCTGTTCCGTGACGGTCACGACAATGTCCACGATGTCCCCGATGCTCGACGCAACGCTTATTGACGTCGCTCATGAATCGACTATGGTTAGAGCAACCAAGGAGCAATGGATGCGTCGTATTTCGAGGCAAAGCGCCAGAAGGCAGCGGAAATCTATTCTCGCCAAAGGACTATCCACAGCCCGTATTTCAAATCAGACATTAGCCTCACGTCGAACGGTTTCCATCACTTACAGTTCTCTGACCGCCACGAAAGAAGCAAGGAAGAGCAGGTCTTGAAGTTCACGTTGCTTCCGCTCGGGCTTAAAGTGCTTCAGCAAGCTGCCACAGTTCAAGAATACCGCAAGCTTCTCTGTCCAGTCGGCGAAAAAGCAATTCGGGACGGTTCCCGCCCAATGAAACTGGTGGAATGGTGGGGCTTCGTTGCAATCTTCATTCCTCAAGACATTAAAATACGGGTTATCGTCCGCAAAGTCGGCAACGGCAATTTCAACTTCTGGAGCGTTATGCCTTACTCCAAACTGGGTAATCGCCAGAGAAACCAGAGGCTCTTTGTGGATGGAATCGAAGACGACTAAACAAAAAACGCCATGTGAGCATGGCGTCCTTTCGTGTGCTTGCCTTCAGCTTAGGAACTCCTTAGCTGAACGGAGCTTGCGCTCACAAGCACCCCTTAAGTCTATGCCAACTATTCTGTAGAGTCAATGAAGCAACAGATGCATAGCAAAAGCCTTGAAATTTGTACGATAATCACTTGGTGAAATAATCACTAGGTAGACTTGACGTCTCCGACGTTTACCTGCATCTCCCATATCTCTATCCCATCCCGGCCTGTTGCGGTCGTCCCCTCTCGGGGGTACGGTTACCACATGATCCTCACGGACGAGGAAGTGGAGCGCTTCCGCCAGGCCTACCAAAAAGCGTATGGCGAGGAGATGCCGCTTGAGGAGGCGCGGGTATGGGCGCTGAAGCTTACGCGCCTCTATACCCTGCTTCTCACGCCTACGCCTCGGGAACAGCGGGAGCGGGAGCTTCGGAAGGCGGCCTCGGCGCCACCCCAAACATCCTCTTCTCCGCGCAAGGGCGACGGGGCTCTAACTGTGTTACCTTAACAGAATCCTGTTCGATGGTTGATATTTTGCGGGTTCAATTATGGCGTGCTATCTACATTCTCAGCGAATACTGCTCATTCATTGTGGCACAATGCGTAAAGCGCTTTTCCACAAGTGGGGAAAACGCGGGTGTTGACACTGTCAAGTCACCTGCTAGTATCTTGATATCAGTTGCCAGTCCTTGTGAATCCTTACTAACTAATATTGCTAAATTGAGTCCTCATCGAACAATCTAAAACATGCGATAAACTAGTTAGTAAAGGTCGTTGGCTGCGAAAAGGAGCAACTTACAAGTTAATAGCGAACGTATCTAGTGTACAGAGTGAGAGCTAGTGCCCTCGTCGGGACTCGAACCCGAATCTCTCCCTGAGCTGGGAACCGGTTTACTGGACCGTTGTTCTGACCATTGAACTACGAGGGCATAATGCTCCCACCCTGTACACTGTATGCGTTCTTGTATGCAAAGCCCCAACGGGCAGTAAGAGGACCTCGAGGCCGGAGAAGATTTTTGTGGTAAAAATTCCTCAAGGCCCTCTTACTGGACACTGGAGCTTCGTTTTCAATCTCCGCCGGCGAGCCCGTTACCACACGGACGTTTTTCGTAGCTATCACCATTATAATACTTTGGGAAAGATGGAACAGGTGGCAAAAAGGCGGAGTTATCCCCAAAAGGATGAAGGCCGATTGCTATCCGCCAAAATTTGTGTCCTTCTGCCTCCCGCGACGTCCGATATCGGCGGGATATCCCCGAGTTCAGAGTTTCAAAGGGTAATAACTTTGCAGCGACGAACCGCGAGCGCTAGAAGTTGGACCGTCCGGCGTTAAGTCGTTTTCATTGCGCCTCCGTATTGGCAATGGAGAAGGGGTGAAAGCAATTACGATCTGAAGCGAACCTCGGTCTTTGAAGCTTCTCGCTGCCATGAAACATTAAACGTTGCGACAGACCCGCTTCAAAAATTCCAACCGCGGGCCTGACTTGCCGGTTCCGGCAAAGAAACGGCACGAGACCATATTTTTCAATGGTTTATCGCAATGTCCACTACATCCACTATGTCCACGTTGCTGGGGGTAGTGAAGGACGTTCGAACTTTTTCTGCTGATCCGGACACCATTAACCGCCTCGAAAAGCTGAGGGTCTTGATTTTCAGGACCGAGCCGAGCCTGTTCGGGTTTGTTCCGTGACGGTCGCATCAACGTCCACGACGTCCCCCATGTCCACGATGCTCGACGCAACGCTTATTGACGTCGCTCATGAATCGACTACACGCCTCTGAGAATCGCGGACGCCGGAGACATGAGAGGCCGAATCTAGCCCCTCTCTTCCCAACTTCAGTTACTGAGCGCACAATTGGAGCTACTGCGTAGATACGCAGAAAGCCATGAGTCAGGTCTCAACTGCAACAACCAAGCGTCTCTTCGCCGTCTCCGGCAATCACTGCGCCTTTCCCAAATGTCCGCTCGAGCTCGTCGATCGGCTATCGGGTAAGGTGACGGGCCGAATCTGTCACATCCGCGCCGCGCGCGAAGGCGGCCCCCGATACGATCCCGACCAAACAGATACGGAACGGCATGGCTATGCCAATCTCGTGCTTCTCTGTCCCATCCACCATGATGTGGTCGACTCGGACGAGACCAGCTACACGATCGATCGCCTCCTTAAATTGAAGGCCGACCATGAGTCCCGGTTTACCGGAGCGCCGTCTTTCGACGTCGACGACACTCTAGCCAACGAGGTCATCCGCATCTCCAACGAAACGACCATCGCAGGATCAGTCCTCATGATTACCAACCCTACCGGCGGTCAATTCGCTCACACGATCACGAACAACACTGTGGCACCGCTGCCTCCGCCGTCATGGAGGGATAAAATTCACGAGCGCGCAGCGGAAGCTATGCTCGACCTGTGGAACCTCTTTCACGAGGCCTATGGTGCCTTGATAGATCTCACATCACCCCTACAGAGATATCCCGATCTGAATCGCATGAGCACAGTGCAGTTTGACGAGTGGCTCGCCTCGGCTGAGTTGCCGAAGTTTCGGGAAGACGAGGTTCGTAATTCTACAGACCGCACCAAGCGCTACTCCGAAATCCGGGTTTGGTCGCAGCTCTCTCGCGCGCAAAGCACTCACACTGCTTTCAACAATGCCCTCGTGAAAGCACAGCCCCTCCTCCCTGCCCTGGTAAAGACCGCCCTAAACGCGGTTAGCCAGACCATGCGCGAAGCGCTTCTGCAGATGGGGATCGGCCTTGAGGCGAATGAGTTTCGTATGCGCGCTGAGGCTGGCCGCCTTGCTTTTTCGATTCAGAATGAGGTGCCCAAACTCGAGGAACTCATTCACGACCAAGTGTACGGGCGCACATCATGAAATGTTTCGTTAATGGGATCGATCACGCGATTCGGCCAACATTTCAACATGGTCGTGGAGTGACGCGCCTAAAGGACGGTGTTCATGTGCAACTCGATCGCAGCCACGACCGAGCAGTACTTTGCAAGCGTCGGGTCACTCAAGAGGGCAGCCCAAGTCTTCCCACCATGGGTTGTCTCTATCCATTCAGGTTTGGCCTTCCCGGCCGCACAGCCAAGAACTTCTTCCAAATCGTTGTCCCACGAAAGAATGGTGTCGCTCGCCCCCCGCGTCGAGAGAAGCTTACCGACGGCCACCGCCGTGTTTGGCTTCTGGGCGCCCGTGGAGAGGACGACATCCTCGTCGTGCACAGCGACCCAGGGTATTCCGAGAGAACCGCAAACCTCTGCATAATCGGGAAGGTTACCCACGCTCCCACAATCTACAACCGAAATGCTTTCGGCGTCGCAATCTATACCGAGCTTATCCATCCCCATACGCAACGCGAAAACGTCATCCTTACCTTCCGCAAGCACTGCTAGGTTCGCGAAGACCATCTCGTGATTGCCACGTTCACTGAGCTTTTCCTGTTGTTGCAGCGCAGCACTGGCTGAAACCGTAGCATATTCATGGCTTACCGCTCCTGCCGCGGTCATGCCTAAGCGAATGACTTTTTGCCTCTCGCGAAAACTGATCATCTCTGGCGCGTGGGTCGCAGCAATCACCTGGTATCCTCTTGCCTGTAGAGCTTCCAGCGACCGTCGCAGACGTCGACGAAGATGAGGATGCAGGTAGGTTTCAGGTTCTTCTAAGAGCACGGTAGCACTGCGCTCCTCAATCGCGAGGTCAGCAACGGTCTCGATCGCGGCAAGGCGGAGAAGGTTCTGCCACCCATCTCCCATGCGGCGAGCTTCGACCGGTGCCGCGTTTGGATTCGACGAGACAAGCATGCGGAACTCGGATGCTATCCATTCCTCAATCGGGTTCAGGCTTGGCTCCATCGTAACGCCGGAATGACGCCCGAGGTAGGCTTGAAACCTGCTCACCATCGTCTTCGACAACTTATCTTTCCAGAAGGGCGTGGGGAGCGCCTGATTCAAGACGAAGTCGTGGGCTTTCTGCAGAGCATCGGGCATGTCCCGGCCGGAGGCAGTTTTCCACTTCGACGTGAGGAGATCTTCTCTGTATTGCTTGAGCAATTGCTGGAGCGGACCACTTCTCCAGTCGTAGAGCGATTGGCTCAACGTTTTTGATTCCAGGTACCAAGTGAGTGGCATCCACTGCTGAATGCTCGACGGTCGCGCGTAGCGCCGGCTGTTTAGACCGAAGCCCTGGTAGGTACTCTGTTTGGCCTTCGATATCGGCGTACCGGCGAGCAGGAGAATCGGCTTCCCGTCGTCTCCGACAAGAACGCGGCTCAATCCGCCCTCGGCAGAACCCGTGCATAGGATGCCGGTCACATCAACCGGGTCGCCTAGACCACCTTTCACGGCGGGAAGCGTGCCGCCGGCCCGTGGTTCAAACTTGACCAGGATCTCGAACTCGGTGGCCGGAGTACCCGTCATCGGTCGCCACAAATCCTCTTCGCACGGCATGAATTTGGCAAACTTCGGTGCGCCAAGCACCAGGCCAAAGGCGTCGAGCACCGTAGATTTGCCTGCGTTATTCGGCCCAATAAGGATGGTCGGCGCAGCAGCGTCTAGATTCAGGTCTAAGTCCTGGACACCGCGAAAATTCCGAATCGAAATCGACGCGAGCGCAAAATTCGGTTTGGGCACAATGCCGTAAGTATAAGCCTCTTGGAACGCCTTGCATATCGACCCCGGAGGAGGCAACATGGCGTATCCTAGCGTACGCGGCGGTGCTAGGAACTGCGTCAAAGGCCACCGCCTCCGGGTGGAACCCCGCCGCAGACCCACCTTTCTCGACGTCACTGGGTCGGGTGCAGTAGGGAAAGTCTTTGAAACAATCCCTGGGTTTGGCTTTAGACAGTCTCGAGGTTTCCTTGAAGAATCATTGAACGGTTTTTTAACGACGTTCTGATAGCTTCGAGGGCATTCCGACTAGGGCGCGACCGGTGTTACGTCGAGCCGTTGCCATCCGAGAACATGCCGCTTCCGGCAAGTTTGTACCCCTACCCTCCTACTGCCAGCCCGCTATTCTTTTATGCGATGTCCCGCAAACTCTCTCAGTATCTGAAGAGTAGTCGTCGTCGCGCCGGCCTCGCGCAGAGCGACGTGGCTATGCTCATTGGCGACCGCACCGCCTCCCGCATCAGCCGCCATGAGCGAGGTCGGAGGTTGCCGACGCTCGAAACTGCCCTGGCGTACCAGGCAATCTTCGGCGTTTCGGTTGCGGAGCTATTCGCCGGCAGCTATCGAACAATTGCACGGCGCGTGGCGAACCGGGCCAAGAATCTCGCCGACCGCTCGGGGCCGAAGAACGCGGCGCTCGCCATGCTCAGACAAAGGTCGCTCCGACTCCTCATGAACCGATGATCCTTCCGGATCAGCGTTCGATCGTCGCAGTTGATCCCACCACGCGCGGCCTCGCTTATGTGGTCTTCGACCGCGGCGAGCTCGTGGATTGGGGTCACCGGCGCTGTGGCCGCAAGGAGCGCGAAGTTCTCTGGTTCCTTGATGAGCTCCTGGCCCTCTCTGCGGCTGACGCGCTGGTGTTCGAAGACCCGGCCGCGGTGGGTGCGCGACGACGCCCGAGGGTGCGAAGGCTTCTTGGCCTCATGGCGATGCTCGCAAGACGACGGAAGATTGCCGCGGTTCCTGTCGCCAGATCGGCGATCCACAGAGCGTGGGCGCTCCGCGGGCTCACCACCAAGGAAGCTGTCGCAGCCGCGATAGCCGCGCAGTTGCCGGAACTCGAGCCCCACGTCCCCCCGGCGCGGAAGACCTGGATGAGCGAGAACCCGCACGTGAACATCTTCGACGCCGTGTCGCTCGCGCTCCACGTGTTCGATTCCGCCCACCTTGGCCCCTGACGATCTCGCGCACCCAGCGCGAGCGGTCAGCGGCGAAGAAGCCCGCTGAGCACCTTCACAACAGAAAGGAGTGAGGCTCATGCCTGAACCGATTGCGTTCAAGAGCGGAAAGGACCAGGGCGAAGAGACGCGTACTGCGTTCGTCGAAACGGTGACCTGTATCGAGTGCGGCAAGGTGGAGACGGACGAGCGAGCATACGAAGGGGGTTGGCAAATCGATCCCGTTGTCTGCCCCGATTGCCTGCACTGGACATTGACCGACGCCGGTGAGGCCTGTTGCTGTGGCGGCGTGTCATGAGCGCCGCTCGTGCCGCTCCGCGCCAACCGCAACGAAGGCCACGCGTGCGGGCAGAGTTCGTTCGCATTTCGTGGAACGCGAAGCAGCTCGCGTGCGATAGCTGCGGCGAGACGGAACCCGTCCCGCCCGACCTGCTTCTCCGCGTCCGCCTGAAGACCTGCCTGCCGTGCCTCTCGGCACGCTCCCGCTAACCCCTTACCAAAGGAGTCACCTCATGTCCCTTCACCCGAAGGGAGCGGCGGAGCCCTGTCCGAAACCCGGAGGACGGGATGGATAGCGCCGAACTGAAGTCCGCTCTCGCGACCTTCAAGAATCCCCTCACGCATTACCGCCACTGGAGCCGCGCCTACTACTACACGGACGGCGTGGCCTTCCTCGTGAAGCACGCCGGAGCGCACTGGCTCCTCGACCACATCGCCGCGCGTCAGAAGCAGGCGCGTAAGGATCGCAAGCTCCGCGAGCTCCAGATATGGACGCTTCGCTTGATGAGCGCGAGGACAGCGCAAATCACCTGCTCGCGCGATGTGGACGATGACGTCTTCCACGAGGACATCCAGCTTCTCGGCGGGTTTCCCCTCGACGAAGTCACGCTCTATTTCGAAAACGAAACGCTGATGCTGCCCGGCGAACGGTGAGCAGCGCCTACCGAAAGAGAAAGGAGTTTCCCATGACGGTTATCGCACCGGAAGAGCCCCAGATCATAGAACCGCAAGTCACCCTTCTCCACGCGCGCTCGGAACTCGTCGGACGACAGGAGCTTCGCGGACTTCCCGTCCCCGAAGCCACTCGTACACACGTGCCGATCCCGCACGCGGATGTCGTCGAAGCGCTGATCCAGAGCCTCGGCTACCGGAACATCGAGGTCGTCAAAGACGAATACGCCTTGACGCCCGACTTCATGCGGATGTTCGGAATCATGACAGTGAACGTCGAGCATTCCGGCGTCCGCCTCGCGCTTGGAATCCGGAATTCGCACGACAAGACGTTCAGCCTCGGCATCACCGTCGGGTTCAAGGTCTTTGTCTGCGACAACCTGATGTTCAACGGCGACTTCCAGGCGGTGCTCGCGAAGAAGCACACCAAGCACTTCGACCTCGCCGACACGATCGCCCTTGGCGTGGAGCGGATGCAGCGAGGGTTCGCACCGATGGGCCGGCAGATCGACGCCTGGCGCGCGCACGACCTCCCGGACTCGCTCGCGCGGAACGTGATCTACGCCGCGTTCATCGAGGACGGGATGCCGATCCCAAAGCACCTCGCGAAGGTCGTACACCAACACTACTTCGCGCCGGCCTATCCCGAGTTCGAGCCGCGCACGATGTGGAGCCTGCAGAACGCCTTCACCTCCGCCTTCAAGGATCTCGATGCCATCCCGCAGATCAGGGCGACGACGAAGCTCGCGGGTTTTCTGGGCCGCTTCGAGAACTGAGGAGGCGCGCATGGAACTGCGTTGCGAGCGGTACAAGAGACGATTCTGGGCCGTGTACGAGGGCAACGACCTTCTCTGCGTGACCGTGTATCAGAAGGGTGCGCGCGCCGTCATCAAGCGGATACGGCACGGTGCGCCGGAAGGGAGGCCCGAGCAAAGAGAGAGGCCGGAGCCGTGCGGCTCCACGACAGAAGTTTACAACTGAGAGGAGAAACCTGCGGAGAGACCGACTAATCGGAGATTCGTGTGGGACATGCAGTACCCCGTCGCATAAGCGGCGGGTTTTTCTTTGTCGAATTACGAAGCGACCTGTAGCAACGGGCGGTGGTCACTTTGAATGCGGACTGCACAACAGCGTGTGCACTGCGATTGACGCGCATTCGTTCCTGCTCGATTGTCGGCTTCGCGGCCGGTCCGGGAGGACGTTCCAAGCCAGGGCTCACACACCCGCGGTGCCTTGTAACCCGTCCGGAGCCGGCCGTCTTACTTATGCCAGAGACATCTATCGTCATCTTTGACGAGATCGCGCAGGGAACGCCCATCCGCGAGAACGCCGGCGAAGCCTACATCCCTTCGCACCTCCTCGAAGTTGACGAGCTGGTGTTCCGCTATCGCGGCTCCCTCCCGTCCCTCGGCATCGAATACGGCGACCTGCTCATCGTGGAACCGAGGAAGAAGCCGGCGACCGGGGAGCTGGTCCTGGTGCGTTGCGGTCAGAACGCGTTCATCGGCCGCTGGTGGGTGAAGCACGGCCTGCGAGAACTCCATGAGACCGGCCAGAGCATCGAAGGCGAGCTCCGGATAGCTGGAGCGGTGACCGTCATCGTGAGGCAGTCATGACGAAGCTCGAAGCGTTCATCAAAGCGAAGGGCATCAAGCCAGCCCACCTAGCGCTGCATTCGGAGTACTCCCGGCAGCACCTTCTCCGCATCCGCATGGGCCGCATGGAGCCCACGCGGAGATGCATCAAGGCGATCGTCGCAGGCTGCCGAAGGCTTTCGATGACGCCCGTGAAGGCATCCGATCTCTTCGATTTGGGGGACCAAGAATGAAAAAGACCCTGAAGTTCAAGCGCATCACTCTCGATGACTTCAACGCTTTCTTCCATCTCGACTCGCCGGGTTACTTCATCGCCAAAAAAGCGATCGAGGCCGATGAAGTGGCGGGCGCGCTCGACGTCGTTGAGGTCATCGTCCTCACGAACAAGCTCTCTGAGATCGAGCTTCGGCAGCGGATCGCCCTGGCTCTCGCGCCGCACGGGAAAGCGAAAGAGTATCTGGAGAGCCTCGGCACGAAACGGGCGGAGGTGATCGCCGTCGAAACACTGGGCAGGGAGCGCTTGATAGACATACTTCGGGAAGTCGCCGACTACGTGAAACAAGAATCCAAAGTCGGCATGGGCATGAATGACAAGGTGAAGTGAGCCTGGTGAACGTTTGCTACCCCTCGTGACCATAACCATGTGCAAACCGCTCGTGCCCTCACAAAACAAGGCCATCTTTTCGACGCCCCTCGCGAAATCGGCAAGTTTTCGGCACACTCTGCGGAGAACGACCGCTTACACCGGCAGGGTGATGCGGCGTGCGAACGGTGGATTTGTAGCGTTCATCGATGAAGTGCCGAGCGTCAGTGCTCGCGGCTCGACGCCGGACGAGGCGGAATGGAACCTGAGACTGCCCCTCGCCGAGTACGTGGCGAAGGAGAGAAGCGAAGGCCGGTTATCCGGCGAGATTCGAGTGCTGTGGATGGAATAAGGACGGACAAGATCGGAGGAATCTGCCGCCCGGCTGCGAGGAAGGCATCCAGAGGTCGACCGCGGTCGCAGCCTCGCGGAGACTAGGATGACGCAGGGGTGGGAGTCTCGGGCTGCAACGCCGGTTCATTTCCAGAGGACCAACCCAACTTCGCATAGCACGCGAGTTGATCAAGGATCAAAAAGCCCTGGAGGGTTCGACGTTGATCGTATTCTGCGGCTTTGGTCACTCCATGGGCGAGAGCATGTCGGCCAAGTTCTACGCGATCGTCCTTGAGACTAAAATCGCGGAAGTAGAACTGGAGAAGATACGCCTCGAAGAGACCGGGAAGATACGAGTTGGGCGCAGCAGCCTTCTTCTCCATGATCTCCCGCACGTTTGCGAGGAGCTTCTTCTGACCCGGCTTCTCCTCGGAACCGAGGTACAGATGACGTAAGGCCCCCTCGATGCGCGGCCAGATGATGCTAATTGCGGACATGTAATCGCCAGCGCCGTAACGCGCAGCCGCCGTCTCGGCGAACGGGATATGTTCTTTGAAGGCCTCGATGTCGCGCCAGCCATCGACAAGCTGTCGGATCCGTGCCTCGTCAAACTCCTTCAGAACGCTGTCTTCCCACGCCGGCAAAATGCCGCGCCGCAAAAAGTCCGGCATGTTCTCGAACGTACCACCGATCAACTTCATGAACGGAAACCAGCCGGTCTCGAAAATCGCCGGCCAATTGTCATTCGGTATCGCGTAGAGATCGCTGAACCACAGCCGATCGTAGCGCTCGCCGAGTGTGCGTTCGATATCGCCGAGCTTCTCGCCCTGGAGCGGCATCAAATTGAAAAATAGGCCGCGCCGCCAGCCGATGGAGAAGTAGAAGATAACGGCTGCGGACTGCGGAATGTCGATACCTGGCAGGCGGATCGCGCCGATACCCCCGATGTCCTTGCGGTATATCTTCTCGTCGGCCTTCGCGCTACGGCGGCTTACAGCCTTCAACTCGAAATCAAACGCATTGATGAAGACGTCGGCCTCTTCGCCGGAGATGACCACCAACAACCGATCGATCGTAGACACAGGCGCGCCGGTCTCGAGGTAGGGTCCGAGAACAAGGTTCTGTATTGCTTCAAGCTTGCTGTAAAACTGCGAGCCGTCGTCCGTCGTGAAGAAGCCGTTGACGCACATTGCGAACACCTGACCGGGAGCCACGGCGTGGGCAACGAAGCCAGCTAGGGGACCAATCTTGACTTGGTAGTGCATAGGTTTCCTTGGTGTCCTTAATCGTCGAGATGGTCGCGCAGTTCAACGTCGATATCTGATCGCGTAGCTTCGTGTTGGTACGAGGCGGCGACTTGACGGAGCATGGCGGCCGTTCGCGGCCATTTGTCGTTTACGAGGTTCGCCCAACGCTCATATTCGTCGACGAGTTGGCGCTCTTGCTCGCCGCCTTCATCGAGATTCTTTGTGACCACGCCGCGACTGTTGTAGATGCGAATCGAGATGCCTCGCTCGATTTCTGTGCTCCCGAGATCCTCAATCACATCCCGAATAATGGGGTGGGGCCAAGCGCCGTCGTCGCCGGTAGGTGATGCGGCAAAGAGTTGGCCGATGAGATGGTCGCCAATCACGGCCCGATTCTTCTCCGCGAGCAGTCGCCGTGCTTCGCTGAGCCATTCGCCTAGCTCAAGCGCATCGATCGTGTTGCCATGCCGACCAGGAATCGTGCGCCACGTGTCGAGAACGTCATAGGCCACGCGCGCTCGCATCGAATCTTGCTCGGAAAGATCGCGCGGTTCCTCGCCCTTGGCACGATAGACAATGGATGCGATGTCGACAAAGAACGCTGGATCACGAGCGAGTTCGTCATGAAGCAGCCGAGGATGGTGGTGGTCTCGAATGGCAGGCATGAAGGCCCATTCGAGCGAGGCAATGCGACTGCGGTCAACATCGCCGGGTGAGTCAACGAGCTTATCGAGTAATTCGCCTACGTCGTAGCCGAGGCTCTGATCCAGCGGATCGATGTCACTCGGCTTGGCATGAATGGCAGCCTCGAGGACGTCGGCGATGAGCACCGCGGGAGGCAGTTCTTTCTTGCTTAGATGAAAGCGCGCCGCGACAAAATCGAGCGCGGCGTAGGGACGCCCGTGCTTCAGCAGTCGCCGCGCGCCGTACTCGCTGAGGCCATCAGGTATACCGAAGGCGTACATACGTTTCCAGTACGCATCCTGAGTCTCTTCATCGGCCGCATCTACGAGATCGAACGTGTGCGGCTCATACGGTAGGCAGTCGATGAGTTCTGCTCGCTGATTCGGGCGCAGGGATTCGCCACGTCTGCGGAGGAGGTCTTCGGCCCATTCATGTCCGAACTTGCGCACCGATGCCCAAGCGAAGCCGCGCGCGAACCCGCGCTCGAAAAGCGTAGGTGAGGCAAGATGGCGGGCGAGAAGTTCTTCCGCGATGGCATCCGACTGAGTAAGGCCGCTGAGCGCAATACCCACATGATTTGGTTGCTCGACGACACTCGCAAAGTGCATCAGGGCGTCAACACCGCCCTCAGCGAAGACAGCGGCGACGGCGTCGCGGCGATGCTCGCTGAGGACGTTCTCGTGTGCGTCCCAATCGGGCTCACGGCCGTCGAGGAGAGCGGGATGATTGCCGAAAAGCCACGCGAAACGCTCTTCGACGCCGGTTGGCGTGAAGCGGGTGTGAAGCTCTGCGAGGCGGTCAATGCGATCGGTCGGCATTGACCAGTTGGCATCTGGATGGCTGCGGTGCCGCGAAATGATCTTCCGCAGTGCATGCCAAATCGCTGCGCACGCGCCTGGTGGGAGTGCCGAGAGATCCAAGCCGGCCAGCCCATCGAGTACAGCCTTCTCGTCTTCTTGCGGTAGGCGGGAAATGTGCTCGATGAGATCGCACCAGCGCTCGCCATCGCTGCCTACGTCCTGGAGCATGCGCCGAACGATCTCATGGACGCCCCGAGCATATTCGGCATGCGTCACGGCGGTTTCTTCCTGGCCCCAAGTGCGCCATGTCGCGGGCTGATGATTCATGACCATGTCGTGGGGTTGAGGAAGAAGTCCGTTCATCAAGCGCCAAGCGGCTGTTGGAACGCGTTCTCGCAACGTGTCGAGTACGCGCAGTCGCGTTTGGAGATCAGCGTTCGTTTGCGGATGCCAGAGGAGAAATAGGTGCCGAAGACTTGCCGCCGGTCGATTTGCTAGTTTTCCACCGGGATCGAGGACAGCCAAGCGGCCGATCGCAACCGCAGCGCGCGGGAGGTATTCTGGTGACCATCCCACCCGCTCCAACGCCCATAGAAGGCCGGTGTGCGGTGACGACGACGTGAAAGCATCAGCGCCCTCTCGGAACATCTCGCGTAGTACGGGCGCATCTCCTCGCACTCCGGTATCAACCGCGGCGAGGAAATGGTCCGGAGCCGCTTCTGCGAGAAGCGGCAAGAGATGAGACAGACTCGCCCAGAGCCGCCAGTCTGCATTCGCGCTTTCGAGGAGACGCGCAACCACAGAGTGGGCTACAGCTTCCGCCGATTCGCCTGCGGTCGCCGTGGTGAGCGCGCCATCAGTTCCAAGAAGGGCGAGAGTATCAGCCAAACCGTGACGCAGCGCATCCGAGTACAAAGGTGCATGCCCGATGGCGCGCGCCATCCACTGCTTGTCTTCAGGGAGATCGAACCGCGGATCAACCGTGCCTAGAACCGCTATCGCTACTTCCGCCAGACGACGAAGATCCTCACGAGTAATCAGTCGGTGGAGGAGCGGCCAGGCATCCTCCTTCGCGACGATAAACCAAAAGTTTCCGACATGGCGAACCGGCGCGTCCGATTCGTGGGACCAACGGACCAGATGTTCTTCAAAAACTGAATAGCTCATGCCGGCAAGCTTGCTGACCATGGCCTGGTCAGCTTCTTTCGTTTCGTCCCATTTGCCAGCAAGCAACGGCGCGATAAGAACCCGACCAGCGGCGGGTTGCGCCCAAGCGGGCATTTCAAGTTCGGGTGCAAGTGCGATGCGGCGTCGAAATGCTGTGACGCTGCGCCGTCCAAGGCGGGCGAGTTCACGCGCCTGCCGCTCAGCGGGGCGATCGGAACGGCCTTCGCCTTCGCGGTCGTCCGCCCGCGTAGGAGTCGGTCCGCTGATCATGGACAGCAGTTCCGTTTCTGCGGTTTTTCTCTGAATCGGCCCGAGGACGACTGTTTTCTGTGATGCTGAATCGGCACGGTTGAGCGGCAGGATCACGCGGTGGCCGTTGCGAACGGCATTCGTCACAACTGGCGGATTGTCGAAAACCGGAATGAGAATCATCGGCTCGGCGCCGGACGCGAGATGCTGCCAAGCGCTCGGTGTGGACACGACGACGGATCGGTAAGTGCTTTCATAGTGCTTGTTGTCTGGCATTCGTTGAAGCGTCGCGGCAAACGCGGCGACAGCTTCTTCGCGCGTTTCAGCCTGTACTGCGAGCGTTGGCGCGGCGGAACTGACCCAATCCGAAAGTTGTTTTTCCGCTTCCGAACGCCCCGCCAAGAGAAAGGCAGGGGTCAGAGTTGGTTTGGTGGCCCCGGCCCACCCTTGCCAAAAAGAATCGAGGTCGATGGCGCCTTCCGGTGCTTTGCTGAGGAGAGACGAAACCCAAAGATGGACAACAGGCGCGAGTTCCATCCACGCTTCAAGGTCATCAGCGTCATACGCTCGAACGTCGCGCCAGCGACCTTCCTTTCGGCGGGCGGCAGCCCACGTGTTCTTCTCCTTCCAGCGCCGCGCCGTGACGAACACGAAGGTGGATTCGTGCGCGACGAGCTCCCCCGGATCAATCGTGCGTTTTTCGTAATCCTCGTCTGCCTTACCTTTCACACTTGATGTTGTCCCGAGTTCCCAACCGGTTGCTCCTTCGGGGACGAATATCGATCCATGATCTGCGACAGTGACGCCGTCCCAGCCGCCGAGCTGCACGGCTTCCGCCGATCCGAAAGCGACTCGCGACGGACGCTCAGCGGTGGCAAACACAAGCCGTCTCACGATCTGTGGCAGCGTCGACTGGGCGTCGCGTCGGGCGGCCCATCGGTGGAGGTCCGTCCCGTTCACGAGCAGAATTGAGCCAGCCGCCCCTCGTCGGCGAGATGTCGTGGGCACAGAGCCGCGCGGGCTGCGGGTAACGCGAGCGTCCTCGGGTGTGACGAGCAGCTGCAGATTGCGGGGACCCTTCCCGCGCTTGATGTAGCCGGCTTCCTCCAAGGCATCGAGGTATTGGGCAGCGCTACGGGTGGAGGCGAATCTGCCGAGTTCCTGAGACTCTCGAAGAGTAGGTGCCACCCCTTCACGGTCGAGGAAAGCGGCAATTTGGGAAAAGAACTTGGATTGTTTTGGCGTCAGTCGTGCGAGCATTGTAAGAGTATACGCTGTTTCGTATACTCATGCAACACTTGTTGGTACTACCTGACTCTGTTCAGCCGCGACCGCGACAAGCCGAGGCTTGGGCCACGTCTTCATCACCGCAGCCTCCAGCTGTTCTTGGCGTGCCTTCACCCATGGCGAGTAGCTCTTCTCCGTGATCTTGACTGACGAATGGCCGAGCAATACGGAAACCTGGTCGATCGACACACCGGCGAGAAGAAGCTCGACGGCGAAGGTGTCGCGGAAGCGGTGGGCGTGGCCACCCTGTACGTTCGCGATCTCGAAGAGCTTCCGAAGTGACCGTTGCCAATCGGCGACCGTCGTTTTGGGGAGGCCGTTGCCGGACCAGAAGAAATATCCCGAATGGACGTTCGGCGTCTCGTCGAGCGCTTGGACAAGGTACGGCGGCAACGGCACGAAGACCGGCACGCCGGTCTTCTGCATGTAGAGGAGGAGCTTGCCATTCTGCACGCGCTCGCGCCGAAGCGTCGCCGCGTCGCGGATGCGAAGGCCCGAGTACCGCAGAAGGAGCACCATCGCGCGGAGCCGCCTGCGGTTCCCTTCGCCGTAGATACCTTTGAGTGGAAAGCGGTCGCAGGCCGAGACGATCGCGTTCACCTCGAGGGCGGTGAACGGCAGCGTCGGGTCCTGCTTCACTTTCGGGGGATGCAGTGACTTCATCGGGTTCTCCGACATCCACTTCATGCGCATGCAGAAGTAGAAGAAGCCGACCGCACGCTGGTACTTCTTCGAGGCGGCGAGCGCTTCATCCTTCCACGTTGAACGCCACGCGGTGAGGCGGGCAGGCGTGAGTTCCTTGAGGTAGCGAAGTCCCGTGTCTTTCGTCCAGGCAAGGAACTGCTTTTCGAAGATGGTGGTGAGTTTGGTGATGGTCGCGTCCGCGAGGTGTCGGGCGCGGGCGTCGTCGAGATACTTCGTGACGGCGATCTCGATCCGCGCCGGCTCCTCTTTCACCGTGCCGATCGATCCGGCAGCGTTCCAATGGTTGACGAGGTTCGACGCCGCTTCGATCGACGTGACATCGAGCGCGCGGCGGATGGTCTCGCCCCCGAGCGTTCCCTGCACCCAGATCGGGCAGGAGCAGCGGCGATACGAGCGGGAGCGATGAGGGCAGGAACCGAGGTGACGGCGGTAGATCGTAAGCATCGCACTCTCCGTTCTAAATCGAAGAGTACGTATTAGGTACACCGCCGAAACGCTGGATTCGCCCGATTTGCTAAACCACGCTGGAACAGTGGGTTAGGTCGTGAAAATCGTTGGTGGAGGCGGCGGGAGTTGAACCCGCGTCCGAGAGCAGTGAAGCCTGGCTACTACATGCTTATCTCTCCTTTGGTTCTCGTCCATGTTCTGCCCGGAGAGCGGGGAGTGAACGTGGACCAGCCTCTAGGTTTTCATCGTCCGCGCCGAGACGGCTCGCGGACGCTTAGCTCACCTTCATGACATCCGGTCCCGACGGCGTGAGCAACCATCGGGCGGACGCTCGTGGGTTTTTAGGCCGCGAGAGCGAGTTGGCTGTTGTTCGCAGCTACTCAGGGTGATCGGATTTACGAGGCAATCAGCTCGGCATGCAACCATGGCCCCGACATGTCCCCGTCGAAGCCGGTACGCCCCCAAATTTTCAACGAACTGCATTCTCAAACGCCCCGTCTGATGGCAGCATTCCGATATGACAAGCCAGGAGTTTGACCGCGACGTCGATTCCATCGTGCGCCATGCGCTCGATGAAGACCTTCCCGACATCACCAGCGAGGCCATCTTCGATCCCGCCGACCGCGGTCAGGCGCGGTTTCTGGTCAAAGCCTCGGGGATCGTGGCGGGACTCGACTTCGCGGCGGCGACGTTCGCGGCGATCGATCCTGCTTCATCATTTGACGCGAAGCGAAAGGACGGCGATGCCGTCGAGGCCGGGGATGTTGTGGCCGAGGTAAGGGCATCGGTGATCGCGCTGCTGGCGGGGGAACGGACGGCGTTAAACCTCATGCAGCGCGCTTCCGGCATCGCCACGGCCACCCGGCGATTCGTCGAGGCAGTGCGCGGAACGAAGGCCAGGATCTACGATACCCGCAAAACCGCACCGGGGCTGCGTGCACTCGACAAGTACGCCGTCCGCTGCGGCGGCGGCGAGAACTACCGCTTCGGCCTCTACGACATGTTCCTCATCAAGAACAACCACATCGACCGGGCCGGGTCGATCACCGCCGCGGTCGAACGGATTCGTTCGACGAAGAGCGCGCGGCAGATCATGGTCGAGGTACGCAACGTCGCCGAGCTGGAGGAAGCGCTGGCCCTGCGTCCCGACTTCATCCTCCTCGACAACATGAAGACGGAGCAGATGCGCGACGCCGTTGCCCGGGTGGCCGGCGTCGTCCCGCTCGAAGCGTCGGGCGGCATCACCATCGACAACGTCCGCGAGGTCGCCGAAACGGGTGTCGACCGCATCTCGATCGGAGCACTGACGCATTCGGTGACGGCGTTGGATATATCCATGCGAATCGTTTAGTTGCGGGTAGGGCGGTTGTCGGTTGACTGAAGTTTGCACCGTTGTCGGTTATCGGTTGTCGGTTGTCTGCGCGCTGCGGCGCGCGTGGTCAATCCTTCACGGCTGCGCGAGGCCGTACGTTTCTTGACCACGCGCCGCAGCGCAAACAACCGACAACGCGCGCGAAGCGCGCAGACAACGCGGCGAAGCCGCAGCTCTGGCACCACCCTTGCGGCAGCGCCCGTCGATGCCCGACTCCAAGGCTTTTCAGGTCGCCATCGTCGATGACGATCCCGCGATCCGGCGGCTGGTGCGCCTGTTTCTCACGCGCAGCGGTTACGAATCTGTCGAGTTCGGGATGGGGGAAGAGGCGAAGGAGCAGCTACCGAAAATCGCCTGGGACCTGGCCATCCTCGACCGGCGCCTTCCCGATATGGATGGGGTCGAGCTTTGCCGGCAGCTCAAGTCTGAGCCGGAGCTGCGCAACCGCTACATCATCATGCTCACCGGCGAGGACGAGCAGGAGGACAAGGTCCAGGGCCTCGACCTCGGCGCGGACGACTACATCACCAAGCCCTTCCAGTATCCCGAGCTGATGGCGCGCATCCGGGCCGCCAAGCGGATCGTCGACCTGCAGAAGGAGCTGCTGGAGAGCAACCGCCGCCTGGAGCTCCTCTCGATCACGGACGGGCTGACGAAGCTCTACAACCACCGACATCTCCAGGACGAGCTCTCGCGCGCCTTCGAGGAATCAGCGCGCTACCAGCGGCCGCTCTCCTTCGTCATCGTCGATCTCGATTTCTTCAAGAAGGTCAACGACACCTACGGCCACGCGGTCGGCGATGAAGTGCTCAAGGCCATCTCGAAGATCTTCCAGGAGGCGATCCGGTCGACCGATCTGGCGGCGCGCTACGGCGGAGAAGAGTTCGCGCTGATGCTGCCGGAGACGATCCTCGACGATGCCCTCACCTTCGCGGAGCAGATCCGTCGCGCCATCGAATTGACGCCGGTGACTACGCAGTCCGGTCCGATCTCGGCGACGGTCAGCATCGGCGTGGCCACGGTGCCTCACCCGCGCATCCATTCCGCCAAAGAGCTGATCGTGGCGGCGGACAAGGCGCTGTACCGCGCGAAGAAAAACGGACGCAATCAGGTGCAGGCGGATGGCGGAAGGGGGCGGCAGGCGATCAAGGGGACGGACGCTGCGTGACGGGGTTGCGTGGTCTCGGGGTTACGCGGTCTCGCGGCTGGTTAACTTGACGGCAGCGTCGAAAGGAGCATCCCCCGAGACCGCGCAACCCCGCAATCCCGAGACCCCGCTACCCCGAGAGCCCGCTACCGTGCGACCTCCACCGCGAACTCCTTCATCCGCCGGTCGACTTCGGCGCGCAGGCTGAAGACGTGCTGCTGGATGCGGTCGTCGATTCCGGGAGTGGTGCCCTCTCGGGCCAGTTGCTCCACGGCGGTCTCCAGCTCCGCGGCGTCGGTCGAGATCCGGGAGAAGCCGTAGCTTCCGCCGGAGCCTTTCAGTTGATGGGCGAGATACGTTAGCCGTTCCAGAGCTTCCGGCGACGGCTCGCCGTCGAGCTTCGCCTGGAGCTCGCTCACCTTCTCGTCGGCTTCGGCGAGAAACTCGCGTTTCAGGTCATCCAGTTCCAGATCCACCATCGTTTTCCTCGGGCCTCTGAGCCTTGCACGCGCAATGCCGCGCCGGTGAGGCCGTATGATTTCGGTAATGCCGGTTCCCGCGATTGCCGTTCCCCGCGCCGAATTTTCGATCGAAGAGCCGTGGGACATCCCGCCTGCCTGCGAGGTGGTGACGTTGCGGCTTGCCGTTGACGGCGGCGTGCCGCGTCTTCGGACCTCGGTGGCCGCGTACTACGACGATGACCTTCTCACCATCGTCTTCCGATGCGATGACGATGCGATCGTGGCCACCTACCTCGCGCACGATGAGCCTCTCTGGCAGGAAGACGTCGTCGAGGTGTTCCTGGCGCCCAGCGGTCTGACGCCCTACTTCGAGATCGAGGTCAACCCGCTCGGAACGACCTTCGACGCGCGCATCGACTCGCCCGACGGCGTCCGCGCCACGATGACGACGGATCTTGCCTGGACGTGCACCGATCTCTTCGCCGCCGTGCGGCGCATCGATCACCGTACGCTGGACGTCGTCATCCGGCTGCCGTTCGTATCTCTCGGTGCCCACGCGAGATCGGGCGATGAGTGGCGGGCGAACCTCTTTCGCATCGACCGGAGCGCCGCGCAGGGAGACGACTTCAGCGCGTGGCAACCGACTCTGAAATCGCCGCCCGACTTTCACGTCGCGGCCGCGTTCGGCGCGCTTCGCTTCACGTGACAAAAACAGCTAACTTCTTGTATTACAGGGAATTCATTCGACATTTGCTGATTTGTAATCATCTCCTCGGCATTCGCAGATTAGATTGAGCGTGGCCAAGGACCCCGTCCCCGACAATGACCGTCCGACTTTCTCATTTTCTCGTTGCCGCGCTTCTTCTCGTCCCCTCGGCCTACGCCGAGGATCGGAAGATGTGCACCTCGTCGCCGCGTGAGTGCGAGCAGGCCATCCGCCAGCTTTCGAGCGGCCGCCGCTACCTCGGCGCGATGATCGAAGAGCTCAATCCCGGCATCGTCGTCAAGGCGGTGATCGAAGACGGTCCGGCCGCCCGCGCCGACCTCAGACCCGGCGACCGGCTCGTGGCCGTGAACGGCCGCAGCACCCTCGAGGCGAACATCAAGGATTTCAAGCAGATCCTCTACACCGCGAAAGAAACCGGCGTGCTCTGGATCATCATCAAGCGTCAGGGTGTTCTGAAGAAGATCGACGTACGGCTGGAGCCGTACTCGAAGGCGCAGATCGACAAGATGGTGGCGCAGCATCTGTTGCAGGGCCACGGCATTCCACCCACCGTCAGCGCGACTTCGACGGCGCCGCAGCAGTGATGATGGAGACAAATGGTCCGTGCCCTACTGGCGAAGTTCAAGGTGAGCCCACGATCGGGTGACCGGCCGAACCACGTCTCGCCGATTCTCGTTCCCTTTCTCATCGTCACCATCGGCCTGGGCGTCCTGGCGTGGCGCTCCTACGTGCTCTCGGCCCGGATGGAGCATGGCGTCAACACCCTGGCGATGCAGTACGCCGGCTACGCCGCGGAGATCAGCGCACGGCGCATCGATACCGCCGTCCGCGATGAGCTCTATCAGGCATCCGATGGGTGGCAGAAGGTAGAGCGTCGCTCGGCGTCGCAGGGAGGCCTGCAGAAGTGGATTCACGACAACGACTGGATCATCTCCGCGCTCTACGTGCCTGACGCCGATCCGTCCAGTGCGATCTACGCCAGCGAGGAGCCCGGGACCGCGCATACCGGAGCGCGGTTGCCGCGCGAGCTCTACTCATCCAGCGGCATCGTCCGCTACACCTACGATCCCTCGCTGCTCCTGGCCCGCGTCCGCCCCGCGCTCGCGCACCAGCCGCTGGTGCAGGCGCAGGGGCTCTCGCAACAGGCGCAGGTCTCCGTCATCCAGAATCCCTCCGCCATCGGCGCCATCAAGACCGGCAACGGCTACGCCTTCATCGCCCCGCTGGCCGCGCCGCTGTCGTCCTACGCGGTGCGCGGTTTCGTCGAGACCGGCTACGGAACCTCGGGATGGGAGAACGCGCGGCTGATCAGCATTCTCCTCAGCGCTCTGGCTCTGTCACTCACGGCGCTCGGGGCTTACCTGGCGATGCGCGGCCTCATGCGCGAGGCCGACACCATGAAGCTGCGGGGCGCGCTCGTGGCGAACGTCTCGCACGAGCTTCGCACACCGCTTTCGATGATCCGCCTCGGCGCCGAGACGCTCAAGCGCGGCGGCACGCGTCTGCCGGAGAAGCAGCGCCACGAGATCGAAGACTCGATCCTTCGCGAAGTGCTGCACCTCTCGCACCTCGTCGAGAACGTCCTCGACGTCGCCCGCATCCAGAACGCCAGCGCCAAGGCGCTGGCCTTCACGCCCGTCTACCCGCGCGACCTTCTCACCTCGCTCGTCTCGACCTACGAGTCGTGGATCCGCAGCCGCGGTTTCGACGTCACGCTCCACATCGACGATGCCATCGACGAGCAGTCGTGGGATCGCGATGCCGTGTCGCGGGCCGTGCTGAACCTGATCGACAACGCCATCAAGTACTCCGGCGATGACAACAGGATCATCGACGTCACGCTCCGGCAGACGGAGGCATCCGTTGTGATCGAGGTGAAAGACCGCGGCATCGGCATCGCCGCCGACGACCTCTCGCGCATCTTCGAGCCGTATTACCGCGCGCAGTTCTCCGATACCCAGACGCGCCGCGGCGCAGGCCTGGGGCTGACGCTGGTGCAGCAGATCATCGCCTCGCACGGCGGAACGATCGAAGTGGAATCCAAACCGGGCGCCGGATCGACCTTCCGGCTCCTCTTTCCCCGGCCGCAATCGCCGAAAACCTCATCCCTGGCGCAGCTCGCACCACAGACGCTGTAGAAACTCTCGCAGCCCGAGGCCCGTACTAGAACCGGAGATTGCCGATGACGAAAATACTGGTCGTTGAGGATGAAGCAGGACTGCGGCAGGGACTGGAGATCAATCTCCGCATGGAGAACTACGAGACCGTGCTGGCCGCCGACGGTGAGGAGGCGATCCGAATCTTCCACGCGGAGACGCCCGATCTGGTGCTCCTCGATCTGATGCTGCCGAAAAAGAGCGGCTTCGAAGTGCTCGACCACATCCGGAAGTTCTCGAAGATTCCGGTCATCCTGCTCACCGCTCGCGGGCAGGAAACCGACAAGGTGCGCGGGTTGCGCGGGGGGGCGGACGACTACATCACCAAGCCGTTCGGTCTGCAGGAGCTCTTCGCCCGCATCGATGCCGTCATGCGCCGCAGCGACGCCACCTCGCTGACCACGAAGACGATCTGCGAAGACACGCTCATCAAGCTCGATCCTTCGACGCGCGAGGCCTCGGCGAAAGACCACAAGCTGAAACTCTCGCCCAAAGAGTTTGATCTGCTCATGTACCTCTTCCGGAACAAAGAGCGCGTCGTCCCGCGCGACGAGCTGCTCTCGCGCGTCTGGAACTATCGCGTTGATCTCAACCTCAACAGCCGCACCGTCGACACGCACGTGACACGCCTCCGCCGCAAGCTCCAGAAGGCCGTAGGAACCGATGCCGCCGTGATCGTCGCCGTGGCGAAGATCGGATACCGGTATTTGGGTGAGGCGAGCGATGCGGCGTAGCGGGGTTGCGAGGTCGCGCGGTTACGCGGTCTCGCGGCCTGCGAGACATGACGACGCTCATTCACGATCAACACCCCGAGACCGCGCAACTTCGAGACCGCGCAACCCCGCATTTGACAACGGAAGCCAACCGTCATAGCGTCACGGCCCACATGCAGCCGACCATCTGTTGCCGCCACCTCACAGGTCCGTTCGAGCGAACGTAGGCGCGTCATCAGCCACTTTTCATCGAATGAGACCCGGGCAGATCGCTCGGGTCTTTTGTTTTAGGAGGAAACATGCACGGGAAGATCTACGACAACATCACGGAGCTGATCGGAAGCACCCCCCTGGTGAAACTCAACCGCATCGTCCCTGCCGGGTCCGCGGAAGTCGTCGCCAAACTCGAATCCTTCAACCCGCTTTCATCCGTCAAAGACCGCATCGCCATCTCCATGGTGACCGAGGCGGAGAAAGCCGGCGAGCTCACGCCCGGCAAGTCGACGATTGTCGAAGCGACCAGCGGCAACACCGGCATCGGCCTGGCCTTTGTCGCCGCGGCCAAGGGCTACAAATGCGTTCTGGTGATGCCTGACACGATGTCGGTCGAGCGCCGCAAGCTCCTCCAGGCACTCGGTGCTGAGCTGATCCTGACTCCCGGCACGGCCGGCCTGCCGGAAGCGCTGAAAGTTGCGCGCGAGTATGCCGAGAAGACGCCGAATGCGTGGCAGTCGAAGCAGTTCGACAATCCGGCCAATCCGAAGGTCCATCGTGAGACCACCGCGCAGGAGATCCTCAGCGACACCGGCGGAGCCGTTGACGCAATCGTCGCCGGAGTCGGCACGGGCGGAACGGTCAGCGGCGTCGGACAGGTTTTCAAGAAGCATCGCCCATCGATCCTCATGGTGGCCGTCATGCCGGTCGAAGCACAAACGCTCAAAGGCGGGCCATATGCGCCGCACAAGATTCAGGGCATCGGGCCGAGCTTCGTTCCGGCGATCTACGATAAAGACGTCGTCGACCGCGTCTTCGACGTCACGTACGATCAGGCGGTCGATACGGCGCGCAGGCTGGCCAAACAGGAGGGGATCCTCGTCGGTATCTCTTCCGGTGCGATCGCCTGGGCCGCCATCGAGATCGCCAAAGAGCTCGGCGCCGGCAAGCGGGTCGTAGTCGTTCTTCCGGACACCGGCGAGCGGTATCTGTCGACGCCGCTCTTCGAGTACACGGATCTGGTCAATCAGCCGGCGACCACTCCACAACCGGCCCCGGTTGCTGCAAAATAGCTGATCATGAAACGGTTCCTCGCCCTTTTCCTTCTGGTCGCGACGCCGGCGCTCGCCTCGGACATCACCCGAGCGTCGGTCGTCGCGGCCATGAACGAGTACCGCGCGGAGCACCACCTCCCGCCGCTGCGGGAGGATCTGCGTCTCGATGCCGCCGCCGATGACCGGATGCGCGACATGGAAGATCAGGGCTACTGGGCTCACGAGTCTCCCGACGGCCGTTCGCCGTTCACCTGGCTCGCGCCGCACGGGTACGATTTCCACTACGCGGGCGAGAACCTCGCCACCGGTTTCGAGACCACCGAGCTGCTGGTAGCCGGCTGGATGGAGTCGCCCGGCCACCGCGACAACATCCTCTCCCCGCATTTCGAGGATTGCGGCATCGCCATCATCGACGGTCTGACGATGCGGCGCGGGACGGGGAAGTCGATCGTGGTGATGTTCGGGGCGACGCGCGCTACTTCTGTTGCCATGCGGTGAACCCACCCCGCAGGTGTTTGGCGCGGGTGAGCCCCGCGTCGCGGGCGATGTCGAGCGCGCGGGAAGAACGACCGCCGCTCTGGCAGTAGAAGACGATGTCGGCATCGCGCGGTAGCTCGTCGAGGCGGTTCGGCAACTCGCCGAGAGGAATGAGACGCGCGCCGTCGATGTGCCCGGCATCCCATTCGTACGGCTCGCGGACGTCGACGGCGACCGCTCCCTCCGCGAGGTGCGTAACCTCATTGAGATTCGCGGGATTGCAGAACTGATCGTAGTCGATGAGGCCGGTGATGGCCGCGTGTTGATCGTGTTGCTCTTTCAGCCGCAACGTGCGGAACGACATCCGCAGCGCGTCGAAGAGGAGCAGGCGGCCGACGAGCGTCTCGCCGATGCCGGTAATCAACTTGATTGCCTCGGTCGCCTGAATCGTGCCGATGACGCCCGGCAGGACGCCGAGGACGCCCCCCTCCGCGCATGACGGCACGAGGTGGGGTGGTGGAGGCTCGGGGTAGAGGCAGCGATAGCACGGCCCCTCCTCGGCCGAGAAAACGGAGGCCTGGCCCTCGAAGCGGAAGATCGAGCCGTAGACGTTGGGCTTGCCGAGGAGAACGCAGGCGTCGTTGACGAGATAGCGGGTGGCGAAGTTGTCCGTGCCGTCGACGATCACGTCGTACTTCTCGATGATGGCCAGCGCGTTCTCGGACGTCAGCGCCGCGCCGTGCGTCTCGATGGCGATGTCGGGATTGAGATCCTGCAGCCGCGCTCGCGCCGCATCGAGTTTCGGCCGGCCCACATCCGAGGTGCCGTATAGAACTTGTCGATGGAGGTTGCTGGCATCGACGTCGTCGAAGTCGACGAGACCGATGCGCCCGACACCCGCGGCGGCGAGATAAAGGCCTACCGGACTGCCCAGCCCGCCCGCACCGACGACCAGCACCGACCCCGCCTTGAGTTTTTCCTGCCCCGCCTCCCCAACCTCGGGGAGGATGAGGTGTCGTGCGTAGCGGGCGCGTTCGGAGGGGGTGAGCATGTGCGGTTGTCGGTTGTCGGTTGTCGGTTGTCGGTTGGCTCGGTTGTCGGGTTGCTGGGTTGCTGAGTTGCTGGGTTGAAAGTTGCGCTCGAGCCAAGGGTCTAAGCACAGCTCCTCGGAGACTCGTGTCCCCTCCGCCGCTGGCCGTCTTGTGCCAGCGAAGCTGGCCTAAGATCGTAGCCCCCGGCTTCAGCCGGGGGTAACGCGAGTCATTAATTTTTCCGAGCCCGCTTTAGCGGGCGACAGAGAGGTTGTCGATCTTCGCTCCTCTGTCGCCCGCTAAAGCGGGCTTCCAACCTGGGAACGCTGGTTTCCCCCGGCTGAAGCCGGGGGCTACGATCTTAAGCCGGCTTCGCCGGCAATACGCACTCGTTTACCTCAGCAACTTCCAGCAACCCAGCAACCACAGCAACCTACGACCCCGCGCCGCCTCACGCCGGCAACAGCCGGCTGACGATCTCCTGAATCTTCTTCCCATCCACCCTCCCCTTGTAGCGTGCCGACGCTTCCTTCATCACCTTGCCCATGTCTTTCTTCGACTGGGCGCCGGTCGAGGCGATGATCTCGCGGATTCCGGCTTCGACCTCCTCGTCGGTCAGCTCGGGGGGGAGCCAGGTTTTGAGCAGTTCCATCTCGCGACGCTCTTTTTCGGCGAGCTCGGGGCGGTTGCCTTTCGTGTATTGCTCGATCGAATCGAGGCGCTGTTTGACCGCCTTGCGGATGACCGTCATCGCCTCTTCATCGCTCAGCTCGTGGCCTGATTCGATCTGCTGGTATTTGAACGCCGACTGCAGCATGCGCAGCGTGGAAAGGCGCTCCACGTCGCGCGCTTTCATGGCCGCGGTGAGCTCGGCGCGAATCGTCTCCGTCAGTTGACCCATCTTGCACTCACTCCTCGCGCCATTCTATTCTGGCCGGCCATGCCACCCGACATTGCCGCACTCCTGCGCGAAACCGGCGCATTGCTGACCGGTCACTTCCGACTCTCCTCCGGCCTGCACAGCCCAAGCTACGTGCAATGCGCGCTCCTTCTCGAAAATCCCCGCAATGCCAAAGCGATCGGTGAAGCGCTCGCGGTCAGGCTTTACACCTTTCTCCCCGCGAAGATCGTCGCTCCCGCCCTCGGCGGCATGATCATCGGTTACACGGTCGCCGAGACTCTTGACGTGCCGTTGATTTTCACCGAGCGGAAAGAGGGAACGATGACGCTGCGGCGCGGTTTCCGAGTCGACGAGGGGGAGAAGATCGTGATCGTCGAGGACGTCGTCACCACCGGCAAGTCGACGCGCGAGACGGCGGCCATCGTGAGAGCCCTTGGCGGGCGAGTAGAGGGGTTCGGCTCGATCCTCAACCGCAGCGGGACTTTGAATCCGTTCGATGCGCCGTATGTTTCCATGCTGGAGCTGGACCTCGAAACGTACGACCAGGCAAAGTGCCCGCAGTGCGCGCGCGGCATCCCCATCGATTCACCGGGGTCGCGGTACTCGCGGTGATGAAGAACCCCTCGCGATAGACTCGGCTGGTGGATATCGAGCTGGTCGCGGTACGTGGCAACGAAGCGGAGTTGCGTGTCGACGGACGCACACACTTTGTGCCGTTCGTCATCGACGGAACGATGATCAGCTTCGCCTACGACGGCGAGATCTGGTTCGTCGAGGCAGCCGAGAAAGGGCTGCGCGCGCGCGCCAGGCACCGCGATCATTCGATGAGCGCGCCGATGCCGGGTGTGGTGTTGAAGATACTTGTCGCGGTCGGCGACGAAGTGACCAAGGGCACTCCTCTCCTGATCCTCGAGGCCATGAAGATGGAGCATCAGCTCACAGCACCATCCAACGGCATCGTCGCCTCGATCAACTGCAAGGAAGGGGAGATGGTTCAACCCGGTTTGGATCTGGTGACGCTCTCATGAAAATCACACTCGATCACGTCCGTGTCGTCGAAGTCGGCCCTCGCGACGGCCTGCAGAACGAGAAGGTCACCATTCCTACCGAGGCCAAGATCGACTACATCACCGCGCTGGCCGACGCCGGACTGCGTACGATCGAGGCGGGGGCGTTCGTCAGTCCGAAGTGGGTACCGCAGATGGCGGACACCGCCGAGGTCTATCGCAACATCCCGAAAGACCCGGGCGTCGACTATCCGGTGCTGGTGCCGAACCTCAAGGGGCTCGAGCGCGCCAGCGACGCCGGCGTGACGTCGATCGCCATCTTCACAGCGGCGTCCGAAACGTTCAACAAGCGCAACATCAACATGTCGATCGATGAGTCGTTCGAGAACTATGCTCCGGTCGTGCAGCGGGCACGCGGCGAGGGGATGCGCGTGCGCGGGTACGTCTCGACCGCGTTCGGCTGTCCCTACGAAGGCGACGTCGCGCCGGAGAAGGTGCTCGAGGTTGCGGCCCGGCTTCTCGACCTCGGATGCTACGAGGTGTCGGTCGGCGACACCATCGGCGTCGGGAACCCCGTCCAGGTTCAGAGTGTGGCCGGCATCCTGCTGCAGGTGATTCCGCCGTCGAAGCTGGCCATGCACTTCCACGACACACGCGGGACCGCGCTGGCGAACACGCTGGCGGCGTTGGAGATGGGCATCGCCACCTTCGACGCCTCCTCGGGCGGCCTCGGCGGGTGTCCGTACGCCCCAGGCGCCAGCGGCAACATGGCCACCGAGGACCTCGTCTACATGCTCGAGAAGATGGGGATCGATACCGCCGTCGACCTCCAGCGCCTCGTGGCCGCCTCGCAGATCATCGCGCCGTATCTCGATCATCCGTTGCCGGGGCGTTATCTGCAGTCGTGCATGAGAGCTGGCGCGATGGTCGCGCCTGCGAGCACAACCGTACAGTAGCGTCGCGCGTTGTCGGTTATCGGTTGTCCGGGCCGTGCGATCATGCTGCGCTCATGAGTCAGACCGAACCGACAACCGACAACCGGCAACGCGCCGAAGGCGCACGTTGGGAAGACGGCTGGTACGTCGTTCCCTGGCAGGTCATTTTTCGGGATGTCGACGCTTTTGGGCATGTCAACAACGCCGTCTACCTCACCTACTTCGAGTGGGCGCGGGCGCAGCTCTGGTTCGCGCTCACCGGCGCGGCCGGACTGCCGACTGACATCGGCTTCATCGTGGCGCGCGCGGAGATCGACTTCAAACTGCAGATCGAGATGGAGCCGATCGATATCTGTATCCGCATCGAAGAGATGCGCAACACGTCGTTCGACACCGTCTACGAGATCCGCAAGCGGCCGGCTGGCATGGTGGCGGCTACGGGAAAGGTCGTGGTCGTCCTCTTCGACTGGAAGACGCAGAGGAAGATGCCGATCAGCGACGAGCTGCGCCGCAAGGTGCAGGCCTTTCAGCAGGAAACGTGAGGCACATACGCCAGAAACCCATTTGATACACTCCGGTTCCTCAGACCACTACCGCGGCGGAGCTTCCTCGTGATTACCGGCTTCAACACCGACATCAAGCACAACGAGAAGGTCTACCATATCCAGACCGAGGATAAGGGACTCCAGAACCCGTACATCGAGTCGCTGGTCTACGTTGGCGGGGAGATCCTGGCCTCGAAAAAGACCTCGTACGCGGAGCAGGCCGGCGCGGGCGTCGACGAGAAGTGGATCGGCAGTCTGATGGAGCAGCAGCATCGGACGATGATCGCGGCCATCAAGCGCGGGCGCTTCGATACCGACGGCACGAAATCGACGGCTCGTCCGACGATGTCGCAGCCCTCGCCCGTTCCGACCGCCGTAGAGCCGCTGCCGCCTCCGCTGGTGATCGACGAGGAGAAAACCCTCGATCAGGTCATCATCGACTACCTGGCGTCGGAAGCGGAGAGCGAGCATCTCGAGCTCTCGCTGTTGAACACCACCGAGTTCTATGCCGGCTCGGCGGTCGAGCTGCGCGTCGCGGCGAAGAAGAGCCTCTCGCAGAATCCGATCGCCGCGGCGGCGATCGAGGTGAAAGTCATCTCCACCATCGAGCCGCCGCGCGTCATCTTCCGCGGCAAAACCGCCGCCGACGGCACCGCCGTCGTCCGCTGCGAGATTCCTCCCTTCGCCGAGGGAACCGCCGCCATCATCATCTCCGCCCAGAGCCCGATCGGAAATGACGAGGTGAAGCAACTTGTGAAGAGGAAGAAGTAGCTGTCGGGTCTTAGCTCTTAGCTGTTAGCTCTTAGGACGGCCCTCGCCGGCCCCGAAGCCCCTAACAGCTAAGAGCCAACAGCCAAGAGCCACCAAGCTGGTCCCCCTCCTGCATTGACGAACTCCTCCATGCCTCGGCATCGTCTGACTCACGCGCTCCTCCTCGTCGCCGGCCTCGTGCTGGTGACGTATGTCCTCATCAGCCTTTACCTCCCATCGTCGCGGTGGCTGGTCTTCGGGGTCGACAAGCACACCGGCGTCGTTCGTGTGGTGCAGCAGACCATCACCTTCCTGCCGCCGCACCAGTTCTTCCGGCTGCGATTCGAGCGCCGCGAGGGGTACGCGCAGCGCGATGGCATCATCCGCATCACGTCGAAGGAAGGGGTGCCGGTGACGGTGAATTACCGTCTCCGTTTCGGAATCGCCGGAGAGCGGCTTCCGGACGCCCGCCGCATGGTCGAGGAGGGATGGAACGCTTGGATCCGGGCTCGCGTGGCCGAGGCCGTGTCGGCCGTGACGCAGCAGATCCCGATCGAAGACCTTCTCTCGCCAAGCTCGCAATTCAATGCGCAGCGCGACCCGCTGCGGACGACGGTCGCCAACCATCTCGCGCGCAGCGGCCTGAAAGTCACCGCCTTCGAGGTGGCGCGACTCGAAGTCGATCGTGACGCGCTTCTCCGCGTCAAACGCGCCGAGCTCCGGCGCGACGCGCGCAGCTCGCCGACCCGCGTCGTGATCTTCGCGCTCGACGGCGCGGATTGGGAGTTACTGCACGAACTGTCGGACGACGGCCGGATCCCCAACATCCGGGCGCTGGCGTCCGGAGGGACGGCGGCGTCGTTGCAGACCATTCAGCCGACGGTCTCGCCGATGGTCTGGACGACCGTGGCCACCGGCCTGACGCCTGACCGCCACGGCATGCTTGACTACATCGATCGCGCGCACGGCACTCCGGTGGATGCTTACTCGCGGCGCGTGCCGGCGCTGTGGGACATCGCCGACGCCTTCGGCCGCAGCTCGCTCGTCAGCGGCTGGTGGGGATCGTGGCCGCCGACCGCGCCGAACAGTGTTTTCTACGACACGCCGGTCGAAGAGGTGGCGAACGCGGTCTATCCGCCGGCGTTGAGCGACCGCGCCGCATCGCTGGCCGTTCCGGCCGACACGGTCGGCTACGACCAGGTACACCGGTTCCTGAACATCGCCACGGATGAATGGGATGCCGCCACGAAGAATCCGGCCGACCCGGCCATGATCTTCCGCTCGATCCTGGCCAAGACCTGGAACGACCATCGCGTGGCCATCAATCTCTACAACGACCAGCGGCAGCGGGGGCAGGATCCGATGCTGGT
>Ga0247668_1000023_pt1 | contig 58583 bp, 73 predicted proteins | sample CNK09_metaG_FD_182737 | JGI IMG/M metagenome (GOLD analysis project Ga0247668, IMG submission 182737) | Soil microbial communities from Purdue University Martell Research Forest, Indiana, United States - CNK09 | ecosystem: Environmental > Terrestrial > Soil > Temperate forest > Bulk soil...
GGCAAGGTGATTTTATGCCTGTTAAATCTTCCTGCCTGGACGCAACACTATCCGGGGGAGAGCCAGCCGGATGCGCCCAGCGCCCTAATGCTAATGGTCGGGTAGATGTTTTTTTATCTCTTTAGGGGTAGGGGTAAAAAAACACCTATTCTGACCGCCTCAACAACCCGCAACCCTTTGCTATTGAATGTTACACCTATCCTTTAATAAGCCTAAAATCAGTAACTATATATGACACTAAAGAACGAATTTATCCCGACAAACCCATTTTCAGAAAATTTCACCCAACATTGGGATTTTTGGAAGCGGTACAAAAAAGAGGATCACAACTTTACGTACCGATCTTCAATGAGTGAACAGGCCGCGTTAAATGAACTTGTAGGACTTAGCGACGGCGACGAACAAGAGGCCATACGGATTATTAACCGCTCAATGGCCCACGGATGGAAAGGACTTTTCAGAATACACAAACCGAAAGAAGATGGAAAACAAGCCCCAAAGAAAAAAACAACAGGAAGAGCTACTCCTGATGACCTCTACGCCGCCTATATTAAGCCTACTGGGACTGAAGGATGAGGATTCATTATCTGAAAGGTTGGCGTCATTCAGGGAAAAGGGGGTCGTAAAATATGAGCGGTCACTAGCTTTGCCGATGGAGCAGCGTATCCCTGCATTAACCCAAACGCCGGAAGGTCGTAAAAAAGTGTCCATTGCGATTGCCAGCAGTATATTAGCGGCCTTTCAGCACATTGACAAAGACAAGGCGCGTATGAGCGCGGCGACAATAAAGGAAGTGGCCGAAGCCATTATTGACAGTTCAAACGAGGATCAGCTATCTTTAGAGGATGTGCTATTGTTCTTGAAAGATATGCTGATGGGAAAATTCGGCAAGCTACCCGGCGCGTTGGATATGCCAGCCTTCTTTGACATTTTTGAAAAGTACCGGGAAGAAAGATACCAGACAATTCGTAAAATCAGGTGGGAAGAACACCTATCTTACAAGTCTTTGGGGGATTCAAACCGATCATTTGACGGACTTCCTTTGAAGCGAAACGACGATCCTGGTACTATGATCGACCTAATGCAAACCTATTATGAAGGACAAAAAGATCAAGAGGTATAAGTTGTTACCGTCACTGAAAGAAAAGAAAATAGTGGAAAAGAAAATGTGTAATGTATGCGAAGATGAAAAACCGTTGAGTGACTTCGCTAAAAGTAAAACATATTCGGACGGACACCGGCCAACGTGTAAGGAATGTACGAATAAATTGCAGCGAGAAATGTATAACAAAAGCAAAGAGCCTTTCCCATTTTAAAACCTCTACATTATGAACTATATAGCAGTACCAGGAATGAAAAGCAGGAGAGAACTACAAATTTGTGTAGGCTTGCACCCCAATAGGACTGAAGACGTTATTGAAGTAGTAGAAAAATATTTCAATATTCCTTTCGCTATGATGCAGCATAGAACAAGACGGAGAGAAGTTTGCTATGCAAGGCAGGTATGTATGTATTTCTTATGTAAAAAGACGCATAACAGTTTAAAAAGCATTGGCGAAATGTTTGGTGGCAGAGATCACACAAGCGTTATTCATGCAAGGGAACTAATAAAAGACCTTATTGACACTAACGAGCAAACAAAGAAAGACATAGACACTCTTTCCGATAAACTATGATAGCCATATTATACCATAGGGGTTCAGGCGATTGGTGGCAGGAGGTAGTATTTGTTTTATCGCAGGTTGGTATAGCGATGTTCCAAGCCGGGAAGTTCGCGGCGAATGTAGCCATATCTCATACCTTTTGGGCTGTAGTTGTCGCCGCTGAAATAATATTGCTATCTTGCTTTTCGAAACGAAAGTGGGCAATGGCCGCAACATTGGTACTCGAAAGAATTATTGTTTTTAACCCTGTGATAAATCTAATTCGTAAAAAGCCATTCTTCTACGTCAACTCTTGGAAACATGGATCATGGATGGATAAATACCTTCCGAAAGGTTACTACCCTTACCTATTTGTTGCAGCTTGTATCGCATTACTTTGTATAAAACTAATTCATCATAAACACTAGGATGTATGACATTGGACGGAATGATTGGAAGAAAATTTAATTTATTAACCGTAATAGATGCTGTTTCGGAACGCAATAGCGTTGGAAGGGTAATGTGGTTGTGCAAGTGCGATTGTGGTGAAGAATGCGTTAGGGAAGGGGTTAAACTAAGAAATGGGACGTCTAAATCTTGTGGTTGCCTAAATCATGTTGTGGTTGATATTTTAGGCAAAAGATTCGGCAAACTAGTAGTTATGGCGCTTAATCCATTAAGAAACAAGCATGGCGGTGCTATGTGGGATTGTATTTGCGATTGCGGTAAAAATAAGACGTATTCGTACCAACTACTAAAGAATGGGAAGGCGGTGTCTTGTGGATGTAAAAGTAAGGAATGGCAACGGATCTTCGGTGAACAGGCGTCGGTGCATGGGCTATGTAAACACCCTCTATACAAACAGTTTCATGGCATCATTGATAGATGCTATAACCCACACACGCCAAACTACCCGATGTACGGAGGAAAGGGCGTCTCGGTTTGTGATGAATGGAGGAATGATTTTAAAACGTTTTACGACTGGGCGTTAGCAAATGGTTGGGAAAGGGGTATGCATATAGATAAGGATCACAAAGCAATTACCGCAGGTGTAAAACCTATGCTATATTCCCCAGAATGGTGTAGTGTAATGACACACTTTGAAAATTCACAAAGGAAAAGAAATTCCATACTTATTGAGTATAGCGGAGAAACGCATAACTTAACTGAATGGGCAAACAAACTTGGTATAAAAAAACACACGTTACTATTTAGAATAGAAAGAAAATGGCCATTAGAAAAAGCGTTTAATCCCGCAAAACAATATTATACAGTAAAATAAATAAAATGAGAATATTTCAGCTTCAGTCCGATGTGGACGGGGTAAAGGCCGGTACTAAACTAACTGGTCCCCTAGCGATTTTGAACCAACCGACATTAGGCTATTATACCGATGAGAACCTACCCAATGCTCCATCTGACCAATGTTTTTTCGCATCAGCGGTAGAGCGTAATCCTAGACTATTTAAAGAAATTACGAATGAAACTAAGGCTTAATAAATTCTGTGCAGATGATTGGATAGGAGCTATAGGAGTATGGATTCTTATATCAGCCGCTAACTACATGGTATGGAAAGTTATCTTTGATATTGCAAAAATGTTCTTTCACTGGATTGATACCCTTATCTTAAAATAAAAAACCTCCGATAGAAATCGGAGGACATTAAGTAAGCAATTAAAATTCAAATAAATGTTACGTACGAAGTGCCGCAAGTTGAGCTTCCGTGGAATCACAAAGATACTTTTTAGTGAATCCAATTGGCTGCAAGGCTGGCGGGAGAATTTCAACGATAGAGTTGGCCGTAACCGTACCGAAACCGGTATTGAAAACAACGCCGGGGGAAATTCCGATAACTCGCGTACCCGCTACCGGCCACGATTGGTAGCTGGCGGCTGTATAGCCGTTGCCGACTAACTGCCATCCCCCGTTTTTCCCGTCATAGGTGGAAACTTCACCATAGGCGGTAAATGAGAAACTTGATTGACCTGTTGCCATAAAATTAAATTTAAGTTTTAAAAAATGATAATTGGCGGCATAAATGTAATATTATTTAAATAAATGGAACCAAAACGATTAGATCGCGTCACGCTTTGCCTAATTGATACGGTAAACTACGGTCAGGCAATAATTTCGCTAACTAAAAGCCTGAATCAAATTGAGCCAGCACGGACAATATTTTTTACCGATGCTGATTTGCCCGTTTTCGATGACAGTGTAGAGATTGTCAAGATACCAAACATCAAATCAAAGCAGGAATACTCCCATTTCGTCGTTAAAGAACTTTGGAAGTACATAGAAACAGACTTTGTGTTAATAACGCAATGGGATGCAGTCGTTTTGAATGGTTCCGCATGGAGGCATGAATACTATGAATATGACCTCATGGCCGCCCCCTGGTTGTATGAAGATGGCAGAAATATAGGCAATGGCGGTGGATCATTGAGAAGCAAGCGGCTGATGACTATTTTGGGGACTGACCCGTTTATTGAAATTACGCACCCGGAAGATGAGATTTTGGGTCGGTTGTATCGCAGCTATTTGGAAACTAAATACGGCATCAAATTCCCGTCAGAAGAATTAGCCGATACATTTTCCTATGAACTTCGCGCGCCAATACACGATACCTTTATGCACCACTCTTTTTTCCACAAACCTTTCAAAGGAGTAGTGGTAATTAAAAGAACAGGGGCGTTAGGAGACGTTATCATGGTAGAGCCGGTTATGCACTATTTCCACAAGCAAGGGTTTAGGGTAGTATTAGACACTATGCCGCAATTTTTCAATTTCTTCGCCAACCACTATTTCAAAGTACACCACATGGAGGAATTGGATAGGCGAGTAATGGCGACCGCGAAAGTTATCAACTTAGACATGGCCTACGAGATTACCCCACGACAACTACACTTAAAAAGCTATTACGATGTTTGCGGAATAAAGGACGGTATAATTAGAAACCCAAAGTTACGACTGCCGTTTGACCACAAAGACCCGTCAGCTAAGATGTTCAAAAAATACGCAATCCTTCACCTAGACAAACGTCCGCAGATGGCTAGGAACTCATACGGCATTGAATGGTGCGGTGTAGTATGGGAATTACAGGATAAGGGGTACGAGGTTATCCAAATTGGTCAAGGTGACCGGCAGGTAGTGGAGGAAGCAACGCAAATGGTTAACATAGGAGAAATGCTACTTATGAGATTAATCGGTGCTGCGGATATATTCATTGGCCATGATAGCGGCCCGTCAAACATAGCTATTGCGATGGAAACACCAGCAGTTATTTTATTCGGAAGTGTAAACCCGGATTATATTATCCCGGATCAGTCAAACGTCATCGCGATAACAAAACACAAATCAGCTACGACGGTTTGCAAATCTCCGTATTGTTGGTCATCTGTAATAGGTCAGGAAGGTATTGAATGTATAGAACTAGAGGGCAGACGTAGGATAAATACTCAAATGATGCAGGGAAGGCCATGCGAGGAAGTGGCGGAAGATCAAATCCCCCCTTGCGTACAGTTCACTACTGAACAGGTTATCGAAGCTATAAATAAAATAACATGCAAATAGTTCTTGAAGGAATAGAAGGGAGTGGGGAATTATGGTTGGATATAATGAGAATTATATGCGGCGATACGTCTGGTAAATCAATGGTGGATTTAGGATGCCATAAAGCGCCATACACCCCTTTGCTTGGATTTTCTGAAAGAACTTACGTGGATATTCAGGATAGACCGCTAGATCATACCAACGAGCAGAAATATTTCATTAAAGAGGATATAATTCATTACTTAAATGCAATAGATCGGGGACCAAATGTATTTGTGCTTTCAGATACAATAGAACATTTGATTTTAGCTGATGGGTATAAGGTAATTAATTTGATGACCGATAAAGGGTACAAAAATATAATCTTTACCCCATTAGGAGAATATATGCTTGAGCCAACGCCAACTAATAACCCTGATTCACATAGAAGCGCATGGATTCCAGAAATGCTAAGCGGGTACGTTTCTATAATTCTGCCAAACTTCCATAAGTCAATAAATAAGGGGGCATTCTTTGCTTTTAATTGCAACCAACAAGAAACAGATCGAATTATTAACGAAATAAAAGCTAAATATGACAAAAATTGAGCAAATAGATTTGTCCATAGAGAGGGCAATTAAAAGGCAATCTCAAATAACGCAAGATTCTTTGAATGTGCCCGCTTTGGCAAGCCTTAGAATTAGGCATCTGTTAAACAACTTAGGGGCATTGTCAACAAAATATCTCGAAGTTGGAGTCCACAAAGGGGGCAGTTTTTGTTCGACGGTTTGCAAGAATATCTTATTTTCAGCAACGGCTATTGATAGTTTTGAATCAGACGAGGCGTATCATACCGATCAGGCAAAACCTCAATTTCTTGAAAACGCACACAAGCTATTAGAGCCTTGTACAAAATTCAATCTAATCGTTGGGGATAGCTTTGGTATTGACTTAAACCAAATCGTTAACGGGATTGACCTTTTCCTTTATGACGCCAGCCATAGCTACGAAGATCAAAAAAATGCGTTAATCTATTATAAACCAGTATTGGCCGACGAATTTATTTATTGCTGTGATGATTGGATGTATGATAGAGTAAAAGAGGGTACAATGGACGGCATAGAACAAGGCGGCTACGAAATATTGCACAAACGGGAATTGATTAATGAAACACCAGGGGATGACCATAACAATGAGCAGTGGTGGCGATCATATGCCGTATTTCTTCTAAAAAAGAAACCATGAGCAAAAGACTAGGTGGCACTCAATTCGTTATTGATGGGCTTAAATACGATTATTGTTTTGCCGAATCAATACGGTCTATGAAGGAGTTTTGTGACGAGGTAATAGTTATCGACGCTGGAAGCAAGGACGGAACGGTTAATGTGCTTAGAACGTTGGAAGATAAAAAAACAAAGATTATATACCTAGATCGGGAGGAATGGGATAGCCTTCACGGGTGGGCAAAGCTAAATCACTTCTCAAATAAAGCCATTGCCGAACTTACAACGGAATGGAATTATTACCAACAGAGCGACGAGGTAACGCATGAGGTTTGCTATAAAGCCATCCGGGAAGCTGTAGATTATGGAACCGCAGAAGCCTATACCGTCAAAAGAATAAACCTATGGAATACCCCCTTCCAAATGCTAAACGTTCAAGGAAACAGAAACCCATGCAGTACAGAAGTAATACGGTTGGCTAAATCCCATTACATGACAGGAGGGGACGCCGAAAGTATTTACGCCCCCGCTAGTAGTACCTATGTAGAAAGAATAAGACTTTACCATTTTGGATTTGTCCGCTCAAAAAAGGTTCACGCTGATAAGATAAGGAATATGCAGGCCAATGTATTCGAGGTTGGAGTAGACGCTAAACTAGAAGGAATGACTACCTTCGACCCTACTAAATGGTTTTCTGACGAAGATTTATTGCCAGTGCCGGAACCACTACCCAAAATCATGCAGCAATGGGCTCTTTTGCGCATATGAAAATAATTACTAACTTTAATCATGGCTAAGATAAAGGTAAATGGTAGAAAGTTGCCTGAATATCCCGCTAACCATAAGGTCGGCATGATAGTCCCCGAAGGAGGGAGTATGTGCCAACGCTGTCATTTTTGGGATGGTGAAGATTGCGAGAACAAATTATTCCGCGAATGGAACAACGGATCGGGGGAAATACCAGTAGAACCCACACGCTATTGCTGCGATTTTTTTAAAGCTAAATAACAGTCTTATGGCTAAGAAAATAAAAGTAATTAAAGCTAAAAAGAAAGGTCAGAAAGACATCCACTTCAAACCAGGGGCATTACATAGCCAGCTTGGTGTGCCGCAGGGAGAAAAGATTCCAGCAAAGAAGATGAAATTAGCCAAGTCGGGAAGTCTGGGGCCACTTGCAGAAAAGAGGGCAAACTTTGCCGCTAACGTTTTAACAGGGAAGAAATGAAGCATACCGAAGGCCGTATCGTTATAAAAGTAGATCACGAATACAAGAACAGCCACAAGTTGGATAATGGGCAAGTGCTTAGATTAGAGCGCGGTTGGAATAACTTAAATCGCCTAGAAGTAAGTCCTGTGAATGCAACGGTTATTTCTGGCGAAGGAATACCAGAAGAGGCGGAGGCGCTAATTCATCATAACAGCGTCCACGAAACCTACCGAATTACAAACCACGGAAGATTAAGCGGCCAAAAGATTGCAGACCGTATCGAATACTACTCTATTCCCGAAGATCAATTGTTTTTCTGGCGCAAAGATTCAGAAGTATGGAACCCGATCAAAGGATATGTAACCGCGTTACGCATATTCAAGCCATATAAAGGCATCCTTCACGGAATAAAACCAACACGGATAAAAGATACTCTTTATATCACTAGCGGCGAACTAGCGGGGAAAGTAGTTCATACCTTGAAAGCCGCAGACTACGAAATAATCTTTCAAGGGCTGGACCAAAAAGAACATCGGATCATTCGCGTCCGACATTCAGAAGATACCAATTACGAACGGGAAGAAATAACCTGTATTAATCACTCATTGACAAAAGAAGTTAAAAAAGGAAATCTGCTTATTGGATTATCCATTACCGATGCTAAACCTTTAAAAGAATGGACGCCACGTCAACAAATAGCTTAGAGCAAAAAGTTAAGGCTTTAGCTAAAATTATCTCGTTTTACGAAGAAAATGGCCCGGCTAAATTGTACTATAGCCTAAATAGAAAAGCGGCAGAAATGGCCGACCTCCTTAATTCAATCCATTTGAAAGATATAGCTATTGATGATCCTAAAGACAAAACGTTTGAAAGGATGCGGTTTATCATAAAAGACAGTTCTGAAATAGCTACAGCCGTTCAACTATTGGGTAACGCAGCAGGGGTAACAGGGGACGAAGAAGGAGATACAAGACCAAGACGTAGGATTACAACACCCGAAACCATTTCAGATGTACTTGGAAATACCGCAGGGAAGCAAGATTGAGATACAGGGGTTGGAATGTTGGACGCCTCCAGAAGGGTATGTATGGAATATTCTAACCAAGAAACTTGAATTTCGCGGAGTTTATAAAAGGTCCAATAATCCCGACGAACAATATTGGGAAAGATTCCCTTTGCCATCATGGTATAAGCAAGTCATTAAGGCGGAAGACGAATACGAAAAAAGGAAGAAATTTGAAGACCCTCCTTTTTACGATGACCGATACGAAAAATTCAAGCAACAAGAATGGGATAGGCGGCTGAATGGTTTTTGGCTGATGATAAATGGTAAGCCGGTTTATTTAGTCGGTTCTCACTACTTATACATGCAATGGTTTTCAATCGACATTGGTTACCCTAAATTTCGCGTTCCAGACCTGGAATACTTTTACTTTCTTCAATACTGCATAGAAGACCCTGAATGCATGGGAATGATTGAAATTACCAAGCGTCGTTTTGGTAAGACATTTAGGGCCGGGTTGTTCCTTATCGAATACGTCACCCGCACAAAGATGACTAACGCCGGTATTCAATCTAAGACCGGAGGTGATGCTAAAAAAGTATTCAGCAAGGCGGTTGTAGCTCCGTTCAAAAAGTTACCTAAGTTTTTCCGGCCAGAATATGATATGTCATTAGGTATTACGCCTAAGACAGAAATGCGTTTTCAACAAACGAACATACGCGGTAAGAAGGCGGAGGAAGGATTGGATAAGGATGAATTAGGGTCTATGATAGATCACCAGAGCGCGGATGTAGTTGCGTATGACGGCCAAAAACTACATAGATATGTAGCAGACGAAAGCGGTAAAACAACGGAAGTAAATATTTATGACCGTCACGACGTTATACGCTACTGCCTTTTGGATGACGAAGGACGAATAATCGGGAAGGCGCTTTACACAACGACAGTCGAAAAGTTAGATACTGAAAAGGAGGGCGTACAGGAGGCGTTTAAAAATCTTTGGAATGATAGCAACCAATTAGACAGAAAGGAGAATGGCAGAACCGCCAGCGGGTTGTATCGGTTTTTTATGACTTCTGACCGTGGGAGGAACTTTGATGTTTACGGAGAACCAGACGTAGAAAAAACAGTCAAGGAAATTTTAGCTGACCGAGCATCCGTTGCCCACAACCTTCGTGCATTATCTGCCCGTATTCGTAAAGAGGCAAGAACAGTTGAAGAAGCATTTAGCACGGATGCGGATAAGTGTATATTCAATGTGCATTACATAGACCAACGGGTAAGAGAATTAACAGAGCGGCCAATACTTAAACGATGTGTTATTTTTTACAGGGAATTAGATAGTACGGTAGCCTATCGCTTTGTTGATCCAAAGAATAACTCATTTCATTGGAAATTGACAGCGTTTCCGTCTCATGGTCAAGAGAACAAATATGTTATAGTTGACAATTTAAAAAAACCAGCGAGAACAAGGGACGGAGCAATTGCCATAGACGGGTATTCCAACTCACAAGGCGGAACAAAATATGGGTCAAAAGCATCTGCATGGATAGGGCGTAAGTTCGATATACTAGACCCACTAAATACAGGGAAAGCTATTGGCTGGTTATATGGTCGCCCGGCAGTTAAAGACACGCTGTATGAGCAAGTAATGTTAGCCGCTGAATATTACGGGTATGTCGCATGGTTTGAGCATAATAGTGATTCGTACTTAGAATACTTCCGAGACAGAGGTAAATTACTCTATTTAGGCACTTATCCATTAAGTACTATTGACCCGATAAAAAGGCAAGATGCAGACCGATACAGAGGGTTTCCTACCACTCCGTTTAGTTTAACGCGCCAGACAGATACTGGGATTGCTTACGTTGAAAACTATTGGTACTTAATAGACTTTATAGAATTGCTGGAAGATATGAAGGTGTTCGATCCGAATAACAGAACGGAATTTGATATTACCGTTTCCTTCTTAATGCTTCTAGTGTGCCTTATGGAAGTAGAGTATACTCCCCCTCCACGAAAAGCGCCATTGGTGAAAATTTACGACAATCCTAACTACAGGGGGAACTAATTTTGAGGATGACCATGTAATTCTAAATGGTGTTCTCGGCAGAACCATCGAACTTCAAGAGGTTTATCGTAGTTGTCATGATGAGCTTCTGCTGGTTTCCCGCATACCTCACAAACTCCCTTTGTTATTTTTCCTCGTTTAATATATTCGTGTAAGTAAGCCCTTGCATTCGCTTTCTTTCTAGCTATTGGGTGGAGATTTGAATGTTTTGGCCTATTTTTTCTCATATGTTCAGCATGGCAGCCTTTACAATACGATTGCTTCCCTATTCTTGTTTTTTCTAACGGTTTACCGCATTTCGAGCAAGTTGTTCGAGTGCGGCCTTTAGGTATTCTTTTTCTCATATTCAAATTTACTGTTTATGTGGAAATTATTGTGATTCGTGGAACATTCTGTTCTAAAACATTACATTTGACCAACTAATCTCATTTCGAGTTGGCTGAAATCCAAAATATTCCGGTTGGTGGCACAGATAGCTTGAAGAAATTCCAGCTTTTAGCCAATGTCAAGGAAAAAAGCGATCCGGAATGGGGCAAATCAATTGCTCACTATATCTGCTCAACTGTCTTTGCTGGTATAGGGAACGGCTACTTCTGGTTACGAAACTCCCGGTTTAAGATCAATAGGGACATGGCAGCCGGTAAGATGGATAGCGTCCAATTTATGGATCAGTTGGACATGAACGGGAAGTTCAATTACGTTAACCTGGATTGGGCGGCTATAAAAATAGTCAATACCATTGTCTCTAAAATAGTTGGGCGTTGGATGGGGAGAACCGAAAAGATAGTGGTTAAAGCCACTGATTCCCTTTCCGTGCAAGATAAGATGGAAGGTTACCAACAGGCTGAATTTTACATGCTACACAAGGATATGGTAGCCCAATTGGAGCAAGCATCCGGCACACAAATAACCCCGAAAGATCAGTTTATCCCGGAAGACAGCGAAGAATTGCTGTTATGGAAAAATGAACTTCAGCAAATCCCAGAAGAAATATTATACGAAACTGGCGTCAACGATGTGTTAGACGCCAATGGTTTTTTTGACCAAAACAAAGAGAAACTATTACATGACAGTGCGGAAGTAGGCTTGCCGGTTACCCATACCGAAATGCAAAATGATGGAGTAATTGATGTGTCATGGATTAAGCCGGAGAACTTCTTTTACTCATGGTCGGAATACAACGATCTGCATGATTGTTCGTGGCAAGGCGATGAAACTGGGATGAAGATAACCGAAATCAGGGCAAGATTCGGGGTTGAATTTGGTGGTCATCTGACAGAAGAACAACTATGGCAGATTGCACAAACCTGTCAGGAATATCAGCTATACGACAAGTTGCGTTGGTTGGTTGAGTGGAACGTAGCGATACTTCGGCCATACGATGAGTGGAACGTACAGATAACGCGGTTTTATCTCAAATCATTGGACAAAGACCCCTATACTCTTATCCAAACCAAAAAGAACAAAAGCACACTGCTCAAAAAAGGAGTTCCTTCAAAACTGTCTGAAAATGAGGAATATGTAGAAGATAAGAATATTAAAATATACAAGGGGCTTTATATTCGTAAAACAGAAACACTTCTTTCGTGGGGATTATGGGAGAACATGATCCGTCCGCAAGACCCCAAAGAATACGGCCAATGTCTGTTCCCGTATTCAGCCTATATGTACCAGAATCAGGACATGAAAAATATCGCAATCCCTGAAAAGATTGAGGAACCCGTCCGGCAAATGATTTTGGCGCGGTACAAAATACAACAGGTTGTCATGCGGATGCGTCCCCCTGGTGCGGCAGTCAATTGGGATGCCTTACAGGAAATCGATTACGGGCTTGGCGAAAAGAACCGAACGATTGACCCTAAAAAACATTACGATCAAACAGGGGATATTTACTACCGTGGGAAAGATGCAGAAGGCAACCCCATCCCCGTTCCCATTACAGAGCTTCAAAATTCAGGGTTCCTACCAGCCATGCAGGGGCTTATTCAGGATTATCAATTCCACTACCAAGTCCTGAAAGATGAGTTAGGGGAAGACCCGGCTATCTCCACGAATGCCGCAAAACCGCGCGTTACAACCGACAACGTACAATCTGCCATGCAAGCCGCAGATGAGGCGACTGACTATATGTACGATGCCTATTTGTACTGCATGGAAGGTACGGCTAAAAGAATATCCTGTTTGCTTCATAATAGCGTTACGTATGGTGCAGACGCCTACCGTAAAATCCTAAAAGAAGAAAATATAAAAGGGCGCGCCTTTTCGACAACCGCAAAAATGCGGCCTACCGAAACGCAGATGCAAGCGTTGGATGTGTTTATGCAACAGGCATTGCAGGCTAACCCTGAATTGATTGTCCATTTAGACCCATTCAAATTACGTAGGCTTGCCTTAGATGATGTGAAGTTAGCCGAATTATACATGCGCCGGTGTCAGAAAAAAATGTGGCAAGCGCAACAACAGGAGGCACAACAAAATGCGCAAATGAACGCGCAGGCTCAACAGCAATCCCTTCAAATGAAGGCGCAACTTGATCTTCAACATGAACAAGCGAAGGCCCAATACGAGGCCCAAAAGAATGAAGACCTTAGTCGAGCGCGGAAAGAAGAATTATTTATTCAAGGGATATTTGGAGTTTGGCAGAAAGGAGGGCAGTTACCGGATCAACTTACTGGTGTTGCACAAGAATTAATTCAGAATGTCGGATTACCATTGTTCGCCGCCAACACGAAGAACCAGCAGGCTTTACAACAAGGGATGCAACAGGGGATGCAAATGGCCGCAGGACAACCAGCAGGCGCACCACAGCCTGGTGGTTTGCAACAATCGCCAGAAGATCAACCGCAGGACCAGGGACAGCCAGAGCAACCACAAGATCAATTACAACAAAATCAACCACAATGAGCTTTAATCTCACTAACCAAGTTGCTTCTCCTGCACTAAGATCGCAGGACGCTCTTGTCACGTTAAATTGGACAGATTCAAATGCTAGTATAGCTAATGTATCAATCGGGCAAAAAGCTGGCGTAGTGTCATCTGGAAAGTTGGGAACAGTAAGCGAAATTGACCCGGCTGGTTTATATATTAATATTAAGCCAGCGCAACCAGACAGAAGTTTTGACAGCCTTTCGACACCGGGTATTTTGGCAGCGAATGAATTAATCACGTTTTTCTGAAAAATAAATTACTATGGTAGCCAAACACATTGACTTCACGAATCAGTTTAATACAGGGGTCGGCAGCAACACTGGACTACTTCAGATAGATACATCCGGTTGGGATTACGTGATCGTTCACTTCGTAAACATGACCGGATCGACAACTTTTGCCGGTAGCAATGACGGAGGGGATATTCAGGCCGATGTGCAAGGCACAGCTTTAACAGCAACAAACTGGGTTTCGGTTCAAGGAGTTAATCAGACAACGGGCGTTGCAGGTACTTCCGCAGCTTCCGGTACAATCTATAAATTTTCATCTGTAGCAAGGTATCTACAATTTGACGGCACGGCAAACACAAGTTGCAAAGTGCTGGTATACTTCGCTAAGATTTCACAAACAATGTAATTTTTTATGGCAGAAGAAACAGCAGTAGTCGAACAAAAGCCAGAAACCCAAACTCCGGTAACAAAAGAAGTACTTACTCCTGAAGGAGGATTTTGGGATGATAACTCATGGAGCAATACACCGCCTGTATTAACGCAGCAACCAAATGCGGCAGATGGCGGGGCAGTGGTTACAAAAGAAGAAAAGCCGACTACTACAGCAGAGCCGGACGAAGAAATAGTAGACGAACTGGAATACCTCGAAAAGCAAACTGGGTATAAGTCGTGGGACGAAATAAAGGCTCTTAAAACAGAAGCCGAACAACTCCGGGCTAAAGCGCAAACACCAGCAGAGATAAAATTCGCCAATGAGACAAGCCAAAAGCTATTTGAGGCATGGAAAGAAGGCAAAGAGGATGAGGTTTATAATCTTCTCCACACTCAACGAGAACTGAAAAGGGCGGCAGAATTACCATCGGCAGACGCAATCAGGATGCATATAAAGATGTCAAACGAAGGCAATCCTAATTTTAAAGCCGCCGATGTAGAAGATATTTTCGAAGATAGATACGGGTTGCCAAAAGAACCCAGGCAACGTGCCGATGAAGACCCTGAAGATTTTCAGGATCGAATGACTGAATATAAAACCCGCGTTGAAAAAGTGAACAGGGCAATTGAGCGGGACGCATTTACGGCTAAACAAGAGTTAGCCAAACGAATTACGGAACTAAAGCCTCCAGAAATACAAAACCATCAACAAATGCAACAAGGTCCGCCTCCAGAGGTATTGGAGGCCCGAAAGGCATTCGTTGAAAATTATCGCAAAGAAGTTCCAAAACAGGTAGAAGGATTCAAAGGATTTTCGACAACGTTCAAGGATGATACGGTAGAAATTCCTATTTCTTATGGCATTTCGCCAGAGGAATTAAAAGAAACTCAAACCGAATTGGAAGAGTTTGCCGATAAAGGGTTAGATGTAAATCAACTGTTTTCTAAAGATTGGGTGAACCCAGATGGTACAGTCAATATTCGTCGAATGGCGGAAGATCGCTATTTGCTGAAAAATAGAGACAAAATTTTCCAAAAAATTGCTAACGAAAGTGGAGCAAAAAGACTGGCACACCAAATGAAATTAAACAGCAATATCAAAGTAGACGGCAAAACACAGACAGCTGAGATTAAGAAAGATGAAAACGCCGCTATTTTGGATCATTTCTGGAATGCCTAGTTATTTATTAACAAACAAATTAACAAAAAATGGCAACAGGAATTCCTACCAGTAATATACTACAGCCGGGCCAAATTAGCATCGCTAACGGAGCGAACCAGGCGCTAGTATCATTTCTGCAACTACTGACGCCGCAGTACTACAAACAATACGTAGAAAAATACGGCAATGAAGATTTCACATGGTGGCTTTCTGCCTTTGGAGGCATGGAAGAAGTGTATAACCAAAATTTCTTCTGGTTTGAAAACAGGGGGAAATTAATGCAGGGTGTGCAAGTCGCGGCCAATGTTTCGGCAGGGGTCGGCGCAGCTATCACCCTGACACTTGCTTCCGCTGACCACTTTAACGGAGGTACGCAAGCTCCTTTGCGGGCTGGTGAAACAGTTCGGGTAGCTTCTACCAACGTAGAAGGTGTGATTAGCAATATCACGGCAACCCCAGGTGCCTTTACTTTTGTGGTAACACCTAAACAGACGGGTCAGGCTTTGGCATCTGCCGGGTCTACGTCATTCCTTACCGGGGACGTTCTTCTGTTTGGTGGTATCATGGACGCTGGCGAAGCATCAGGTAGCAATAACCCGCTTATCCATCTGGATCAGAAATACAGCAACAATATCACGCAGATGCGCGATACCTACGCTGGTACTGATTTGGCTGAAATGACGCAGGTTTACTACACGGGTGGTATTACCGGGTCGGCACCCGCTCAACAGGCCGGTGTTTCACTGTTCACCTACAAGTCGCTGGTAAAAACAGACACGCGGTTTAAAAACTACGTAGAGTTTAAGCTACTCCGTGGCGACGTTCAAAACAACACGGCCATTACCAACGCTAACGGTTACAGTTCTTTGGGCGCACAAGGTGTTATCCCTAAGATTAACACCGACGGGGAAACAGTCGGTTATACTGCCGGTACGTTGGATATTCCGAAACTTCATGAAATCACCCGTATCATGGACGTAAACGGATGCGCTAAACAGTGCATGTGGTTACAGGATATTTTCCAACGTCAGGATTTCAGTGACGGCTTGTTCCAGACCTTCCCGGCTGGCGCATTTGTTTGGGGTAAAGGCGAAATGGATAAAGACGCGCAAGTAGCCTATGGCTTCGAGCATGTCAGTATCGACGGCTATATGATGGGAGTAAAGAAGTACCGCCCATTCAACTCCGAATTTACAACTGGCACCACGCCTAACGTTGATTTCTTCCGTAACTACGGAATGATTATCCCGAACGGCACCGCACAGGACTACAAAGATGCCACTAAGGTTTATAAGAACCTTACGGTTATGTTCCAAGCTCCGCCAGCAGGCGGAACGATTGGCAACGGCATTCGTGTATGGCCGCACGGTGGTGGTTCCCGGAACCCAACGGACGGAACGATGGTTGACTTCATCGAGTTCTTGTGCTACAGATCGACGCGCGTAGTTGCCGCTAACCAGTTTATTCAGGTAGAAGCAGCTTAGTTTTAACTGGGGCGGTTGTATGCCGCCCCTCTTTTAATATTTTAATTATTTTTTATGGCAATTTCACAGAGCGATTCTTTGATAGCGGAAAAAGGAGAAAAGGTAGTTGATCCTGTTTTCAAAGAGATTTTGGCTAAACATACGGTTACGCCAGCAGGCCGGAAATCGGTTATTTTCAAGTTGCGCAACCCTCCCAATGGCAAAGTACATCTGGACGGGATTGATGACGTATATGACCCGGATACGAAAACTATGCGCCGTATTCGATTGCTTCGCGGTGTAGCCGAAATTTGGCAGGACAAGCAGGATAAATTGGACAAGGCATACATTGACAAAAACCGTATTAGCCTAACCTTTATTCAAGGTGGGATGATTTTAGATGAGACAAAAGACGCTCATATCATCAAAGCGGCTAGATTGATGAACGCCAACGACGGGAACGAGTACAGGATTCCAGGAAAGAAACGATCTTTCTACGAATGGGACCCCGTTGCTCAAGAAAGAGAAGCCTTTGAAAGGGAGATTGAGGAATTTAAGGCAGTCGAATTGGCTATGTCTGTTCCTATCGAAAAAGCAAAGAAACATGCCTTGTTCTTAGGGTTGAATATAACCAATGAAATGGGGCAAATTCGCGGCGAGGACGGCATCCGGGTTCTGTATTCCAGAGAAGCTAAACGCGATCCCAAACGGTTTAAAACGACGCTGGATTCCCCTGAAGTGGAATACAAATACCTTATCAGGCGTGCCTTGGCAGATTCTAAAATAGAAGTCAGCGGGACTAACGCTAAGTGGACAGCAGGTGGGTTGATTTGTAAAGTGCCACATGGCAGGGAAGCCGTTGACTACATGGTAGAATTTGCTATGCTATCAACAGAAGAATCAAAATCATTTGTTGATCGTTTGCAAAAATTAGATCTGTAATTGGATGCAAATACCGTATATAATCTGCTTAAATTTATCCCGAATCAATTGCAAAGGGGGAATTTATCGCCAGCGCGTATAAATCTAATAGCACAGCAGGCGCAAACTTCCTTTCTTGATTATTGTCTAGGGCAGATGCAGCAATATCAATACGGCGCACCACAATCCAGAGTGGAATATGCGGTTAATGAAACGGCAAGGCTTAGACTTACGCCTTTTATCGACGCGGTTACTACGTTAACAATAGATGTTACAGGGCTGGCACCATACCCGCCAAATTTTGAGCAGGTTGATGCGATGTACATGAATAACGCGCAACGAACTAGAATACGGTTTGTACCGCAACACAAAGCACCTAACTACATCAGCGATCCGATTGACCCGGTGGACAGCAACCCAATCTATCTTTTGGAATCAGACGGATTTCGTTTTTATCCGAATACAAACTTCGACGGGGTAACATTGGGAACAGCTTTGCTTAGTTATGTCCATACCCCAACGCCGTTTAATTGGGCCTATACCTTAGATGGGAATGGGCGGCCCCAATACGACGCTGGCAATAGTCATGGGTATGATTTTTATGATGTTGATTGTCTTGAAATTATAGCTAGAGGTTTGCGTATGATTGGGATTAATCTGGCGGCAGGAGAGGTGGGTCAATACGCTCAACAAATAATTGATAAAGGGCAATGACAAGACTGCAACTCATACGGCGAATTTTAAGGCAAGTGTACGGTGGGCAGCCATCCATAGACAGCAATATCACGGATAACCTTGTCAATAACTGGATGACCGAGGCGATTAGTGCCAGCGCCGTAAAAAACTATCAAACTAATCTTGGTTTGGATGGAGTGGCATATGTCAATAATAGCTTTTATACAACGTTTTCAGGACTGACAATCTCGCAAACGACTGATCCGTTCACCTATCAATTAACACTCCCGCAAATTCCAATAGGAATAGGGAATAATGAAGGAGTTGGTACACTACAATTTGTAGATAGCGATGGTAATATATCCGATCCGGCCATACCGTTAAGTGAAAACCAAGTAGGCTATTACCGGAATATGCGGGCGATTCCTAATAAAATCCTGTACTACCCAGAAAGCATTTATTTATTCATAATCAGTACCCTTCAATTGAATACATATACAGGGAAAGTGAGAATGATTAGTGGAGGTAATTCGGCTGATTTGAATAGTATTTTGAATGTTCCTGATGAAACATTGGCCGATATTACCGAATATGTTAGTAAAATGCTTTCATGGGAAAGACAGCAGAAAAAAATACCTACAAATGATGGAGCAGATGCTTAGACCAATACGCAACCAAGTGCTTATTAAATTATTCCCAGGGGATGAAAAATCGGCTGGCGGTATTATCGTAGCTGAATCTTTCAGGGCTGAATCTAACAAAGGGGAAGTAATTGCAGTAGGAAACGGAACGAAAAAGGATAAAATGCAGTTCAAAAAAGGCGATATTGTTTACAGAGTGCAAAATTATGGAGAACCGTTCGACATTGGCGGGGAAAGATTTTATATGATGGATCAAAATACCATTTTGGCAAAAGAATAAAGTTATGGCTATTCAAAAACAAGGGTGGGTTACGGTCGAGACGTGTGTAAATGAGTACTTAGACCGTAGCGAACAAAGTAACCACAAATATTTCAAAATCTGGAACATAGCCTTTGCCGGTATGCAGAAAATGGGCATCAACTTCTTTTATCAAATACAATCCGTTAAACTACCGATCAATTCTAATTTAACCGTTAATCTACCTGAAAACTATTTGCAGTGGTGTAAAGTCGGGGTGCTAAACGGTAAAGGCGAAATTATACCGCTAGATTACAATAACAAGTTAACACTGTTTGCCGATCTGCAAACAAATAGACTTTCACAAACACAAGACAATAGTCTTTTCAATTTTTACTTCGCCAATTCATTTATCTTTTACAATTATTGGAACGGGTCAACTTTTGAAAACTTATACGGGTTGCCTAGCGGAGGTCCGTTTGTTGGTAGCTTCAAAATAGATTCAGCCAATGGGTTAATTGTTTTGAACGAGTTCTTTCAATACGGTTATGTGATGTTAGAGTACTTGGCAAGTCCAAAAGAAGGAAGTGAATACAGAGTTCCGGTACAATTCGAAGAAGCATTGATTGCATTTATGGGATGGCAGGATAACTATTACAAAGGCTCCACTTCACATATGCAACGAGGAGACAAGGATGACTTGAAACACAATTTTTACAATGAACTTCGACTAGCTAAAGCGAACTATAAGCCGTTTTCGCTCGAAGAAGCATACGATTGGAATGAGAAAAACCAACGTTTAACAATTAAAGCATAATGTTAGCGACGTATCCATTTAGAGGCCGACTTAACCTAGACGATCCTACGCTTGTAGTTCCGCAGGGGGATCATGTCATGGCCCGTAATGGAATATTTAGGGGTACAGAAGGGCGGATGCGTTTCGAGAGTTGTCTAGGGACGTCCTTGCTACCCAATGCTAACCTTCCAGCCGGTACAAATGTTACGGTAGGAGTTAAATACGACCCTGTAAATGAAAACTCCAACGGTACGTTAAACCCGCGTGTTATTTTCTTCAACTACAATTCAAATGGGAATAGTGGGATTTATATTTACTATACACTCACACAAACTTTCCAGACACTTGTACAAGACGGTACAAACACATTAGGACAAGTAACAGGAATCACAACCGCCAATCGAATTACAAGCATAGACCTTTTATACGGAGATGGCATACAGGGAACACTTCTTTTCTATGTGGATTCAAATCAAAATTGCCGGAAGCTAAATATAAATAGGATTTTGGCAGGCGGATATCCGACCATTAAAAGCAATTTCTTAAATGTAATTAAAGCTCCTCCGATACCGCCTATTCAATGTTGCTACGAAAATGACCAGACCGTTGCTACCAATAACCTAGTTAATTCGCTATTCAATTTTACCTGTACACACATTTACGACGATTTTGAACAATCCGTACTAGCCAGCGCATCCAAACAACCGTTGCCAAGTGATCCGTTTAATCCCCAAAACAATACGCCAGCAAGCAGAAATTCGCGCATCGTGCTCTATATCCCAACAGGAGATATTAATGTAACCAAAATAAGGATATACGCGAAGCAAACTCAATACGGATCGACAACAGATTGGTTTATTGTGGACACCTTAGACAAAACACTTTTAAGCATTCCAAGCAATACGGTATGGCAGTATTATTTCCACAATAACGGCAATTACACAGCAGCCGATCCTACTTTTACGGTACTGGATTACGATCAAGTGCCACAGTTTGCAAATTGCCAATCTTTATTAGACGGAAATGTAATTTCATACGCAGGTATTACCGAAGGGTACAACTGGCTTAATCCCTCCTTTAGCACAGCCACATCGAATGTAGCCTTTCCTCAATACTCTATTAACGGAGTTCTTTTCTTTGCCGCTACAAATGGCATTTTTACAAGTGGACAACCACAGATAAATGTGTACTTGAGAGGGGTAGGGTCAAATGACGGTTTTGGAAACCCTGTAAACTTAGAAAAGTTCCCACAACTCTTAACGGTAAGAGCTAAGTCAGGAGCAACAGATATTAGTTTTTCCTTTAACAATACGGTTGGGTTGGGTAGTATACCAGCAATATTATCGGCGGTATCCGCAGCCGCCGTGACAGCCGGTTGGGTCATTGTCTCTACCAACAGCACCTATTTTACCGCCTATTATCCAACAGGGAATGTTGTTCTGCAATCGTATTTTGTAGACGGTGTTCGTGCGGATTTTTCACCATACCCAAGCCCTATTTGCTCACATTTCCCTCAATCAACATATTCGTATGGTATTTTATATCGGGATGCAGATGGCAGAACGAATGGAACGATTAGCAATGTAACCGGGAACCTAATTACTCAAGCGCCAATATCCGGTCAAATACCTCAAGTATCAATAAATTTAGCTGCGTTCCAACCGCCGCAGTGGGCAGCTTATTGGGAGCTTGTCCGGACAGATACATTAACCTACAATAAATATATAAACTGGGTTTCAAATGCCGCGTGTCAGGGAACGGGAGCCGGTGTAAATACGCAATACGCTTATTTTGGGATCAATAACATTCAGACCTATAACCAATCCATTAACGCCACAGAAGGCGTCATATCGTATTCCTTTACACAGGGGGACCGTATAAAAATATTAGGCAGATACGATGCGCATGAAAATTTCTATCCACTCAATCTGGACTATGCCATCTTAGGAGTTGCTACAAATCCAATCGCAAACGGTACGATGCAAAGCGGTACATTTATACAGATTTATTACCCCGCTTCCGATGTAGCACCAACCAATCCTAATTTTCAATTCCCGGTTAGTAACACCGATACCAATTATCAGAATTACCTTGTATTAATCTACTCCTATAAACCGTATTCAACTACAGGACAGAACGTCTATTTTCAAGTCGGACAACAATATAACATTGGGAATCCAGGAACAGGAGCAGCGTACCACATGGGGAATATAGCGGACAACCAAGTGGTAACTACAGATGGGGATGTGTTTTATAGACAGCGCACCGTCCCATTAGACAATACGTACTTCATTACGTGTGGCACTTACGATCAACATTCACCATATAGCACAGATTGGGTGAACGTGAACGGCAATAACGTTCCGTTAGTGGATAACGGCATCTGGAAAATAGTCGGGGATGTAAACAAAGTGGCGGGACTTTTAAATACCCAATATCCATACAATTCTGATACAGGGTCAACCCTGCAAAACGAATCTAGTACAATTACACTAGCGGTTCGACTTCGCGGCACACAAACTATTCAGGACGTAGTGGACCCTTCCGGGCAGTACGCTAAATATGCTAAAGTGGTACTACCCGGTAATGTAGTGCAGTTAACGCAAATTGTCCCGCTTCAAACCGGATTGCAACCCATTACCAGCGGGCAGACTACTTCAATTACCGTAACATTCGATGTAACTATTCAAGTCCCGCCGCTGGGTAAGTTGTGGTTAATTAACTACTGCGTCAATGAAATGTTTATAAGCGGCTATCAATTGCAATTGGATGTGATTCGGAACATAACGATAAACGTTTTCGACAAATCGTACAGCGACATTTATGAACTGGCAACCAATTCTGATAATAAACCAAATGTGGTTAATGTTGAGGCGGCACAGACATATTTCAGCACCCTATTCAGGTTTAGCCAGCCAGACATTTTAGGAACGGATATTAATAACTCCAATCGGTTTTACTCCGACAATTTTGACGAATGGGATAAGTCATTCGGAGACGTTGAGAGAATGCGCGTCAGACAAAGGGAATTGAGGGTATTTCAGAAAAGACGGTGCGGGAGAGTTGGAGTATATCAAAAATTCATCACCAACCAATCAGCCAATACTTCCCTTGTAGTTTCAGACACAATCATTACGCAAAACAACATTCAATATTTTGAAGGTGAATACGGAATAGGAAACGCTGTGGATAGCTTGTGTAGTTCCGGGTATCAGGATTACTTCGCTGATCCAATTAAAGGAGTCTGGTGCAGACTGTCATTAAATGGAGTAGACAATATCAGCGAGGATGAGAAAGTGCAAACATTCGCCGGAAACAACCTGCCAACCTACCTGAATACGTATGCCTATCAATTTGGGGGAACATCGGCTATATTAGGAGCATTTAATACGCCGAAAGACAGGGACGCCGAAGTACTTTTCTTTATGCAAGGCGGAACAAGTGGGCCTAATACTATACCAAGCCAAACGATAGCCTTTAACGAAAGACAGAAAGTAAGCTACGGGTTTTTTGACTACGCCCCTGATGCCGCCGTTTGCGCCGAAAATCAGTTGATACTATTCTATAATGGGAATTTGTACATTCAAAACAATACAACAACGTATAGTAACTTTTTCGGCACACAGCAGACGCCAAGTATAACAATGGTATTTAAGGAGCCTGTTATAGAAAAAAAGACATTCCTATCGCTTACGCAGGTATCAAACGTTCCGTGGGTATGTCCGCAAATAAATACAAATACCTTTTCTTATGGATCAACTTTACAGTCTAGTAATTTGATAGCTGAAGATTTTACGTTATTAGGTACGGATTGGAATGCACCTTTCTGGTTTGACGCTAACTCTGTTTTTGGGATTATTGATGGAGATGTGTTACAAGGAAACCAGCTAGTCATACAGTTTTCTTCGTCGCAACCAAGCAATTTCAGCTATCTTGCAGAGATAGCAATCCGATACATTGACAGTCCATTAACCGTTAAATAAAATGGAACACAAAAATAAAATACCCAATTGGTTGCACTACTGGAAGGTTGCGCTGTCACGGCCTGACTTAAAAGAATTTAAAGACTTATTGCAGGTTAATGCAAACGTTCCGTCTATGGATTTGGGACAAAATAAAATCGCAACCAAAGACGGGATTAAAACTTTTGACCAATTGGTAAAAGAATTAGCTCCAAAAGAAACAAACGACGATGGAAAGCTCAATTGACGATAAGATAGATGAATTGGAGGCAAAGATGCTTGAATCTTGTCCAATGGTGCAATGTCCACTGAAACATTTTTTCTTACCAGGGCTTTATATCCGTACTATCCTAATGGAGCAAGGAACAATGGTAACATCGATGAAACATAACACTGTTCACCCGTATTTCGTAATGAAGGGTAAGGTATCTGTATTCAGCGATAATTTAGGCGAGCAGTTAATTGAGGCTCCGCATTGGGGTGTAACTACGCCGGGAACTAGAAGGGTGTTATACATGCATGAAACAACGGAATGGAGTACTGTACACCCATTGCCGTTTATTACAGGAATGGAAAACGATTTATCGGATGAAGATAAAGAGAGAATAGTAGAGGGGATTGAGAATTTAATCTTGGAACCACATGTAAATAATTTATTGGGCGGTATTGTTAAAAATAATACCTTACAGTCAATGATTAATAGTTAACTATAAATTAAACTAAAATGTCATTTGTTGCGGTCGGGGTTACGGCGGGCATCGGAGTAACACAAGCGGTAATTGGCGGGATTAACGCCGGGAAAGCGCATCGGCAAATGGAGCGGTTGCAAACACCGTCGTACGCGCCGAATAAGGCTATTTCCGATTATTACCAAGAAGCCCTGAATAGGTATAGCCAAAGTCCGTACCAATCTAATTTTTACGAGCAAGCGCAAAAGCAGGCGGGTAGAAATTTAGCTACAGGTATTGGTGCATTACAAGATCGGCATTCAACCGGGAATATAGGCGCATTAGTGCAAGGATCGGATGACCAATTGCAACGGGCCGGAGTACAGGCGGAAGGTTTGCAACGTCAGGCATTTGGTCAACTAGGTCAGGCGGCTAACATGCAGAACGCAGACTACCAACGACAATTCCAGTACAACAAAGAAGCGCCGTATGAAAAGGCTATGGGTATAGCACAAGCAAAAGCGGTAGCAGGTAGTCAGATGGAGAATGCCGGGTTTGCTAACATATCAGGAGGATTAGGTAGTTATGGCCAAATGCAGCAATATAAGACGCTGTTTGGCGGGGGCGGAAATACTGGCGGCGGGAACAGCACCAACGCATTCGCGGCGAACAAAGGTCAGGCTTATGCACCAGATATAGCAGATACGGCAGGAATTTATAATTCACCAGCAGGAGGAATAGGATATATTGACCCAAATTCGTATAGCAGATTTTAAATGAGAGGATCATCAGCCATAAACCCAGCCGCATATTCAGGTGGAACATTCATTGTCCATCCACCCAACTATTCAGCCTATTACATGCGGGCGATGATGCACCAACAGGCCAAGCAACAAGCCTTATCCCAATACTACGACAAACTACAGAACAACATTAATCCGGCAGGCGTACGCAGTCAGGATTTAGACGGATGGAATCAAAAGGCTGACGCATGGCAGCAATTTGGCATAGAACATAGGGATGCGTTAATTAATCCAAGATTGGACGGCGGCAGATCGATGGCGAAATTTCAGGCCATGCACCGGGATTTGTTGGGTGATGTTGCCAAATCAAAACAAGCGGCACAGCATGAGTTGGCACTTCAAAAAGTTTATTCTAACCCCAATACAGCAGCAAGGGCCACAAAGCAAGACCTTAATGTAGCACATTCCATTAGCGCATCTATTTACGACCCACAGCATTATAAGGAAGATGGGGTAACGCCACATGATATATCAGAATTTTCTTTTAATGCTCCGCCGTACGATATTAATAAACAAAAATCGGTTGCGGGTATGTTAACAAGAGGTTTGAAACCAACTAAAACATACGGTAAAGCATCTGGTGTTGACCCACAGACAAGATTAACAGTTGTGCCGTTTACAGAAAAACATTCTACCAGCAACCTGCAAACAATTGCAGAACGGATGGGACAAGTATACGATTCTGACAAATCAGTACAGGGACATTATGACAATGATGTGATCGATCCTAACCGTTTTGACCAACTAAATAAGGCGTATAAATCGGTTTATCCGAACGATGATATTGGGAATGATCCCCGCAAACACGCAATGGCTGACGCTATTTTGGACAATTCGCAATCAAGACAATCTAGTGAATTGCGTTCGGTATCGCGTCCGCCAGTGGGTAGGGGATTAACTAAAGCGCAGCAAGACCAGCAGTTAATGTTAGGGTTGACGAATCAAATGGCCGCCGCAATGAAGTCTGGTAATACAGATGAGGTTAAAAGGCTTGGTGGGGTTTGGTTTTCCGGTAATGGGAAAAGTCAATATCAGGATATAGATCAGGGGCAGTTGCCTAGCAGTATGGGTGTTGATTTTAAAACAAAGGGCGGGTATTTGCTACATCACATCGAAAAGCAATGGGTGCCAGATGACCCCAGAAATCCGGCAGTTGGTTCTTACAAAGACGTTTTAAAGACAGATGAAATTGATCCCAATGACCCGCAATTGATTAGCAAACTTGCTAACTGGCATCAGCGGTTTATGGGCAGCACACCAGCATTGGAAAAGGGAGTAGTTGGGCAGACCTTGAGCCAACCGTCAGCAGGCAAACCGGCACCAGTAGACCCTGACGCATTAATTGACCACTATAGTAAACCATAAATGGCCGAAGAAACGGACATATTAGAACCCGAAGTAGACGAACAGCAGCCCGACAATGGACCGGTGCCGCAACCGCCTGCCAAAACGCCGCCGCAACAACCCGTCTTAAAAGACGAGGACAAGCAGCAATTGGTAAAAATAATTACCAAGATGCAACAGGCTGGCGAACCGGAAGATAATATCCGCGCCGTTGTCAAACGTTTTCAGGAAACCAGATTAGCGACGCCAGCAACGCCAGTAGATAAAGGCATCCGTCAGACAACACAGAACCTTAGCCAACCATTACAATTTAACGGTACATTCCAACCAGATTTAGAAGGCGAAAAGAAAGGATTATACCTGAATGATCCCGACTACCAAGCGCAAAGGAAAGACTTTGTAGGAAGGATAGCAACGGATGAAAACGGGTATAAGTTATATCCAGAAGTACACGCTGACGGCAAATTATATAATTATTATACACAGAAAGAACTAAAGAATTTTGATCCGCATAGTTTAGAGGGAAAGATAATAGAAGTGCCGAATACAAAAGCGGCATTAGACGCTAACAATGGGAAGAGATTTATTACTCCAAAATACAACTGGAATACTAACTCATACGATTATCCCGGTGTTCAAACCCCTGACGTACCCACGCAGCAGACCTTGCCAACAGCAACCGTTTATGGTAGCAAAACAATACCAAGCAAAGCGGGAGACGCCATCCAACCACAACCGATAAAGGATATCCTGGCAGAATCGGACAAACAGGGCGGCGAATTTAGAAGTGTACTAAAAAATCATACAGAACTATCAACGGACGTTGTTAACACCTTAAACAAATTAGGCGATCCATACAAGGCATCTATAAAAGCCGGTAGTCAAGGCATGATGAATGTCTTACAAAAAACGGTGGAAGATAAGTACAATCTTAACCGTCCATTACCTGCGAATGTTGATCCTAATATACTGAACGGACACTTGAATGTTCTAAATAACTTCGATAAAAATAGGAACGAGTTTGAAAGCCAGCAGCAAGAGTTACAACACCAAGCCGATTTGTTGGCAGATCGCGCCAAAAGAACAGGCCAGCCCGTTAATCCAGAAGACGCCGACAGACTAGCTCAAAAAGCAGCCAATAACCTGCAACGGTGGAACGCCTATACCAAAGCTGTGAACTTCGCGCAGAACTACGTCAACCAACCAGAAGTTAAACAATACCTTTCCGAATTTCAGAAACGGCAACAGGGCATAGGGTTGATGGATGAGATTAGGCAGCGGTCATTCCCTAAAGATACAGAAGCGCAAATCAAACAGGACGAATACGACCGTAAAGCTATCGAAGGAAATACCAACGTATGGGACTACCTTAAAACAGCAGGCGGGGCAGCAGGCAAAGGATTGGCGAACGTAGCAGAAGGCGCAGCGGAATTAGCACCTAGCGTTTTACCAGCAGCATTCACCAATAGTAAGCTGTATCAACAAGGTATAGCGCCAAGTTACAACGCATTTTTACAGAAGTTAAATAACAATGCGCAACAATTCTTGTCATCCAATGCGCCAGCTATTTCTCCGGAAGCAGTAGAACAGATTAGTAAGGGTAAAGGCGGGTTAAGTTTGTTAGCCAACGACTTTGCCTATACAGTGGGCGGTTTTGCACCTTACATTCTCCCTGGTTTAGCAGAGGAAGCAGGGGCGGCAAAAGCAGCAACCTTTGGGATGGCACTATCCGAAAGTCTTCCTACAGTGCGAAAAGAGGCTGAATCAGCCGGGTTAACCGGGTCTGCCTACAATACCTACCTGACGGCTAAACCGCTGGTAAATGCCGCCTTTATGACCTTATTGCCGAACATAAAATTCGCTAAAGGTTTTGAAAACGATGTGGCAAAAGCTGTAGTTGAAGGTGAATTTAACAATCCGAAGAAAGCACTTTTGAACATGGCCGCTAAAGCCGTCAAAGACCCGTCGGACGTTGCGCACTTGCAGGCCATGTTAACGGGTACTAATTTAGGCAATGCAGTGGTTAACCAAGTCACCAACGGATTACAGGCTAAAGAAGATTTGCAGCGCGGATTGAGTAGAAAGCAAGGATTATCTACGGATATTTCAGGAGCCTTTGACCCACGGCAAACGGCGGTAATGGCACTTGCTGGTAAAGTATTGGAAAGTGTACCAACGCTAAAAAATGCGCTAGGAGATTACAGGGCAGGCAAAGACATATCCGAGACCTACAATCATATACAAAGTAATTTAGTCGAACTAGCGGCGACCAATAACAAAGCCGTTAGTGCCAAAGTAGATGAATTGCTAAAGAAAGACCCCGGAAACATCTATACCCAACACTTAAAAAATACGCTTGAAGATTTTGCACACGCCGAACTTAGGATGCCGCAAGGATTGGAGCCAGAACAAAAGGCGGCACTATTTTCTGTTCAAAAAGAGATTAGCCAAAAGCAACGGCAGATGGCCTACGCCGATCCTGTTTATCAACCGCATCTGCAAAAAAACATCGACGAACTGACAAAGCAGATTCCTGAAATACTAAAAGACCCTAAAAAAGCAAACGACTATTTAAAGGATAGCCATAAAGATTTTGTTGAAAATATTTCTTCACCAAAAACAGACACTGATGGCAAAAAAACCAGCAATGCCCCCCAAACCGAAGGGCGGCAAGAAATAGAGAAACCAAGCGAGGGTGCGGCAACGACCTTGGCGGGTACGGAAACCGCACCTTCTATCGAAACCAATCCAGCCTATCGTACACTAGACTACGGAGATAACAAAGGGAAGGATGAGAATAAAGAGGCACAAGAAAAGATTAAACAGGAGATATTAAGCGACGAACCGATAGGCAAAACAGGTGAACGATTTAGTCAGTTGCTTGGCCGCGTTATACCTGAATTTAAAAAGTCATTAGACAATGATCCGCACAATACAGCCATAGTAACCCATTCATCTGTTATAAAAGCCATACACGTATGGGAAGAAATTGGAAGGCCGGATATTTCGGAAATCAAAGGCGACAAGTTGAAAGAATTTGCACAGAAATACGTGGATATGAAGCCAGAGGCAGAGGGTAAAGTACATACCTTCACTGGCGACAACGGTAATGCCATAAAAGTAGTAAGACACGGCGAAACAGAAGATAACAAACTATCCGAATTTAGAGAGGACGATACGCAGTTAACCGATAAAGGGCAAGCGCAGGCAGCAAAAGCTGGAGAAAACCTTATTAAAGAAACGGGCGGCAACATTCCGAAAATGATCTCATCGGATATGCCGCGTACATTACATACATCTGAAATTATTAATGACCAAATTTCTAAACATAGTTTTGTACAAAAAAGAAGCAATAAGGTAAAAACTTCTGACGCTCCCACTATGTCCGAAGTTAGCCATAGTTTGGATGAAAAGGGAACGCCTGGTTATAATATCGAAATCGGTAAAACATCAGCAGGTACACCAGAAATACCTAGAGAGCAAGCGCCAATTAAAGGATATAAATATGTGACATTCAGAGATAATGAAGGGAAGATAAAAGGATCGTTACAAATCAGCTATCATGATTACGAAACTGGTAAAATAGGTGACAAGCCGCAGAATTTAAAAATATTTGTAGATGAGGCAGAGCGCGGGAAAGGTATAGGAGAAAAGTTATTGGCCACAGCAGAAAAAAACGGCATAGACTTATCTCACATTAAAAGTGAGCATATGACCGATGCTGGAGCCGCTTTAGTTCACAGGTACTTAAAAAATAAACAAAATGCCGTTTCAGAGCAAGCAGCAGGAAAAATGGGCGTTCGCAACGAACCAACCGTTCGCGGAGGAATGGGCGGCCAAGACCGACCAGAGCAGCCTGCCGGACAAGGTGAGCAACCCATCACCGAAGAAAAAGGTAAAGATGAGGGTCAAAAAGTCCCCGGCGAACCCGACAAAACAGACGAACTCCCCTTCATAGAAGAAGAAGGAGATAATGAAGTTACTAGCACTCGAAATGCCGTAGCTAAACAGAAGATTGAAGAGGCCGGTTTAAAAGAGCCAATGAAAGAAGCTGCCCGAGAGTTTGGTACAGTTTGGAAAGATGCACAGCAAAAAATAGCCAAAGGGTTTGACGTTGAAAAATTAATTAAATCGCTTGACAACAAACCACGCGCTGTTACCGATCTGGAAAACGCTATGATTCTTTTCCATCAGAACGTAAAGGAATCTCAATTAGATGCAGCGAATAAGGATATTGCCGAAGCTATAGATAAGAAAAAACCGGATGAATTGGCTGACGCCGTTGAGCGGAGGGCTAAACTACTCGATGACTTACAATCCATTTACAACGTAGACAAGAAGATAGGACGGGAAACAGCCAGAGGGTTGAATGCCCGTAAAATGATGGCCGACCTACGTTTTTCGCTTGTCAATATGCAAATGGAAAAACGGGCTGCTAAATTGGGAGAACCTTTGTCGGATGCTGAAATGAAAGAACTCCAAAAACAGCATGACGAAATCAAAGAGGCGAAAGAAGCGGTAGATGCCCGCGTAGCGGAATTGGAGAAAGAGAATGCAAGGCTAAAGGCTGAAAAAACCGTGTCGGGCGGCAAAGGTTGGGCACGTACCAAAAAAACAAAAGATCAGTTTAAAGACGAACGGAAAGATATTGTACAAAAGATGCGGGCCGACTTGTTGAAAGCGGCTAAAGGAGGGGAAGGGCTGACTTCATCCGTTCCATTCGCCGCACAGTTGAAAGCCGTTGCACCACATATCAAAGATTTGGTTAAAAGTTTCATAGAGGAAGGCGTAGACAAGTTAGATGATATTACTAAAAATATCATGGCTATTCTGAAACCAGAAATACCAGATATTGAAGAAAGGCATATCCACGATTTGATTGCAGGTGTTTACAACGAACCAGCAGCACCGAAAGAACCAACCAAATACCAAGAGATAAAAGAGCAGGCACAAGTACAAAAATATCGCGCTACCGATCCTAAACTAATGAAAGCTCAAGCCGACTACGAGCGGGCCAAAGACAAATTCACACAGTCCTTAAAAGTCGATGAGCGCAAAAACAGAACAGGATTTGAGAAAGTACAGGACGTATTTTTAAAATATGAGCGGGCGGCGAAATTGTCCAATCCGATTACATTGGGTAAGTTGGTTATGGCTGCTTTGACGCGATTAGGGACGACGCCACTCGAAAGCGGAGTGGGGGCGGTTTACTCTAAAATATTCCCCGGATTAGCAAAGAAAGCACCAGGGGAAGCGGGTGCAAACGTAGCGGCACTTGCCAAAGGGTACAAGGCGGCATTCATGCGCGGATTGGATGACGCGGCCACGGTTGCCAAAGGAGGAAAAACAGATATAGAGGCTATATATGGTAAGAAAGGACAGTTGCCGCCAGAAGCCTTAGACTTTTTCGGGCAGTTGCATAGTGCCATTAAAGCCCCTGTTAAGCGATTTGCCTTCGAGCGGTCCTTCCAAAAACGGATGGCAAACAACATTAAGAACGGTACACCGATTGACGGCATGGTAGAAGCGCGTATTGCAATGGAGGCGTACAAAGATGCAGAGCGGTCAATCTTCATGCAAGACAATCCCATCTCTAAAGGATGGACAAATGCAATGGCCGCAATGGAACGGTCTGGTTCTAGTGGTGAACTGGCTGCAACGATTGGCCGTTGGTTGCTCCCGTTTGTCAAAGTCCCCACCAATATATTAGGAGAAACCATTACCCATGTCGCCGGTCCTGAAATCGCTTTGACACAAATTATCTCTAAAAGTTTAGGCAAAGGACTTAATAACTTGTCACAAGATGAGGCCGAAAGCATCATGCGGAACCTGAAAAAGGGTACTATAGGCCATGTAGCACTTATGGCTGGCTATCTAAACCCGCAGGTATTTGGGGGCTATTACCAGAAAGGCGAAAAGCGGGACGACAAAGACGTTAAAGTCGGAGATATGCGGGTATTAGGGATAAATATCCCAGCATGGGCATTAGAAGCGCCCATATTTCAAGCTATGCAAGTCGGGGCAACTGTCCGCCGCATAAAAGATACAATGGTAAAAGGGCAAGAAAAGGGCATAGGCGAAGGGGTGTGGGGCGGGGCATTGGGGCTTATGTCGCATGAACCGTTACTAGACGAACCTTCGAGAATTATGGGAGCCTTTTCGAGTGATAAAGAACGCGGTTATTTCTTTGGGGAACTGGCAAAAAGTACGCTTGTCCCGGCCATAGCAGACTACGCCGCTAAAGTGTCCGATCCGGCAGATACAAGATCGGTTGGCGAAAAGATGCTGGAACCAGAAAACAAACGATCCCCTGAAACCGTAGGTGAACACATCGAAAGCGGAATACCCGGACTTCGAGAAAATACCCCAATTAAAAAACCAAAAGTAACCGGCCACAGACAAAGGCAACACCGATGAGGAAATTTTATGCCATATTACCAGATTCAGGCGGCGGGGAAACGTCGGTAATGCCTATACCGAATACGGCAGTTAGTCCCATTTCCGCGCCAGCCCCAAATATGGTAGCTCCATTACCTATCAATAAATCCGCTTTACCCACACCTAATCCACGGTTAATTCCTACTCCTAACTATGCAGACCCCGCAGCCAGAAACCAATACCTGCAAAACTGGCAGAAGCTATATGGGCCATTAGAAGGCCGTGGCGACACCGTTTTAAAGGTAAATGAAATACCAAGAGCGGGAAGCGATACGGCTAAAAACCTATCTACGAAAGCCGCAAAGCAATACGGAATAGACCCCGCACTTCTGTACTCATCTGCAATGGAGGAAGGGATGAGCGGGCTATTCAAAAACCAATCAGGGGATAAGGACACGCACGGCAGAAAACCAGGGGAACCGGGGTATCAAGATTACTGGAATGACAAAGATTTTCCTATTAATGGGGGGCAAAGTTTCGGGTTTCAGACCTTTTCAGAACGATTCCCAGACTTGGTTAGGAAAGGGTATTTGACACCGGATTTTGCTAAAAACTTCAGGGGCTCCAAAGCATCCGCCGCCGATCCCGACCCTCTACATGATGCAAATAACTTTAAGACAACCGACGCTGCTTTACAGGCAAAAGCCGCCATGCTAAAGTACCACTATGATGACATAGATTCCTACGCAAAGCAACGTGGAATAACGTTATCGCCTAAAGCAAGGGACTTCTTTGCGTTGGCAGAATATAACGGCGGCGAAGGAACCGGGCATCAAATGTTAAATGACTACTACAACAATGGGCAATTAGAAGTGGATAAGTTTTTACAGGCCAGACCGACAAGCGGGAGGGGGTTAAAAGCAGATTCGTACAAGGCGGTCTACGATCACATAATTAGGCGCATAAAAATGTCTCAAGCCCTTCGCGAGCAACAGCTTTTTTAGTATATTTGGTTGTAAATTAATTAAATATGACAAAAGAGTGGGTTATATATAAAATAACAAATCCGGTAGGTGCGGTATATATAGGCCGAACATGCAATTTTAATATGCGAATAGCACAGTATAGAACGAATAATTGCAAAAAACAACTAAAAATATATAATTCACTAGTAAAATACGGTTTTTCGTCACACTCTATAGAAATAATAGATTCTTTTTCTTCTGATGTTAATTATATGAAGGGCAAAGAACGTTTTTGGATTAAAACGTATATGAGCTATGGCAGCAAATATAGTACAAATGGCCTTAATTGCTCAGAAGGAGGGGACGGAGCATCTGAAAAATTTCATTCTGAAGAATCAAGAAAAAAAATGAGTGAAACTAAAAAAAGAAATCCGAAGGTTTATACCCAAGAGATGAGAGATGCTATGTCTAAAAGAATGAAAGGGCATAAGTATAATAAACCAGGTAAAAAGGCACCTGAAGGGTGGGTTGAGAAAATGAGAATGTTACACACAGGCAATAAATACAACTTGGGCCGGAAACATTCGCCAGAATCTATAAAAAAAAGAGTTGAAAAAACAAGAGGTAGAAAATTGACCGATAATGTAAGGGCTATATTTATTCAACAGGCGCAAAAAATATCTAGGTCTGTTTTGCAATATGACAAAGACGGAGTTTTCATAAAAGAGTACCCATCAATTACGGAGGCGGCAAATATTATAGGGTGTCATCGTACGCATATTGGTAGCGTGGTTATGGGACATACAAAAACAGTCAAAGGTTTTATATTCAAATACAAAGATGGGTCAACTCCAGAATTTAAACCAAAGAGAATTCCGCTATCTAAAGAAGAAAAAAACCGAAGAAAACTAGCTTATATGAAGAAGAGATATATGCAAAAGAAGAGGTCATTTTGACCATAATATAACAATATTTTATTAATTTCGCTAAACGTTAACAAATGCCTCTTTCGCCCGCTATTTCAATTAGTTCTGTTAACACCGGAGGGACGACGGACCCGACGGCAATTATAATTAACGATATTTCAACTGGGAGCGACGGAGCCATTGCCAGCCGGTCAATTTCCATCTATACAGCAGCAAATGCCTTACTCGTACCTGCTATTCCGTGGGCATACCCTTCGCCAAATCCGATTACAATAAATCCGCTTGCTATTGACATTGCACTTAACGTAGTTGTGGTTTGGTTAAACAATGTTGGAGCGGTTCTTTACACCGCGTCGGCTATCGCGGCTTTTACCGGCTTTGGGGAGAATTTCTACTACCAATTGACACAAACCGAATCTTCCTCTCCTGGCATTCTTCAGGATGTAAACTACCAGCAATACAGGACGAACCTACGAAATTATTTAGACGCGGCGGTACAAGCTATTTCAGTAGGGCAAAGTATCGGAAATAGTCAGGCTATGATTTTGAAAGAAAATTATTTAGTGGCAAATAAAAATACGTACTATTAGTGGCAACCGAATATAGCATATCGGCTTTGATTCAAATCGGCAAATTGTCGCAGGTATTGGCTAATGTTGACAACCAAAACAAACTATTATTAAATAGTGGCAATTTAGACCCGCGTCTACCTATTTCAATTTATCAAGTTTGGAAACCTTTGTCATTGCGTTATGCAGCTAATCCCTCCGATCCAACACTTAGACAAGTTGCTGAATGGCTATGGCAATTATGCGGTCCTTATGGCATACAGGCGGCAAATATTATTAATAAAATAGGAGGTTCGGTCCCAGTTCTTTCAGGCCCTTCAAACCAATCTGTCAATGTGGGGGCTACCGCGACATTTTCCGTATCTGTTTCGGGAGCGGCACCAATAAATTATCAGTGGTTTTCAAACGGGGTACTTATTCCGGGGGCAAATTCAGCATCTTATTCAGTCACCAACGCTCAATTGACGCAGAGCGGAAATACCTATTTTGTGACAGTTAATACTTCAGCGGGACTAATCGTTTCTAATACGGCCACCCTCACTGTGACAGCAAACCTACAAGGCGCATTCGGATACTTCGCAACTGATCCCGGCCCAACCTTACAAGGGGGTAGCGATCCATTTAGCTATCAGGAAACATTTGGCATAACAGCAGGTAACGCATGGGTAATGACTGTCCCTGTAGCGGCAACTCCTAATATGTTTATTGTAGTGAAAGGGCCTAGTAGCGAATCAGTTAAGACAACTTGGGCGAACGGTGGATTAAATTCTGGTTTTTTGCCCGACGTCGATTGGCAGTCACCGTTAGTAATTGGAACGCAAAGATATTATTACACCAGGATTTCTATATCGCTTGATCCTACGCAAAATTTGCAATTATCGTAAAATGAAAAAGATATTACTTCCCATATTAATTCTGGTTAGCTTCTTTGGAAGTGCTCAAACGCATTACAATCCATCGCAGCAACCAGGATTTACATTCCCTATCAATAAACCCATAGGGCCAAACGGAAACTTTAATATTGAAGCGCGTAGCCTTAAAATGGATACGGTTAACTTCTTATATCGTTTGTATAATGGGACAGGGGAAATACTATCCTATCTTAATTTAGCTCAATTCCGTAGGGGATACTTCCCAATATATGCTAATGTTGGCGGGGCATTACAATCGAATGGTACGTTTATCGGTGGACAGACAGAAGTGTTTTGGTTTAAAAATGGTGTGGCAGATAGTAATTTAGTTCGCTGGTATACTGATTCTATTCCGCCCGGACTTGGATCAGTTACGAATGTTGCAGCTACAAACGCATTAGGATATACATGGACGATAACAAACCCAACTACCACACCTAATATTTCTTTGAGTTTGACTGGCGGCGGCGATCTTTCAGGGACTTGGCCGTCGATCACAGTAAATTCAATACAGGGGCATGACTTGTCCTACATACAGAATTATAACAATCTTTCAAACACGCCTGCACCTTTAACGCTCACCACAACAGGAACAAGCGGTGTAGCTACGTATAATTCAGGTACAGGAGTTTTGAACATTCCAAACTATTCCGGTAGTGGTGGCGGATTATGCTTAAACTGTAACGCAGATACGATAGGGCATATCCCACTGAACTTTGTTTCTTTCTGTAATGGATGTGTGTTAACGTTAGATTCTGTAGCTGGAACGGCATCTTGGCAACCGCCAACCGGATCAGGGGGGCCTATACCGCCAAATATTGGTACAGGGTATAGGATTTATTCTCCACAAGTTCCAGGTTTAAGAAGTTTGATTTGCGCGTCAGGGTGTACGTTGGATTCTACGACTAATTCAAATTCTTTAACACTTACAATAACATCCGGCGGGGCGGGTACGGTTACAAGTTTTTCTGCAGGTAATTTAAGCGGGTTATTTACTACAGCAGTTTCAACGGCGACAACTACGCCAGCTCTTACCTTTACCGGGGCTACATTTCCAGCATATAACATTTATGGCAACAATACAGCTTCGCCAGCGGGGGCAATACAATTTGCGCCAACCTTTTCTATCCTAAATCAATGGGCGGGGGGTACAATTGCCTTATTGGGTAATATTCAAACATTTTCGGCTCTTAACACATTTAGTGGTGGATTAAAACTTTCTTCAAACGTAAGTTATTCGGCAGATAACACTTATGGAATAGGAGATGGAACAAATGGAGCTAATGATGTTTGGGCAAGATTCTTTGAATCAAATAGCCTCTTGAGCTTGGTATCCGGCGCATCTAGTGGGATTACTTTTTTTACCAATGGTGGCGGAGGTGCTAAGATGCTGTTAGCAAGTGGTGGACAATTACAGTTAACCACTTACACGGGATCGGTAACGGGTACGCCGACTACTGTTGCAGAATTTGACGCGGCAGGTAATTTGATTCAAGGGGCTATCTCAGGGTTCACTAATAGCGTAACCAATTCTGACGGTACGTTAACGATTTCACCGACGTCTGGTAATGTAATAGCCTCTTTAAATTTAGCTCATGCGAATATGTGGAGTGCGTTACAGACGTTTGGGGCATTGACCGCTACAGGTACAGTTACGTTATCCGGGTTGTTGAGTGGCGGCGCAACGGATAGTGTGGTTACATGGAATCCATCAACGCATGTGTTAGGAGTTACAACTAAATCTTTTCAATTATTTGCAGTACAAGGTGTTTCCTCGTTTTACTCCGGTGGGAATACGAATGTAGATACGATTATTTTAGGTGGATCAAAGTCGCCGTTCTTTATGCCGGATACTATCGTTACACAAGGTCAATCGTTCTTGATTACAGGGCTGCCAAGCAAGGCATCATCCGTATCGACTGATAGCGTATTGGTCGAGGATGTAAATAAAAAGCTATGGTTGTTGCCTGTTCCTTCTGGCGGGGGTGGGGGATCACAGACGTTGCAGCAGGTATTCACGCAACAAAACCCAGCTATCTTAACCGTTTCAGATACTATTGATGCGGCAACAAATTCGGTTCCGCTAGTCTTAAAAGGTAATTTATTTTCATCGGCCAACGCTATATATACACTAGGTGGAGCTAATAACTTCCTTTCTGTAAACTCGCATCAATTTTTATCAAATAACAATTGGGTAGCTGGTGTTGGGTCTGCTTTTTCATATACGTTTAATATCAATTCATTGCCAGTATTTAATATAGCTAGTACTGGGCAGCAAAACTGGGCACCGTATATAGGTAACGTATTTGCCGGAACATTAACAGGCGGGAACCCTGATAGCGTAGTCACAATAAACAATGGTGCAGTTAGGAAAGTCCCGGCAGCTTCTTTCGGACTAGGCACAGTTACGACATTTAGCGCAGGGAATCTTTCGCCTTTATTCACCACTTCCGTAACCAATCCCACCACTACGCCTTCACTATCCTTTACTTTAAGTACAGCAGCGGCCAATACTGCTTTTGGTAACTTTACCGGCTCTACTGCCGCACCAGGATTTGGGAAAGTAAGCCTAGCAGCACAAGCAACAAATACAGCTAATACATTAATGGGGTATGATGGGTCAGGTAATCCGTCAGATATAACGGCAGGGTCAGGAGTGACAATTGCGGCTGGTGTTATTAGCGCAAGCGGAGGGGGGACACCAGCATTATCTCCGGGGCATATTTTCGTTGGTAATGTATCTTCGGCGGCTACAGATACCGCTTTTGTGAATGATCAGCAAAACATGCAGCAGGTCAATTTATGGTACTCTGGGCAAGGTGATACAGCTATCAGCTTCATTACAAACTACAAATGGAATACCTTAGATTCTGTTCCGCTTCCATATTCTACCGTTGGTGCAACGAATGACTTTGGCGGGTGGTTGACTACAACAACCATAGGAAACGATTCACTGCAAGACAACACTCCTATTGGAGTTGTATTTGGGGCTTCCCTTGCGGCTGGGCATCCTTGGAGAAATAGCCCACTAGAGACTCCCGGTTTACATGATACAGTAGGTCAAATTTCTTGGCATCTGACACAAGGGACAAATTATCAGTGGAAGAACATGGGTATCGGAGGACAAGGAACCGTTCAAGCACGTCCGCGATTTATGCGTGACTGTCTTGGGCAGATCGCAACTGTGAACGATACTAGGGGGAACAAAACATTGACACACCCACCTATTGCAGTAGTCATAGTTGGCGGCCTCATCCTGAACGACATTTACAACAACGTTCCGGTCACCACGATAGAGAACAACTATTTATGGATGGCCGAACAGTGCATGGAAAACCACGTGTATTGTATTATGACCAATTGTATAGGTGAATCAGGTTCAACACAGGCCCAACTATTAGCTATTTCGCAATTCAACACATGGATGTCTAGCGGCGTACTGGATCAGTTTAACGTTTTCGTATTTGACATTAACGCCTTATGGAATTTCGGGACTTACTTCCCTCCAGCTGGTGCCCAGCGGACGAACTTGGTCTATTCTTCTTTGGTCAATGCTGGAGATGGTGTTCACTTTACGCAAGCTGGTTATGATTCGGTTGCCGTTAATATCCTTCGTTACGCGAAACCTCCTGTGTTAACAAAGATGGCCATTGTTACTCAACTTGCCGCCTCCAACCCAATAACCAATTATGGAAGGCCGACAACCTTTACGGTATCTGGTTATCCAACGGGTACTATTCCGGGATTCCCGACCACCTACACCGTCCCCAATGCAGCCTTTGATACTATTGCTGTTACCTCTCCTATTCCGGATACAGCATGGTTCAGGCCAACCGCTAAGACAACGGTAGCGGGGGCTGGTACGCAATACGGTTGGTCAACAATTAATTTCTATCTGACAAATAATCCTACGGGACAAATCTGGTATACACAGAAAGGGCCGTTCGCTGGCGCAACAACTGGCAATCAGACCGCTACTTCATTAATGTTAAGATCGGATAGGTATCAAAACGGTATCACTCTTTTAGACCTTCAAAACAGCGATCAAAGCGACATCTTCAAGGTACTATCGCAAACGGTTGGAAATACTCAGATAACTGTTAACGACCTGACATCAGCAGGCCCGTTGAATAGCGCGATTGTGACCATACGCGCATCGGGATTAAATGCTATAGGGTCCAACGGGTCTGCTATTTTTACCGGGACAAACAATCAGTTAGGTCAACTTCAAATAGGGCAAACAACGGCACCAGGAACAACAGGGTTTGGTATAGGCATTGTTAGCGGGTCATTGGACATAGAAGGTGGCTCGTCAGGGGCAATTTCAGCGGACGTAATTAAATTGAATAAATGGAATACCAATATTCCAACATTCGCGGGTAGCAATACAGTATTAGGGATTATTAGAACTTCGGGAGGGTTTGGGGCAATTTCCGGCTCTACCGACACGGTAGCGACCATTGTAGCTACGCCAACCTTTAATCAATCCAGTTCGGCAGGATCGCCAAGCTTAATGGGTATGCTGTATCTTAATCCTACAGTAACAGCTACGGGTAACAGTATACCTTTCGGTATTTACTCTGACAAGTTGAACAACTATTTCAACCCTACAGCAGGTAATGTTGATATAGGAGCAAGAAATGACTTGGCATCTTCTCAATTCACCGTGTTCTCTACGACCAAAGGGACTGTTCCGCATCCTACAATGACAACGGCTCAAATGAATGCAATATCTTCACCGGCCACAGGTCTGCACGTCTGGAACTCGGACATCAATGCGGACATGGTGTACAATGGAACCGTTTGGAAACTACCTGCCAGCATAAACCTATTCTCACAGACAGCGGCAGGAACGGCAGTAACCGGTACTTCGGCTGCTACACTGCTAGGTACTGGCGCAGGGTCATTAACTATCCCTGCTAATTTACTTACAGTCGGCACTACGATTGTTATACATGGTTGGGGGGCTTTGTCAACCACTACCGGGTCACAAACGCTAACTGTAAACTTCCTAAACTCGACAGCCTCTACAGGTAGCGGATTCTCCGTAACAGGTTCACTTAGCGGGGCATTTGTGGAAATTCAAATAGACGCAACGATTATAACAACCGGGTCAGGCGGGACAATGGCAGTTGAAGGGAAAGTTTTGGTAAATGGAGTACAAGCCAATCCGATTAATTTAACAAACCTGGCAATAAACACTACTGTTTCGCAAACGTTCGATGTACAGGCGCTTTGGGGAGGGTCAGGTAACAGTATCAATACAGTTCCTATCGTAACGCTTAAATTACAATAATGAAGAAACTACCTATCATACTGTTTTTTTTTATTCCGCTGTTCTTACAGGCGCAGACTAAAACAGTTAGTCCATCGGACAGTCTGAAAAAATATCAGAAACTAGCGTTAAGAGATAGAGATTCGCTCAAAAAATACGAGAAGAAACCCGGATGGAATGAGCATTATTTCATGCTATCCGAAAAACGTAGAGCGCAAATTAAACATTGGGCCGACTATCAATTTGCTATGGAAGCAGAAAAAAGGAAGAAAAACCAGTGAGAAGCATACTGATTATATTTCTTTTATTTTCTGTAACTGTTTCAGGGCAGAAGTACGACTACTACCCCGGTGAATATACGACCGGGTACAGGGATAGGACGACTGGTTTTGGCTATACGATTACCAACGATCAATCGATTGGCGGAGCGGCTGGATTGGGGACGAAGGGTATTCCACAGCGGATTATAACCGTTCCGGCTAATAAGGTAATGGCAGGTGTTTGCACGGGATTACACGACGGAACTTTCTGGTCCGCAGACAGCGGGCGCGTCTTTACGTATGGGCTGTCCACTAACTGTCAGTTAGGGAATGGTTTAACAACTGGCCCAAATACTACTTATGAAATCTTAACTGATGTTAATGGGAATCAGTTCTACAATGTAAATAATATAACTCCGGGTTGGGGTCCAGTAAGTAATCTGCCATTTTATGCTGCAACAAAAAATAATGGCGGAGACACAGTTTGGGTATGGGGTAATTTAACAAATTTGGGAGGTTCTTCATGCGCAAAACCAACGCCAATCATCGTTTCGGTAGGTAGAACGGTGGCATCAATTACGGCTGTTAATAGTTCTTTACATGCTGTATGTACTGATGGGACGGTTTGGGTTATAGGCGGAACTGATGACTATTCGGCTAACACTGGTGTTAATGCTACACCCACTACTTTTACTCAAATTACCATCCCAAACTCAACAAAAATAAAATACGTTGTTAAAGGGAATAGCTTCATTTTTTATATCTCAACTGGCGGGGATACGCTTTATGGAAACGGTGAATACGGCTGGCTTATCAAAAACCAATCAACAGCATCCTTCTCTCCTGTCAACACACCACTATTTCTGAATACCTTTTTCACCAACGGCTCCCTACCAATAGATACTATGGTTGCTGCTCATACAGCTTACGCCATCCTGAATAAGACCAATGGATTTTTTACAGGGGGGTCAAACGAACCAGGTTTAGCCGGTACAGGGCCTTCGATTATCTGGCCGATCTATACGACAGGGGGGACAACGCCTTACAACGGTGGAGTTTCAGCACCGTGGAACTGGAATGTGGGCATGGGGCAATTCGTCAGCCAGTGTACACAAGTGATGAAAAACTCTGGTATCACGTTTACTCAATTATCCGGTGGCGGCTTGTATACCTTCTTTTTTGTCGCACAAGGAACGCAAAACGGCTCTTTTGTCATCTTAGGTACGGGCCGAAATAAAGCAGCGGGGCTACCTGCCGGAATAGTTTTTGCCGATAGTTCTGGTTCACATATCGGAGGGACGTACCACATGGGCCTTAATATCGTTTATTGGGCCTATCTAACCGACCCTGCTTCGCTTGTTACGCCTATTGTGGCTAGTTGTCCAGGATGTGCGGACGGGGCTTTAACGGGGACGCCATGCTCTTTCGGAACTGACGCGCCAAGCCGACCGAACACCAATCTTGTCCCGCACCTTGTCGTTACTCCTTTTGCCGGTGGATTTACATGGTCAGCAGCAACAACAACGACCGATGCCTCGCATAAAATCTTATGGCCGCATAGCTTCATCACCCAGACAGCCGGAACGGTTTCAGACATGGGTGCAAGAGCGGGACAATCTGGTTACGTAACGGGTCTCGCGGCAGGCTCCTATACAATAGTTGATACGATTGTTGATAATTCTTGGGATACCGTGGCGACTTCGCAGACCTTTACCGTCCCTTCGGCTACGCAAACGGCCTTTTATTTTGCTGCATCTGGCGGCGGAACATCCTGTACCATTGGTTCACCTTGCGCTCCATCGTATGCGAATACCGTCTTTGCTTCAGCCGTGGGTGGGGATACGTTATACTTCAAGAGGGGAGACGTATTCCCTGTTCAGCTTGTAGCTAATACATCAGGGGTAAACGGTAATCCGATTGTCATTCGACCATATGGAACGGGTAAAGCGCCGATTATTGGAGGGTTAACCACTGCTTCGGGGTTTTCATCCGTTGGGGGACTTACAAACGTTTGGCAGACGGCCTACACCGGGCCTTTCCTGAATTTTGCCATCTGGAACAACGCGCAACAAACGACAGCGCGATCCCCGGACTTGGCTATAGGGTACTTCATTCCGTCATCGATGACCATTAACTCTATCACCGATGCTGCAAACGCTAGTTTAGTAACGACAGGAACGCGCATAGCTATACGAAGTTCTGCCTTCACCATTGATATAGCAACGGTTACCGGAGTAGTGGGTAATGTTATCAGCTTTTCTCCCAATGCAACCTATACCGGAGCGGGTGGATTAGGGTGGATGATACTTAATAACACCCCGACAGCAGCAAACGAATGGCAAGACACCTTAAATCAATTCCGCGTCTATAGTGTTGGGTCACCAACGGGTACATGGCAGATACCCACCGTTGATACGTGCGTTTCCATCGGCGGAACGTACCAAGAATGGGATAGCATTCATATCATGGGAGGAAATAATGTCAACGTCTATGTATCCGGGCACTCCAATAACAGCGGGTTAACTTTCGTTGCGGATACGTCTGATTATGGGTACGACGGATTCCGAATGAACGGCGAAGGCGGAATGCTCTTTAGGTACGTTGTCTTAAATCAGTTAGTGGACAACGGCATGTTAAAGCAGACGAATAATAACTTCAATAATCTATGGTTCAGCCCAACGGTTACTAATATAGGAATGATACCTGGTGAAGGAGGGACAGGGAATGCTTCGCAGTATTATTGTGGGATAGTAGCGGGAGACAGCGGATCAGCCGTACGCTATGGTAGATTTACGAATATCGGGTATTGCGGGGTAACTAACTTTGGTAGTGGGTTTGTCGTAGATAGCAATTTCTTCACGAACTTCTGTTTTACCCTTTGTGATGGAGCGGCGGTGTATACTTGGATGGCAAGTCCCGGCTCCTTCGCTGTCTCAAGAGAAATTAACGGCAATGTAGGGATCAACGGCGGAGGCCCTATGTCACTCAACGGAACGACACTCACTAATCTCACCTCACTCATTTATCTGGATAACTGGACAAGTCAAGTATCGGTTGGGTATAACAGTGGGTATAACATACAAGGACCAACGTACTTCGACCACGGGCCTAGCAATACCTTTATCTTCAATACCTCTTACGGTTCTCCATTTGCTGATTTCTATGCGCAGCAAAATGGGTCATTGGTAATATCAGGCCTGAATGTAAATAACAACGTATTTGGATCGGCAACTACTTCTATTCCGGCAGTACGATTGGCTACGACAGGAAGTAATTTACCGACTTTCGGCACTATTAACAATAATCAGATTGTTGGAGCGTGGGGATCATCGAAACCGTTCTGGACGTTCGCTACGGGTCTTTCGGACCCTGGGACATTCCGATCACCTGCTGGGTGGACTTCCAATACTGGATATGACGCTAATTCAACCTACCAAGTCGGGTATGAATACTTCTATTACAATCAATCAGCAAGTGGGCTACCCGTTACTTTCTTAGGTTACATAACGGACTTGAGTGGTGGACTTCATTCAGGATCAGTAACGATACCGTCCTATAATTCGCAATTGTTTTTACTAGGATCAGTACCTATTAATTTCACTAAAGGCAGCAAGATAATCGTAGTACCTTAAAATATATGAAGGCATGGACGATATACTGCTTAAATATGGACTTCCGGGGGTAGTTATTATAGGGCTATCCGCTTTTGTTATGAAGCTGATAGAATGGCAACGCAAAGATAGAAAGGAATGGAAGGATGAAATGATAAAGATGCAGGATGAACATAGAAAATCACAAGAAAGGAACTTTGACCGATTGAGCCAATTAACAGACGAAAGCAACAGGGTTACGAGAGACAACACGAATATTTTAACCGGCCTTAAAACCTTATTGGAAAACCAAAACCGTAAATGAAATGCCTTTGCCTTTACTGATAAATGAGTTTCTAAAAGCGATTGCATGGATGATAGGTATCTATGTAGTGGTCGAATTTGTCCGAACGAGGGACGGGATGCTTCGCATAATTATGATCGTTTACTTTTCCGTGGAGGTTTTTATCTATTTCACTAGCTCGGTAAACACCTATTTGGAATGGAAGCGAATAAACGTCATAGATAGATTGACCTTTCAAGATGTATTGCTCATACCAAAGGATATTATCAAAATTTGGTTACTTTTTTGGCTCATAAAAAACCGTAAAAAGTCTTAAATTATATCTATTTTTATGCATCAGGTTAAGGGTCCGGTTTTTGCACCTGTAGAGGTAGAAAAAACCGATAAAATGAAAAAGCAGCATACTATGGACACGCATAATCATTATAACTATAATCCTAATCCAGTTAGCCAATGGAACCACGTTACTTATGGACGAGATTCGTCCAATTCGTTAAAGAAAGCCTTTCGAATAAATTTAAGGCGTTCTTTCCGGGATGTCTTGTGGGTCTGTTCAGTGCTAAGTCTTTGCTTTTTGCTGGCTTACCTTCTGAGGTTGTTACCGTGGGGGCATTTTTGGCTAAGTTTGTGGCGACTATGGTAATGTCCTTTGGATCAGGATTAGCTACCTCTTACGCCGCATATCGTTTTGATAAATTTAAAAACAAAAAAAATGAGCCTAAGCCACCGAAAAGGTCACGAAAAAAAGCCGCATGACCCAAAGCCAAAGCCGGAGCCAAAACCTAAACCGAATGATCCAAAAGAAGGCGATTCAGGCCCGAATCCGCCCCCACCGCCCCCACCCCCGCCAGGTTTGGAGGAAGATGAGGAAGACCTTGATTAGACTTCGAGAGATTCCAAAGTGGGTGAGAGATACGGTAGTGATTTTGTGCGCCGCCCGCGTAGTTTGCTATGCAGCGGTGCTTTTGTATTGGATTTCTCCATCGTTATCATTGAAAAAAGTTGATCCGTTTTTGTGTCCCGGTTATCATAACCCAATGGTATTAACGTGGTGGATCAAATACTTCTGTAATGACATTGAACTCTTTCTGCTATCCTATGCTTTCTGCAAAATATCCGCACAAGTCAGCAACTATCTTTTCTTAGTGAGTGTGATTTTCTTCGGCTACCATGTGCTGGATTGCGCTATGTTCCTATGGAATTTCAAGCGGTACGATTTACTTTATTTTGATATTATGTGGACAGCCCTTGCGCTCGTTTGGTCTGTGTTTGTAGGATACCGCCCCGAGACTGTCGCCAAAATAAAGTCCCTGTTTTAACGGATTAAGTATTATATTTATATTAACCTAAATCTCAATTCACAATGACACAAGATAACCTATTGAGTGCGCTACGGGCCGTACTGATTCTATTAGGATCGTACGTAGTTGGGCACAATGCCTTCGGCCATGCCGTTAATGCAAATACTTGGGAAATTATCGGCGGGGCCGTTGTAACAATCGCTTCTACATGGTGGGGGATTGCTTCTAAGACTACCACTATCGAAGGCGTAGAAAGTGCCATCCGTTCCGTCATCAGTTCGCTTGGCGGTCTATTCGTTTCGGCTGGTGTACTTTCCGGCGACAATCTCAATGCCATACTAGGCTTAGTTACCGCTCTCGCCCCCGCTATTCAAAGTATGTTAAGCAAATCAAAGAACCAGCAAATTGCTACAGGAGCAGTAAAGACCACTCCCGAAGGCAAAGCTATAACCAACATTCCTCCCGCAAAATAATCATTTATGAAATATCTATTAATCGCTTTACTTCTTTTCGTCGCTACCGTTGCTAAATCCCAAACATTAACTTCCACTCTTACTAACACGTTACCAGATAGTGTAACCAAATGGAAAGGTTTTAGGGCTACTGGCCCGATGGCCGTTTATGGTTATAACAAATCAAGCGGGAACAGTTTACTCACAGGTGTTGCGCTTTCGTATACATGGCAACATCTAACAACTGGCGGGACGTGGTGGGTTGACGAAGCTGCCGGATTAGCATTTTATGCAGGTGGTTCTCAGGCTCCATCTTCTTTAGCCTTTGTTTCCGCAGTTGGGCCGTACGTCTCATTTTTTAATGGCTATCTGTCTATAGGCGGCGCAATTAATTTAACCACAGGCAAACCTATGCTAACCGCTGGGGTCGCTTTACCCTTAATATCGAACTAGATGTTACAGATACTCCAAAATGTTGCCGATTGGCTTAACTCTTTCTTTAAGATAAAAAAGAGACCGGGTAAATGATGCCTAAAAAAGATAAATACTTCTGGATCGCTATGATCGTTTTAATAACAGGGTGTATTGTCTTTTGGATTGTGTTTTTTTCTCGCGTAGGTTAAATTACTTAGCATGACAGTTAAACAGGCCGACGAAGGAATGATAGGAGGCGACGTAAACCAGCCCCTAACAGGAGCACAGGCTAAAGACTTCGTGGAAGCCGGTCTAAGTTTTATCGGTCGTTACTTGCCTAGAACCGCAGCATCTACAAAAGGATGTTTAACACAACCGGAGATACAGGCTATACTATCGGCGGGGTTGGCAATCCTTCCAGTTCAGCATGTGATGCCGGACGGATGGCATCCTGACGCATCGCTCGGGGAGATATACGGTCAATTTGCTAGTACGTATGCAGAACAAATTGGAATACCAGCCGGAGTAAATATCTTTCTTGACTTAGAAGGGGTAAGTTCAGGAGCGGTATCTTCTGACGTTATAGCGTATGCGAATGAGTGGTATGACCAAGTAAATGCCAAAGGTTATATTCCAGGTATCTATTGCGGATGGGCTAACGGTTTAACACCCGGTCAGCTATACTCAGATTTGAAATTCAAAAACTATTGGGCGGCTTACAACTATACAGACGGAGTGGCAACGCGAGGAGTGCAAATTCAGCAGCACACCCAGAAAGAATTAAACGGGATATTTTACGATCCTGACACGGTTAAAAAAGATTTGTTGGGAGATTTGCCTTTTTTTCTATTCCCATAACTAGCTTCATTTTTAAGTGTTTATGGTGATTTGATAGGGCCTTCAGGGATGAGCGGCCCTTTTGCTTTGAAAAAAAGATTTGGAGTTTACGTGTACGTGTACTACTTTAGTATCCATGAAAGCAATTAAGGCAAAACCGGCTGATAAACCGAGGATTCTTAAAACATGGAGGATAAAGCCTGCAATAGCCAAGAGGGTTAAGACATTAGCAGCTATTCAGAAAAAATCGGAATCGGAATTGCTCGAAATGGCAGTAGAGGCTTTGGATTTGTGGCTTGAAACTCATCCACACGTTGGGAACATGGCAAGGAGCTAAAGAGTATATTAATAAACTGAAAAATAATGGCAAAGGCTAATTTTGTAAAAGCAGCCCAGAAGGATATTTACACAAATGGGAAGTACGTAAAGTACGAAAGCAAAAAAGGTAAACGCGCTGGGCAAGAATTGACCAAATTGGATAGAACTGTCCCAAAGGATAAATCCGATACTATTTTTATTGCTAAGGGGGAATCTTATTGGTGGTGGCAGTTTAAGAATGGCGGCAAACATTTCAGCAAAATACGGCCTAAGAATAGCCAGCTTACACAAAGCAACTATCTATCCCAATTGTACGCTATTCAGGAATCAATGGATGAGTCGCAGGCTGAAACTGACGAAGATTTGCAGGCATTTGTAGAGGACATTAAAGAGCAGTTGGAATCTTTGAAAGAGGAAACCGAAGGTTCTTTAGAGAATATGCCTGAAAGCCTTCAGCAAGGTCCGACTGGGGAATTATTGCAGGAACGAATTGACGCACTAGATAACGCCATTAACGAATTGGAGAATATTGACCTTGATTTCGATTCGGAAGGCGATCAGACTTTGGACGAATGGATTCAGGACAAGGTGGAAGAAATCCAATGCATCTCTTTTGAATAGCCCGTTTTTGATCTACGCCCTATCCTTTTTTTAACCGCTAAAATCCATTCCGCCATGCCACATCATTTTTGGCTTAATGCCTTGGTCGTAGTAATTGTATGCACTATTGGAATTGTTGCCTTATTCCGCTACTCTAAATCAAATGATCCTGACGAAGAAGAGAAAGAGCGAAAGAACAAGGGTAAAGTTATCAGCTACGTTGACAATTTTGGACGCCTACACTACGAAGACGAAAAAACAGAAAGAATGATTCGGTGAAAGATTTACTAATTGGTACGGCCTTGTGCTACTTACCTTTTATAGTTCTTATAGGTATGGGAAGTTTGTGGAACAATCGAAAGGAAAATAAATGAAGCGGTTGCTATTATCATTCGGTATTCTGTTTCTCCTATTGGTATCGGTTATTGGTTGGGGTAATAGTGGGGAAAGATAATGGGATCAAAGCGAACGCGGAATAAAAAACCACCACCAGAAGCGAAACCGACCAAAGAATTACCTCAATGGGTACACATCACCTATACCGTTATCCTGGTTATACTGATGTTCTACATTCTTTTTAATTAAAGTTTGTTTTTTTCATATGGTTTCATAAGCAAGCAGTTTTTGTAAAGCCGGGCAGCTAATCCTAGCGTACATCCCGGCACTTTTTAAAATTAAGGCTCTTTTCTATATAAACTAGTTTGGTCGGAGCATCAAACCCCGGTCGTGTGCCGGGAAAGGACACAGTTCTAATAGGATAAGGTTTAATTAAGGGCGGTCTATTCTTAGTGCCGCCCTCTATTTTGTGTACAAAAAAATAAAATATATGAGAAAGTTCATAAAAAAGCCGGTAGTAATTGAGGCTGTTCAGTTTAATGGCCATAATCGGGATGAAGTGGAACAGTTTGTTGGGAAGGTATTGCGAATGGAACTTGAATCGGAGACCGCTTATATTGCCGGGATAGCTCCGCCAATTTTCAGTTTAGCAATAAAAACAAAGGAGGGAGTTATGAAAGCTTTTTCAGGAGATTGGGTTATAAAAGAGCCGTTCCCGACAGGGAATAGAGATTTTTACCCCTGCAAGCCCGACATCTTCGCCAAAACATACGAAGCCGTTACCGAAGAAGATTAATCACAGAAAAGCGAGGGGTATTCTTATCGCCTCGCTCTATGTTTCTCACTAATTTTATTTATCCAGAGAAGCATTTAGAGGGGCTGGGGAGGAAGAAAAAACAATCAAAAAAGGTTATATGAAAATAGTCGAAGTAGATGATAATGGCTTTGGCTTCATTCCAGAAGGCCCATTAAAGGAAGGCATATACGCCTTTGCCTCTATGGATGAGTTAATAGAGGCTTGGAGTAATGGGTATATGGCGGCCCTCGACAAATGTGAAGTTAAGCGCAGCGCCGCCGATGGAAAGCTAATTGCCGATAAATTCAAAGAATACTTAATATCTAAAGGTATATGCCAATCTACAGTATCAGAGTGCATCTTCCCCATCCCGACTATCCTTTAATGACGGCCTACGACATTGAAGCGCCAAATCGGGATGACGCCCAGAAGTTAGCCCGCGAGAAGTTCGCTGGTATCTATGGCTGTGAAGAAAAGAAACTTAAAACCTATGTGCTTTACAATGCCGTCCGTCAAGCCGAAGACCTTCAATACTACCGAGATCACGGCCTGCCGGACGAAATACCTTCGTAACCCCATTGAGGGATCAAAACCAATTAAAATAAAGAGATATGAGCGATAAGAAAGAGATAATTCTTTGCGCGGCTATTTGGTACGGCGGCCCCGAGGAATTGACGCATGGCCCGTACGGGGTCGCAGATGGAGTTGTCTTATGCGGCTTCCGGCATTGCCAGATCATTGAATTGTATCATGCCCTGACAGGGAAGGAAACCAAAGATTTCGGGGTGTGTCAAGGCTTCCTGACGTCCGACAACTGTTTTGTCACGCGCCAGCGGGCCGCGCAGATCGCCTTCGACGCCGGTCAAATCAAGGAAAAGAAACATCAATTATTCAGCGAAGACTTATACTAACTAATTAAATCACAACCTATATGAGCGAAGAAAAAAACAGTATGACCTTTCAAGAATTGAAAGACTACATCCTTTCGAAGATGACCATTGAGCAGGCATTCGACAGATTACTTGAGAGCGGATTGGTTCATTACCAAAAGTTGAAGTTTGAGAACGGCGAAGAACTGCATCCGCTATTGGTTATGTCAATGGCTGCAATGGAAATGGGCTGGAATTTCGTGATCGAGAACCGCGAAGGCAAAGATGAAGTGCGCGGTCTGATTACCGGCACACAAGAGTATATCGATGACCTTTATAAAGAACTGAAAAATAAACCTATATGAGCGAACAGAGTTTTGAATGGACGGATGAACTGGTGAGCGAATTTATACACTTTGCAATAGCTCCGGGGTCCCGATCAGACGTATTCAAGCACATCAAAGATTTCAAGGAAACGATCGCCTCCCGCTCCCCGCAGTCTAGGGAATGGGAGATCGTGGAGCTAAAGCATCGTGGGTGCATTCATAAGCTGATGGAGTGGCAAAAATATAGGTGCTATACTCAACCAACATTCGAGGGTCCGGGACAGCAAATTTCCTTATCGTGGGCATTGGAACCTAAAAACGAGTGTAACATCCACGCCGTCAAGCGTCTATCCGATGGAGAAGTATTCAGGGTGGGGGATGAGGTAACCGCGCTTCTCAATGGTTGTCCCCGGTTTGTGTTTACAATTGAGAAATTCGAGATTCGAGGCAAAGAAATGAGAATAGACGGTCAGCAAGTGTCGAAAGAATTTGTCAATTGGACGCTCAAATCAATACAAAAGGCCGCCAAACCAGACCCTCCCAAAGTCCCTTTATTTCTATATCCTTCTGAAATTGAAAAGGTAAAGAACTGGATAAAAACGTTATAAATTATGCAAAAAGAGGTTAATTTCTCGTGGGTTATGAGGATAATTTACTCTTCAACCAACAGTTTCCATGTCGAGTGCTGTAGAATACTCTGTGATCGTTTTAAAGCCCTATACGACGATGATGAATTGCACCAGCAACTAATCTCCGCCATGCACAACCAAGAAGCTAAATGGTCTGTAACAGTCTAATAGGGACTAACCCCGATTTCAATCAATAGGTCACACAACAAAATGGCCCCGACAATCTCGCCGGGGCCTCATCATTCAACCATAAACCGTCCTATTGTGGGTAAATGCGCTTAATTAAGTCAATGGTATCTTGTGGTATAACGCGGAGAATGGATCGGGGCGCATCCTGGTAATGCTCCAATACTGTCATAGCTATTTCTTTTATTGGTCTCTTATTCTCAATAGCTACCTGAATGGATAAGCCGATGAAGGAGGTACGGTCTATTGCTGAAAGCTTGTTGTGCAACTTTAGCGCCTCAAAGCATTCTCCGAAGTTTACAGGGGTTGGTTGTCTCATTGGATTGAATTGTGTTTTTCAAGGGTTTCAGAAACTATTTCACGGACTGATCGCTTGAAGTAATCCGGTGTTACATCATGGCCTAATAGGTTAAGCAATTGGATATAGCCGTCTAATAGTGCTTTCCTTTGATTGGTTGTAGTTTCCAGCAACGCCACGGTATCTTTAAACGAAATCGGCTCTTTGATATTCTTTTCCATAAAATATAAAATAAAAAGACTTTTAATTAATAAACTGGTTATAAAATATGGTTATGGTTTTTTCTTCGATGGGAGTATTTGCCCGCAATGGCATACCCAAATACCCTTTCTATCTTGCCGGTAAGTATGTGGGGCGCAATCTTTGGCTTTTTTCTCTTTCTTTGCCTTCGGCTTTGTGCCCATTAATGCTTCGGCTACAGCAGCCGCGCCGGTTATCTCTAATAATGATTTTTGTTTCATAACTAATTTTGTATTTTGAATTAAAAGGAAGGGTTAAGCGTAATTAGGTTTAGACATGACTTTATACTTGCCTTTATTCTTTTCGTCAGGCCGGATAAAGTGGAAGTCAACATTGTTTTCATTCCACCATTTACATATTTTCTTAGCCTCCCGCTTTGTCAAATTGCCTTGAACTAATGTTGGCTCAACTTCATCGTATTGATTGGTTTGTTGTATCTGGTTCATAGCTGTTAAGTGTTTTTAAAGTGTTAGTGTTTCGCTCTGTCAATACAAATATACTACGCATTTTTAGACAATCCAAATAAATTACGAATTATTTAAGGTGGGAATACGAAAATCATGGTTTATGGGTAGATTAGCTATTGGCTGGTCTGCCTACAGGTCTGCGCGGAGGCACGTTTGTTCGATCAACCATAAATCTACGTTTCCGAGAATTGCCGGGCAATGGCATTTTGGGAATTTGCCCTTTATTCATCCATGTAGTAATAGTGGACAGCGGAATCTTTAATTCCGCAGCCAATCCGGCTGGCGTAATCCATTTATCGTCTATCTGATCGCTCATTGAATACAAATATATAACGAATAATTTGTCAAACAAAATAAATTACGTATTATTGAGATGCCGTGACCAATTCAGGCCGGTAATAAAAATAGTTTTTATGCAAAGCAAGGTTTTAATTGACATTAATCAGCATCGCCAGGAGCATGTATTTATTAGATTTATTCCCACAGAGGATCCAAGAGATAAATTAGTCGGACTATTTCTTCAAACAGCGTGTCCGGCTGGATTACCAGCAAACAATATTTTAGATGGGTTTTGTAGAATTTCTTTGTTAGAGCAACACCCGGACGGCGGGCTGTCTGCCGAAATTATACCTATTCATCCGCTTGAAATGCCTAACTATATATCAATGATTAAAGAAAATGCGGATAAGTTTAAAACGCCAAAGAAGAGCATCTTACCGAAAAAATAATCATTATAAGAGCCTGCTCAACACAGGCTCTTACTTTTAGTTATTCTCCTTTTGGCGCTCTAATTGGTATCGTTCTTTCATGGCCTCATTTCCTACGCCTATTCTTACAAGCCCTTCATGTGAGCATCCTTCGTCCCGATTAGCTTTGTAAGATGACCACATTAAATAATCCATAATTTGCGGAATAGACAGATTGCCGTGATTGGTTGGAAGAGTGTTGTCTTGCATGGTTTGTTTATTTAAGCTCTTTAAAATCCTTAATAGCGTTTCTGATAAAATGGCTGGCTGTGTGCATAGATGGCTTATCCCAGGTCTCAAAAAATTGCTCGATGGTTGGCGGCTGTTCTACTCTAACGTGTATTTTCCAAGTATGCCTATCCCCCCATGTTTGCTGTGTTTTGCCGACATATATCCATTTCACAAAGCTACCATCATTAAAGGAAATGACCGCTCCGGATACTGTTCGTTTGCTCATTGGATAGGATTTAATACCGTACATCAATTACTTTTGCTTTAAATTTGACAGTCCCATCAATTGTGATCGTGTCTCCTATTTTGTAAAGGGAATCATTGTCATAGTGTAGGTAGCTCGGATGAAAATAATCGGTTTGATCAACGCATCTTACGATGTAAGAATATTTTGGGAACATGCCACAAGAAGCGAAGAAGAGGGCGATAGCGGCGACGAGGATAATCTTTTTCATTGTGCTTTGATTTATTAATACAAATATACTACGAATTATCACACATTCCAAACAAATGACGAATTATTTATGAAATATACCCAAACACCTTACTTACATCCACATCATAGACACTCTCCATTCTAAATAAGAGTAATCATAACCAATAAAGAGAATAAACCAATGACAAAAGAACAAAGAGACAAAGCGATGAGTGAGGACGAATTCCTGCAATGGTTGAGACAAGAGGTTTTGGATTGCGTTGGAAAAGACTTAGGACAAATGGACTATTACACCGGCCGAAGCTCATCCGCCCAAATGATCCTACAGACCTATATATCAATGAAATACCCCCTCCTGCCATCCTCCTGACAACACTGTTAAATAACAATATAAATATGCTACACGAAAACATTCCGATAGAGCGCTGCGAAGGTGTCACGCTTTACGGGAAACAGATTGACACCAAAGGCAGATTAGGCCAATTCACCGTTTACAGCGACAAACACGGCATTTCAGGCCCGTATACGCTCTACAAAGACGCCGAGAACAGATTCAAGGCATTATCCAAGCCGGTGAGATCAAGCGAACAGCAGAATAAAAACTAAATCGTTTTAGCAGCCCATTCTAGCCTCCGAAACCCAAAAGCAATACCAATCCATCCAATGAGACAATTTAACATGAATAACGAAACAGACGATAAGCCAATTGAATTACCTGACTTACCAGGGGTATACATCCACAAGGATATGATCCCTAAGTTAGAAGCAATCGCCAAAGAGCACAACCAGGCGATATTTAACGCCATGTTCGACCCAAACCGAAAGTTCCCGGAAGATGACATTCAACGCATTATCCATCCAGATCAGTTGCCCAAACCCATTGAAAAGCCTTGAGGGTTAAAACGATCTGGTGAAAGGTTTTGGAAAGGGATTTCGACGTACCCAGTTTGGCATTTTTCGAAGCCCAATGCCGCGCCGAACCCTATAAAAGGGGCGTACGCCTGAGAGGATGACCGTACGGATTTTTTTACTATATTTGAAGTGTTAAGTATGGCCCGGTACGTAATTAGGCGACGAACCGGATCAAATTTGAATCATTATGGGTTGCCCGGAATGGCCTAATCATTTCGAGCGCCCATTTTTATTTTATGAGTAAAGAAACTTGGAGGAACATCCCCGGCTTCGGTGGGAGATACAAAGGTAGCTCACATGGTCGTATCCGCTCTATCTTCACAAAAAGCAAATTGGGTAAAATCAGGTTGACAGGGACAATATTGAAATTCACGGTCAACCATAAAGGCTATTACACTGTCAAATTGATAAGAAAAACCTATAAGGTCCATAGGTTGATATGCCGCACTTTCCACGAAAATCCAACAAATAAGCCAGAAGTCAACCACAAAGATTTAGATAAACTTAATAATCGGGCTGACAATCTGGAATGGTGTACCGCCCAAGAAAACATGGATCATTATTATGCGAGCGGTAAAGTGGTCAGGTCTCGGGTGCAATATAAAATTCCGGACACAGAAGTATCTTTTATAAGGCAGAATTATATGCTATTAGGTAAAGTAACATTAGCAAAAAAGTACAGCGTTGACGTACAGACAATTGATTCTATAGCAAGAGGTAGGAGAAGGAATACGGCAACCGACACGCCGCCATGTACTACTAGAATTGGTAAGCCTGTTCTGGACACTAGAGATGGGACAATATACCCATCGGCTAGGGAATTGGCTAAAACTTTGGGTATATCAGCCAAGCAGATACACAGAAGGCTGAACGGCGAACGAATAAATAACACGCCATACAAGTACGCTCATGAATAACGCCGGGCCTTCCAGAGATAATCTTTTTTGGAGGGCTTTTTTATTTTCTTAAAATAAATTTGGACGGTATTCTACCTTTTACTACTTTGGTGGAATGAAAGAAAGCGTAAAGATAAATGCCGCTCTTTTGGGCAAGGTCCGAAAGGAGGCAAAAAAAAGAGGTCAGACTATAAGCGGGTTCTTAGAGGTGGCCGCCCTGCAATCAATAGCGCCGTTGTATAATTACGGTGATAATTGCGATGAGTTTATTGCATTCCTGAATAGAAAGGGGATAAAATACAGCCCTAACGGCAGCTTCACTACTCTTATTGGGGTACATGACCCTGTAGGCATTGGCGTTGAATGGGGTATCTACAAAGCGAACAACTCGCCAAACCACATCCGCAATGCCGCCAATGAGTTTATTAACAAAATGTAAAATAACCTTTATGAACTTCGACAACATCGGCACCGCAATGGGCCTCCTTTTCGACGAACTGAAAAACGACAAGAAATCAAAAGCGCTCATCAAGCAAATGGATGAGGCGGAAGGCGATGACGAACTTAAGAAGGGCCTTGTAGCAGGAGTAAAGCGGCTCCGAGAACTTGGCAAGAACACATTGGCCGACGAAATCGTAAGCAAAACCAAAGGCTTCGCTTTTTAACAAATAACAATATATAACACATGAAAAAAGGAACATTTGTCCTGATTAGGACGTTTTCTGCCGGAGTGCATTTCGGTACGCTAGTTTCCCGCGAAGGGCAGGAAGTACATCTGGCTAATGCGCGTAGACTATGGTCATGGACCGGCGCACTATCTTTGTCAGAAATTGCTATGACAGGATGCAATATTAAAGGCAGCAAAATTTCTGTACCTGTCGATGAAATTATCCTTACGCAAGCAATCGAAGTCATCAAAGTAAGCGCAAAATCAAATTTACCCGGCAATGAAGTATCAGCAAAACGTGTATCTGCTGAAGTATAACGGCTACGGCTACGGCTACGGCAACGGCGACGGCAACGGCAACGGCAACGGCTACGGCAACGGCAACGGCTACGGCAACGGCTACGGCAACGGCAACGGCTACGGCAACGGCTACGGCGACGGCTACGGCGACGGCGACGGCTACGGCGACGGCTACGGCTACGGCAACGGCAACGACAAAGGCTACGGAA
>Ga0247668_1000024_pt1 | contig 58359 bp, 57 predicted proteins | sample CNK09_metaG_FD_182737 | JGI IMG/M metagenome (GOLD analysis project Ga0247668, IMG submission 182737) | Soil microbial communities from Purdue University Martell Research Forest, Indiana, United States - CNK09 | ecosystem: Environmental > Terrestrial > Soil > Temperate forest > Bulk soil...
CCCTCAAAATCCTGCTACGCGCACGACTCTCCAACTCGTTACGGTCGGAAGCCTTCAGCTGTAATTGTTCCATGCGGTTTGGAACAACAGTTTCCTGGTCCCAATTGCACGTTTACACTCCACTAGTCTGTCAGCTATACAGCATGAGCCGTAGGCGGGCCGATAACACGCGATCGCCGGTTTCCGACGTTCGACGCCTCACTTCCAATCAAACGCGGACGCTCACAAAGTAGAACGCTCCTTGGGATTCCGCCGCTGTAAGCGGCGTTTGTCTACGTCGGTTGGTGGAGACATACTCATCCTCGAACGCGGCCAGCCGCTCAGCGGACAGTTCACGCTCGTCGCGGTGGACGGCAGCTCACGGCTCCCAAGATGGCCGGAGGTAGATCAACCGGATCGCCCGTCGCGAGAGGTGAAGGCAGTGTCGATTAAAGATCAGATTCCCAATACACGCTGGGGGATGCTCTCGCGGCGGTTCGTCTCCTGGATGGAGCTTCGCTTGCTCATAAACTACAAACGCGATCCGCGAGAGCAACAAGGGCTTGATGCAGTACGAGCGACATACGGGCAGCAGAGTTCCATCCTCGCGATCCTCCTACGAGGCGCGACAACGATCCTCTTCAGTCCCGGTGACCTCCTGAACCTCTGGGAACATGCGCGCGTGATGCGCGACCACGGAGGTGCATTTGCTGAGGTGGGGGCGTTCAAGGGCGACTCCGCCGAAGTGGTTTGCAAGGCGAAGGGTGAGCGGGAGTTCTACGTGTTCGAAGCCTTCGCAGGCCTTCGCTCTGGCGGAGCGACCGACGAGCGTTTCCGCGCCGGGATGTTCGCGTCGAACGAGACGGATCTTCGCCGCCGGCTGGAACCGTATCCAAATACAACAGTCATCGCGGGCTACTTCCCAGAGACTGCCGCGCCCATCACGGATATGCGGTTCTCGTACGTGCACCTCGATGTTGACCTCTACGAGGACACACTGGCGGCACTGCGGTTCTTTTACCCGCGCATGCTGCCGGGCGGCCGCATCATCTCGCATGACTACGGTCAGTGCGAGGGCGTATGGAAGGCGTTTGAGGAGTTCTTTGCTGACAAACGAGAGAGCGTGGAACCGATGGGCGCGATACAGGTCTTGGTGATTAAAAGCTTCGATTTGTCTCTTGATATGGATCCACGCGATTGCTCTCCGTAGCGCAGTCGTTCCCCTGACCGCCCCGATGCGACGGCGGGGGGCGATTTCTTCCGTCGTGCTGGAGTAAAATCGCGAGTCGGTCCGAAAATGCAAGCCGGTGAAAACGAAAGCGCCATGAGACGCACGGCGATCCACCCGACACGACGAGCTGCACCGGAGTGCCGGCATCGGTGGACGCGATACCGGGCGGCCTGTGCGCACGCCTACACCATATCGGGCGGCCTTCTCGCGCTCGCCGCCTTCATCGCTACGGCTGAGCGGCAGTTCAATCGTGCGTTTCTGTTTCTAGCATTCGCGTTTGCTGTGGACGCCACGGATGGAATGCTCGCGAGGCGCTTTGCGGTCACGACGCATTGCCCAGGAATCGATGGGGAGCGGCTCGACGCGCTCGTCGATTTCATGACGTGGGTCGTAGTCCCAGCGTTCATCGCCGCGGTTGCGGGTGTCGTTCCTGCGCCCGTGCTCCTCTGGGCTGGGGCGATGGTGGTGGCGAGCCTTGTCCGGTTCTCCCGCCGCTCTACGAAAGAAGGCGACCGTTTCAAGTATCTCCCGAGCTGTTGGAACGTTCTCGTTTTCTATGCCTTCTACCTTGGGGTGCCGCCTGCACTCGTCGGCGCATGCACCGCGACGATGGTCGCCCTGATGTTCGTTCCCGGATATTTCCCGCATCCCGTGATGCACGCGTCTCGCCGCTGGCACATCGCGGTTGCGTCACCGGCGGTCGCTATTGTCATCGGCGTCGCGGCGAGAGTTCTGCCCGCGCGGCCATGGCTCATGATCTCGCTCGCTTACCCAGCGTTCTACGGGGCACAGGCGATATGGCTGACGCTCGAAGGCGCAGCACGCACCCGACCCGCGACGTCGCCGTGGCGGCGTCTTTTCTCCGCGATAATTGGGAATTATCAGCGGGCGGACTGCGCGGCATGACACGGTACGCGGGCACCGCAGCTCCGAATGTCGCGTGGGATCTCACCGGCCTGGACGGGCCCGGATTCGAGAACCTCATCGCTGAGCACCTGCAAGAGTTGTTCAGTCGAGAGCGCAGCGCGGTTGAGGTCGAGCAAACGGAAGCAAGCGGAGATCACGGGCGCGATGTCATCATCACGGCTCGAAAAACGATCACCCTCTTCGGCATTGAGATCCCTCAGCAATCTACAAAGCCGACAGAGATCTACGTCGAATGTAAGCTCCGCACCGGCAACCGCTTGGAACCTGCCTTTTTCTTCGAGTTCTCGCAGTTCGAAGATCACGGGACGCCGGACTACTACTTCCTCGTCACGACCGCTTCGCTAACGCCGAACATCCACCACAAAGCCGCGCGCGAGTGTTTGGCAAAGGGCGTCAAGTTTCGGCTCATCGATCGAGTGCTGCTCGCTGACTACGCCGCGAAACACAAGCTCGCGATCCGATTGCGCAGGCCTGTTCGATTGCCGGATGACGTGGTGGTTGAGTTCCAGAGCGAACCGTCCCTGTATCCGAAGGAGCGTCGCATTGATGTGTACCTCATCGTCTGGAACTACTCGCAGAGGCCCCGCTCATTCCAAGTGTACTTGTCTGCGAATGACGCATGGCAGATCGTAGATGGGCCCCAGCGCATCTCGCGCATCGCGGAACCCATGAGCGCCATGCAGTTTCGGCTCAGTGCGAAAAGCCGGAACTTCGAAGACACCGATCCCGATTTGGAGATCGGAGTGACCGTCGATAATCGTCGGCGCGCGATCGTCGTCACCGCTCCAGATATCACGTTCGCGTTTACACCAACGCTCTTTGGCGCGCAGCACCTCGACGAGGTGCACCATCTGCAGCAAACGATTGACGAGAACGAGGCAGTCGCCATCTTCAGCATCACCGGACGCGCGGGAGTTGGGAAGTCGAGAATCGTACACGACGCGCTCAAGTCACGTATCGGCAAGACGAACATCGATCTCGCACCGATCTTTTTCGACGCAACTGGCGGAGCCGATGAACTGCGGGCTTCGATCAGCGCGTTGAAGATGCCCGAACCGCGCCCGGAACTCTCGGTCGTCGCGCTCGTCGAGCATCTTTTGCGGCATGCACCGAGGCGCGGGCGCAAACGCGTCCTCTTGTTCGAAGATCTGCACCATGCGCGGAAACCTGTGCTCGACGTGCTCAAACGCTTCGTGCTCAGGCCGCCAGCGGTCCGATCACCGGTGACCCTCATCCTCACGGGACGAAACGATCACACGTTTCCCAACGATGACTACTACTCGTTGCTTGAGGTTCTCGCGCTTGCATCGCGAGCCGACGTCACGCAGGTAGAGTTGCTTCCGCTCGAACCGAGCGCAACGCTCAGTCTCATTCAGTCGACGCTCAGAGACGCACCGCCGGTCGTGATCGACCGGGTTAACGCCCTTAGTGAGAATGTGCCGTTCTACGTCGTCCAAGCAATCGAATACCTGCTTGAGAGCGGCATCGCGCATCTCGTCAACCGGAGCGAGGTCGGCATTCCGCGCCTTCCGAGTTTCTCCGCGAAAGAATACATCCCCGACACGATCGACATGCTCTATGCGTTGCGGCTCAAGGCGCTCGGCGATCTTCCGAATGGCCAAGCGATGCTCGACTTTCTTCTGACCCAGTCCTTCTTCGGGTTCGTTGTGAAGCCGATCACCATGGAGGAAGCTCTCGATCCCGATTCTGCTGAAGCGATTCTCGGCGTCCTGATCGCCCGCCGCTTTCTATGCGTCCAAACGACGGACGGCGCGGTGACGTTCTCGCACGAGAACCTTCTCGCCGTGCTTCGTGCGAAGGCGCGCAGCGAAGATGATCGCGAGCGCGCAGGAAAACTCGTGCTGTCGCGTCCGCGACTATTTCATCTGCTCGACGATCTCGAACAGGGCGAAGTTCTGTTCCTGGCCGGCGATGTCGCTGCAGCGCTGAAGCGGTTCGACCGTGTGATCGCGAAGGTGCGGCTCATCACCAACTTCAGCTCGGAAGATCTCGACGTACGTTTTTTCCGATTCATCGATGCGGTGTTCGAGTGCGCGAGCCTGTGCGATGAGAAACCTGAGCTGCTCCGAAACATCCTCCTTGCGAAGGCGTACATGGGCATCCACAACTATCCGCTGCTTCTCGGCGTGCGCGCGTGTGACACCGCCCTCGACCAGTTGCGCCGGATCGATCTGTCCGACGATGCACGGAACCTGGTCGCGCTCGAGATCCGACAGTTGCAAGCGCATGGTCTCCTCAATATGGGCGCAACGATGAAGGCGAGCGGCATCATGCTTGAGCTCGATCAGTTCATCCGGACGACCGATGCGCGCGCAGAAGCACCGGAGCTGGTCTTCGACGTGTACGACCGGCTGCAGGAGTTCTACAAGAAACGGAACCACGCGGCGCTTGCGCACAGTTACGGACAAATGGCGCGCACCGTCGCCGAGGAGAGCGAGAACCAGAAACTTCTCGCCTGCCACGCGATCACGGAAGCGGGAATGGAGATCTACCGCAATCCGCGCATGGCACGGAGGAACGCGACGTGGGCGCATTGCCTCTGTAAGAAGCACGGCGCATTTCGATTGAAGTTGTACACGCGCCTATCGACGTACGTCACGCACGCGCTCGTTGACCGCAACCAGACTACCTGGCGAGCGATCTTGCCGAAGGCGAAACAACTTCTCCGCGATGCGGCCCTGAATAACCTGTCGGACTCGCTGATGCGCGCGCAACTTCTCGTCGCGACGCTCACGTACCTCACGCGACCGGGCGATCCAGTCGCGGTAGCGACGGCGGAAAAGTATGTACGCGCTGGCATCGATAGCTGCGCGAAGTTCGGCAACGGTTTGTATATCTGGCTGCTCTATAGCCTCGCCGGCGTGTTGAGCGACGTCCGCCGCGCCGATCGGCAGGACGTGTTGGATCTCTTCTACTCGGCGTTCCGGGAGCTTGACCAGCAGGCGCTCCTCTTCGTCGGCCGGAAAGACTGCACGTACCCGAGCGTGTTCGTAATCAGCAATATCCTCATGTATCAGGCGGACTACGATCGGGTGAACGCCCTCGACATTCTCGCGCGAGTCACTGATTACGACTCCGAGCGCACGATTGAAGGCCGCGAAGCCGCGCTCCTGCTCGTGAGTAAGAAGCGTCTCTTCTTCGAGCCTACGAAGCGACCCGTCTGCCTCTCTGACCCGAACAATCGCTACTGGCTTCCTATCCTCTAGGTCGAACGGCCCGCCTGCTTTTCTGTCAATAGGAAGCCTTCGATGACGAGGTGGTCGATGCGCGAACGAAGATACGTGGAGACCGCGTCGTGGGGAGACTCGACAATCGGTTCGTCAGAGAGATTGAAGGAGGTGTTGAGGAGCACCGGATGGCCGGTGATTCGTTCGAAACGGCGCAGCAGGGCGTGCACGAACGGTTCGTCGGTCACCGTGACTGCTTGGACGCGCGCCGTGCCGTCGACGTGGGTGATCGCGGCGAGCTTACGACGAAACGGCGAACGCACGTTCGCAGCGAGCAACATGTACGGCGACTCCTGCAGTAGTTCGAAGTAGCGGAACTGGTCTTCGGCCGTGACCACCGGTCCGAATGGACGGAAGTCTTCCCGATATTTGACACGCCGATTCAAGTAGTCGCGCATGCGCTTCGATCGCGGATCGGCAAGGATGCTTCGGTGGCAGAGTGCACGCGGACCGGACTCCGATCGCCCCCGAACAAGGCCGATCACCTTTCCTCCTGCGATCGCGGTGGCGACGCGGTCGATAAGGGTGGCCTCATCGAGCTCCTCAAACTGCAAGCGAAAATGCCGCATGGTTCGTAGGATCTCGCGCCGCCCGTAGGAGAGGCCGAGGTACGGCGAACGAGCCCCGCCCCGAGCTGGCGAGCCAAAGGCCTCTGCGTACGCGCGGTACGCGGCACCGATCGCTTGGCCGTCATCACCGGCGGCAGGGACGATATGAACGTGTCGAAATCGCGTACGGCTGAGGATCGCGTGGTTGAGGAGGCAGTTGAGAAAGAGACCTCCCCCAAGACAAAGATGCTTCGCTGCTCCATCCGGATTCAGCGCGTTCAGAACGTCGATCACGATTTGCTCGACCACCGCCTGCGCCGTCGCCGCGACATCAGCGCGCCGCTCGCGGTAGAACCGATGGTGTGGTATCCGCAGCGACGCGCTCACGGCATCGATCTCGTTGATCACATCCCGCACCTTCAGGGAGAAATTGAGGTCGGAAGCGGGGAAGCGCCGCCCGAGTAGCGGTGAGCCGTACGATGCGAGCCCCATCGTTTTTCCCGCTTCACCGTGGGCAAACCCGAGGAGGTAAGTGAGCTGTTCGTACTTGCGTCCCAGGCTTACCTGTTTCTCGCGGTCGATCTCGTGCATGTACGCGAGGTTAAAAAAGTTCCGGCGGGTCGGGTAGGTGAGAGGAAAATCCTGCAAGCGTTGCGCGACGCGACGCACGCCAGTCGTACGGTTGGCGGTGTAGAAGCTCTCCGCTTCGAGTTGGTGTCCGACGATGTCCCCCGATCCATCGGCAATGAGCACGAGTGCCTCGTCGAATGGCGACGTATAGAAGGTCGCGAATGCGTGACTATCATGGTGCGAGATGCCGTGGACGTCGATTGTCGGCAGTTGATAGTGGTCGCGGAACTCGTCCCGAAGCTGGGGGAGAATGTCGGCGATCCGCACGTTCGTGTAGCTGAACGCGACGGCGCGGAGTTGCTGGGGCGTCACGTGAAGGTATCGGAGGAGAGCATCGATTGCGGCATACGGTAACTCGGGCGACGGCGAGTGCTTCCTACGGTCGACGCGTTCCTGCGCGAGCGCTCCCGCAAGCTTGCCGCCTGAGACGACGGCCGCTCCGCGGTCGTGACCGATGTGAACGCCCAGCACGACCCTACCGCGCGTCACGGATAATTCCCAATTATCAGCGACCACTTCGCGCGGTCGGGTTGGCGCTAAGCAGGTGGCGAAGCGGCGATCATGTCCGGGACGGTGCTGCATGACCGTCCATTCCGGCCACACGATTTGTGATGCGCTTGCACGCCTCACGGGCGCGCCGATCAGCGACGGGAATCGGCTCAACCTCCTCCGCGACGGCGAGACGTACTTCCCCGCGCTCCTATCAGCAGTCCACGGCGCGAGATGTTCCGTCTCGGTACAGATGTATCGGTTCCACGGCGGTATGGTCGCGACGCGCTTCGCGCACGCCTTTGCGGACCGTGCACGCGCTGGCGTGCCGGTGCGGGTACTCATTGACGACTACGGCACCGGCGGCATGGATCGAGAGCTTGCGACGTTTCTCGGGTCCTCTGGCGTCGACGTTCGCATCTACAACCCTCTCCGCATCACAAACCTGTGTCGTTTGAATCGGCGAAATCACCGCAAGCTCATCGTCATCGACGGTCGCGAGGCATTCGTGGGCGGGATGAATCTCGATGATGTATTTGCGGGGGGCGCCGGCAAGCGCGCATGGAGGGAAAACGCCGTGCATGTACGCGGGCCGATGGCGCGACAGATTGACGCAGGTATCAGCGCGGCGTGGTCAGGACGCGGTCCCGAAGCGTCCCCGTACTCGTCGCCGCGCAAGATGGGACTCATCGCCTCCGATGCACAGCTGCTGCTCTCCGATCGCGGACGGTCGACCCTCCGGACCGCGTACCTCCACGTGATTCGCACTGCCGTGCGCAGCGTTCACATCAGCACCGCGTACTTCATCCCAGAATCCGATCTCGCTGACGCGCTCGTGCGTGCGGCCCGTCGCGGCGTCGATGTTCGCGTACTCACCACCGGAGCGCACAACAACATCGCGCTCGCACGGATCGGCAGCCATGCAACGTACGGCCCGCTGCTGCGCGGAGGCGTGCGCATATTTGAGTATCGTCCTGCCATGCTGCACGCGAAGAGCATCATCGTCGACGGGAAGTGGTGTGCGCTCGGCTCGGCGAATCTTGATGCGTGCGGATTTCGGTTCAACCTTGAATCGCTGCTCGCTACATGCGACGCGGCGTTCGTCGATGAACTTCAACAGTCGTACCTGGCGGATGCGCAAGAGGCAGACGAGATCACCCTCGCCGCATGGAAGCGGCGACCCCTTGCGAAACGTGTCAGCGACATGCTCGCGCGGCCGCTCCGCCGTGTGTTGTGACATCACGCGCCGCCGATAATTGTCTTTCGTGGATGACGCTGCGCCACTTGGATCTTCAACGTCGCATCGGCGACATGCGTGTAGATCTCGGTTGTGCCGATGCTCCGATGCCCGAGTAAGCGCTGAACGTAGCGAATGTCCATCCCTTCCTCGAGCAGATACGTCGCGCATGAGTGTCGAAACATGTGGGGAGTGACGCGTCGCGTGACGTTCGCGGCTCGTGCGAGCTTCTGAAGGATGCGGCGCACAAACTCGGTCGTTGCCGGTCGGCCGTGCGAGTTCACGAGAAATGTCTCGCCCGCAAAACCCTGCGTCGTACGCACAGTCAAGTAGCGCGTCAAGAGATCCGATACGTCGGCGTCAGGGATGAAGACACGGCGCTGTCGGTCGCCTTTGCCCGTGATCGTAATGGCACCGGAGACAAGATCGATGTCGTCGTCGCGGAGCGCAACAAGTTCCGCAACTCGGATGCCGGTCGCGAACAGGATTTCCGCCGCGACGTGCGCGACGATTTCCGCGAAGCAGGTGACCGATGCGGAACGGAGCATCGCCGCCAATTCGTCACGAGACAGGATCCGCGGCAGTCGTTTCGGAAGGTGGATGCGAATCCTCGTCCGATGGAACGGGTCATCACCAAGGAGTCCTTCATCTTCTAGCCACCGAAAGAGCGCGCGTGCCGAAGCGAGGTGGCGCCGCACCGACGTCTCTTTGAGCCGGCTGACCGTGAACATCTGCTCGACGTAGCCGTGCAGTGTTGTCCTCTCGCAGGCTGATATGTCCACCGTCGCACCAGCGAATTTCGCGAATCCCTGCAAATCCAGACGGTACGCACGAATGGTGTGCGGCGACAGTTTCCGAACCCCTTCGCAGTACTGCAGGAACGACTTGCACGCTTCGCCAAGTTTCATCGGCGCCTCCGGCCCTCATGGCATCCATGAAGCTATGCGAACGAACGAGATTTCGGAGCAGGAGTTCGTGAACTACGGCGTCTCTTGGGTTGATGCGCAGAGAAGCGACTGGCTTTGGGAGAGCGGCCAGCGAACTACTCCGGCGCCCGCTGCGATAGCTCCCTGTCTTGTCATGTTGCCGTAATGATGGAATAATAATAGTGGATCAACACCAACCCGCCATACCCTGACGCAAGACGCGCAGCCCAAAGGCACTCCCTCGCGATCCAACGATCTCGGCCCCCGCCGGCATCTCTTCCTCCTCCGCATCTCAGCGATTGTCGGCGGGGTCCTCGTGAGCCCTTCGTTTGGAACACGATCCGGTGGACCCCACGAGCCCCTGTCTCAACTCCGGATCAGCTCCGGGAACAGCTCGACGACTTCCCCTCCAGCGTCGCGATCGAGGGGGCGATGCACGAGTTCGTCGAGAAACAGGAGCTCGTCCTCAGTGATCCCGACATCGCGAAGATGATCGAAGAGTACCTGCGGCAGTCAGACGAAGGGGGTGCAGCTCGTCTACCCGCAACTCCTTCTCAACCGCCGTCCACGCGAGGAGCGGACCGCGATGCTGGGTGCCCTGAAGCTGCGCGGTGTGTCGGGCGCAATGTCTGAAGGCGATCAGCGCAAGCTCGCTACCATCTCCCTGGCCGCCGGCGTCGGTAGGAAAGCGGACGATGTCGCGGCACTGCTCGGAGTTTCCGTCGATGCCCTCGAAGAAGAAATACGACGGCTGAATGACAGCACGCCTGACCTTGGATTCCCGTTGTTTGAGTGGCTCGATGACGGGGCGTTGTTGAGTAACGTCTAGCTGCCAGAGGGAATCGGATCGAGAGTGCTGTGATCCCTCGATGCGAACGCCCCGGTAGGTAATCTCGCGCGCCTGTCACTCCTGAGAAAGAGACGCGTGTTCTGGAACGAATACTGGAAGCTTTTCTTGGGCGTCGATTCGCCCAGCGCCGCATGGCCTTGGTGGAGATCTGCGGGCTGGTGCGCGAGAATGACGTTGCTCTCGTCCGAGTCGGATCTCGAACGTGCTACGGGTAGCTAAGATTGATGTCCTCGCAAGGCTCATGGACGATCCCCGGCGACCACTCGCTTCTCGCGATTCGCCAAGGGGGGCCGCGCGCACAAGAGGGCTTCTCATTCCAACGCGCCTACGGCGCTCACATGCTCCTCGACCTTCTGACCCGGAAGAATCGGGTCGAACTGGTGCGATGGGAAGGGCTCGAAGACATCGACCTGTGTCACGGCGGCACGTGCTCCTACGTGCAAGCCAAGCACGGCGGCGTTGATAAGCGCGCTCTGCTCGAAACACTGCAGCGGTTCGAGCAGGGATGGAGGGCGGCGGCGGGTCCCAGCCGCTTCATCCTCATCCATCCGAAGGGCACACGCTCGCCCCGCCGCTGGCCACAATACGTAGTCAAGCAATTCCCCGCAGCGCTCCTTGACCTCGTCGATATTCAGGTTGTGCTCGACACACAAGAACTGCTGGACGCCGCTCGCGTCCGGCTTTCGCTGATCGGCATTGCATCCAGCCAACTGAACCACGCGCTCAACGAGCTTCTGCAACTACTCTCTGACGCAAGGGTTGAGCTCTCCGACGCGGACGTGCGTCGAGCCCTCTCGCGGTTTCCGCGCGAATTGCCGCCGGAGGAGCTCCAGGCCGTGCTCGCGACGAACGCCATCAGACGCGTCCGCGACCGACTTGGTCCCACGCATGGGGCGGGGCCGCGTATCGACCGACCTGTTCCGATTGCGACCATTGCCCAGTTTCGAGCGAGCGAGAAGCGCCTACTTATCCTCAAGGGCCTCCCTGGGTCGGGGAAGACGACGCTGCTGCTGACGACCGCCGAGCGTGAGCCCAACAGCATCCTCACATCCTTCGCAGACATGTCATCCACGGAGCGGTGGTCAGCTCAGCTTGATCGCGATCTTCAAGCCGCGAGCGCACGCGCGGCGCCTCCGTTCGTCACACTGTGCAGCGGCTTCGTGGATCGAGATACGCTCATCCTCGTTGACCAGGTCGAGCATGCATCCGACCCGGTCGCGGCGCTTGAGCAGCTGCTCTCGGATCTGTCCCTCCTACCGGCCAAGACGAAGGTCATCGCCGCAATACGTTGGGCGAGCCTCCCGACCCAAGCCGAGGCGAGGGTCGTAAGCCGCAGTGACGTGGTTGTTGCTGCAGTCCCGGAACTGGATGACGACGATCTATCCCGCTTCATGCAAGCGTTCGGGCTTCCGCAGCAACTTCCTGCGGCTGCCCGCAGAGTGCTCAGGACTCCCTTCGCGGTCCGTCTGTTTGCGGCATCCCACGGTGGACACAAGCCGTGGGCCAACCTTGGAAGTGCGATGCACAAGTTCTTAGGTGAGGTAACGGCGAGCACGGGAGCAGGGGATCTCTTTCTCGACGTTGTCGGCGCCGCCGCACTCCGTTTGAACTACGCAGACGCCATTCCCGTGCGCGACATTCTCGCAGCTGGAGCTCGTCAGGCCGTTCCACTGACGCTCCGGGAGTGCGACAGCGCGGCGGCTGACTCGTCATTGCGTTGCTTCATTGACCGCGGCGTCCTGACCGAAGGGCAGGATGGTATTCGCGCCACGCACGATCTCTGGATGGAGTACCTGGCAGCGCGCGCGCTTCATTCGGCGGCAAGCGGTGCTGGAGCCGAAGCACTCATCGAGGCGCTCTTGGAGGCAGATTGGGGAATCCGTTGGTCTTGCATCCCGATGCTGGCGGAGATTCTGTCTGGGGACGAACTCCTGCACTTGGTCAGTGCCCTCATCAAGTGTATTACGGACTATCTCGACAGTCTGACGGATGAGGAGCGGGCCGACCAACAGCAGGCCGACCTGATGCTGCAACACATGGCGATGCAGGGAGGGTTCACCTCGAACACGCCCTATTTGCGTCACTTGATGGAATTGCGGCGAGCGGAGAACATCCAACGGTTCCCGCTCGCAAAGGCCTCGCGTGCAATCGAAGTCTTGGCATCCCTGTTCTCCGCGAATCCGACGTTGGTCGGCGAATGCGTGGAGGGGGCCCCCGACGAGGCGCGGTCGTGGCTCGTGAGGTCCCTGCTGCCAGGCGTCGTGCTTGACCCCTACGCCATCGAACTGGTCGACACGTCGAGACGTGGAGCCGTTCGGTTTGTCCTTCGCCTCGCATACGTCTTGGCCGTCTCGTCCCTCGGTATTCGCCTCGTGGGCACGTCCGGCGACGAAGGAACGCCGGCCAACAACGACATCACGATTCACGCCTTTAACGGCCCGCGGCTTCCGAGTGTGTTCCCGCGCATGCACATGAACGGAATGAACCTGATCATTCCCTCCGCCTTCGTCTACTTTCCAGCCGTCCTGCCGAGTCTCCTGGGCCTCGTCAATGATCTGGAGGACAAGGAGATCACCGGGTATCTGCAACTGCTTGCAGACTACTCGGCTGTAGCGATTGCGGCGCGCCCGGATTCCAGAGAGTGCTGGCGGCATCTGGTGTCCTCGGTGCCTGCGGAGTGTCTTGGGTCGGCGGGCTGGATCCTCGGCTCAACATACCCGCACGTCGATCCCAAGGTTCTCGTATTCGCCTCCTTGGAGCGTCTGAAGAGTGAGCCTGCCTCGTTCACAGGTGTCCGACGTTTCAATACTGCGGTCGTGGCCTCGGCGATTGAGTTCTCTCTTGTGGACCTTGCGGATCTCTCCACGCAAAAGCGTTTGGAGCGCTTCGCACGGGCCGCGGACCTCTGGAAGCTCGACGTGACGATCGACGTGATGACGCTCATGAAGTGGCATTTCGACGAACTCGCAGCAGGAGCAGAGCGCGTTGCCGTGTTGTGCCTACTCTTCCTGTTTTTCGACTTGCGCCTCCAAGGCGCCGCTGATGGACCGGAGATTCTGCGGAACCTCGTCCAAGCGCAACGAACAAGTGTGAGGGATCTCCTCCGTACGACCCTGTCAAGCGATTATGCCGGCTTTGACGTTGAGTCTGAAGACCCATCGCGAATCCCGCTCTCGTTGTCGAAGTGGCTACGAGAGGCGGGCAAGGCTGAAGACGCCGCGGAGTTTCTAGGCGTCGGCGAGAGCTTCGCGGCCATGTGCGACTCTTGGTTTGGGGCACCGCGGCCGGAGGGGGGTTGATAACGGGGGATACGCTCCGGCGGGCAACCGCCAAATGCGGATTCGGAGTGTGGTTGGAATCCACAGCCTCGCGTGCTAACTGCCAACGCACGAGCGTCTTCTGGTTCGAGGTAAACCCCTGCCTTCTGGGTTCGCAAGAACGGACGATGGAGAACAGCCGTTGCGCCTCTGACCGACTTCAGCTCCGCCTCAGCGAAGCGCCCCCGTCGTCCGAATCGTAAATGCTCGCGCTACACACCTTACGATCGCGGGACTGTTTATTCGTCTGAACAGGGCCAATGCACACCCGCCTCCCGCGCTGATTTAGCGGGCGTCAGCAATTCAATCCCTTTCGATCTCTAGCGTGCGAGTTGACTCGCTACGTACCGGCGAGCAGCGCAGAACGAAAGGATGAACCATGCAGGAACTGCAGCAGCAAGCCTACGGCGTCGACATTCTTCAGATCATGGACGCGACGAGCAGCATGGCGCCTGTCATCGACGTCGCGAAGCAGCAGGCAATCGGCTTTTACCCGAAGCTCCTCGCGGCCCTGGGTGCCAAGGGAAAGACCGTCGGCCGTGTCCGCGTCGGCGTGCTCGTGTATCGTGACGTCTACTGCGACGGCGACCGGGCGTTCGAGCAGTCGGCCTTCTTCGAGCTGCCGGCGCAGCAGGCCGAATACGAGGCGTACGTGCGCCAGATCGAGCCGCTCGGCGGCGGGGATGAGCCGGAGAGTGGCCTTGAGGCGGTCGGCATCGCGCTCAAGGCGCCGTGGGCGACGAACATTGCCAAGCAGCGGCACATCGTCGTGCTGCACACCGACGCCAGTGCCCACCCGCTCGAGAAAGCGCAGGGTGCGCGCCCGGCAAACTATCCCGCGGGACTTCCCACGTCGTTCAGCGGGCTCACCGACCTCTGGTCGTCGCAGAACCTCAACCGCGAGTCCAAGCGGCTGCTCCTCTTCGCGCCGGACGCGTACCCGTGGACGGACATCGCCACGCATTGGGAGAACACGGTCCACTACCCGTCGCGTGCCGGCGAGGGTCTGTCGGAAGTCGACGCGGAGACCATGCTCGATGCGATCGTGCACAGCATCAAGAACTGAATGGTGCGGCCCAATGAGGATGCCCGCCATGACGACGACCACCACTTCCTCGGCCGGCGCGCGAATGGATCGCCGCGCGCTGGCCGCGTGCTCCTTCAACGAGGCCAAGATTCCAGACAAAGGCGAAGACGCCGACCCGCTCGCGCACATCGAGGACGACAAAGTTGCGTTTCTCGGCGTGTTCGATGGACTCGGCGGGAGCGGGTGCCTGCGCTGCGGCGGTGCGGACGGCGTGCACACGAGCGCCTACTACGGCGCCCGTGTTGCGCGCGCGAGCACCGAGGCATTCCTGCGTCGCACCGCGGCCTTCGCGGATGTGACCCCGGACGCGCTGGCCGCGGTCCTGACCGAGCACCTGGCGGAAGACCTGCGCGCGTACGATGCGCGCTGGGGCGCAGTCGCGAGCTCGGCGCTGCGGAGCACACTGTTTCGGCGGCTGCCGACCACGGCGGCCGTCGCGATCGTGCGACCGCGGCGCGACACCGCGCGGGTGCAGCTGTTGTGGGCGGGGGATTCCCGCTGTTACACGCTCTCGCCGAGCAGGGGACTCCAGCAACTCACGGTGGATCACCTCCGCTCGCCGGGAGACGCGTTCGCAAGTCTCGCCGGCGATTCGTCGATCTCGAACTGCATCAGCGCCGACGAGGCGTTCCACATCGCAGGCGTGGAGGTCGAGCTGCCGACGCCCTGCGTCGTCCTCGCCGCGACGGACGGATGCTTCGGCTACGTGCTCACCCCGATGCACTTCGAAGCTCTCCTTCTCGACGCGCTCATGAACACGCGATCGATTGCCCGCTGGTTGGAAGACGTGCGGCGGCGGATCGCCGCTATTGCCGCGGACGACGCCTCGCTGACCGCTCTCACCGTGGGCTGGTCGCGGCACGGGGCGCTGCGACGCGCCTTCGTGGAGCGCGCGCGCTTCCTCAATGAAACGTACATCGCCCCGCTCGCGGCCGTTGATGGCGCTGCCGCACGCGTGGAGCTCTGGCGCCACTACGCCCCGACGTACGAAGCACTCCTGCCGACGGAGGTCGTATGCACGACGCGGTAATCAACGGGTACCGGCTCGTGACACCGTTCTCCACGGCAGGCGGTGGGCAGTGCCAGTGGGCGCTCGCCGAACGCGGAGGAGTCGTCTACTTTCTCAAGCGCTTCCTCGCACCGCGCTACCCGGTGTCGGGAAGCCCCGGCAGCAACGAGACGAAGCGACGGAAGCACGAACAGTGCGAAGCCTTCGAGGAGCACCACATCGCACTCATGGACGCGCTACAGCATCGCTGCGGCACCGGCGGCAACCTCGTTGTCACGCGCGACTTCTTCCGCGAAGGCACCGCGTACTACAAGGTGACGGACCGCGTGGAGCCCGAGCACCTTTCGCCGGACGATGTCGCCGCTCTTCCGCACGAGCAACGCCTGCTCCTCTTCAAGACGATCACCCACAGCGTCTCGATCCTCCATGATGCGAACATCGTGCATGGCGATCTCAAGCCGGACAACGTCCTCACGAAAGCCACGGCGGCCGGCTACTTCGTCACGAAACTGATCGACTTCGACGATAGCTTCTTCGGCATGGCTCCCCCCACGCCCGGTGCCTTCGTCGGCGATCCCGTGTACCTCGCGCCCGAGATCGCGCACTACACCGCCGAGCCGGAGGGCGCCGTCGATCCCCGAATGCTCACGGTGAAGGCGGATGTCTTCGCGCTCGGGCTCTTGTTCGTGGCGTACACGCTCGGCAGTGCAGCCTTCGGAGAGTTCCCTGAGCACGGCGCGCAGTACGCGCACGAGTTCACCTTGAACGCGCGGCCGATCCCGCTTGCGTGGGACCGCCTCCCGTCGCCCCTCGGCGCGCTCGTGCGCCGGATGGTGAGTGCGCGGCCGGATGACCGTCCCGCGACGCGCGAGGTGCTCGCGGCGCTCAAGGCGAAGCCCGACGATCGGCGCGCGCCGAGCCGCCTGCGTGGGACGCTCGTCGCTGGCAGCCGCGAAGCGACGCCATCCTCTCCGGCGCTGCGGGGAACGCTCCTTCGGACGCCACGATGAGGTCGTTCTGGTCGTGTGGAGTTTGCGAGACGTCGAACCCTGCGGGCATCGCAACGTGCGATGTCTGTGGGGCCGATAGGCCGGCACTACCTCTTGGCGAGGACGGCCTGATCCCGGAGCGTGATCTCGATGCCCTCGTTCGCGAGCGAACCGACGCATCGCGACCGATATCGTCTGTTCCCAGCTCCGCGTTTCGCAGCCTCGCACCGGTCGGTGGCCGCGCGACGGTCACGCCGCCCTGGGTGCTGGTCGAATATCTTCGGACGCGTCGACGGGTCCTACGCGTCGTGAACACCATCAGCCGCGCGCTTCGGCAGCTGCTGCGCGGCTGAAACTCCTACCGTACGAAGCTGAACGTCTTTTGCAAATCGGCGATACCCGGTCGACCGGGCGCGCGCGGCAACATCTCGACCACCACAGGGAGCGGCAGCGCGGCCGTCGCCGCTCGTAGCGCCTCGCATCGGCGCGCGTTGTTGGTGAGGAGCACGATGACTGCTGTTGCCGACCCGGCCCAGGTCACGAGCACGGCGCAGAGCTTCTCAAGCTTCGGCAGAAACACGGCATTCAGCCGCTCCGATCCTCGATCGATCTCGACGCCGAGAAGGAGCGACGGCTTCTCCGCGGGTTGCGTGAAGGATGCGAGCGCATCGGGGATCGCGACGGGCCGCGACGCGAAGCGCCGCTGCAGCGCCCACGCCGGCAGCAGAAGATCCGGCGTGCGCGAGGCTCGGCCGAGCACGATGAGCGTATCCACGATCCAGAGTTGGTGCTCGATGTGACCCTCTGCGATCGGCGTGCGCGGCACGAAGATCTCACTCGCTTCCACGCCGTTCGCGGTAAGAAGCGCGCGCCCTCGGCTCGTAAGCCGGAGCCGATTGATCCCGATGCCGCGCCACCGGGACGTCGCGATGAGCTCGCGCTTCGCTGCGCGCCGCACGAAGCGCGACACGACGACCTCGCTCACGCTTCCGAAGACGCCTTCGTGGAGCTGGTACTGGGCGAGCTCACCCGCGCGGCCGATGAACCGCAGCGCGTCGACGTCGCGCGGACTGACTGCCGCGTCGCGCGGGTCCACGCCCCGGCGGCGATCGCCGGGCCACTCCGTTATTCCGATGAGTCGATCCGAGACGAGCAGTTCCAATGGACGGCTCGGGTCCGGAGCGTCGTTCGAACGGAGTGGCGCCGGGATGTCGCCTGCTTGAAGGGAGAGGTCAGCCATCAGAACGCCGTCGCCCGCGTGGGAGTAAGTTCGAGGAACGCCGCCTCTTGGCGGAAGTACCGGCGAATGAACGACTCGATCCGGGCGATCTGCTCGTCTGCCTCCTCAGCAGGGAGCGTCACGACGTAGGAGCGAGACCGGTCGCGCATGACGGTGCCCTTATCGGGCGAGCGCCATGCCCCCTCGACGTCGCCGCGGCGCGTGAAGCCGCCGCAGAGGATCGTGAGGAAGTGCTCGAGCGTGTCGAACGCAGTGTGCGGGAAAGGGTCGCCATCGTTGTCCGCGAGCGGAACGAGGATGTCGACGTGCATCATGGGGCGCATAGGCGCGAGGGTTAGAGAGTCGCGCGGCGCGGTGTCTGTCGGCTTGGTCTCCAGCCAAGCAAGATGGTGGTCGAAGACATGAAGAACTGCGCCGCGGTCCCACCGTGTTCGCGGGTGCGCTCTCGTCTTGTCGTGCTGCGCGGCTTCGCCTTTGGCAGACAGCAGGACAGCAACGGACGTTCGCGCGCGGGCGTTGTCAGGTGGGACCGCGTGCAGCTTGAGTGTGTGGATGGTCGCCAGCATCGTCTTACCTCTCCGCTGGAACTTCGAGCTGCTGTGTGAAACGTTCGACCAAGTCGTCGATGAGCGGATCGATCCGCTCCTTAAACGCTTCGATCAGGTCATCATCAAGCGTGGCTTCGATGAGGTAATGCGCGAACGGCACGAACGGCTGCCCGTGGTACGAACCCGGACCGGTATGGAGGTGGAAGCCCATTTCGGCTTCGAACTCGTCTTCCGCTACCTGTCCGATGCCGTCAAACGCGGAACGTGGGATGGCCACAGGGAGACCGTCGTCGGTAACGGTCGGGATGACCAGAGAGATGGTTTTCGTCATAGAAGTTGACGTTAGGGATTGGGGGCACAGCAGCGTGCCGAGGTGCGAGGGAACGAGACGCGGCAACCTCCTTTCACTCAAGAGGAACTGCGGATGGAATATGGGTATCGTCGTTGCGCTCCCGAGCCGAACCCATGCTGCGGTTCCGCCGTACGTGAACCGGACGAGCACCAAGTGGTGATTCGTCGGTCGCGGCGTTCGCGCGGCAGAGAGGGCCGGCCGGGCAGCGACAACAGAAGCGAGGAAGAGCGAGCTAGAGCTGCAGAAGCTCGGAAGAGGAGTTCGATCTGATGACGAACTCGTACCGAGGAAAATCGAGGTACACGTTATTGAACAGGGTGGGGTTGCTCGGCTCGCGCGTGGAAACGAGGGCGAGGCCGCGTTGCTCGAAGAGCGCGTGCAGCCCTGCCCAATCTTCCGCCGTGAACGCCATGAGCGGTCGACCGAGCTCCGAGTCCTTCGGAATGATCCAGAGGCTATACGGTGATGCGTTGGTGGCCATAAAGCTATGGGGGTAAAGATGCAGCCATAGGCGCTCCTCTCGCTCAAGATGAAGCTTTGTTGTGTGTCTTGATGCATCACAGCACCTTGATCGTCGCCGTACAGCGATCGCAGGCGAACGCCTTCGAGAGCTGCCGGCAGCTCGTGCAGTAGATTCGCGACCCGAACTCGGTCGCACCGCATCTGCGGCAAGTCATGAGCGCATCGAGGTTGTTGTGGAAGCCGCAATGCGGGCAGGTCACCACGCCGCCTCGGATCGCTGCCATCTTGGCGATGGACTTTCGCGTGCGGAGTACCCACCGCAGGACGTAGATCGGCGACGCGAAAACGTAGAGCAGCCCGATTGCCACACGGCCGAAGAGCTTCGCGTTCACGCGTCCTCCTCGTCGTCCGGCGTGAAGAACTTCTTCAACTCGGCGAGGCTCGTGATCGCCGCTTTCCCCGCGCCTTTCGGTGACGGCGCGGGCGGCACGGACGCCTTCTCAACGACATTCGCCTCCCACTCAGCGATGAGCTCCATCGCCTTCGTCGTCGGGAGAACCGACTTCGCCGCAATCTGGCGGCTGAACACGTCGAGGAGCACGTCGTCGGGTACGCCAGCGGTCGACGCCGGATCGGCGACGTCCGGCGCGCGGAGGGGGAGTGCCGGCTCGCCTTTGACGAGCAGCATGTAGTGCTGGCGCGCCATCCCGGCCATATCGCGGAAGAACGTATCGCGCAGGGCGCTCTCAGGCCTGCGGTCGGCGGGATCAGGCACGACGTGCGGCCAGAAGATCTGCGCGTCCTCACGCGCCCGGAAGCCGGCGACCCATGTCGTGTTCAGGAGGACGTTCCGGACGACCGTGGACGGCAGCGCATTGGAAAAGTCTTGCGCCGCGAGCAGGATCCCCATGTTCACCGACCGCAGCGTGCGCAGGCCCGACATCAGCGCTTCCGCATGCTCTGCAGATGGGTCACTGAGGAAGTCGAGCGCCTCCTCGATCGCGAGGGTCTTCGGCCGCCGCGGATTGCGGCGCGGCGCTGCGCACAGAACGTCCATCGCGCGCCACGCGCCGCGCTCGTAGCCGAGTGCCTTCGGGAGCGTGGTGGTGCAGGCAGTGTTCACGAGCGTGATAGGCGCCTCGCGCAGTAACTCAAGGCGGTCGATCGCGGCCGGCGGAATGTACGACGCCCGCAACTCCGGGAAGCTCATCCCGTACTGCAATCGCCGCAGGAAGCCGTCGCGCGTTTGGCGCGGAATGGTGAGATCGAAGTTCTCGAAGTAGTAGCGCACCTCCGGCTCGGGGACACGCGTGAGAATGCTCGCGCGGAACGCCGCGTCGTGCATGAACCGCACGGCGAAACGGTAGCTCGGCGGAAAGCGCAGTTCGACGAGGAGCCAGTTGAACATGTAGGCGAGCTGGCGCATCGAGTCCGTGTACGCGTGCCCGCTCGCGCGCACGGTGACATCCGTTCGCATGTGGGCCAGGTACGCGTCACTGATGTCGGCGAAGTGGTTGTCGAACGGCGCAAGCGGCGTCACGCGATCGCGCGACCAGTCGATGACGCGCACGGATCGCTCGAGCAATGCGCGACCGGCGTCATTCGCACGCAGCCACAGTGCAGCGATGAACTTCCGGAACAGATCGAAGGTCTCGAACTTCGGATCGATGAGCTCCAGCTCGACATTCACGTCTGTATGCGCGTGGATGTCGACCCGGAGGTCGTCGATGATTTGGCGCAGCGGCTCAAGGAGCAGCGAGAGGAGAAAGCGCGTCTTGCCTGCCCCCGTCGCCCCGAGCACGAGCGCGCTCATGACGGCGAGCGCACGCCGGACGCGCACGGCGTCGCCGTTCGGGAGTGTGCCGAATGTGAGGGCCTGCGGGCCGTCGAGCCGCCGGCGCGCCGCGGCGTAGCTCGCCTCGCGCGTGATCGGCGCGTCGAGGATGCGGGCGCGCTCGTTCGAGAGTGCTCGCGCGTACGAGGTGTCCTTCTCGATGCGTAGCGCGAGGTCCGGGCGCCCACAGGCGACCGGGAGCCACTCGAAGACCGGTTTGAGGAAGTCCAGCATGGCTAGGACCTGGCGTCGTCGTCGAACAGCGAAGAGTGTGGGCCGTGCGGATCAGTCCCCGCCGGGCGTTTCCCGGACGACCGGAGGCTGACGAATTCGCTCCAGGCGTCTTTGGAAGTGGTGCGGAGTCGCTTCCGGATGGCGAGGATCGCGTAGGCAAGTGCGGAGAGAACGAGCAACCCGAGCATGCCCTTGAAAGAGTCGAAGCCGTGCGGCGAGTGCGCCGTCCCCGCACCGTCGCCGGACGATGGCAGCGATGGCGCGAGGAGGCCGAAGAAGAGCGACGGGAGGAGCGCGAGGAGCAACAGCGCACCCGCCGCCCGCCGAAGCGTCGATGCGATCGGGAGCTTCCCGAGCGGCAGCGACACCACGAAGAGGAGGCACGCCGTCGCGATCGTATACTGCAGGAGGAGGCTAATCATGGGTTCGTTCCTCACTTAGTCCGTCATTTCAACCGGGAAGGCGGGGGAAATCGCGTTCTCCGTGATGCGTCGCACGGCCGATTCGAGGCTTGGCCACCCAATGCCGGCGACCGTCGGAACCGACGCAGTTCGGAGCGCGATCTGGCGATCGGTGCGCCGGAGCCGCGCCTCGTGGAGCCGTACATCTGCATGCGGGCCGATCTCAGCGATGACGACGTTGGTGCCGGGCGTGATCGGCACTGGCGGCCGCACAAGGATGCGCTGCACGAGCGCCTGTGGATCGTCCCAGGCAGCGGCGCTCTCGTGGATGACGAGCGGCATCGCTGCCGTGCCGTCGCGCGTCACTTCGACCGGCGCGCTGACAGGCGGCAGGTTGTAGAGGAGCTTGTAGATGTTCGCGAGCATGTGTGCCGCGAACCAGCTCCGGATGAGGGGCTCTAGCTCGGCGCTCCGTGGGCTTGCCTCCGCGCCGAAGACGGCGCTCGCTCCGCTCCGGACGGTCGCGCCGCTGATCGCACGGAAGAGCGTTGCGAGTTGTCCCGCGAGCGCGTGGTTGGCGGTGGGGAGCACCGCGCGGAGGCCGAAGAGGTCGCCCGTCGCGGCGAGGAGAATCGCGACGTACAGGAGGATCGGGCGATCCGTGGCAACCGCCGCCTCAAGCGCGGCGGCGATGCTCGCCGGCGCGTCGATGAAGATGCCAAGCGGTGCGCTGTCGGTCCGATCGGCCAGCGCCACCTCGATCGGCTTCTGTTCGGTGGTCACGTGGAGGCCACGGCCGGTCGCGTGGTCCGCGATGCGACGGAGGTTCTCGCCGTTGGGATCGACGATGTGCACGGTGAACTCCGTCTCATGCGCCCGATCGTTTGCATCCGCGAGGACATCCGCCGCGGCGGTGCCGCCAGCATTCCCCCCGGCGAAGATCACAAGCATTTCGGTTCTCATGGCTTCCTTTCCTTCAATCCTGCCTACGAGGTGGTGTCGCTTAGTTCGGGGTGAATCGACGGCGCCGGCGGAGCCGTTCTGCGCCCCTCCTCGATTTCGCGCCGACGTGCGGTGACATCCCACACGCGGCGGTACTCCGCGAGCGCGACCGTGTGCTGCCGCCGCCACGTCTCGCTCTCGTTCGCGCGATCGGCGATCGCTTCGTCAGCGCTACGGATCGCCTGTTCCTCCTCGCGAAGCTGGCGGCGAACGGCGCGGAGATCGCGACGAACCCGAAGGGCCGCTGACGCCTGTCGCAGCACCAGTTCGCCGAGGAACGCGGGACCGAGGGAGAGGACGACGAGCACGATGCCACTCGCGAGGTCCGAACGTTCATCCCCGTCGTCACTCGCGATCTCGTGCATACGGAGCACCGTCAGCGAGACGATGAGCAGCGCAAACGCGATGACTGCGATGACGTACACGACCTTGCGCTTCGACGCCCGCGCGCAATACCCCGCGAGCCCGAAGATCCCAGCGGCCAACGCCACACCCAGGACGAGCGCAGCCGTCGCCTCGACGCCGATGCCACCGAGGACACGGGCCGACGCCCATGACTCGATCAGAAACAGGATGATCGCGAGTGGTACGGCAGCAAGGGGCGATGCCTCGTTCGCGCGCGATGTCTCTCTCGCGCGCCGATCCTCAGTCAGCTCGTCACGGAGCGTCGTATTGCCGCGCTGGTGTTGCAGCCGGCGATCCTCGTCGTTCGACGCCGGGCTGAAGGGCCGCGGTTCGGGACCGAGGACCGACGCAACGGCCTCGGCGCCGTTGTAGACGCCGTGCTCGGCGTCCTCGAGGGCCATCGCGCCGATCCGGGTGCGGAGCACGAGATCGGACAGCCAGATCACGATCCGCCTCCGGGCTGTACATGCATCGCGTCGAGTTGTGGTCCGTCCGTGGTGAAGAAGACGTTCGTCGCGCCGGCAGCACCACACGCCGCGCGCCAGATCAACTCAATTTGCCGTGCGCGGGCGAGCGTGACGGGGCATCCTCGCTTTGGCACCGCCTCGAGTGCGACGAAGGCGAAGTACACGTCCGTGTTGTCGAGCGTGTGCGCCACGAGAAGAGCGTTTTTCTGCAAGGTCGCGACGAAGGTCTTCGCATCGGGAAGCTTTTTGTCGCATTCGAAGTCGACCCTCAGCGGGCCTCCGCTGACCTCCCGTCCGTCCGTGATGACGATGATGAGGCGGTGCATGGCCGTTCGCGAATAGACCACGCGCGAGATGCCCTCCGCGATCGGCGATTGCTTCTTAGCGGGGTGATCGAAGATGGGCCGGACGGCTTGAAGAAGTAGCGGCTTGCTTGCATCCATGAAGCGCTGTGCCTCAGCCTTCCGCGCGCGCTCGCCGCGACGTTTCGGCGCGGCGCTCCGAACGGAGGCCAGGAGGCGCGTGTCAGACAGCTCAAGACCGAGCGCCCACACTCGCACCTCACTGCCGGGACGCTCCGCAGCGTACGCGAGCGCGCGATCCACCGTAGTCTCTACCGTCGCGATCGAGCCAGGGCTGCCCTCGGAAGCGTCGACCACGACGTCGAGCACTTCGGCGGGCTTCCGCGCCGCTTCGTTCAGGCCTATGGCGCTCGTGACGATGCCGAGGAGGCCATGTTGCTGCGGTGTATCGGCTCCGCCGCAAGCCGAAAGCAGGAAAGCGACGGCTGATAGCCTGACGACAAAGAAAGTACGGCGGAGGACCTTAACTGCCACGGTTCGCCTCCCCGCCCGTCGGCTGCGTCGATCGGGGCGTCGTCGATCTCAGCGTCGCGGCCAACTGCTTTTTCTGTTCGGCGTGCGGGACGAAGCGTCGCTGAATGTCGCTCAGCGCTTCCGCTACTTTCGCGCGGCCCGCGTCGTCGTCACTGACTTCGAGGTGCGCGTGGTATTTTTCACGTTCGCTGGTGACTGTCGCGATGAAAATCATCATGCGATCTCCTTCATCGACCGTTGTACCCACCGCGCCGCATTTGATTTGCGACCCGCGCTAAATCGGGTGTTCAGGCGGGTATGAAGTAGAACGTGACCAACCCTAGAGATCGACGGGTTCGGACGCCCGAGTCCTCAACGACCTGCAAGGGCGCTACGCCGTGAAGCGCGGATTGTGGAGAGCGGCGGCTCGACCGAACCTTAGGCAGCGAGTTCACTTCGAGAACAAGTGAAGCTGCGAGTCGGAGACGGCATGCCTGCGCCTCGTACGAGGCGTTTCATTCTTCCCCAACAGGCTCGTGCTAATGCTAATTTGCTCATCTTCCAGGCGCGAAGGAAGTGCCTCCACAAAAACCATGGAAGATCTGCTGTACTAGGTCGCAGCGATCGAACGTAGGTAGAGGTGCCCGTATGATGCGTAATGATTTGACGCCATGGCTTTCGGCGAAGCACCAGAGGCTGGAGCATGCGGTCTAGGAGGCCCCGATCGAGTAAGTTGACCGTATAACCTAAACCAAGCGCCTCCGCTACGGCACGATGTGATTGATATGCGAAATGATCCGCAGTACTCACTACGATCCCATACTTCGATTTCTTCAATAGCATCGCACCCGGCAAGTTGCGGATTGTTCCAACGCGCTCCACTGCCGTCGCGCGTGCGCGTCGTTTGACTTGAATTAACGATTGCCGCTCATTGTCATCGATGTAGACGACATCGACGCCGCCGTCGCCGCTTCGTCCGACGTGGCGCACTTCGGCTTGGCGATGGTTGGCCCGAAATACGGCTGCCACAAACGTCTCAAAGCGGGTGGGATCTACGGTATGCCACAAGGAGCGATCGCGCCGTAAGGCCCGCGCCAGTTCCACGTTACAAGCCGGCGGTAGTTCGGGAGAAAACTCTCTGACTTTAGAAAGCGCCGCAGTGCGTGACACCTTGTCGGCCTCTTCGCAGAACGGCTGATCCTCGTAGAAGAGTGAATACCAGTGCCAGTACCCACAGTTCGCGCAGCTACTTACCTGACCTAGTTCCACGTAGCCATGTTGCTCGATGTCGCCCTTCTCGCGATAGCGATGCTCAAGTTCGCTGCTGCAATAGGGTCAGAGCGCAAGCTCAACGAGTTCGTTGGCAATCCAACGCCGGATACGCAACTCTCGAACATCGTCCTCAACTTCAGCGCCGTTCAGAAACGCGCCAGCGGAATCAACCGTGTGCAAGTCGCAAAACTGTGCTGAGCGCAGGATTCTATTCTACACGGTTCGAAGATCGCGAGTGGCAATAAGGTGCAGTCGCCCCGCAAGCAGAGAGCCTTGCGGTGCGATTGCTGCCGCGGCCCAGCGTATTATTCAGCGAACTCTCGTCCTTGCGAAGCGACATGACAGCGAGTGCGAAGAGCGGCGCGAGCCGTTCCTTAAATCGCGTACCGAGTCACTAAAACGACGTAAGGCGAATAGCCTCTAAGAGATAGGAGCGGTTAGACGGACGAACTTCATGTACTGTGACCTGACGATTGCGAAGCTGCTGGATCAATTTACGCCGCCGATCATGAGCCATCCTATGTCCGACGTAAATGCTGGTGATGGCGGCAGGGTCATGCTGTTGCCTGCCCGGTAGATTCACCACCAAGCGCCATTCCCGCTCGTGGCTCCACCCGAGCTCCTTGGTGCCAACAATCGCCTGCGCGTACGCGTTGCTTCGTTGAGCGGCATCGGCCAGTAGGAGCCTCACAGAGGCGAAGAGCTCGATTAGCGGTGGCGTCGGAGCGTATTCGACTTTTAGGAGCGTTTTGCTATAAGCGACCGACTGCAGCAGCATTGCTGCGTCATATTCAACACAGTATCCTTGATAGCTGTCCGCATAGTAGGCCCAGGAGCGGGCATCCAACGGGTCAGCAGCGAACGAGCAAATTCCACCGCCTCGTAGGCGTTGCAATTCGAAATCCAGAACCCAGCGTAGAGCGGCGTCGTCGCCAACATCCACTCGCGACTCGAATGGATCATTGAGGCTACTGAGCGATGCCGCCCATATGTATGCATTCCTAAGAGAATCAAGATCTTGACGGTTTCCGGCGCGATATTTGTAAAGCTTGGCGGGACTGTCGTCTGACATGCGGTTTGGACGGCGTTCTGCCCGATAATACAGCACGTCGCGCCGAGAAAGGCTGGCGGATGGCGCGAATGAACACCCTCTTTCGCTTAGCGCCTACCGCGATGCTCGTCCGCCGCTTAGATTCGTACGACGGCCGAAGATGTTGAGCAGCCCAGCGACCGGCTCGAGAAGTCGCTATCCGCCCTGCGGCGAAGACGGCTGCCTCGTTGTGCGCCGCTCCAGTAGGTCCGGCCAAGTCAGAGTTGCCCAGCACGGAATGCCATTCGCCTTGGGCCGCCGGCCACTCATCGATGCGCGGCGCGGTTGGCACGTTTACTTTTTGTTCTTCGTCGGCGCAAAGCGACCCGCTGCACGATCGGCGGCTATTTCGTCCGAATATTCGATGACCAAGTCCTGGTATCTCCTTGCGTCGCCGCCGGCCAAGCGCCAGAGGTAGGCTTCCGTCCGGGTACGGCGAGTGGGTCGACCGGTCGTGGCGGCTTGCTCCTGCGGCTGCGGTTCCCTCGCCGACACGTCGGGCGCCGCCGGCTTCCCGTGCGCGGGACGCTTTGTCCTCGGCCGTTCGGTCCAGCGCGGCGCGCGTCGGACGCGCCGGGCGATCGGCATCGGAGGCTTTTTCGTTGGCCTCGAGCATGGTCCAGCCGGTTCCTTCCGATCACAGCTCGGAAGGTGACGGCCCGGGCGCCGACCGCGTGGCGGCTCGGAGCCCGCATTCACGGGCCGCGGCTCCGGCAGGCAATACGAATCGAGCTCGGGCAAGTCGTACCGCAGAAAGTCGTCCCGGTCGAAGAAGAGCCTTCCGCCCCGACGGCGCACGGAACGGAATCGCTTCGCGACGCGATAGAGGCTGCTCGGGGCGATCTTCGAAATCGCAGCTACCTCGAGGACGTTGAGTTCGAGTTGCACGGGCAGCCAATAGGGCCGAAGCAGCGTCGGGGCGTACATCTCAATCTCGATGAAGTGCACACGGCATCGCCGCGGCTCAATAACCGCGAACGGCACCAGGTACCCACCCAAGGGTCCCTTCGGATAGGGAATGGGGAGCCGGCTGCGGCGTCGGAGTCGACGTAGGAGCTTGCTGTGGCGAGCGATGGTGAGCATTCGCCGCCGCTTGACGGCTGATTGCCGCCTGAGATACAGAAGAATGTCTAGGAGGCTCATCATCGTGTCTTCCTCACGAGGGTGGTGTCGCTGGGACCAGTTCGCCGGAGTCGTTCCGGAGAGCTGCGAAACGGGCAGGATTCCTGGGGCTGATCTCCCCAAGGGCCAGCTCGTTTCCTTGTCTGGTCGCCGCGAACCGCGGGTTTGTCGTCAGTTCAGAAAGAGCAATCCTTCCCGCAACATAGGTATGGGCCGCGAGAAAGTCGTTCCCACTTGGACAAATGAGTCGGAAGCGGCGGACAACTGATCTGTCCGGGAGCGCTCCGGCATGCGAGAATTGACCGATGCGGAGGCCGGTCTATCCTGATGAAGAGCAGGATCTTGCGGCGTACCACAGCATCGTTGCTGCTTATGCGCGCACTGCGACGAAGGAGCAGGCAGGTGCCCTGGCAAGTCTTGCAGAAATCTTGTTTCATGATCTCTTGGACTGGGTGCGCCGCGGCCGGAAGACCAGCGCACCTAGGCCTCGCACGCTCAAGGAATTGCTGGGCAAGGTCAAGGGTCGTGATGGCGATCTAGTACACGAGAACAATTTTGGGAGGGCGTTTCGACGGTTTCGGAAGCGTCTAGCGCGCGCCAACGCCTCCGATTCTCACCCGTACGGCGTTCCCGTTCCCGACTACCGCCTCCGTGCTCGATTTTGTGGTCCCGCGCTGGGGGGTGCGGCCCACTTCCCGGAGAAGGTGTGGCTCGACTTCGAGGTGCTGCCTGATGCGCCAGCGAAACGAGTGACTGTCCTCCCGGTAACGAGTTTCCTCCCGCCCCTTCCCCTCGGATTCTGCGGACGACAGCAGATCCTTGAGCCGATCCTGAAACGGGCTCTCGGGCGCAAGCGGAGCGTCGTTGGGTTCTGTGGATTGCCGCAGGTCGGGAAGACCGCCATCGCCACTGCGCTCGCTGAATCCTACGTAGCGACCATGGGTGGGGTCGCGGCGTTTGTCGAGGTGGAGGCGAGCCGGGGCAGGCCACTGTCTGGCGATCGGGTGCACCGAACGCTTCTCGCCCAGCTCGGCTCGGAGGAAAACGGCGAGACAACAGAGTCGTTGCGCCCGCGCCTGTTCCGCGAGCTACACGAACAGACCGGCGTCGTTGTTTTTGACGACGTTGGCGACGGTGCGTTTCTCCGCGAGCTACCCGCGCCCCCGGGGTGGCTATTCATTGTGACTTCACGCGTGGCAGCAGCTGTCGATGGCGTCCGCTGGTTTCCCGTAGGCGGTCTCGACCTTGCTGACGCGCGTTCTCTCTTGCTCACGCTCTCCGGCACGTCAGCGCTGGACGCGTCGTGGGAGCAGGCGAGCTTCTATGTCGACTACCACTGGACAGAGCACATGCAGAACGATCGTCGTGTCTCAACGGAGGAGACGACGCTCGACGTGTTCGCGGCGCTCGCCTACGCGTGTGACGGACTTCCTGGGCTTGTCCGAGAAGCGGCTGCAACGCTCGCGAACGATCCGGGACTCGCTGTGAGTGATTACCTAATGCGGTGGACCGCCGAGGCCGTGTGGGCATCAAATCTTCTCTCGTTCGACGTCTTGGCGCGTTTCGCCGCCGCGCTCGACGCGGTCGTTGCAGATCTCGATTCGAGAGGTGCGGGGATTTACCGAACAATCAGTCTAGTATCCGGTCCGATCACCGACCAGGCCGTACAGATGGTCTTTCCAACAGTCCTAGAAACTAAGGTCAAGGGAGTTCTTGGGACGCTCGCCGCACACGGTCTGCTGGTCTGGAATCGCGACGAGGATGCGTACCATTTCCCAGCCCTTGTGCGCGCACACGCGACGGCGTCGCTGAGGCGCGATCCGGAGGAACTCGCTCGTACTGAGAAGCGCCTCACGAGGTTCCTCGCGCACAACATTGGACGACTTCGTGACGATTCGATGCCACAGCCAGAACGCGAGGGCCTCACAGCGTGGCTTCGGAAGCACGCGTTGGATGTGAAATTCGCACTGCAGTGTGCTTTCCGGGAACTCGAACGGGCCGCCGATGTCGCCGCGATCGAAACATTCGACGCCCTGAGCGATGCGTTCGCGCCATCGAAAGTTTGCCCATCCACACTCATCCGAGGGTCCGTTGACCGCCAAGCGCTTGTGGAGTCTGGGCTTCTGTACGAGGGGAAGGCTGGCTTCCAGTCGATCACCGCGAAGTCACTCTATTTTAAGGGCATCTATTCAAGAAACGCGGACGACCTAGAGCGCGCGGCATTGCTGACAACTGACTCGGAGTTGCAACGCGGATGCTACGAGGCCCTGTTGGAGGCGACGGCCGCAAGCGCGAATGCACCGCTACGGCGGATTGCTCAACTACAGACGCAGATCGCCGAGGCTAACGATGCCGACGACGCGGCCTCATTCGAGCGACGGATATTGGCGATGCGTCTTCACGTCGCACTCGGTGATTTCCGAACCGTGGACCGGATGGCGGACCGGCTGCGCGCACAATCGAAAGTGCGAACTCCTTCCCGACCGCGACCGGAGTACAGCGAAGCTTCTGTCGTTCTCGCGTTGGCTGCAGCGCTACGTAGGCGGTGGCCGGACGTTCGCAAGCATGCGTCCCGTGCGGCGAGATTTGAAAGATTCGGTGGTGTCGCGACGGCGCTTCATGCCCTCGGGCTCGCGGGGCTAGGCGAACGAATGGAGGCACGACGTCTCCTATCCCGGATCATGTACCCCGACCGTTTTTTCGACCCAGCGACGCAATTATTACGTTTGACCGCCGCTGCAACGCATCTACTCCTTGGCGAGGGAGACCGTGCGTGCGCATTGTTTACCCTCGTCGCCGACGCCGAGGTGATCCCCTACGATCGAAGGCGAGGTGCGGAGGCATATCGCGCGATCGCGCTGCTGTTGCGCGCCAACTGCCAGCGAATGCTTGGGCGGACGGCGAATGCACGTATCGATGGCGCGAGGTCGCTGGAACTCCTCCGTGAGCAGCACAGCCGCCTCTGGCGTATCGTGGGCGTTCTCTCGGGTGATACAGGCACATCAGAAGGCATCTCTGCCGGCGCTACAGATTCGGCACTCGTATAGCGTCCTGGCGTGCTTGTTGGAGTGCCATAGAGGTATCGCCGGGCGTTGTGCGTGTAAGGCCGGGGTAACCGTTCCTCGTGAGGATCTGGCGGAGTCGTTGAGCGGTCCTCGTACGGTTTCGGAGCACAATCAGAGGAGCGACCGTTGCCGCGATCCCCATGCTCGTGAGGCTGGGCGCCGGTTCTGCGAACGGCGGCGCTGGCGGCCTCACTGGTTCTCGCGACGACGGTCGTGCCTCGTCATCACCCCACCCTCACCGACCGATGCACGACGATGCGTGAGCCTCGGTTCGCGAACGCTACGATTCCGCGTAGTGGTCCTCGAAAGCCATGAGTCGGTTTATACGTTGGATGAGCGCGTCGAACGCCCAGGTATCGACTGCCACGTAGTCGCCGTGTCGGTCGGCACTGTTGGCCAGGTCGACCGCCCCGTCCCGAACTTTCGTGACGAGTCGGATACGTTTCTGCTCGATGCGCGCTGGTGATAGTTCTGCCATGGGATGCGTTGGTTAGGGACATGGCGTCGAGCAATCGGCCAGCAGGGTGGGGTGACGTGATCTCTGATGACCGCTGCGCTCCTGCGCAGCGGTTGCCATGAAGTTTGAGATGAAGCCCGATCATGACGGCGCTCCTTGCGCGATTCCTGCAGACGGCGCGCTGCGCACGAGCCCCAGCCGCTCGTTGTGCGCGTCCTGCGCGACGCGCGTCCTGCGCGACCGCGGCGTCGTTTACGCGGACGTAGCGAGCGGTCATCTTGATTGAGGTGTGGCCCAAGATCATCTGAATGACCTGAAGGGACACGCCGGCCGAAGCGAGCGCGCACGCAGCCGAATGACGGAGATCATGGAAGCGGAATCGCCGCGTGATTCCGGCGATCCTCTTCGCGCGGAGAAAGGCGCGGCGAACGGCGATGTCCGCCATGCGCTGCCCTTCGCTCGTTACGAAAACGAAGCGGCTCACGACGGCACGGTGCTGGCACGCCTCGAGCGCCTCGCGGCAGAGCCGCGAGATCGGCGTGACCGCTTTCTTCTTCGTCTTCTTCATCGTGAGTCGAATGGAGCCGCCGGCTAGATCGACTTGAGCCCACTGGAGATTGAGGAGGTCCGATTTCCTGAGCCCCGTCTCCAGCGCAACGACGAATACCGGCTTCAGCGAACAGAAACGCTCGAAGAGCGAACCTGTCGCGTCGCTCTCCGGGTTCAGCCCGAAACCGAACTGCCGCGGGGCCTTGAAGTGCGGACTTGTGACGACATGCGCTTCGGTGCGGCGCGCCGCGATGTCTGCGCGAAACGCGGCTTCGTCATCGAACGCGCTGAGGAAGGCCACGCGCTCTTCGTCGTTCAGCTCGAGCTCGGGCAGCTCTGCGTCCTCGAACTTGATCTTCTCCGTGAGGGGAGACGCGGCAATCACGCGCCGCTTCACCGCGTGATTCATGAGCGCCTTGAACGTACGGACACAGGCATTCACGTATGCCGGGCTGCACTCTTCGAGAAGCATCGCGGCAATGAATTCATCGACGTCGCACGAAAGGATGTCAGAGAGGACCTTGTCGCCGAAGAACGGGACGAGGCGGGTGTCCGCGATCGTCCGGTAGGTGGCGAGCGTCTTCGGTGCGAGCCTTGCGCAGATCTTCTCAAGCTGCGTATCGACGAAGACGCGGAACGTCGGCACCACGGGCAGCGTCGGTTGCGGTGGGAGGACGATCGGTATGAGCTGCGGTTGCGGCTTCGTGCGGCCCGCGAGTTCATCACGGAAGCTTTTCCAGAACTCCACCGCTTCATCCCATGATGCCGCCTCCACGGTTCGCTCGCGGCGCTCCTTTCCGCCGGACTTCGGAACGTAGAGCGAGAAGTGCGCGACGTGCGTCTTGCGGTTGTACTTGAAGCCTGAGATCTTGCCATTCATTGCGGATCTTCTCCGGTGCGCCGGCGACGCTGCATGGGCGGGCGTCGGAACGCGTGTCTGGCCGTTTTGCACTCGGAGATGAATCGCTCCACTTCACCTTCCGGGTAGATGACGGCGTTGGACGAGAGGTAGATCCAGCCGCGGGGGGCTTTCTTCAGGTAGCGCCGCTTCGCAAGTGCTCCGGTCGAGAGTCCGGTGCGCCGTGCGGTCTCCTGTGCCGAGAGGTACGAGGCAGCCATCGCAAGAATCTCCGTTCCTGCGAAGCACCGTACGCGGCGCTGGCGCGACGCTTTGCGAGTCGAGCTAAATCGGTGTGCTCGGAGAAAGCTCGGCGAAAGTAGAGACTTTCTAGAGGGTCACCGGTTCCGCTCGTGGCGTCCTCGGTCCCTGCTAAGTCTCTGAAAGGGAATTGGCTGTGGCGGGAGGACTCGAACCTCCGACCACCGGATTAACAAATCCACGGTTGTCTCGGGGACGAGGAGCAAGACGGCGCCCGCAACGAGGAGGGCCGGGGCGCTTAACGCGCGTCGAATTCGCACGCTTTTACGTATGTTCGGACAAGTCAACACCGAGGTGAATTGCTCAGGAAAGAGACATCCGCGTACGTCGCGTACGGCAGTGCGGATCGGTTCGACCGGGGTGGAAGAGCAGCTACCGAGCTCAACTGGTAACGGCATGCTTCGTGCATAGCATACACCCATCCATCCTTCACGCCATCATGCTCGAACACTTCCGTGGTGCGCCCCCGGAAAAAGGACCCCATGCGGCCAACCGAGCAGCACTCACTGCATTTCGACTTTTCACATCTCGATCCGCACCAACGTTACACGTTTCACCATAGCCTGATCAGCGTTCCCCTCCAACAGCACTCCGACAGAACGCGCGCGGCTGCCCGCAGTCGCATTCCGATGCTCGGCGCGGTCCCTGATGGGCGACTGACGCACTTCGTCGAAACCGATCTTCCGTCCGATGCGATCGTGCTTCTCTATGTGACGAAACCCAAGAAGATCGGCGCGCGGACTTTGGATAGTCCCGTCCATATGGCGATTCACATCCCGCGCGAAGGCCGCGAGACTGTGCGACAGGACTCCATCGCCGGGCGCGGCGCTGCCCCAGCCACCCTTCATCCGAAACTCGCCCGGCTCGGCGTCACGCTCGAATCGTTCGCCGCCGCAACGGACTCTGACCCGCAGTTCCCGCCGCACATCAACGCAATTCAGGATGCCACGGACGCGGCGGTCGCATTGCTGTTTCACCACGGGAACCTGATCAACCTCAACGCTGACAACGGCGGATACGTGCCCGCGATCATCGTCGACCAATGCATCACACCAGCGGTGACTGCAACGAACGGGTTGCCTATTGAAATCTTCGAGGAGGGGGACGCCTGGCTCGAGACGACGGAGCTTCCCGGGGTCGCCGGGGGGCCGGCCACGTCGAGCCACACCCCAAGCGCAGGGGTCATGTTGGCGATGACCGGCACGTTGCAGAAGGCGCTCATCCTCTCGCAGAACCACCCGGCGTTACAGGGGCAGCAGTGGAATCCGCGATATGGAATCGCGTCGGCGCCCTATCGCGGCTTCAGCTCGGGGGCTTCCGGTTCCGGCGCCGCGACGCAGGTCGACGACAAGCTGGCGCTCATGGCGCAGAACTCTGGCGGCGACGGCGACACCTGGGTGCCGACGAGTCTCTCAGACACAGACGGGCTTTCGATCGATCCGAGCAGCGTCACATACACGCCGCCGCCGTCGAGCCCCACGTGGAATGCCCAAGGGGTCTGGTCGTTGAACGACGTCGCACCATTTGCTCCTCTCACCGCGAACTTCGTCACGGCCATCAAAGCAGGGAACCTCTATTTGCAGGTCACCACGACCGCTCATCCGCACGGTTTGATTCGGGGTCAGCTCAGCCTCGGGGCGATCGATCCAACCACAGGAATGCTTTCGCTCTCGGCGACGCTCGATGGAACGCAGGTCGTTCCTGCCGTCTCTACGATGGCCACCGGGACGGCGACGTTTACGCTCAATGCGGGTGGAACGGGGCTGACCTACGATATTTCCATCACATTGGATGACGTGACCGACCAGCCGACTGCCGCGCTTTATGTCGGCGCGGCAGGCGCCGCTGCCGAGAGTGCCGTCCGTGCGATCCCGGTGGTCGACGTGACTGGCAACGGCACACTGACGATCCAGTGCACCAATAAATGGCTGCGGCACCTCTCCGCCTGCGTGCAATATCTCGACGTCGGCGGTAACGTCCTCGCACCGAAAGGGTGGAGCGAGCGTGTGCCGTCGTTTTTGCAGGGAACCTTCGAGCCCGACGCTAATAAGAAGTTCGTGGAATTGATTCCGCCGGTCACTACGGTTTTCGGCGTCCCGATTCCCGCCGACGCCACGACGATTTCCGTCCCAGTTTGGGAAGAGGTGCACACCGTCCGCCTTCTCCTCGGCGGATTGGGGTGCGGCCCCTATGATTCTGCCGTTTGCCCGATCGGTATCACGGTCACAGCGTTGGCCGAACTGGCACTGCCTGTCTTCCTGCTCGTCGCCGGCACGGCGGTGACGAACTCCAAGGCCGTCAAGGCGCTGATGGCAGACAAGGAAGTGCTGTTCGCGGTTTGTGCCGTCGGAGGATTTCTCGTGGCCGGAGGGGGCGCGGTCGCCATTGGAACCGCGCAGGACCCCGGTGCCGCGGCGGAAGGGCTGTCCGAGAAATTCGGGCCGATGCTGCTATCCCCGGCAACGTCGCTCGGGCTATGGGTCGCGGATAAGATTGCCGAGGGTATCGCCGAGCGGGCCGTGCCCTTCGTCGACATCGCTCTGGCGGTCATGAACGGCGCGGTCACCGCAGCGAATCTCGCGCAAACCATCATCGAGGTGCTTTCCTCACCTTTTGTTTTTCAGGCCGATCTCAATCGTTCCATCGCCTTGCAGATCCAGCTCGTGCCCGATCCGCTGTATAACAAGTTTCCGGACTACCACAACCTCCTCCGTGTAGTCGTCATGTACGATGTTGCGACGACCCAACCGGTCTTCACGGAGAGCCTTCCAGTCACCACGCTCAGCGACCCGATCACTGTAAATTTCCCGGCGGTCCCGGCCGGGGGAAACCTGCGCGTTTACGCCTTCTTCTACGCCGCAAACGGCTGGCAATCAGGGCAGGGAATCAGTGACTGGATCCCGGCAAGCAGCTCCAACGGACCGCTCCAGATCAGTAATCTCGTCATTACTACGAACAAGATTCCACTTAGCGGCAGCTCCGTTTACGTCCATCAGGAGCAGATCGGCCTGGTCGCGGGCCAGATTGGCTGGGTCGCGGCGGGGGGGAATCCGCCGACGGCAACGGTCACTACGCCTTCGCCCTTTGCCGCTCAGGGCCAGGAGCTGCTCAGGCTCAGCGGGATCACGATCGCGCAAGAGCCGGAGATGATCGGCTATTGCTGGCAGGCCACCGGACTCAATGCCTCTCCGGACAATCCGGGCCAGCCGCCCTCGAACGATGCCCTCTGGACCGTGCAAAACCTCTCGGTACTGCAGCATCCGCAAGAGGGCTACGCCGCGCCTGATGTCGGCTTCACCCAGCCGCCTGGCATCGCGTATAACATCGCGAGCGCCGACGCCAGTCAGACGAACTTCTTCATTGATTCGTCGAATGCAGGTTTTGATCCGGCGAATAATCCGTCCGGCGGTTATCACGTCCGCGGTCTCTCACTAGCCCATGCCGGGCCTCCGCCCAGCCTCAAGACGAGCACCAACGCGAGCTACGGGCGCTTCCCTATGGCGATGGATCGTTACGTTTATCATCCGCAGGGTTACCTCTTCGGCATCAATTACGGGGCGCACAAACTCTTCCGCCTGGAGCTGTCCGACGCGCCCGGAGCCGACGCGAGCGCCCCGATGGCCGTCATGAGTTCCGGTCAGGGCCAGCGTGATGGTTTGATGTTCGGGCCAAGGGGAATCGCGGTTGCACTTGATGGCCGGATTCTCATCGTCGAGAGCGGCAACCAGCGCGTGCAGGCGTTCGATATTTACGGCAGCGCCGTACCGTACTTCAAGAACCCCTCCTACAACCCGAACGACCCAAGCAGTCCTCAGACGATTCCAACTCTATCGCTGGAACCCCGCAGCAACTCGACCTACCTCGACATCGCCGTCGAATCGCAAGGCTATATTTACATCCTCTCCTACACCGCCGACGGCAGTGATCCTTCGATGTATCAGGTCGATCTCTACCAGGCCGATGGTACGTTCCTGGTCACGACCCCGAACGTCGCTGCAGCGAACATGACCGTGGACATCCTGCGGAGCCTTTACACGCTCGACTATGAAGTTTTTCTGGATGCGACGGGCCGCCCACAGCCAACCGTCAGCATGTGGCTGCCGCCGGCGCCGCCGCCTTCGGTCGTAGAGGCCGCCACGTCATGAGCCAGCAATCCCGCTTCCTCGGCAAGTGGGCGATCTGGGACGATACTGCCCAGGCGCCGTTGCAGTTCTGCAATGTCTGGTTCGCCACCACCACTTTGCTCACGCTGTATGATGACGGAAGCGGTTCCAACCTGTGCTTCTGCCAGATCGGACCAGCACCCGCGGGGAAAGGGCTTGCGGATCTGCCCTATGGCGCGAAGATCGGGCTCGAAGGTGCGCTCACCGCCGCGTTGAACGCGGGCGATCCTTTAGCCGCAAATTATGACATGCCCTTGTATGGCGACGATCCCCTGGACCTACCGCTCGCCGGCTTTGCCAGCTCCGCGGACGTCATGGTGCCGGCCGCGTCGCAGTTGAGCGGCAGACTCTCATATTCCGATGTGAGCCCTGTGCCGGTCTTATCCGGTCCGCCGATTCACCAGTTCCCGGGGATTGTCATTCCGTTTGTCGGGCTCTTCGTGTCGGGCAGTGCCAGAGCATTCGGCTGGTGTGACCCTGAGAGTGATCCGCAGTCTTTGCCTTACACGGTTCGCGCAATCTCCCCCAGCGCGAAGTTTGCGCGCCAGTTTCTCGGGAACGCCGCGCCCGCAGCAAGCGACTACAGTTTGATCGACCTGAGCGGCGAAGATTATTCGGGACTGACTCTGCAGGGGGCGAACTTCAACAACAGTCATCTGTCCGGAGTGAACTTTCAGGGCTGCGACCTTATCGATGCAACCTTCGACGGCGCCGATCTCACCGACGCGAACTTTAGCGGCGCGACTCTGAGTAACGTCGACTTTACCGTTGCGGCGTCGGTTGCCCGGTGCAACTTCACGAACGCGAGTCTCTTGAAGGCCAATTTTAACGGGGTTGACCTCGCCGGCATGGACTTCACCGGCGCTCACATGCCTGGCACGAGATTCAGCAACACTGACCTGACGAAAGCCTCGTTTTCGACGCGCGCCGATTTTTCGCCGGTGGAGGCGACGGCGAACGATTTCTCGCACTCGACGCTGAACGGCGAGATCCTCGGCCTGAATTGGAGCTATTTCAACCTCACGATGGCCACGGTGAAGTTTCCCCAATCGTCTCGCGGACCAACTATCGCTCCCTTGGTAGCGACGTATACGAAGTTGATCGGGGTATCGCTTGCCGAATTAAATTTTCATTCGGGCGGTGACAAGGCGAATTTCTCCTACGCTGACATGCGCCAATGCAATCTCGGAAAAAGCAATCTGGCGTATGCTGATTTCACCGGAGCACTACTTCAGGGCGACGCGAGGTATGTTGCCGCCGTTCTCACGGAAGCCAATCTCGAAAATGCGATATTCACCCAAGCGAACCTGACTGGCGCCAACTTCAGCGGTGCGTTCCTCTGGGGTTTCCAGGCCACGCTGCAGAGTGCGATTGTAATCAGAACCGACTTCAGCAATGCTTATCTCGTTGGTCTGAGCTTTTCCGACATCTTCCAGCAGCAATGCCAGGGATCGAATTTCGACGGATCCTGCCTCGTCAACGCAAACTTCCATGGCAGCGATGCAGGCCTGTTTGATGGAGAGCCGACGTCGTTTGTCAAAGCGTGCCTGCAAGGGGCAGACTTTACGGACGCAAAGCTTGAGGGAGCGGTTCTTACGAGTGCAGGCGTGGCCCAGGCGGGCGGCTCGCTCCCAGTGACGATTCAGATCGGTTGGCCACCAAAACCGTTCCAGACCACAGTCAGTTTCACGGCGGCCACTCTCGGCATTCAATACGCAACGGATCGCACGAGCATCTGCCCGAACGGGCAGCCGGGCCCGTGCGACCTAAAGCAACAGACCGCTCCCGACGCCCCAACGCAGTGGCCGGTGCAAGGAGCCGGGAAGAAAGGCCGCCGTCGGCGGGTGCATTAGTACGGTGCCTTGCGGCGATTGCCGGCAACGTTCCTTGGGCCCGAGGCACTGAAGCATTCGAAGGCGAGCCGATCGTGCGCGGGCCAATCATGTGCAGCGTAGATCGGCCGCAGAGCAGTCCCGGCCTTTCACTCCGGAGGTCGCGGAACGGGCTGTGGCGTGGCGGGAGACAGCCTGACCCAGATCCCGAGGCCGAGCCGCGATTGCCGAGACTGACTCCAGCGCCGTCGGTCGCGTCGGGCTGCGGTCGGTCGGCCGGCCGAGCCATTGGCCGCCTGTGCAAAGAGAGCGGTGCCCCGGCCGCTCCGGAGAAGTCGACAGTGGCGCCCGCACCACGGACGGCGTCGTGACTGCAGTTCGGCGTTTAATGACCCGCAAACTGAGACGCTAGCTTCCGCTCGACCTCTCCTGCGCTGCCGAGGCACTGCTGATGAGACCAAGTTGTGAATTCCGAGCATCTAACGCACGAGTTGCTTCCGCAACTGCTGCGTCATTCACCCGCACGTAGCGTTCCGTCATCTTCGACGATGTGTGCCCGAGGATCTTCTGGATGACTTGAAGTGACACGCCTGCCGAAGCGAGTGTGCACGCCGCCGTGTGGCGCAGGTCGTGGAACCGGAAGCGGCGCGTGATCTTCGCGATGCGCTTCGCCCGAAGAAACGTGCGCCGAAGCGAAATCTCTGCGACGCGATTCCCCTCGTCATTGACGAAGACGTAGCAACTCACGATGCGGCGCGCGCGACACTCCCTCAGCGCGTCTCGGCACAGCGCGGAGATCGGAACGACCGCCCACTTCTTCGTTTTCTTCATGAGCAGCCGAATGAATCCGCCATCGAGATCGACCTGCGTCCATTCCAGGTTCAGAAGGTCCATCTTCCGAAGCCCGGTCTCGATGGCGACGACGAACACGGGCTTGAGGCTACGGAAGCGCTCGAAACCCTTCCTCATGGACTCGCTGTCGGGATTCGGTCCAAAGCCGAACTGGCGTGGCGCTTTGAAGTGTTCGCTCGTGATGACCCGTGCTTCGCGACAGCGCTTGGCCACATCCTGTTTGAACGCTGGCTCATCATCGAACGCACCGAGGAACGCCAGGCGCTCCTCATCGTTCAGCTCGAGCTCGGGAAGCGGCACTTCCTCGAAGCGGATCTTCTCCGTGAGCGGCGAGGTCGCGATGAGCTGCCGCTTCACGGCGTGGTTCATCAGCGCCTTCATGGTGCGGACGCAGTTGTTGACGTACGCCGGGCTGCACTCGCCGAGCGTCGCCGCCATGAAGTCCTCCACGTCGCACGAGCGAATCGCATCGAGCGGTTTGTCGCCGAAGTACGGGATGAGTCTCGTGAAGGCGATGGTCCGGTAGATGTCGAGCGTCTTCTTCGCCCGTCGCGCGCAGATCTTCTCGAGGTACTCGGTCACGAACGTGCGGAAGGTGATGACTGCCGGCAGTGGTGGGAGTGTTGGTGGCAAAGCCTTGCCGCTGATCTCATCGCGGAAGTTCTGCCACAGGCGGATCGCTTCCTCGCGCGACGCTGCGTTGACCGTTCGCTCGCGACGGAGTTTCCCGCCGCTCTTCGGAACGTACAGCGAGAAATGAGCTACGTGCTTCTTCGAGTCATAGCTGAAACCGGGAATGCGGCCTTTCATGTTGGGATCTCCCAGGCGTTTGCCGGCCGAAGTCCCGGAGGCGATTCGCTCCAGTCCACCTTCGGGAAAGGCACGGCGTTAGTGGGGATTGATCCAGCCGCGGAACGACTTAGATGGCGCGCTGTGAGCGTGCTCTGGGAAAAATAGAGACTCTACTCATCGCGCACAGGTTCGTTAGCGCATCGCAGGTTCTAGCTAAGTCTCTGAAACCAAATTGGCTGTGGCGGCTGGACTCGAACCAGCGACCACCGGATTAACAATCCGGCGCTCTACCAACTGAGCTACACCACAGTATCGACGGGCTTGGGGGGCGGCATGGTCGCCGAGAGAGCTAACCCGTGTCAACCGGCGAATATTTGACGCCTCGGGGCGGGTTCACTACACTCGCCAATCCTTTTGAAAGGGCGACGTAGCCAAGTGGTAAGGCAGAGGTCTGCAAAACCTCCACTCGCCGGTTCGACTCCGGCCGTCGCCTCCATTCAGACCCCTCCTCACTTCCACTTCGCTTCCACCGTCGTCTCGCACGGCTGGTACCTGCTGGCGCCGTTCCGATGGGCACGCCAGGAGCAGACGCTGCATCGTTCGCTGCTCCTCGGCGGGAAGGCGGTCGACCTCAGGATTTCGTTCGATGGCGCGTTTCTGCGCGTCGAAGGAGCAGAGGAAAGCGAGGAGCTTCGGCGAAAGATCACCCGCATGTTCCAGCTTGATATCGACACGAGCGAGTTTGTCGAGCGTTCGCGCAACTCACCGGCCCATGCGTGGGTCGAGGAGTCGGGCTTCGGACGCCTCCTCTGCGGTGCCACGCTGTTCGAAGACGTGGTGAAAATCATCACCACGACGAATACGATGTGGCGGCAGACGGTGCGGATGACGGAGCTGCTGGTCGAGAAATGCGGACGCGGGACGAAGTCGGGACGCAAGGCTTTTCCGGAGCCGTGGGACATCGCGCGCGTCGCGGCCGAGGAGCTGCAGGAGGATTGCCGGCTCGGGTACCGCGCCAAATCGATCCATTCGCTGGCGAGCGGCATCGTCAGCGAGGCGATCGATCTGGATGCGCTGAGCGACGCGTCGCAGAGCACCGAGGAGTTGTTCAGGAGCTATCGGGAACTGCCGGGGATCGGACCGTATGGCGCGGCGCATCTCCTGGCGATGGACGGACGCCATGACTTCATCGCCGTCGACACGGAGTTCCGCCGCTTCGTTCGCGAGCGCTATCACGGCGGACGGGCCGTCTCCGATCGAACGATGTTGCGGCGCTACGCGAAGTGGGGGCGGTGGAAGTACCTCGCCTACTGGTCGGAGCTTTGGGAGTCGGTGGCCGCCGGTCTGCAGCCGCCGGACGACGCGAAGGACGAATAGGATACGCTCCGTTTCGTAACTTCGGAATATTGACGTTCACCGGTGGCGTACTACACTGCTCTGCAACCGGGGACCTTTCCTTTGGACGACAAGATCAAGCAGCTTCTACGAGAGCTCGGCTCGGCAATCAACGATTCCATCTCGAATTCGGAACACGTCAACGAGCACATTCAGCGCATTCGCGACGAGGGCTACAACCTCTACGTCGTTCTCGACGCCACGATCGGCCTGAACAAACTGGGCGAGGAAGAGGAGACGCCGGCGCCGGCACCCGCGGGCATGCTGGTCAAGAGCGACCGCGAGGTGCAGTTCCGCATCAACGTGAACGATCTCGCTCTCCTGCGCGCCCTCGGCATCGATCCGACCCGAAAGGTCAGAGGCGCCCGCCGCGTGGCGAAACTCCCGGATACCAGTGACGAATGACGGCACCAACCTCTACGATCTGGCGCAGCCGCGTCTCGAGCGTGCGCTGGCCACGATCGTCTCCCCTCCGTTCCGCATAAAGCAGATCGAGGAGTGGATGTACGTCCATGGCGTCGATGCCTTCGACGCCATGACCAACCTCCCGAAGGAGCTGCGTGCCGCGCTGGTCGAGCACTACACGCTGGCCTTCCCGCGGGTCGTCGAGCGAACCACGCCGGCCGCGGACGGGAGCCAGAAGTACCTCTTCAGCCTCGCCGACGGCAATCGTATCGAGGCGGTCTATATGCCCCTTCATGAAAGTGCGGCGGGGCGGACCAGCGTCTGCCTCTCGTCGCAGGCCGGCTGCGCCGTCGGATGCACGTTCTGCGTGACCGGCTTTTTCGGAGCGGGACGGAATCTGACGCCGGGCGAAATGCTCGGCCAGTTCTTCACCATCCAGCACGAGCACGCCGTCCCGATGGAGCTGATGAACGTCGTGTTCATGGGGATGGGCGAGCCGCTGCTGAACTTCGAGAACCTGGTGACCACGCTCGATGTTCTGTATCGAAACATCGCGCCGAAACGGATCACGATCTCGACGTCGGGCATCATCCCCGGCATCGATGAGCTGGCGAAGCTGCCACGGCGTCCGAATCTGGCCGTCTCGATCAACGCTCCCGACCGGCGCCGGCGCGAAGAGATCATGCCGATCACGAAGAAGTATCCGCTCGACGATCTGATCGCCTCTCTGAAGCGCTATCCGTCGGAGAAGGGGCGCGAGATCACCATCGAGTACGTGCTGCTGGCCGGCTACAACGACTCGCACCTCGACGCCGTGGCGCTGGCGAAGCTGATCCACGGCCTGCGCGTGAAAGTGAATGCCATCCCTTTCAATGAAGATCCCAACCTTCCGCCCTGGATGAAGCGCCCGAAAGAAGGGTCGATCGACCGCTTTGTCGATACGCTCGTCCGCAACGGTGTTGCCGTGACCGTGCGCCGATCGAAAGGACGCGAGATCGCCGCCGCGTGCGGGCAGTTGCGGGGGAAGGATGTCGCCAGGAGCAGGGCTACGCGGCATTAACGTACGGTTAACTAACTGACTAAACTAGGGTTAACTGACTCAGGAGTGTATTCACAGACTCCTGGAGTGTATTCACAGACTCCTGGAGTGTATTCACAGACTCCTGGAGTGTATTCACAGACTCCGAGAGTGTATTCACAGACTCCGAGAGTGTATTCACAGACTCCTGGAGTGTATTCACAGACTCCGGGAGTGTATTCACAGACTTCTGGAGTGTATTCACAGACTCCTGGAGTGTATTCACGGACTCCTGGAGTGTATTCACAGACTCCGGGAGTGTATTCACGGACTTCCGGGAGTGTATTCACGGACTCCGGAAGTATATTAACTGCCTCGGGGAGGGTTCGGCGGCCGGCGGCCGATAGACAGACTGTGAGAAATGCCTGTTAGGTCCTACGCCAGCGCGAACGTCCGCAGCGGCGTGTGGATGGCGCCCTTCGGATTCAGCTCGCTGGAGAACAGCGTCACCGAATCGACCGGGAATGGGTCCGACTTGTAGTCCCGCAGCGCGCCGTTGAAGATCTCGATGCAGGCGGGCGGCCACGGGTCGCGGATGCGGAAGAGGGTCAGGTGGGCGCGAAAGTCGCCGCGGTCGAGCGTGACTCCGGCGGCCTTTACGCCCGCCCGGACGGCATCGGCCACGGCGCGGAACTTCTCCTCCGGGATTGCGCCGACCCATCCGACGCGGGCGTGGCGCGGGTTCGGGAAGAAGCCGCTGCCTCGCAGATGGCCTTCGAAGCGTGGCACCTCGGCGAGCACCTCTTCCAGCAGCGGCGAGAGCGTGGCAAGGAGAGAGTCCGGTTGCTCGCCGAGGAACGCAAACGTCAGATGCTGGGTCTCGGGACGGACCCACGACGCCGGCGGCAGCTTCGACTTCACCATCGACGTACGGTCGCTGATTGCGCGGAGCTCTGACTCCGGAAAGGAGATGGCGATGAAGAGGCGCATTGGTTGGACGTTGGGTTTCTGAGTTACTAAGGTTGCATGGTTGCTGAGCAACCCAGTAACCATGCAACTCAGCAACCCAGGGCGGCGTGGAGATTGTAATCGTCAATCCGCCTGACCGGCCAGAAACTCGGGGGTAAAGATGCGGGCGATCTCGTCGTCGCTGAGAAGTTTCTTCTCGCGCAGCAGTTGGGGGATCGGCGTGCCGCTCTTCGCCGACTCCTTGGCGATCTCCGCCGCCCTGGCGTAGCCGATGATCGGATTGAGCGCCGTGGCCAGCGACGGGGAACTGACGTAGTAGGCCTCGCACCGCGCGCGGTCGGCCTCGATTCCGGCGATGCATCGGGCGATGAAGACCGGGAGGTAGTTCTTGAGGATTTCGATCGAGAAAAGGATCTCGAACGCCATCAGCGGCATCATCACGTTCAATTCGAGCTGGCCGGCCTGGACGGCGTAGTCGATCGTCGTCGCCGATCCGATGATGTGGAAGAGCACCTGGTTCATGCACTCCAGCATCGAGGGGTTCACCTTCCCCGGCATGATCGACGAGCCCGGCTGCACGGCCGGAAGGGTGATCTCGGCGAGACCGGTTTGCGGGCCGGAGGCGAGCAGGCGCAGGTCGTTGGTGATACGAGTCAGCTCCAGGCCCAGGTTGCGGAGCGCGCCGGAGACGGCGGCGACCGGAAGCTGCGATTGCATGGCCTCGCGCAGGTCGTCGGTGGCGGTGAGGTCGAGGTTCGTCATCTCGTTCAGCCGTCGGACGACGATCTGGCGATATCCGCGCGGTGCGTTCATCCCGGTGCCGACGGCAGTGCCGCCGATGCCGAGGATGCGCAATTCGTTCGCGGCGTCACGCAGAAGCCGTGTGGCGCGACGCGTTGCTGAGCCGTAGGCACGAAACTCCTGGCCGAGCGTCAACGGAACGGCATCCTGCAGGTGCGTGCGGCCGGACTTGATGACGTCTTTGAACGCGCCGCCGCGCTCGTCGAATGCGGCGGCGAGGGCGTCGAGTTGCGGGAAGAGCTCGCCGAGCAGGAGCAGCGTGGCGATGCGGATGGCCGTCGGAAAGACGTCGTTGGTCGACTGCGCCATGTTGACGTGATCGTTCGGATGGACCGGCGTGTACGTTCCGCGTCGCGGATTGGCGAGGTTGGCGATGACCTCGTTCACGTTCATGTTGAACGAGGTGCCGGCGCCGGCCTGGAAGACATCGACGACGAACTGGCCGCGATACGTCTCGGCGTTGTTCAGCAGCTCATCGCACGCGGCGATGATCGAATCGGCGAGTTGGCCGTCGAGCGCGCCGAGCTCCTTGTTCGCCTGCGCCGCCGCTTTCTTGAGCACGATGAAGGCGCGGACGAACAGCAGATGCTCCCGCAGTCCGCTGATCGGATAGTTCTCGACGGCACGCTGCGTCTGTGCGCCGTAGAGGGCGTCATCAGGGACATGGACTTCGCCGAGGGTGTCGCGTTCGGTGCGCATCTCTCACATATCACTATAAAAGCGGTAGCCGCTTCCGCCGGCCGCTTTGGCAGAGTACATCGCTTTGTCGGCGCGGGCGGTCAGGGCCTCCGTCGAGTCTCCATCGAGCGGATGCATGCTGACCCCGACGCTCACGCTCACCACCAGGGTGTATCCGTTGTAGAGGAAGGGGTGGCGGAGACTTTCCAGAAGCTTGCCGATCACGTGCCTGGCGTTCTCCCGCGAGCCGATGTCGGGAAGGATGAGCGCGAACTCGTCGCCGCCGAGCCGGGCCACCGTATCCAGGGTCCGCAGGCCGCCGCGCAACCGCGAGGCCACTTCGCACAACAGGGCGTCCCCGGCGAGGTGTCCGAAAAGATCGTTGATCTCTTTGAAGCCGTCGAGGTCGACATAGGCCAGTGCCGACTGCGGTGTTTCTCCCTCGACGATGGCTCTCCGTTTTGCTCGCTCGATGGCGCGGTTGAGACGATCCTCGAAGAGCGTCCGGTTGGCCAATCCGGTCAGCGGGTCCTTCAGCGCCCGATCGCGCAGGTCCCGCTCCAGCGTGGTCCGGTCGGTGACGTCGAGCGCGTGTCCCAGTACGAAAGCATCCTGGCCGGGCTCGCGGACGAGGTAGTTCCGGTACTGCCACACCCGCTCGCCACCGCCGGCGTCGAGGAGGTTCATGAGCCCACTCATCTGTCCCTCGGCGGCGATCGTCGACAGGTAGTCGGCAAACTTCGGACGGGCGGACGGAGTCAGAAAGTCCGTCAGGTTGCGGCCGATCATCTGATCCACCGTGAGTCCGAGGTTGGACGCGGCCGCGTTGTTGACCGTGAGGAGCGTGCCTGTCATGGAATGCGTACAGAGCAGGCCCAGGCTGCGCTCGAACAGTGCGCGATAGCGCTCCTCGCTTGCCTCGACCGCCGCGGCCCTCTCCTTTCCTGCAATGGCCTCGGCAAGCATGTCGGCGGCAACGCGCAGCCCGAGAATCTCGCCCTGCGACCACTCACGTTCCGTCTCGCAGTCGTCGAAGCCCAGGAAGCCCCAGAGGCGTTCGCCCAACAACACGGGCACCACGGCAAGAGAGCGTACTCCTTGCTCTGAGAGCACAGCCCGCTCGGAATCGGGAAACTCCCGCGCCGGTCCGTGAACCGTCTCGCCGCGGCGGAAACTGTCGAGCCATCGCGCGAACCCATGCTCGCGGAACGGGCGTTCCTTCCGAAGGGACTCGTCCAGCGGGGGGATTCCCGGCGCAACCCAACCGAAGCGCAACCTGGCGGCGAGCTCTCCATCCTCGGAGACCTGAAAGATCGACGTCCTGCTCGCTCCCACCGCGGCACCGATGCCGCCGATAACCTCGGTGGCCACCTCTTCCCAGGAGGCGGACTGGAACAGGCGTTCGGCGGCGACCGCAACTGCTTCCAGGATGACCCCGCGGCGCTCGAGCTCCGCGTTGGCCTCACGAAGCATCTGCCCGAGCCGCCGCATCTCGTCCTCCGCTCGGCGGCGCCGCGTTTGATCGTGGAACACCGCAATTGCATGGGAGATGCGGCCCTTGGTGTCGAGAACGGGAGTCCCCCAGGCCTCGGCCGCGATCCTGGAGTCCGGCCGTTGGATCTCGAGGTCGTCACATTCGTTGGACTCGCCGGAAAGAGCGAGGGCGATGGTGCCGCGCGTCGGCGGATAGAGCTCGCTGGTACCGGCGAGAAACAACTGGGGATCGAGCTCCGAGACCTGCACGCCGGGCGGAATGTCACGGCCCATGAGCTCCTGTGCGGCGATGTTGGCGTATCGCGACCTGCTGTCCGCCCCGGTGATGATGACGCCCAGCGGGAATGCATCGAGATACTTGATCACCGCCTCCCAGTAGCCGCGGCTCTGCACCACGATCACGGCGCCGATCACCCCGGCGGCGGCCAGCAACATCAAGCGCGCGACCTGGTTATCCCAATTGAATCTGCCGTACCCGCTGAGCGCGAAGGCAGCGCCGTGAAGGTCATAGCGCGCGGCGGACCAGAGGACGATCCCGCCATACTCGAGCATCGCCGCGCCGGCGGCGATCAGGCACCAACGCCAATCCTGGCGCAGGCAGACCATCGCCATCGCCACGAAGTAGCAGGAGAAAACCACCCGGCTGTTCGTGGCCGCGAGAGGATTACCGGAGAGCAGGAACCCCAGATTGACCATGCTCACCGTGCTGACGTCGAGAAGACTCGTGAACAGGCTCAGCCAGGCCGGCGGTTTCGTTCGCTGTGCGAGCCTGAGAACGAGGGTCCCCAGGATGAGAACCGATGCCGTTGCTCCGAGGCCGATCGTCGCTTCCGCGCCAGGTGCCTGGCTCAGAACACTCTTGAGGGGAATCAGGCCGACCAGCGCGGTGATCCCCAGCCGGACCTTCGCGGCCAGTACTTCGCCCTCGCGTCCGAACGCGATCGATTGGAAATTGGGGGCCGCCCACAACCGCGCGGACCGGTCGATCGCGGGGCCTTTCATGGCAAGGCCCGAGTATAGGCCTCACCGTCACGGTTCGGGACGTGTTCTTTTCCGCCCTTCGCGCCGGCCTATCCGGCCTTCATTGCCTCGATGCGCGCCTTCGACTCCTCGAAAACGTTCTTGTGCAGAGACTGGCCGTGGGCATCCATGGTGACGATGGCCATGAAGTCTTCGACCCAGAGATGCCAGATCGCCTCGGGCGATCCGAGGTCCATCCAGTCGACGCCGTCGACGCGCTTGATCGAGGCCGCGCAGACCTGCGCCGCGCCGCCGATGGCGTGGAGGTAGACGGCGCCGTACTCCTTGCAAGCAGCCAGCGTCTTTTCGCCCATCCCTCCCTTGCCGATCACGCCGCGGATCTTGTAGTCACGCATGACTTCCCACTGGTACGGCTCTTCGCGCGAGGAGGTCGTCGGTCCGGCGGCCTTGCAGACCCACTGGTCGCCTTCCTTCACCATCACCGGACCGCAGTGATAAATGATCTGCCCTTCGAGATCGACGGGCGGCCTGGTACCTGTATGGATGCGGTGATGAACGGCATCGCGGCCCGTGTAGAGCCGGCCGGTGATGGAGACGGTGTCACCGACGTGGAGAGTACGGATGGTTGGTTCGTCGATGGGGGTGGTGAGGTTTACGAGGGCCATCTCAGTACAGCCACTCCGTCACATTGCCGTTCGCATCGATCTCCGCCCCACGCCGCCGGTACGCCCAGCACATGTAGGCGATCGAGACGAAGAACGATGCCGGAAGGCGATTGAGCTTGCCGATCTTGCAGGCCAGCAGCGTGGTCTTGCCGCCGAAGCCCATCGGGCCGATGCCGGATTGATTCGCTTTGTCGACGACGCGCTCCTCGAGGTCGGCGAGGATGGGATCGGGATTGGTGTCGTCGAGAAGCCGGAGCAGTTGCTCTTTCGCAAAACCATAGCCGGTGCCGCGGTCGCCGCCGATGCAGACGCCGAGGATGCCGGGTCCGCAGCCCTGGCCCTGCGCCTGGAGGACGCAGTCGAGGATGGCGTTCTCGACGCCGTTGAGATCGCGGCCGCCGAGGTCGGGGTGGGGGAGCGAATACTGGGCGTTCATGTTCTCGCAGCCGCCGCCCTTCAGCATCAGCGTCACCTCCACGTGCGGCTCGCGCCACTGGTGGAAGTGGAAGACCGGCGAGCCCGGCCCGGTATTGTCGCCGGTGTTCTTTCCAGTGATGCTGTCGACGCTGTTCTGCCGCAGGTAGCCTTTCTTCGTCGCCTCACGAACGGCCTCGGTGGCGATCTCTTCGAAGGCGATCTGGTCGTAGCCGGCCGGCGTGTGCACGTAGAAGAGGATGGTGCCGGTGTCCTGGCAGAGCGGCAGCGACCCCTCGCGGGCGAGACCGATGTTGCAGCCAATGACATTCAGAGCGACGTCGGCGTTCGATCCCTCCACTTCGTTCTTCTGCGCGCCGGTCACCGCGCGGACGACGTCGTCCGGCAGTTGCGTCGAGGTGCGGCGGATCAATTCGAGAATGGATTCGAAGAGGTTCGTTTCAGGGGAGATGCGGTCAATCGTCTGCGCGGTCGCGCTCATGTGGGTTCTCCGGGAGGGAAGTCTATCTGATGAGTGTAACCTGTCTCGCGTGGTGGGATTCTGGCTCACCAGCTTTCACAAAGAAGTTCACGTTGAATCTTTCACGTATGCATGATTGCCCACCGCCACGGACGGACCTCAGGTAGTTTTCACGTCAATCTGATAGGCGATGGGTCGAAGTTCAACGTCGTCATCCCGAAGAAGACGTCGAAGGGCGCTCGACCTCTAGAGAGGGTTGAAAAAGTCGCTTACATCCAGTCCGCTCGACGACTTACAGCGACAAGGTGAAGGTTGATCCCAGAGGAGTTGCGCTCTTGGGAGACGCACCGATGATCATCGAGGCACCGGTGCGGTATCACTTTGCGGGGAATCTGGAGCAACTTGGTGCTCACCAACACGCTTGGCTCGCAGAAATGCATCTTCGATCCATCCCGCGGCCATCGCTTGCCTGGAATCGAGAACTGCGCAGATGCGCCCAGACGTATTCACCACGAGAGCTGCCACGTCGCGGCCCATCCACGGCTCCAGCGATATCGGAGAGGGATAGAGCGCATCGCCTGGGCTCAGGACGCGCCGGCCGTCAGGATCAAATGCAGCACGATCCGTTGCCAATCGCGCGACTCGCTTTTGGCGCGCATTGGCGACTACGATCAAAGTCGCAACCAGTGTGGATGATGATGAACTGTTCATGTACGTCGCCTCCCTTCATCATCGCCCGTCGTACAGCGAGAATTGCCGAGTGGCCCCAAACAAAAGTGCTTAAGCCGAGCTCGTGCATGCGCCAGATGAAAGGGTTCACCTACGAGGGCGAAGTACTCATAAACGAGAGTCGCCGCCTCCATTCGGAAGCGGCGACTCTCGTATTGCTGCCCGATCAGTGCGTCGGGTGCCAGTCGACATAGTGGCCGTGAGCGGAGTCCCACAGCGACGTGTACCGGAGGTCGTGATTGTGCCGGTTCGTCGCGTGGTAGATGCGGATCGTGTTCGTGCCGATCTCGTAGTCGTTCCACCGCAGGTACCATTCGTGAGACCACCCATCAACCGTGCCGAAGGTACCCGGAAGCTCGTGGACCTCGCCGAGGTAGTGAAGTGCTGCAGTGCGCATTTCGGCCAAGGCGATGTGATCAAGGTCTTCGTTCGTCTCGGAGTGGTTGTTCATCGCCGAGGGATCCGCGTGCGACGTGTGATCAGCATTCTCATCGTGCGGGCGATCGCCGACCGGCTGCTGAGGAACGTGGCCAACCTGATTGTGGGCCGCATCGGCGTCGTGATCGTGCGCGTTCTCCTCGTGATTGAAGACGTGCTGCGTGTGATCGGGCGTGAAGGCGTAGTGCACGTTGTGGTCCCGCCCCGGAAAAGCATACGAACCGAGGGCCATGAGAGCGATCAAAAAGAGTGGGATTCGGAAGTTGCTCATGTTTTTTCTCCTTATTCGTCGCGGGAACCCGGCCCGCTCTGAGAGACAACCGCCCGTCGAAGTATCCGGTTTTGCCATATTCGGCCGGCGACACGAGACAGAGTGAGTAGATGGGTTCTTGCGATAGGCGAGCTTCGCGACCCGCTGCCGCGCGCTGCTCCATCTCCGATGGTGGAGAAAAATGTCACGTCGTCGGTGGTGGTATCAACGCGTGAGTCGTGCTTGTCGTACAACTTGATCGAGGCGGGTCCGCAGTAGTTGCGCACGTTCCCTGGATCAACACGCGGTCGAATCAACATCACTCCCTCGATCCGGTACGACATTCGATCAGGTTCGGACAACACCGCCGCTCGCGCGCTCACCTTTTTTTGGTTCCGACGACGCCCGGGGGTAGGGAAAAGTCGAGTCTGCGTCTCTCCTATGGTGAAAGTGATTGACAAGCCGAAGAGTGGTGGCTGGCGGTAATGTCGATTAGCAACGACGACCGCCGTCGGTTAAGGGCCATGCTGAGCTCCGCTGATTGGGAGGAAGTCACGCCGAGGTTGTTGGCGGTTGCTCGGTTTTGCCTATCTCAGTACGGCCGGAGCGTCGGCCGCCATGGGACCACGCCGGAACAGTTTATGATGCGCGCGGTGATGGACGTGCTCGAAGGAAAGTACGAACCCGTGATCATTCGTTCGTTGTTCGGCGTGATCGCCCCGAGGATCGCCATCCTCGTGCATCTGGACGCGGAAAGGTGATGATGAGCACGGTGACGAGTGATGATATCGCAGCTTCGCGCCGTGGATGCGCTGTATCCTGCTCCCATGGTTTCGCTCGCAAACGGAGGACTGAATGTCTGAATTGAACATTCTGGATGAACCGGTTTTCGAAGACATGGACCCTGAAGTCGCGCGGTACGAGAACATGCCCATGTCCCAGGTGAAGAGGGAGTTGCGGGAGCACGGCATCGATCCCGCCCCAACCGTCGCCGCAGTGACTCGTCTCATCGAGTCGTCCCTGACCGATCGTCAGGACCCTGAGAAGAGACGGTAGATCTCGCGCATACCGCGCGAGCCTGCCTCCACCCCTTGCTGTCGCAGCCGGCGAGATCTCTCACGGTTTGTCAGTACGCGTGCTCCCAATCGGCATGGTCGTTCTGCCAGATAGCGGTGAAGCGATTCTGCGGATGCCGGACGTCAGTGGCGTGATAAATCCGAAAGACCTTGCCGTCGTGCTCGACGTCGAGCCATTGCAGGTGCCACTCGGGTGACCATTGGCTCGTGCCGTCGAACGACTCTGGGATTTCCTCGAAAAGGCCGAGTCGGCGTGCGGCGCACACGCGCATGTCACTGAGCGCGTTAGATGCGAAGTCCGAGCGCGTCAGATCGCGCCGCGGCGCGACCGCAGGCTCAGCGCTGAGAGCCTTGCCGTGGGTGGGCGAGGTTGTGCCGTTATGGCTCGTTGCCACGCGGCCAATCGGCAGGTGTTCGGTGATCGCGAGAAAAGCGGCAATCATCAAAATCGAACTCGCGCCAGCAACCGAGGGAAGTGTTCTGAAGTGGCTGTTCATATCTTTTCTTTTTTCTCCTCAAAGAGCTTTGCCCGCCAGCAATGCTGATTCGCCGCAACAGTCAGAAAACATGTGGAGATCGTGCTAGTCAGAGATGCTTTGCTGCGTGCTGCCCGTGCGGAAGGAGCTGCTATCCTGATGACGGGTCGACTTCGGAAAAGAATAAGGATTCCCACCAGGACAGCCCGGGCGCGTCCGAGCGCGAATATTCGTGGCGGTCAGATGCTCGCGCTGCGATCGTAAAAGGACGATGAGTACACGAAACGAGATTGAACGGAGGATTTTCGGCCTGGTCGCGCAGACAGACTGGGATGAGCTGATTCCACGCCTTCAGGCATACACGCTAAATCGTCTCTTTCCCAACGACGAGCCCAGCCGGCACCGGCAGAAGATCATCGACGCGTACGTGCTCCAGGCTGTGAAAGAGATCGTGGAACGCGGTGCCGACTATGCCCGGTGGCACAAGTGGGAAACGCTCTTCCAGTTGCTCTGTGCCGTCGTCGTCCAGTTCAGCGATCAGTACGAGCAGACGGTCGATGCGATCGTGAGGCAGGCGCCGTGGGAAGAGTTGATTTCTCGTCTGATCCTGCACACGGTGGCGCACTACGGGGGACGTACGAGCCGCCACGGGAGGAGCGCGGAGGACTACGTCTTCGAAGCCATCCAGGCGCTGCTCACACGCCGGCGCTATTTCCCATACGACCGAGTGAAACTGTTCAACTTTCTCTGTGGCACGATCCGATCGCTGTACGGGCATGAGGCGGAGAAGATGGCGGCCGAGGGAGCGCATTTCACGATCGTCAGAACGGCGGTCGAAGACGCGTCGCCCATGGAGTGGAACGAAGATCGTCTCGTCGCGCCGAGCGCTGATAAGGATGACGACGCTGCACTGTTGCTGGCTCGCGACTTTCTGCTATCCATCAAGGACGTGAAGCTGCGCCGATACGCGAAGCTTCGCGCACTCGGCGCCTACGCAACGGCGCGCGAGTATGCGGGGGCTTTAGATGTGACGGAGCGGACAATTCGTAACTGGGACCGCCAGCTGAAACGAAGACGCAAGGACTGGGGCCACTGAAGGCATTTTTTTACGGGTCGTAGCAAATTCGCTCCGCTTCCCGGCAGAAATTGTCATGAGGCAAACGAGCACGATCCCTCAGCACGGCTTCCCCTCGTTTTTGCTGGGCGATGTCGAACCGGTCTACACGCGCGACGAACTGGCCGCGCTCATCGATTGGGATGAATACACGCCGCGCCTCCTCGGCTATGCAAACTGGAAGATCTGGCGGCACGGTGCCGCGGCGGCGCGGTACGAGCTGCAGGCGCAGGATCTCGTGCAGGAGGCCATAACGTCGTGGTTCGAAGAGCGTCGGACCTTCGACGCCGGGACGGAGCGCGCGTTCTTTGCCTTTCTCTGCAGCGTCGTGGACAGTCTGTTGAGCCACGACAGGGAAAAAACCATCAGACGTGGAAGACAACTCTCGATCTCAAAGGACGGAGGTGATGACGCGACCATCGACGAAGTGAGTGAAGGAAGGATCCGGACGGAAGAGGATTTCGAGCGCGACTTCCTCTTCCGGGACAACCTCGAGCGATTCATCGAATCGCTCGAGCCGGATCTCGCGGCCTATGCGAAGGCTCTGGCCGAAGTGCCCGACTCTTCGGCTGAGGAGCGGGCTCTTGCGATGAGGATCACCGTCGCTGACGTCCGCAACTTCGACCGTCGCCTGCACAGGTGGGCGAGGCAATGGATGACGCAGTGAACCAACCCGAGCGATGTGATGGAGGAGTCATGAGAAAAGCCAATATGAAGCCCCCTTCCGTCGTGCCGGACGAGGACCCCGATCCCGCGATCGCGTTGTACGAGACGATGCCGATCGCGCAGGTTAAAGCCGAGTTGCAGAAAGCCGGCATCGACATGCGCGAGACTATCGCAGCCGTCAAGGCGCTCGTGAACGAACGGCTTCGCCGAAGGCACGATCGGGGGTCGCTTCACCTCGAAGCCTTCCTAGAGTTTCTCGGCGCTTTCGCGAGGTCGATGACAGTTTCTTACGCGCAGCAGTGCTGACATGTGCCCCATTCAACTCCGTACTCCACATGGAAAGGATTCCCCATGATGACCCCGGAAGTCGAACGCGTCATGAACTCGATCGATGAGGAAACTGCGGTGCCCCGGCTCATCCTTTACGCGATGAAGGAGCTCGGTGTCGCCCCGGACGACACGCCCGCCCTCGTCCAGCAAGCGATCGCGGAAGTCCTGCGCGGGCACCATCACCACCATTTCAGAAGGCATCCGTCACTCTTCAGCTCTTTGTGCGCCGTGCTCCAAACGGTACTCGCGGCGCAGAGGGAACCGAAGCGAGGCATGAGGAAGAGGGTCTCCTAGAAAGATTCTTTTCGACGATGGCAAATCCGGCTCAGTCTTTCGGCATAAGTAAAGGTTATGGGCCACAAAGCGAGGAGGAATCTCAATGGAGTTGCTGGAGAACGCAGGAGTTGCAGAGGCCGGAGGAAGCAAAGCATGAGCGATACGCAGACGAAACACTTCGCTCCCGCCAGGCCTGTTGCCCTGCCGGACGCCAAGGTGACTCGGTATGAGACGCTACCTCTGAATGAGATCCTGGAAGAACTCCGGAAGGCCGGGATCGATCCGGCGCCGACCATCGCTGCTGTAAAGAAGCTCGTGGAGGAAAGTCTCAGGCACTCGACACGCCTCGGAACAGCGCCCTGTCCGTCGGCAGCGCACGCGGCGACTGTCCGTCGCAGTTTTTCGTTCGTCGCCACTGCCCACTACAACGACGACAGCGATCATGACTTCTGACATCGTCCTGGATGCTCCCGCCCCCCTTAGCTTACCCTGGATGCGCTGAGGTTCTCAGTCTGCTGAAATGTAAGCAGAGCGCTGCTTGAGGCGCCGTTGAAAGGCCCGCCGATTACAGTCAAAGGGATGACGACGTTCTTCACATCGTTGATTTGAGGCGGCGAAGGCCAGTCCCCCCTGATGTAATCAACCGTGGCACTGGTGTCTAGCTAGAGCGATGCTCGCACTCACAGCTTGACCGGCTCTATCGGAAAGGCTTCCTCGATCGCTCGCGCGAACTTCTCGCCTTCTTCGCCTGAGAGCAAGCCGCGAAGGTCGCTCCACGGTCTCTTCGACTCGGCGTGATCGACGATGACCGAAACATTCTCCTGATCGGCAAAGCCTTCCAGCGGCTCAGGCAGACGCAGACTATGCGTCGCATCATCGTACTTAGCGTTCAGAACTATGCTCATGGCACCTTCATTTTAAGACAAACCGCTCGTTACCTGGCTGCAATCCCGCTCCGGACAGGTCCGATACAATCCTTCGCATGCTCCGCGACAAACTGATGCATCACGAGCCGGTCGACGGGTTTCGCTGGCGGAGCCACGAGATCACGCGCGTCGAAGGGTTCAGCGATGCGGTGTTCGGCTTCGCCGTCACGCTGCTGATCGTCTCCCTCGAAGTTCCTCACACCTCGGGGGAGTTGCTGGCGACGATGCGCGGCTTCGGCGCGTTTGTCGTCACATTCATGATGCTGGCCGGGCTCTGGTACTCGCAGTTCACCTTCTTCCGGCGTTACGGGCTCGAGGATCGCGTGACGGTCATCCTGAACCTCGTGCTGCTGTTCATGGTCCTCTTCTTCGTCTATCCGCTGAAGTTCCTTTTCAACGTGATGCTGACCGATCCGCGAATGCGGCAGACCATCGCCACGGCGCACGGTCTGGAGCTGGTGGTTCTTCCCGAGCACAAGCCGCTGATCTTCGCCATCTTCGGCGCCGGCTTCGCGGGGGTGATGGTCGTCTTCGCGCTGCTGTATCGGCATGCCTGGAGGAAGCGTGACGAGCTCGGGCTGAACGAATTCGAGATCTTCGAGACGGAGCACAGCGTCCGCAGGTTGTCGGTTGCCTCCGCTGTCGGCTTTACCTACTTCGCGGTCGCGGGGATGAACGCGCTGCCACACCGCACTCCCGGCGAGAAACGCATCGTCCTGGCCGCGGCCATCGGTATCCTTCTTCTTCTGGGGGCGCTGCTGTTCCTGTTGGCCCGGCTGTGGCACCGACGGCGCCGCGTGACGAAGGAGTGGAAGGAGCGATCGGCGCAGCCGCCCGTCGACCCTTCCGATATCGCTAACGCTAACTGACGGGCCGGCCGTCGGCTTTTCCTGCATCGCGCGCCTATACTTTTCGGCGTGTTCACAAAGAGGTATCCGATCGAGCCTCACGGGCCGAAACGGCTATCGGTGAGCCGGACGCGGACCTGGAGCGAGATCGTGGTCCGCCTCGACGGCGTGGAGCTCGGCCGAAACGACCGCGAGACGCTTTTGAACGGCGGCGTGGAGTACACGCTACGAGATCACACCGTGTTGCGCGTGTGGCTGGAGCTCGGTCCGCGCGGCATTCCTATGCTGTTCCTGACCCGCAACGGAATGCCGATTCCGGGCTCCGAGGGAGATCCGGCCAGGATCCTCTTGTCCACGTTGGTCCTCATCTGGATCTTCGGCGGCCTTCAGCTCATGTTCGCCGCATCGGTGATCACCAACGGGAGAGCGGATGAGGACATTTTCCTGATTTTTGCGGCGGGACTCATCCTGATCCTCCTCGGCATACTGGCGTGGGGACGCTCGGTCGTTGCTATGGTGCTGGCGTGCTTTCTCAGTTTCGGCGAGCTGGCCCTGTTGCTCATCAGCGAGGGGCGCATCGATGCTGACACTGTCTGGCGGCTGGTATTTGGCCTCGGTCTTTTTGGCTGGTTGCTTCAGCGCGGCATCGTGGCCGTCCACCGGTTGAAGGCGGCCACGCTACCAGTCAGGCACCCACCCCAAGCGATACACCACGATTCAACCGAATCCAACTCGTGATGTGAGACGTCCTTCCGCTTCCGGGTCTTCCAGGCTTGTCCTCCTCCGCGCTCCCTTCTTGCACCTCGGAATGCGTGGTAATTCTTGCCGGTTTTGAGATGTGAGCCAAATTGACTCAATGTGAGGTAATCATATGAATTTCAACAAGCTTACGGTCAAAGCCCAGGAGGCGGTCGCCGAGGCGCAGAACCTTGCGAGGGGCGCCGGGAACCCCGAGGTTACCCCGGAGCACCTTCTCATCGCCCTGCTCAGGCAGGATGGGGGGATCGTCGTCCCGATCCTGACCAAGCTGGGATTGCAGGCGGGGCAGATCGAGACGGAGACGGCGGCCGAGGTCGCCAAGTACTCGCGGGTGGGAGGGGCGTCGGCGGAGCCGATGGTGGGCTCGACGCTGCGAAAAGTCTTCGACGCCGCCTTCAGCGTGGCCACGCAGTTCAACGACGAATACGTTTCCACTGAGCACTTCCTGCTGGCCATCGCGCAGACGAAAGAGGCCACCGCGGCGAAGATCCTGGCGCGGCACGGCGCGGTGCCCGATGCGTTGCTCAAGGCGCTGCAGTCGGTGCGTGGCACGCAGCGCGTGACCGATCAGAATCCCGAGGACAAATATC
>Ga0247668_1000026_pt1 | contig 56952 bp, 50 predicted proteins | sample CNK09_metaG_FD_182737 | JGI IMG/M metagenome (GOLD analysis project Ga0247668, IMG submission 182737) | Soil microbial communities from Purdue University Martell Research Forest, Indiana, United States - CNK09 | ecosystem: Environmental > Terrestrial > Soil > Temperate forest > Bulk soil...
TTCGATGCTCCCGATCCGGATGCCAGTTGGGAGCTCACCGTCTACGGAAGCAGCATAGGACTCTGGCCAGAATTTGACTTACCGACAGCCGTGTTTCGCGGCAGGACGTTTTCGGTGGCGCTCCCGTTTCTCTCCGGCCCGATACGCGCCACGGTCGGCAGCGCGCGGATCAGCGACTGGTCCACCAGCGAATACTCCCAGCCGATCGAGGTGCGGACAGGGAGTGGGACAAAAATCAGAGCTCCATTCTGAGGGGCAAGACAGAGAGACAACGAAGCGTTCGCGGGCGAGTTCTCACAGTCTGCTAGAACCGCATTTCTCACACGCTCACTTGAATTGTTCCCTGGAGGGTCTTGCAACTCCCTTCGTCGAGAGCCCTTCTCCCCCCGCGGTTTCTTTGCGGGGGGAGAAGGTGCCGAAGGCGGATGAGGGGGGCGCTTTACGAGATATGCGCGATTTACCGACGCTGGTCCGAGAACGCTCGAAGGTGCGCGAATGACGTCCTCGTGAAACGCCCCCTCATCCGGCTTCGCCACCTTCTCCCCCAGCTGAAAAGCGCTGGGGGAGAAGGACTCTCGATTGGAGGTACTGCCGAGAACGAAAGGCTCGCACAACTCCACATTGTCCCAAGTTTCGCCACCAACAGGGTGGCGGCAATTCCACTCAGCGTGTGAGAAATGCCGGCGAGGTTCGCCCTACAAAAACCGCGGATACTTCCTCGGCATCGCCTCGTGCAGCAGCTCGTACACGCACTCGAAGATCGTCTCGCGGTTGGGCTTGGACCAGTAGTCGCCGTCCGAGCCGTACGCCGGGCGGTGCTCCTTGGCGGGGAGCGTGCGCGGCTCGGAGTCGAGCCAGTCGTAGCCGCGGTCGCGCTCCAGAACGTTCTGCATCATGTAGGCGGTGGCGCCGCCGGGGACGTCTTCGTCGATGAAGACCACGCGGCTGGTCTTCTTCAACGACTCGACGATGACGCCGCGCACGTCGAAGGGCAGCAGCGTCTGGACGTCGATCACTTCCGCATCGATGCCCACCTGCGCCAGCAGCTCGGCCGCTTCCATGACGATGCGCAGCGTGGCGCCGTAGCTGACCAGCGTGACGTCTCTCCCCTGCCGCATGACCTCGGGGACGCCGAGGGGGAGCGTGAAGTCGGCGATATTCGAGGGGAGCTGCTCCTTGACGCGGTAGCCGTTCAGCACCTCCACCACCAGAGCCGGATCGTCGGAGCGGAGCATGGTGTTGTAGAAGCCGGCCGCCTGGGTCATGTTGCGCGGGACGCAGACGCGCATGCCGCGTACCAGGTTGATGATCGCCGACATCGGCGAGCCGGAGTGCCACACGCCTTCCAGGCGATGCCCGCGCGTGCGGATGATCACCGGGCACTTCTGCCCGCCGCGCGTCCGCCAGCGGGTCGTGGCCAGATCGTCGGAGAGGATCTGGATGGCGTAGAGGATGTAGTCGAGATACTGGATCTCCGCGATCGGCCGCAGACCGCGCAAGGCCATCCCGATGGCCTGCCCGACGATCGTGCATTCGCGGATGCCGGTGTCGGAGACGCGGTAGAGACCGTACTTTTCCTGCAAGCCCGCACAGCCCTGGTTGACGTCGCCCAGCTTGCCGACGTCTTCGCCGAGGGCGATGAGGTTCGGGTAGCGCTGCAGCGCCGCGTCGAAGCAGGCGTTGATGATCTCCGAGCCGTTCTTCTCCGGCGCGTCGTCGCCATACACGGGCTTGACCTCGGCCACATTCAGCGCCGACTCGATGCCGCTGCTGTACAGCTCATCGTCGTACATCGCGGCGACGGCGAACTCGCGGTCGCGGCGCCACTCGGCGATGCGATTGATGATGTCTTCATTTCCCACGCGTCCTGCGATGAGCGCGCCCGTCAGCGCCTTCATGACGTCGCGGCGAAACGGCGCCTGCGTTCGCTGCAGCTCGGCCTTGATGGCATCGATCCCGGTTCGGTCGGCAGCGGCTGACGCCAACTCATCGATGAATCCGATGACCGTCCTGACCTCGGCGTCGATCGGTGCGCGATAGGCGTCCCAGGCCCGGCGCTGCGCCTCGCGCACGAGGCGAAGGTCTTCCTTCTCCAGACCGTCAAGCTCGACGGCCGTGGCGATGCCCTGGCCGATCATCCACTCGCGCATCTTGCGGATGCAGTCGAATTCGATCTCCCAGTCGAGACGCTCCTTCGACTTGTAGCGCTCGTGCGACCCCGAGGTCGAATGCCCCTGCGGCTGCGTCATCTGATCGACGTGAATGATGGCCGGCACGTGCTCCATCCGCACGATCGACGCGGCGGCGATGTAGGTCTCGCACAACGCCGGATAGTCCCAGCCGTGCACGATGTAGATGTCGTACCCGATCTTCTGTTTCGGATCGCGCTGGAAGCCTTTGAGCAGCTCGGAGATGTGGCCCTTGGTGATCTGGAACTCGTTCGGCACGGAGATGCCGTAGTTGTCGTCCCAGATGGAGAGGAGCATCGGAGCCTGAAGCACGCCGGCGGCGTTGATCGACTCCCAGAACATCCCCTCGGCGCAACTGGCGTTGCCGATGGTGCCCCAGGCGACCTCGTCGCCGTTGCGCGAGAACTGCGTCATCGCCTTCAGCTCCTCGATCTCGCGATAGAGCTTCGAGGCATAGGCCAGCCCGACCAGGCGCGGCATCTGCGAGCCGGTCGGCGAGACATCCGCCGAGGTGTTGTAGCTATCGGTCTGATTGCGGAAGGAACCGTCGGGGTTGAGCAGGCGCGATGCGAAGTGGCAGTTCATCGAACGGCCGCCCGACCACGGATCGTGCTCGACGTCGGCGCTGGCATACAACTGCGCGAAGAACTCGTCGAGCGTGCCGATCCCGGCGGCGAAGATGAAGGTCTGGTCGCGGTAGTAGCCGCTGCGCCAGTCGCCTTTGCGGAAGGCGCGAGCCATGGCCAACTGCGCCACCTCTTTGCCGTCGCCGAAGATGCCGAACTTGGCCTTGCCGGTCAGCACCTCGCGGCGCCCGATGAGACTGGCCTGCCGCGAGCGCCAGGCGATGCGATAGTCATCGATGATGCTCTCGCGCGTGAATTGCGTGCGGATGGTCTCGGTCTGTTCAGGTGTGGCCACGGTTTCGTAAGTTTATCCTGACCGCGAGCGAAGCGAGCGATGTCAGGATCTCCGGTGGCGCCGCCGGGACGTTGGCTACGGAGATGCTGACCCTACCACGTCAGCATTCTGGAGACAGACATTACGACGCCGCGATAGCGGCTCAAGACGGTAGCCAGGGGTGCGAGCGTTTTTTGCGAGCACCCCTGGAACCCGATGCGATCTGAAATCGAGCCGCGTCAGCGGCACTGGATGGAGTCCCGATAATCCAGTGCCGCTGACGCGGCACCAAATCACGGCATCTTGTTACCAGGGGTGCTCGCAAAAAACGCTCGCACCCCTGGCTACCGTCTCGTTGCCGCTAACGCGGCACTAATGCCGACCCTACCGCATCCGCCTCACCACCCGCCCCGTCCTCGGATCGAGCCGTAGCGGCGCATCGGGAAAATTGCCGATGTCGATCCCCCGCCGAGGATCGTGCAGCGGCTTCATGGCATAGTCGATCCGCACCGGCTTCGGCTCGTGGAGAGCGTAGCGATAGAGATCGCGGTAGTTGCGCTGAAACCTCTGGTAACGGCCGTAAACGCCGGCGGCCCCGGCCAGGAGCGGAATCGCCAGGACCGCCACGGCCCACCATCGCCTGTCGAGCGCGAAAACGTAGAGCGTGAGCGTGACCGGAACGAGGTAGAGCCGCGGAAGAAAGGTCAGATGCGGGACGGCCATCACGTAACGGGCCAGCTCGTGCCCCTGATATACCGTGAACATCGAAAGATAGATGACGACGGCGCAGCCGACGTACGCGACGAAGGCTGCCCGCGCCCACCACCCGCGCATGGCCAAGAGCGAGAAGGCGAAGACGACGTATCCGATGATCCCCGGCGGCGCCCACAACGTTTCCCGCCAGTAGCTCTCGACCAGGCCCGTGATGGTGGGAACGATCATGTCGACGTGAAACTGATGCGTATCGGCCGCGGAGCCGAGGGGAACGACAAGACTGCGCAACCCGAAGTAGAGGAGGCCGATGGCAAGCGTCGGAATGGCCACACGTAGCGCGTCGCGAATCTTCAGCCGTCCGATGGCGACGAGCAGCAGCAGCAGCGGCAGCGTCATGGCCGCACTCTCCTTGAAAAAGAAGGCGATGCCGAAGACGAAGCCGGCTTCCATGAACCAGCCGCGCGTGATGAGCACGAGACCCCAGGCGACGAGCAGCAGCACCGAGGCATCGAAGATATTGGCGAACCAGCCGCCGGTGATGACCGCCCCGGCCGAGAAGAGTGTAGCGAAGACGAGGAAGAAATCGCGGCGGTCATCGCGGCCGGCCCAGATGTCGAGCGCGCGTAGCAACAGCGCCACCGCGCCGAGGATCATCAACATGTTGACGATGCGCAGCAGCGGCCAGGCCACGTCCGGCGGGAGGACGTGGATCGTCAACGCGATGATGATGGTCGGGATCGGACGCCAGAACGGAAACGGCGTCTTCAGAATCATCGCCACGAGCTGCCCCGCGCTCTGATGCGCGTCGCCGAAGATCACCAGCGCATTGGTCTCATCCCAAACGTCGGCGATGAACAGCCGCGACATCGCCGCGATCCAGAGGAGGACGATGGCGTAGGTCACCAGACGCCACGCGTGATTTCTTTCCTCTGTGTCCTCTGTGCCTCTGTGGTTATCGGTTTTTCGCATCGAGTTCCCGCGCTGCCACATCGAGCATCTCTTCTACGCGCGCGGCTTCTGGACTCTCGCAATAGATTCGGATGATCGGCTCCGTGCCCGACTTGCGGAAGAGGATCCACGATCCGTCGTCGAAATTCAGCTTCACGCCGTCAACCTCTTCGCGGTTGGCGAATCCGGGACCGAAGACGGAATCGAGCTCGCCGGCGACGACGCGGTCGATCAGCCGCGCGCAGACCTCCATCGGCCGGTTGAGATCGCGGCGGTCGTAGAACAGCGCGCCGAACTCCGCTTCCATGGCATCGACGATCCGCGATAACGGCTTGCCGTAATGCGCCACGCACTCGGCGACGAGAAGGCCGGAGAGGATCCCGTCGCGCTCCGGCAGAAAGTGCCCGAAGCCGATGCCGCCGCTCTCCTCCCCGCCGATGAGGATGTCGCGGGTGAGCATCAGATCGGCCACGTACTTGAAGCCGATGGCTGTCTCGTGGAAGCCCGCCCCGAGCGCCCTGGCCACCTTCTCCACCAGCCGCGAAGTGGAGAAAGTCTTGACGATCTCGCCGGACATTTTTTTTTCACGAACCAGATAGAGCGCCAGGAGGGCGATGATCTTCTGCGGCGAGACGAAGATCCCGTTCTCGTCGAGGATGCCGAGGCGGTCGGCGTCGCCGTCGTTGCAGATGGCGAGATCGTAGGACGCCGGGTGTCGGCGGTCGGGAATCGGAGCGAACCCCGGCGCTCTCCTCTGCTCCGACCCCCGCATCGCATTCATCGATGCACCGAGATTGTCCGGAATCGGCTCGGGATTCACGCAGCCGAACGAGGGATTGCTCTCGCCGCGGATCGTGGCCACGTCGACGCCGAGGATGCGGGACGGGAGGCCGGCGGAGACGCCGTAGATCGGATCGTGGAGGATGCGCGGCGTGGCGGCTTTCTTCACATCGAGCTGCGCCTGCAGTGCGGCGACGTAGTCGTCGAGCAGGTCGGATTCCTCGATCGAGCCATCGGCGCGCGGCGACGACTGACCGAGCGCGCCGGCGATGGCGGCATACATCTCCGGCAAGCCCGAGCCGCCGTACCACCCTTTGAATTTCAGGCCGTTGTACTTCGCCGGATTGTGGCTGGCCGTGACGATGACCCCGCCGAGTAGCTTGCGGCGCCAGGCGGTGTAAGAGATCGTCTGAGATGGTGTCGGCGCCTTCGACAGCACCACGCGGAAGCCTGCCGTCTTGAGGGTCTCCGCGACCAGCGCCGCGAACTCCCGCGACAGAAAGCGCCGGTCGAACCCGACCACCAGCGCGTTCCGATCGATCCCGTCCGGCGGCTCCAACGTCCGCGCCGCGACGGCGATGGCCTCGCTCACCCGGCGCACGTTGTCGAACGTGAACCCATCGGCGATGACCGCGCGCCATCCGTCGGTGCCGAAGGTGATTGGCTGGGACATCGGCGCATTCTGACATGCGGCGACGAAGCGCCGACGTATTGCCGTCGGCCCCCTACGCAAAAATTCACTGCTGCTTGAAGATGCCGCCCGATAGGACCGGATGCGGCGCGGTCGACGTGGCGGGAGCCTTGACCACGATGATCCCCTTCCCGTCTCCAATGATGGTTGCTCCATGCCCCTCGGCCACACCCTGTATCGGCGTCGACTGCACGGGAGCGATCGTGGTGGTGGTCACCGGGGCACTCCCATTCGCATTCACGCCGAGCACCTGCTCCCGCGCGGCCGGCGCCGCGAGCATCGGATCGGGCGCGCTCTGATCGACCACGGTCCCTTCGTTGATGACGTCCGCCTTCCGCTCGATGCGATCGGTGGTGGTTACCTCGGAGCCGAAGAGCCCGCCGTACCCCGCCGTTGTGCCGTGCCGCCTCCCCCTGTAGATCGAAAACGAGGCGATGACAACCGCGACCGCAAGCATCGAAATCGCGCAGTTCCTGATCGTCAGGATGCGGCGACGTTGCCGCCGATCCCGGATCGGAACGATCAGCAGAGGCTGTCGGGAAGGGAGCATGGTTCAAACTACTGCGAGCGGGCTGCCAACAGAAGCGCGAAGCGCGTCTCGGAGCGCTGGCGTCTCGCCGGCTGGCTCCGCGGCGTCTCGCCGCTGAGGGATACAACGGAATGTTTGGTATCTTGCCAGACCGGGGGCGAGACGCCCCCGGGCCAGCCCCGGGCCAGCCGGCGAGACGCCAGCGCTCCGGAGGCTACGCCGCGACAACGCGGCTTCGCCGCAGTGCTACCCTTACCCCATGTCCGGCGTGACCTTCACCGAAGTCGCCAAACGCTACGGCGACGTCTCCGTCATCGAGCACCTGAACCTTGATGTGAACGACCATGAGCTGATGGTGCTCGTCGGTCCCTCGGGATGCGGGAAGTCGACGGCGCTGCGGATGATCGCCGGGCTGGAGGACGTGAGCGCGGGGACGATCTCCATCGGCGGGCGGGTGGTGAACGACCTGGCGCCGAAGGACCGCGACATCGCCATGGTCTTTCAGAGCTATGCGCTCTACCCGCACATGACCGTGCGCGAGAACCTCGAGTTCGGCCTGCGCATGCGCAAAGTCCCCGCAGCCGAGCGCGCGCGCCGCGTGGCCTCGGCCGCGGAGATCCTGGGCATGTCGCACCTGCTGGAGCGGAAACCGAAGGACCTCTCCGGCGGACAGCGGCAGCGCGTCGCCGTCGGCCGCGCCATCGTCCGGCAGCCGGCCGTCTTTCTCTTCGACGAGCCGCTCTCGAATCTCGATGCCAAGCTGCGCGTGCAGACGCGCGCGGAGATCACCAGGCTCCAGGCCACGCTCGGCACGACCTCGGTCTACGTCACGCACGACCAGGTCGAGGCGATGACGATGGGACACCGCATCACCGTCATGCGCGATGGGAAGGTCCAGCAGGTCGGCGCGCCGCGCCAGGTCTACGAGTCGCCGGCAAACGCCTTCGTGGCGCAATTCATCGGCACGCCTCCGATGAACCTGATTCCTGCCACTGTTTCCGGCGGGATGCTGCAGACGTCATCATTCGCCCTACCGCTGCCGGAGACGTTCCGCGTGTCCGACGGCCAACGCGTCCTGGCCGGCATCCGTCCCGAGCACCTCCATCACGCATCGAATGGCGACGCTCCCATCCACGCGAACGTCGACGTCGTCGAGCCGATCGGGCATGAGACGATCGTCTACGCCAGCGCCGGCAGCGAGAAGCTGGTGGCCATCTTCGACCCGGCCTCGACACCGCGCGCGGGAGAAACGATCGCCATGACGGTCGACAGGGAAGCCATGCATCTGTTCGACGCGGACAGTCACGAAAGGCTTTAACCAAAGACACACAGAGGTCCGCTGATAAAACCTACCCCTTCACACTGCCAACCATCAGCCCGGCGATGTAGTAGCGCTGCAGAACGAGGAAGACGATCAGCACCGGGAGCACGGTCACCACCGAGCCGGACATCATCAGCTCGACGTCCAGCACATGCTCGCCGAGGAGGTTGGCAAGGGCTACCGGAAGGGTGTGGTGCGACTGGTTGGAGAGGATGATCAGCGGCCACATGAAATCGTTCCAGGTGGACATGAACATGAATGTGGCCAGCGTGGCCAGGATCGGCCGCGCCAGAGGCATGACCACCGACCAGTAGATGCGGAACTCGCCGGCGCCGTCGATGCGGGCCGCCTCGAGCAGCTCCTGCGGCACGGAGAGCATGAACTGGCGGATCAGGAAGATGCCGAAGACGGTCACCATCGACGGGATGATGACTCCCCAGTAGGTGTTGACCAGGTGCAGAGTCTTCATCAGCAGGAAGAGAGGGAGCATCCCCACCTGCGGCGGGACGATGATGGCGGTGAGAAGGAAGCCGAAGCTCTTCTCACGCCCGCGGAAGCGCAGTTTGGCGAAGGCGTATCCGGCCATCGAGCCGAAGAGGACGGAGCAGACGGTGACCGTCGACGCGACGATGGTGCTGCTCAGGAACGCTCGTCCGAGATTGAGGCGCAGGAAGAGGGCCCGGTACTGCGCCAGCGTGGCGGCGTGCGGCACGAGGTGCGGTGGAAAGGTGGTCGATTCGCCGTTGGACATGAATGACGCGGAGAGCATCCAGAGCAGCGGAAAGAGAGTGAGCAGGCTGCCGGCAATCAGCACGGCATGCAGCACCACCGACCTGCCGCGCCTGTTCATCGCTTCTCCTGCAACCGCATCTGCAGCAGCGTGGCCGCGCCGATGACGAGGAAGACGATGAAGGCCACCGCGGCGGCGTATCCCATCCGCCAGAATTTGAAGCCCTGCTGATACATCATCATGACGAGGGTGAGCGTCTTGTTGAGCGGACCGCCGGCGGTCATGACGTACGGCTCGGCGAAGATCTGAAGCTGGCCGATGGCGACGACGACGCCGACGAAGAGGAAGGTCGGCCCGAGCATCGGCAGGGTGACGTGCCTGAATTGTCCCCACGCTCCCGCCCCATCCAGCCTGGCCGCCTCATACAGCTCCTCGGGGATGGTCTGCAGGCCGGTGATGAAGATGATCATCGTGTAACCGAAGCCTTTCCAGACCGCGAGCAGGATGATGGCCGGCATGGCGAAATGGGGATCGCCGAGCCAGTCGGGCTGCGGCAGATGCAGCGCGCCGAGGGCGATGTTGATGATGCCGAAGCGCGGATGGTAGAGGTACCTGAAGACGACGGCGACGGCGACGAGCGTGGTCACGACCGGCGCGAAGTAGATGGTCCGGAAGAGCGCCTTCCAGCGCGTCAGCTTGGCGTTGACGAGGAGGGCGGCGAAGAGCGAGACGGCTACGGTGAGCGGGCCGCCGACGAGAGCGAAGTACATGGTGTTGCCGAACGCCGTCCAGAAGACCGGATTGCCGACGAGCTCGCGGTAGTTGCGCAAAGCAACGAAACGAAGGTTGTGGACGTCGCCGAGCGTATAGAGATCGAAGTCGGTCACGCTGAGCGCGAACCCGGCGATGACCGGGAGGAAAAAGAAGAGAGAGAGAATGATGATGGCCGGTGTCAGGAAAAGGAGCGCGGCGCGGGCTTCGTTGTTTTTCATTGGACATCCAAAAGGCTTTCACCACAGAGGCACAGAGGACACAGAGAACAAAGGATGAAAATCTGAAGGATCAAGGAGGAATGTGCCGTTTTATTCATCCTTCCGCCTTCATCTTTTTTCTCTGTGATCTCTGTGCCTCTGTGGTTAACTCCTTTACGTGCGTCAACATCCACCGCCGCTTCTCCAACAACTCATCCGCCCTCGCATCGAGTTGTGTCAGGGCAACGGTGGGCGGTACCACACCTCTGGCGGCGGCTTCGCCGCGGTCGTAGATCGCGGTGGCGATCTGCTCCCACTCGGGCACTTTGGGCAGCGGGGCGACGCTCTCGAACTGGACGCGGAAGGCCAGGAAGCGGGAGTCGTTTGCCAGGACGGGAGAGAGCCAGGCGCTGCGGCGGGCGGGGAGATCGCCGGTCAGTTGGTAGAAACGCACCTGCTGGGCCGGCTCGGAGAGGAATTCGATCAGCTTGCGGGCGGCCGCTTTGTGGGTCGAGGCGCGAAAGACCACCAGGCTGCCGCCGCCGGCCATGGAGATCCCGGTCGGCTCGCCGGCATCGTGCGCCGGCAGCGGCGCGGTGGCCCACTTGTCCTGCATCTCCGGCGGGAGGCGGCGCCGGAACTCGCCGACGTTCCACGGTCCGCTGATGTACATGGCGAACTCGCCCTGCGCGAACTGCTGATAGAGGTTGGCGATCTGGCTGTTGCTCACCTTCGGAGCAAAACCGTCCCGGAAGAAGCTGACGTAGAAGTTGAAGGCGTCGGCGAACTGCGGCTGCGAGAACGCCCCGCGCGTACCGTCCGCATTCAGCAGCGTCGAATGTGCCGACAGCGCCAGCACCGTCATCGGCTCATATTCATTGGTCGGGATGAGAATGGCCCACTTGCACCTCCCCTGCTCATGGATGCGCGTCATGGCCTCGCGCCACTCCGCCCACGTGCGCGGGCCATGCGGAAACCCGACCGCGGCCAGGATGTCGCTGCGGTAGAAGAGCACGCGCGTGTCGACGTACCAGGGGATGCCGTACAGCGTGCCGCCGACGACGTTGGTGGCCCAGATGCCGGGGAAGTAGTCGTTCTGCGTCTTCGAAGCGAGAGTCCCGAGGTCGTCGAGAGCACGGATGGCGACGAACTCCGGCATCCAGGTGTTCCCCATCTGCGCGACGTCGGGCGTCGCTTCGCCGACGTAGGCGGTGAGCAGCTTCTCGTGCGCGGCGTTCCAGGGGATCTGCTGGATGACGACATGAATGGCCGGATTGCGCCGTTCGAACTCGGGAATGAGTTTGGCCACGAGCTCCCCCTCGGAACCGAGAGCCCAGAATTCGAGGTGTTCTCTTTGGTCGCGGGGATGTGCCGAGCACTGCAAAATCAGAAGGCAGAAGGCAGAAAGCAGAAGGGGGGTCGAAAACCCTTCTGCCTTCTGCCTTCTGCCTTCTGCCTTCATTTCAGCCATCCGCCGCTGAAACCAGCTCGTTTGAGACCAGCGATTACATGCGGGTTCTTACGCATCGTCTTCCATACCAACTCGCTGCGGTAGTTCTCGATCATCGCTACGATCGGTCCTTCGTCGATGCCGAGGTAGTCGACGTCGAACCAGCCTTGCGCGGGATCGACGCGGCCGTGCTTGAGCTGCTCGGACGTGCGCAAGGTCGGGTTGAAGGCGTCGAGGAATCCGTACTGGGCGTAGAGGTTCGCGCCGTAGCGCGTCGACATCTCGCGGATGGCGGGGATGGAAAGCTCGGGAGTGAAAACGATCGATGATGCCGCGGCGGTCGGGGCGATGGTGCCGTCGTCGCGGATGTCGTTCAGCGCCACGCCGCGTGCTGTGTAGGAGTGGAAGGCGCGCGGACGGCCGTCGATCGTCACCGTCGCGTCCATCGGACCGTCGCATGCGGAAAGGCCCCAGATACGGTCGCCATAGTCGCGCCATCCGGCCGGGTTCTCCACCGCGTAGGCATGCTGCGCCAGCGTGGCCCGCCGCGAGTTCTCGAACCAGTCGATCCCCTGCGCGCCGATGACCGGCTCGGTGATCCCTCGAAAGTCGATCCAGACCTCGGAGTACTGATGTCCGAACAGCGGCGCGAACTGGACGAACTGCTGGCCGTACAGCGTGCCAACGGTGTCGGTGGAGTGATAGGTGGCCCAGGCCGACGGCTCGACAGGATGAGTCGGTGAGCCGAGGGCCAGGATGACCAGGATCATGGCCTCGTTGTAGCCGCGCCAGTCGTAGGTGTGAAAGCCGTTCTCGGGCGTCCATCCCATGCTGACCGCGTGCGGCCGCACTTCTTCCCACGTCCATTCGACGCGCTCATACAGCGTTTCCGCATCGCGCCGGATATCGGCCTCGGCGGGATTATCGCGGTCGAAGTATGACTGCGCGAAGAGCGCGCCGGCGACGAGCAGCGTCGTATCGATCGTCGAGAGCTCGACGGTCTCGAAACGCTCGCCGCTCTTCATGTCGAGAAAGTGATAGTAGAACCCGTGATAGCCGGAGACGCCGCGCGGCTCGGGGCCCTGTTTCATCGCCAGCAGTGATTGCAGCGTGGCCCGCGTGCGCTCGGCAGCCGCCTCGCGCGTCACATACCCGCGCTCCGCGCCGATGCCGTAGGCGGTGAGCCCGAATCCGACCGCGGCGATGCTGGAAAACGACGGCGTCGGCCAGCGGTCGGGAACCAACATCGTGTTTGGATCGGCAAGGTCCCAGAAGAAGTGAAAGCTGCGGCGCTCGACGTCGTCGAGCATTGCCGTGTCGGCTGGTGTAGGGACGACGGCGCGATGCCGCACGGGCGCGTTCGCGCAGGAGGCGAGGAGGAGACTGGCAAGGAGTGCCGTAAGGTTTCGCATCGCCTGAGAGTGGATTAGTGGATTAGTGGATTAGTCGATCACAACATTCCTGCCATACCGTTTCGTCGAGAGTCCTTCTCCCCCCGCGGTTTTTTGCGGGGGGAGAAGGTGCCGATAGGCGGATGAGGGGGGCGTATACCCGAAATGCGCGATTTACCGACGTTGCTACGCGACCGATTGAAGCTCGCGTTACGTCCGCGTGAAGCGCCCCCTCATCCGCCTTCGGCACCTTCTCCCCCGCAAGAAACCGCGGGGGAGAAGGGCTCTCGACGAAACAGCGTGCCAGTGATTCACAACCACTGATCTACTAATCCACTAACCTACTAATCCACTAATCCACTAATCCACTGATCCACTGATCCACTAATCAACTACTCGGAGCGCCGGCGATTCACCGCCGGCGCTCCGTTTGTACTCATTAGAAGTTGACTTTGAGACCGACTTCCTCCCTGCGTCCGAGACGGATGACGCAGTTCGGCTTGCCAAGACCGGCAAGCTGGTCGGCGTTCGGCGGCGGTCCGATGAAGTTGTTGAGGCAACCGTAGCTCGTCCAGTTGAAGGCGTTGTATACCCCGCCGATGATTCCGACCGAGGTGCGGCCGAACGTGGCGAAATCCTTCTCCGCCTTGAGATCGACGTTCCGGTCGGCGAATCCGCCGCTCTTCGGCGGAGTGATCGATTTCGAGAACGGATGCGTCGCCTCGCGGTTTTCGAGGCTGAAGCCCTGCGTGAAGTCGAGGACGTTCGTGAACTGGCCCGATCCGAAAGAGGCGATCGCGCTGAGGCGGATTTCCCACGGCAGCCCGAAGATGCCGGTAGCGGTAATGCGGTCGCGCTCCGAGCCCGGCACGTCGTGCTTGCCGTACGCGGCCGCGGTCGGGAAATCGAGGCTGAAGAGATCGTTGCCTGTCTGCTCCGCCCGTCCATGAGTCCACGCGAAGGTGGCGCCCCAATGCGACTGCGTGGTGTACGGCCTGTCGAGCTTGGCCTGAATGGCGTTGTACCAGTAGCGCTTCCCTTCCGGATCGGACTTGATGACGTTGCCGAGGCCGGGTATGAGCTGGGCGCAGCAAAGGCCGTTCGGGGCTGCCGACAGCCAGGTGAAGCCATGGTAGCCGCGCACGCCGTCGTAGCTGAGCGAGCCGAGCCACGACCCGAGCGACTGACGGACGCCGAGGTTGAACATGTTCGAGTACGGCGCCTTGGTGTTGTTGTTGAGAAGATAGACCTCGGGCTGCGCTTTGCCCGAGGCGATAAGATTATTGAGACCGGCCAGAGTAAAGAATGCCGGATCCCATTTGATGGTCGGCCCGCCGTTGCGCGGCGCGCCGGTGGGCGAGAACTGGATGTTGAATACCGGGAACTGCAGCCGATAGCGCTCGTCGAGCGTGGCGTTGAGGAAGATCCGGTCGTAGTACTTGCCGAAGCCGCCGAATACGATGGTCTTGTTCTCGCCGGTCACGTCATAAGAGAAGCCGAGACGCGGCTGGAACTCGTCCTTGGACGGCTTGCGCTGGTTGCCATTGGAGAAATAACTCGGGTCGATCTTCCCCGTCAGCCCGGCCACGATGTTCGCCGGCGTGACGTAGTTATCGTCGAGCATGTGCGACTCGTAATCCCAACGCAGGCCGAGCGTGACCGAGAGGTTCTTGTTCACGGTCCAACTGTCCTGGCCGTAAATCCCGTATTCATTGTTGTTCGTCTTGAGGATGGGGTTGCCGAAACCGAACACGGCCTGGAAAGGCTGGGCGAACGTCAGGCCGTTTGCAGGATCGTTATTGAAGTCGAATTCCGGGTTGCCGTTCAGGCTCTTGTTGACGCTGTAATGCATCTTGTCGAAGTTGCCGCCGATCTGGAAGGCGTGCTCTCCGTGGAACTGCATCGGCGCGAAGTTGAAATCGTCGCGCAGCTCGATGCGGCGCTGATCGAAATCCTGCGTCGTGCTGTTGCCGCCGACGCGGCCCAGCCCAAAGTAATTGAGGCCGACCAGGTTCGGATTGAGCGGCTTCGGATTCCAGCCATAGTCCTGCCAACTGAGCGTGGCCTGATTGAGGGCGCTGGCATTGTTCCACTGATCGCGCAACGTCGTGCCGTAGACCCAGTTCCTCAGATCGGTGCCCGACTGGAAGGAGGTCGTGCCGCCGAAGTCGCGCGTCTCATGCTCGCGGCGATAGTTGCCGGAGATGTCGATCAACTGATTCTTGTCCGGCTGCCAGCTCGCCTTTCCGAAGGCGAGGTTCGACTTGAACGGACTGGCGAACGAGCCACCCGGCTGGGGATCCAGGGGAGTGTTGAGATTGTTGACGATGGTCGTGGCGTGCTCGTCGACACCCTCGTAGGAGAAGAAGAAGTTGAGCTTGTCTTTGATGATTGGCCCGCCGAAGCTGATGCCCGGCTGGGAGCGGTGGTACGACGCATTCGTCGACAGCGTCGAGAACTGGAAGCCCTTCGCCGTCGGTGCCACCCACATCTTCGGCTGGTAGTAGAGGAAGGCGTTGCCCTCGAACTGGTTGCCACCCGACTTCGTCACCGCGGTGATGATGGCGCTGGAGGCGTGGTCATACTGGGCGCTGAAGTTCTGGGTGATGACGCGGAACTCCTGCACGGCGTTCTGCGGGAAGGGATTGCCGCGGCTGGAGTCCTGTCCGACCAGGCCTCCCTGAAGCACGTCGTTCTTGAAGCTGACGCCGTCGATGAAGACGTTGGTCTGCTCGGCCGGCTGCGCATCGCCGGCGATCGTCTTTCTCTGCGGATCGGTCGACAGACGAATTCCGGGGGCGAGCTGGGCGAAGTTGAGGAAGTTGCGGTCGCCCTGCGGCAGGCTCTCCATCTGCTGCGGCGTCACGTTCGTGGCCGCCTCGGAGGTCCGCGTCTCCACGAGCTGATTGCCGACGACGGTGATGGTTTGGTTCATCGATGCATCCGCGGACATCGTGAAGTTCAGCTCGACATTCTGTCCGAGCAGGACCTGCACCGTCTCGTTGCGCGGCTGGAAACCGGGAGCGGCCACCACCAAGTTGTACACGCCGGGCTGGAGGCCGGCCATCGTGTACGACCCGTCCGGACCCGACATCACCGTCTTCACGAAGCCGCTGGCCGAGTTGACGGCGTCGATCTCCGCGGCGGGTAATGCCGTGCCGTTCGGATTGGCCACCTTCCCGTGGATCGTGGCCGTCGTCAATTGGGCGGCAGCCGGCATTGCGATCGACACGATCAACAATGTCATTGCGACAAAAACGAATGTTCTTCTCATGAAACCTCTCCTTTGTTAGGGCTGCTATTCCGGCCACGCGCCGCCCGATGCGGTTGCGTGCTCACTTTGGTTTCTTTCCCTGGGGTGGCGTTGATGGGGGCCATGCAGGAACCTCGCACGATGAGGGCCGTCCCCACCCGCTCATGCCGGCAGGCGTGCGCCGCCGGATCGCTGATGGCATCGAGCAGGAGCGCGAAGGCGCGCCGCCCGAGCTCCGCGATGTCGACGCGCATCGTCGTCAGCGGCGGCGCTACGTAACGCGCGATGGGGATGTCGTCGAACCCGACCACGCTCATGGCCTCGGGGACCTTGATTCCGGCCGCGGCCAGCGACGCCAGCACCCCCACGGCCATCGAGTCGTTGGCGGAAAATACGGCGGTCGGCGGCGATGCCAGCGCGGCGATCCTGCTGCCGGCGGCGAACCCCGACTCCTCGGTGAAGTCGCCGCTCCATTCGAGCGCGCGCAGCGACTTCGCTGCCATTCCGCGCATGGCATGGCGGTAGCCGCGCAGCCGTTCGCGCGCGTCGGCGTTGTGCTGCGGCCCGCAGATGAAGGCGATACGCGTGTGCCCGAGCTCGTGCAGATACAGCATCATCGCCCGCGCTCCCCCGTAATTGTCGATGGTGATGGCATCACCGTTAACCCCCGATGAATTCAGGAGCACGACCGGCATCTTCGGCAGCTCTTCGAGCGGTGCGAGGGTGACGTCCGGCGCCATGACCACCAGCCCGTCGACGCGCCCGCGCATGGTCTCGACCACCTCGAGCATCTGGCCGGGATCGCTGTGCGAGCCGGAGACGAGGATGTGGTACCCCTCCGCGCGCGCGGCGAGATCGATCCCGCGGATGACCTCGGAGAAGAACTCGCCATGCACGTCCGGCAGAACGATGCCGATGGTCTGGCTGCGCCGGATGCTGAGCGAGCGCGCCGCGACGTTGGGAACGTAGCGCAGCGACTTGGCCGCCGCGCGAACCTGCCGCGAGGTTTCCTCGCGCACCAGCTCTTTGCCGTTGAGCACGCGCGAGACCGTCGCCACCGAGACGCCCGCCCGTGCGGCGACGTCATGAATCGTCGCTACCGCCGCGGGGTTGCGGCGTCGGGCCTTTCGAGCGAGTGGTCGAGTCGGCATAATTAGTGATTAGTGGATTAGTCGATTTAGTGGATTCGTGATTTCTGCTCCGACGAGTGCGTCTTGCTCCTGATCCACTGATTTACCAATCACTGATCATCTTCCATGTAAACGGTTACATTTTGCGGTACGCTACTCACAATTCGATTGCCTGTCAATGAGGAGATGAAACGATGACCGACGTCCGCTTCCCCGACGGCTTCGTCTGGGGCTCCGCAACCGCGGCCTACCAGATCGAGGGATCGCCGCTCGCCGATGGCGCCGGTCCGAGCATCTGGCATCGCTTCAGCCACACCCCCGGACGCATGACCAACGGCGACACCGGAGACGTCGCCTGCGATCACTACCATCTTTATAAGGACGACGTCGGCATCATGCGCGACCTCGGCCTACAGGCGTATCGCTTCAGCATTTCCTGGAGCCGCATCCTCCCCGAGGGGACCGGACGCGTGAATCAGAAAGGGCTCGACTTCTATCGCAGACTCGTCGACACACTCCGCGAAGCCGGCATCCTTCCGATGGCCACGCTCTACCACTGGGACCTTCCCGCCGCCCTCGACGACCGCGGTGGCTGGCTCAACCGCGACGTGGCGGAGTGGTTCGCCGACTACGCATCGGTCGTCTATAAAGCCCTCGACGACACCGTCGAATGGTGGGCCACGCTCAATGAGCCGTGGGTGGTGACCGACGGCGGCTACCTCCACGGCGCGCTCGCTCCCGGCCACCGCAATCTCTTCGAGACGCCGATCGCCTCGCACAACCTCCTGCGGGCCCACGGCCGCGCCGTCGAGGTCTACCGCACGATGGGCAAGCACGCCATCGGCATCGTGGTGAACATCGAGCCGAAGTACCCCGACTCACAAAGCGAGGAGGACCTCGCCGCCACCCGCCGCGCCGACGCGTATATGAACCGCCAGTATCTCGATCCGCTCTTCCGCGGCCGGTACCCCGAGGAGATGAAGGAGCTGTACGGCGAAGCGTGGCCGGAGTTCCCCGCCGCCGATTTCGATCTGATCAAACAGCCGCTCGATTTCGTCGGCATCAACTACTACCTGCGCGCGGTGACGAAGAACGATCCCGCGCAGATCATCGAGCGCGCCGCCCGCGTCCGCCAGCCCGGCTCGATCTACACGGAGACGGGATGGGAGGTCCACGCCCCCGCCCTGACCGACGTCCTGCTCTGGTTCCGCGACCGCTACGGCCCGACGCCGATCTACGTCACCGAAAACGGCGCCGCCTTCTACGACCCCCCGGTTGCCATCGACAACACGGTCAATGACCCGCTCCGCATCCACTACCTTCGCGAGCACATCCTGGCCGTCCACCGCGCCATCGAACAAGGCGCCGACGTCCGCGGCTACTTCGTCTGGTCCCTCCTCGACAACCTGGAATGGTCCCTCGGCTACACCAAACGCTTCGGCATCGTCCACGTCGATTTCGCGACGCTGAAGCGAACGCTGAAGGAGAGCGCGAAGTTTTACGCGGAGGTAGTGAGGACAGGCGGGGGGAAGGTGGGGTGAGAGCTATCGATTCGCCGGTAACAAACAAATGACGTCATCTCCACCCGCGGTTGCCAACGCACGATCGAAGGTAACGACCCGCCCTCCGTTTCGTCGGGCCAGGCCAAGCAGGTAGCGATCGGTCACGTGCTTCGCGGTCCCAGCAGCCCGAACCTCGGTCAAAACAGCCGGTGACACCGTATCCGGCCACCAAACATATCCACGTTTGGAGATCGTCAACATGAGCAATTCATCCGCCGTCGCTTCCGGAGTCCACCTTCCCCCTGGGAGTTGCGCGCAGACTCGAATCGCGCCCAACTCTGTCACTACGCACGTCGCCCATCCCCCGGCGGCCGCTTCACTTGAAAACCAGTTCAGGGCTGGCGTGTGATGTTGATGCTCGGAGAGGAGCAGCGCTACCAGTACGTTGACATCGAGAAGCCCGACCACGCGGCCAGCTACTCCTCGTCGCCATTCGCCAAACGATCAACATCCTCGACCGTGAGCACGGGAGCGCCTGGGCGCGGCGGAAATACAGGAATACCCCGTTCGAAGCGGATGTCGGCTTCAGCCACGCGGCGGAGCAAGGCTTCAACGAAGTCGTCGACCGGTTGTCCCATCTGATTTGCCAGATTGGTGAGGCGGTCCTTGAGAGCCTCATCTACGGTGATCGTGGCGGTCGGCATTGCAAAATCCTCCTGCTCTTTGTCCATCGTCGCACAAAAGAAGAGCAAGTCGAACGCCGTGACTTGCGCCAGAAATGCCTCCCCAAGCTTGACTCAAGGCGTTTACCACAGCATCTTACCGTGTGATGAAGCCCACCGTTTCCTCGAACGGTCAGATCGTCCTATCTTGACCAATCATGACGGCGGAGGGCACGATGAGAAGGGTACGCGAAGAAACGATCACCGTCGCTGAAGCCAAAAAGCAGATTTCGACTCTGCTGAGACGTGTCGCTTTCGGCAAGGAGACGATCCTGATCATGAGACGAGGCCGCCCGATGGCGAGACTCATTCCTCACGACGCTGAACCTGTCGAGCCAGGCCTTGGGAGCGTGCGGGGCTGGCTATCCGACGACGATCCTTTTCTGGCGGCTGTGGACGAGATCGTCACCGCGCGCCAAACACCGTCGGTGCGTGGCGTTTCGCAGACCACCCGCGAGCCGTAAACGGTGAGGTACCTGACCTCACAGGTAAGCTCACAACTTCTGCCCCTTCGCGGTCTGACCGGACAGCAGGAACGTCTTGGGATATTTGCCTTCGCCGCAGATCTTGAACGAGCCAAAGTCCTTGAACCACAATCCGTCCGGCGCTTCGGGATCTGACTCTCTCCAAAGCTTGAGTTGATAGAGATCCTCGACCGTGATCTGGCGATCGCGGAGCCGATCAAACAGATGATCCCGAAGGGCTCGCGGCAGGTCCGTCCACTGGATCCGCGGCACTAATCACCGAAAGTCATTCGCGCCAGTTCCTCTTTCAGGCGCTTTTGCTCACTGGTGCTCGAGGATTGAGCCAGTTGCTCGGCAAGCTCGAAGAACTCGCGTTTTTCACGTTCTCGTGCTTCGAGACCCGCTTCGATCAACTCGACGATGATCCGGTTCGCACTGGTACGTTGACGGTCGGCCAGGGTCCTGACTTTCCGGGCCACACGTGAGGGCAGGCTGACACTCTGGCGAACCACTCTCTCGGGCGGGGACATACCGTCAATGTACACCAATCTGCACCAAGGTTCACCACGCTGTTTGGCCGAGGCTGCCAGGTGAGTGAGTGCTTGACCGACCGCATCGCTCGGAGGGATGGTTCACCCATTGCAGACGAAGGAGGGCTCGACATGGCCACGAAGAAGACATCCAAGGCAAAGGCACCGGCGAAGGCGTCTACGAAACAGCCGGCCGCGAAGAAGGCGAAGGCGGACAACAAGCTCCGCCTCACCTCCGCCAGTCCCAGCTTCACCGTCAACGACATCGAGAAGAGCATGGCCTGGTATCGCGACGTACTCGGATTCACGGTAACAGAGCGGTGGGAGGACGGCGGGAAGCTGCTTGGCGCCGAGATGGCCGCGGGTGATGTCTCGTTCATGATCGGGCAGGACGACTGGAAGAAGGGGCGCGATCGGGTCAAGGGCGTCGGTGTGCGGCTGTACTGCATGACCGATCAGGACATCGATACGCTCGCGGCGCGGATCAAGGCGAACGGCGGAACGCTGGAGGGGCCGAGGGATACGCAGTGGAACACGCGCGAGCTGGCGGTCGACGATCCGGACGGATACAAGATCACCATCGCCAAAGAGACCAGGAAGCGATAACTACGAGGGCTGTTCATCGCAACGTCATCTTCATGACGATACAAGGGGCGATCATGCAAAACGTCAATCGCGCGCTCCTGATCCTCGTCTGCACAATCGGCCTGGCCGCGAGTGCCGCCGACCTCGCCTACACCGTTGCCATGCAAGCCCTTCCGGGCGCCAGCGCGGACGGCATCGGGATGGACTACATCAGCTTCGATCCCGGCACGCACTCGGTGTGGGTTCCGGCGGGGAACACGGGCGCGGTCGACGTCGTCGATCCCGCCACCGGCAAGGTGCGGCAGATCACCGGCTTTCCGACGGCGGAGATGGGGAGCGGCGACCGGAAGCGCGTCGTCGGTCCGAGCTCCGTCACGATCGGCAGCGGGACGATCTACATCGGCAACCGCGGCGATTCCACGGTCTGCGCCGTGAACCCGAAGACGCTCGTGCGCGGCACCTGTCACAAGGTCGACTCGATGCCCGACGGGCTGGCGTACGTCGCGTCGACGAAGGAAGTCTGGGTGACGACGCCGCGCGACAAATCGATCCGCATCCTCGATGCGGTCACGCTGGCCGAAAAGGCCAAGCTCACCTTCGACGGCAATCCCGAGGGCTTCGCCGTCGATGGGAAGCGCGGCCGCTTCTACACCAACATGGAAGACAAGGACCTGACGCTGGCCATCGACCTGAAGTCGCACAAGACGGTGGCCACGTGGAAGCCGGCCTGCGGGGCAGACGGCCCGCACGGATTGCGGGTCGATGAGAAAGCGGGTCACCTCTTCATCGCCTGCAGTGCACGCGCCGAGGTAATGGATGTGGCGCATGACGGCGCGGTGCTCTCGTCGGTCGATACCGGCGACGGCGTCGACGACATCGACTACAGCGATGCCACCCACCTCCTGTACGTCGGTGCAGCCAGAGCCGGCGTGCTCACCGTGGCCCGTGTCGACGCAAGCGGCAAGCTGGCCGTTGTAGCCAAGGTGCCGACGCACCTCGGCGCCCGGAACCCGGCGGTCACGAGCGATGGAACGGTCTACCTGGCCCACTCGGGACTCGGTAAGCTCAGCGATCTTGTCGTGGCGACGCCGAAGAGGTAGTTGCGCTCGCGCGTTGTCTGCGCCTGCGACGCGTTGTCGGTTGTCTGCGCGCCGCGCGTGGTCAATAACCTTAAGTCTTGGGTGACGGCCACGCGCGGAGGCGCAGACAACGCCGGGCGAAGCCGGCAGACAACGCGCCGCCAGGCGCAGACAACGCGGCGAAGCCGCTACTTCATCATCTCCCTCTCCGTCGACTGCTTGCGCTGCACGTCGGTGGCGAGGTTGAAGGTCAGGATGATCTTGCCGAGGCGGACGAGATCGCCGTCGGCGAGGAGGCGCTTTTCGGTGAGCTTCTCGCTGTTGACGAAGGTCCCGTTGCGGCTACCGACGTCCTCGATCACGAAGCCCTCGGCGGTACGGACCACTTGCGCGTGCTTTGCGGAAACGCTCACGTCGCGCAGCGCGATCGTGTTCGCCGGCGTCCGGCCGACCGTCGACATCTCTTCGAGCAGCGGATGCATCGTGCCGTCGTCAGCCGTCAGTGTGGCCACCAGCTCGGGCTCCGCGGTGGGCGGCGGGGGTGGAGGTGGTACTGGCTCCGGCTCGGGAGCCGGCGGTGGTGTCTCGGGTGAAGGCGGCGGCACGAGCGTCCGCTTCGGCTCGCGTGCCGTGGCATCGGCATCGATCATCGGCTCGATCAGCCCCGTCATCTGCAGGCGTTTGATGATCGGATAGAGATCGGCGGCGGTGCGGCCGCTGTCGGCGCGCAGTTGCGCGAGCGATTTTCCGCTGCCGATCTGAAATAGGATCTGGAACTCCTCGGCGGTGATGTTGATCTCGCCCGGCGGACGGTTGACGACGCGGAATTTGACGTTGTCGTCGGGAAAAAGGTCGCTGATACGGCGCGCCTCGTCATTGCGCTCCTCGGCCTCGGCGATGACCGCCGCAATCTCCAGCGGTGAGGCGTCCTCGGGCAATACGACGTCATCGAGGAAGGTGAAGGTGCCGTCGCTCCATCCGATGAGTTTCGCGACGACGCCGGCTGCATCGCCGTCTCCCTCGGCCGCGACGACCCAGCCGTCGCGTATCGCCAGGCGCAGCCGCTGGCCACCCGATTCGGCATCGAACGTGCCGTTGTGGGAACTGCCAAGGAAGGTGAGCAGCTCCTTTGCCGCGAAATGTTGAAGGCTTCCCTGCAGGACGACGCGCATCGGGGAAGTTTAGCAGTGCAGACGAAGGGCTTGAACGCCGCGCTGCACCAGACAGCATCTATGGCATTATTACATCACCAATCTGGAGATCGTACGTGGTCGAATACAACCTTTGCGGCTGTACCGGCGAAGCGTCTTGTCGTCCGTTCGGCGAGGAGAACGTTGTTTGCCCGACGCGGCGATCGAATCTCACCGCAGCCGATTCCTGGACGGAGCGATGTTCGATCGGCTGAAGTACCGCACGCATCGTCTGTTTCACCGCCGCGACCGTTCCGCCGACGCGCGCGAGCGCCGGCTCGAGGCGTTCTACACGAACAGCGAGGCGGAATTGGAATCGCTGCGCGCTCTGGTCACCGGTCCTGTTCCCGCCAGCCGAATCGTCATGATTCACGGAACCAGCGGCGTCGGGAAGTCATCTCTGCTCTGGATGTTCCGGCTCTTCTGCCGCAGGCAACCGCACGTTTCGGTGGCACTGGGCGAAGGACGCAGCGCGATCGAGTTGCTGCGGCGGTTCGCCGAGGATCTGGAAGATACCGGCGTCCTCGTGCCCCGGTTCCGCGCCAAGCTTCGCGAGCTTGGAAGGATTCAGGCGCATGTAAAAGAGAAGGTCGACGATCTTTTGAAGGCGACCGTGAAATTGGGCGGCCAGGTGGCATCGGCCGCGGCGACGCTCACTCCCTACACCGCGCTCGCCGCGCCGTTCCTCGGCTCTGAGGCAGCCGCTAATCTGGTCTCGTCCATATTGACGAAGACAGATCACGATCTTTATCTCCGTCCACTTGAAGCGCTGACCAAGGCATTCACGGACGATATGTACGCCGTGCGTGGCCGTCGGGTGGCGCTGCTCATCGATACGTACGAACAGGCGAAGGCCATCAACGATTGGGTCGCCAATTTCGTCTTCGGGCTCCCCGAATCCGTTGTGGTGGTGATCGCGGGCCGTGAAACACCCGCCTCAATGCTAAGCCCGTCGTGGGAGCAAATCCGGCCCTCGGGAATGACCGAAGTGCTGGTCGAGAAGCTGAAGCCACTGGAGGACTCCGATCTCCGTCTGCTCGTTCAGAAGTACTTCCGCGGCAAGAGCCGTGGAGAAGATCCCGACCCGGCGCAAGTCGAAAAGCTTCTCCGTTTCTCGGGCGGTTTGCCGTTGATCGTGACAACCGCTGTGGATTTATGGGCCGCCCGAGGCGGACCCTTCGACTTCGATGAGGAGAAAGACGACGTCGTCCAGCATCTGGTCAACGACCACATCATGAAAGACAGCCCCGAAGGCTTACGAACGCTGCTCGAGGCGGGCGCCACGCTCCGCACGTTCAACAAAGAGGCGCTGGCCGCACTGACGGATGCATCAATCGCCGAAGCCGGGTACCGCGAAGTCGAGCGCGCGGCGTTCGTGCAGAGCGGCAGCAAGGGACTGGCCCTCCACGACAAGATCCGCGACGTGATCAATGCTTACGTCGAGACAAACACGCCGGAGCGCGCCGCCGCGCTGCACGAACGCGCGGCGACGTATTACGAGAAGCGTCTGGAGCGCGCATCGGAGCCGCGGCAGCGTCTCGGCAGGGAAGAAATCGCATATCACCGATACCGCGCTTCCCCGGCCAATGGCCGGCGCGTGCTACGCGATTTGCTCGACGCAGCCTACGCGCGGCGCCAGCTTCAGTTCTGCCGGGAGCTGATGAACGATGCCCGCACGTACGTAGGCCACGACGACGATCAGACTCTCGACTGGCTTGCGTATTACGACGCGCTGCTGGAGGTGTATGCCGGCGGCGAGCCGTCGAATCCCCCGGAGATGCTGGAGACTCTGCTCAGAAGGCCGCATCTCGAGCGCGACCTTCGTGCCAGCGCACTCGAGCACCTCGCCGAGATGATCTGGTACTACAAGTTGCGCGCGGGATCGGATGTGAAGAGGGCCGATCGGCTTTACGACGAGGCGCTCACGTTGCGTCGCATCGATCCGCCCGACCTTCCCGGGCAGGCACGTCTGCTGATCGGGCGCGGTGTCCTGCGCCAACGCACGAGTGGTAAGGGTGAGCCGCTTTTCCGCGAGGCGCTGGAGATTGCCCAGACCCTCGGACTGCCGGCCATGACGGCATGGGCTCAGCGCGAGCTAAGCATCGCCCTGCGAATGCAGGGTCACTTCCAGGAGGCGTTTCCCCTGATCGATGCCAGCGCACAGACGTTCGAGGCGCTCGGTCTCGATACCGACGCCGCGCACTCGGTCCTCAATCAGGGCATGTTCATGGCCGCCATCGGACGGTTCGGCGAAGCAGAGAAGTTCTTCCGAAAGTGCCAGGAGCTGTTCGACAACAGCGCCTATGTGCGTCCCGGCGAGCGTGGGTGGCTCTTACACGGCCTCGCTGACCTCGAGCTTCACCGCGGCCATCCTGGGAAAGCGCGTGAAATACTCAAAGAAGCAGCAGAGCAATGGAAAGACGATAAGTTCGGCTCTGCAGTCGTGGAGGGAGCGCAGGCCGCCGTCGAGCTGGAGGACAAGAATTTCAACCTCGCGCTCCAACACGCTGAACGCGCACTCGATATCGGACTCGACATCGACGACGCCTATGGCCACGCCTGGTCCCTGAAGACGAAAGGCCTGGCCCTGCGCGGCCTCGGGCGTATGGAGGATGCACGCCCGGTGCTTGACGAGGCGCTACGGCTCATGAAGGAGTATGGCGCGACACACGCCTATTGCCTTCTGCTTGCAGAGAGCGGCGACGACCGCGCGGCGGCGTTTGCGAAGGAAAACGGCTACGACGATATTCTCGCAATGCTGGCGACGACCGATGCAGACGCCGCGAAGGCCGGTTGATTACGCCGTGCGAACGGGGCAGCAGCAACCAACCGACAACGGGAAGCCGTCACTTCTTCGCCCGCAGGCGAATATCCGCATCGAGCCGGTGCCGCCCCTCGGGCCACGCTTTGACGAAGGCGCGCCACATCGTAACGGTGTCGCTGGCGAGGGCCAGCTCGAAATCGACCGCTTCCTGGCGGCAGCGCCTCGCCTCCTCGGCGTGCACGGAGTTGGGATGTGCGGCGATGAACTGCTGCCAGGCGGCCGAGGAGCCTGACTCCCACGTCTGCTGAAAGACAGCCTCTTCGTCTTCTCCGCGGCCGACGCGCGCAAGCGCCTCGCGCGCGGCGTCGCCGACCGGCGTTCCTCGGGGATGCGCCTCGGCCAGCCGTTGCAAGGCCTGGCGATCGCCTTCGGCATCTTTCGCACGTACGGTCTCGATGAGCGACAACTCGAACATCCGCGCCCTGGCATCGGTGGTATCGACAGAAGTCACGCCGGCGAGCGTCTCCTCCGGTCCGCGGCGGATGTCGTTGACCGCATCCCGCGTGAGCGTTCCGGCCGGCGCGCTGAGGAATGGCTTCAGGGCTGCGGCCATCTCGCGCGCATCGGCGTAACGGTTCCGGCGGTCTTTCTCGAGCGCCCGAAAGATGACCGGTTCGAGTCCCGGCGGCCAGTGGTCGTCAACCGACGCTTCGCGAAAGCGGCGCGGCGGCTGGGTGAGGTGTTTCATGATGTAGCCCTGCGGCGTTTCGCTGATGAACGGCGGCACACCGAGGAGCATCTCGTAGAGCACCATGCCGAGGCCGTAGAGATCGGCGCGGCCATCGAGCTGCTCGCCGTCTTCGATGCTGCCGAGCTGCTCGGGCGACATGTACTTCGGATTGCCGATCAGCATTCCTGCCTGCGTGGCCATCTCGCTCACCGGCGTATTGACGTCCTTGGCGATGCCGAGGTCGATGATCTTGACGACCAGGCGATCGTCGGCGTCATACGACAGCATCACGTTGTCGGCGGAGATGTCGCGATGCAGCAGGCCGCGGCGGTGGATGTGATCGAGTCCGGCCAGAACCTGCACGGCGACGTCCGCGGCCAGGGCCAGGGGGAAGCGTCCATGTGCGGCGCTCCACTGCCGGACGGTCGTACCGTCGATGAACTCGGTGACCATGTAGCTGCCGCCGTCGCCGATGAAGAAGTCGTGGACGACGGCGATGTTGGGATGGTGAATCTGCGTGGCCAGCCGCGCCTCGCGCAGGAAACGGGCGCGATAGCCGGCGTCCGCCATCATCCCTTCCTTCATGACCTTGATGCAGCGGAAGACGTCGAGATGCAGGTGCTTGGCCTTGAAGACGTCTCCCATCCCTCCCCCGCCGAGGCGATTGAGGATCTCGTACTTGCCATCGAGCACCGTACCGGGCCCGAGTCCGAGAGGATTGGGCATCGTGATTGAGGATAACGCGGATGCGGGGTTGCGAGGTTGCGTGGTCTCGCGGTTGCTGAGTTGCAAGGTTGCTGGGTTAAGACCTATCGGACGCCTTGCAACCCAGCAACCTTGCAACTCAGCAACCAAGCAACCGCGAGACCGCGTAACCGCAATCACAAGGCGATTTCCGGATGATGGATGGCTCCGCCGAGAGCAGCGGCCCAACCGATTGCGGCGGCGGAGACAATCGCCGCGATGACGACGAGTATCCGCAGAAGAAGTGGCACGCTGCCGCGCCGCCGGCTGGCGATGACCGCTGCGACGGCGAGCACCCCGGCGGCAATCGAGCAGTACAGCGCGGTCGTCGCGGCCTTCTCGTGAGGGGTAATGGCATCCTGCTGGATGCCGGCCACGCTTCCGATCTCATCGGCGGCGCGGCCTCCGGCGAAGTACGCCATCGGCGTCGTCACGCCCGCAACGATGAGCAGCAGAAGAGCGAGTCGGCCGAGCTCACCGGCGTAACGCCGAAGGAAGAGACCCGCCGTCGCGGCGACGGCGCCGCCGAGGCTCAACACCGGCGGGAAGTGCGTCAGGATCAAGTGGACGTGTGCGAAATTGATTGGCGTTTTCATTCGATCACCATCTCGGCTCACGTGCAGAACTGCGCTGAGCGGCCTTTGATCCCGTGTGACAGAGGCCGTCACAGAACGTTCATGTGAGACCGCGAGAGACCACACGCACTGCTTAGGCGCGGCCTCCACGCGGCCGTCTCGATCGGTCGTCAGCCGGAAAACGGATCAAATCCAGCCAGGCCGACGTAATCGAGAATCGCTTGGTCCGTCGTAACAAGCCGGCGCCCTTCAACGATCGACTGTGCAATGAGAATGCGATCGAAGGGATCGTCGTGGTGCCTGGGGAGCACTTCGAGCTTCCGCGCGTGTACAAAGCGCATCGGTAACTCCGAGAACCCGTCGGCCGCGATCGTCGAGACGAGCTCGTCAAGGTCGATTTCGAGCCTGCCTAACGGCCGCTTAATCGTGATCTCCCAGAGCGAGGCAGCACTCACGGCGATGTCATTCTCAGCGGAGGTGAGAACCTTCGCGATCACTTTCGACAATCTTCGATCCGCCATCACCCACCATAGAAGAATGTGCGTATCGAGAAGAAGGCGCATCACTTCTCTGAGTCAAAGAGATGGCCCGGAAGTGGAGCATCGAAGTCGGGCGAGATACGGACGCGCCCACGCATACGTCCCGGCTTGCGCACCACCGCGGGAGACCGGAAGGCGATCAGTCGTGCCGCGGGACGGCCACCGCGGGCTATGATGATCTCCTCACCTGCCTCGGCACGGTCGACCAGTTGGGATAGCTTGGTCTTCGCCTCGTAGATATTGACTTTCTCGCTCATTGGTCTGATCTGACTAACTCAAGACCGCTCCTCCACATTCCGAGCTGGCGATCACGTCAACCCTACCCCAACTTCTGCGCCACCACTACCCACCGCAGCGGCGTCCCGGGGCGGACGGCGTCGAACGGGTAGCAGGTGATCAGCGTGAGCTTCGTGCGGGCGTCCTGGCGAAGGACCGACGTGTCGCTCTTGCTCACCACGCGCGTCGCCTGCACGCGATAACGGACGCTGCGGCCGTCGGGACGCTGGAGGGTGAGGATGTCGCCCGGGCCGACGTAGCGCAGCGGCGCGAAGTGCGTGTCGCGGTGCGCAGTGATCACGCAGTTCCCGGCATCGCCGGGCATCGCCGTGCCGTCGAGGTGGCCGGGACCGAAGGCCATCGTCCGACCGCTCGCGCCGGCCAGGACGATGATGGCCGCCCCGCCGCGCTCGATGGTCAGCCTGGCGATGGCACGCGTGTCGGCCCACGGCCACGGCTTGACGCGCTCGCCGGCCAGCGCGCTCCGCCACGACATCTCCAGAAGGATCTGCGCCAGCTTCGCCTTCGCGTACATCCACAGCCCCTCCCCGCCGGTGGCGAGACCGGCGAGGAGGAGGGCGGCAAGGAGCGGTTGGCCAAACGTGCGTACTGTGGCTTTCATGTTTCTCTTCGCTAGAAACGCCAATGTTGAATGTCGAATGTTCAATGTTGAATGTTGAATGGCTTGAGATTTCATGACACGCGCTCCGTACATTCATTCAACATTGAACATTCAACACTCAACATTCAACATTGCCTTGTGAAAGAAGGGAGCCGGACCATCTCCGACCCCCGACTCCCGACTTCCTACCACCGCATCCACTTCATCCCGATCAGCGCTACGCCAGCCATCGCCCCACCAATCATCAGCAGCAACCCCGCAGGTGTCGCCGTCTGCGGCAGCGTGCCCGCCTGGTCCCCGGTGGCGGAGGTGTCGGCCGGCAGCAGCTCGGACTTGCACGTCGGATTCAGTCCCTGCGGCGTCTGGTCGATGGCCACGAGGCTGGTGTACTGCGAGACGAGGTGATGCTGCAGTGCGACGCTAATCACCGCTGCTTCGACGCCTTTCGGATCGCTGCCATCGCTGAGGTGATCCATCAGCGACTCGATCTTCTCGCGCCCCCACAACCTGGCGATGCTCTCGCTCGTGCCCGGCGCCGGCAGCGCCAACTCTTTCGTCCACGGCTCGTTGCCGATACTGCCGTGAAGGATGACCTTGGCGTTCGCATCGTGGACGCGCATCGCCACCACCAGCGGTTCGCCGCGATAGAGATCTGGCACGCGCTCCGGCCACGACTCGGCGGTGGCTTCGCTGCTACGCACATCGATCGACGTCATCACCGGCGCGTCGAGCTTCGCGAAGAGCTCCGACATCCGCTCCTGCACCTGCTGCACGTCGCCGATGTAGGTAAAGGTACCGCGCCCAAAGCGCGCCGCATTGCGCATGAAGTGCGAGTTTGGCGCGGCGCCGATGCCGACCGTGAAGAGACGGCTCTCGCCGAGGCGGGTGTGGATGAACGAGAAGAGCTCCTGCTCATTATCGACCTGGCCATCGGTCATGAAGATCACCTGCCGCACGGTGCCGGAAGGCGTGGTGGCATGCTCCGGAAGCGCCAGGTTCAACGCTTTCAACATCTCCGTGCCGCCGTCGGCGCTGATCTTCTCCACGAAGCCCTTCGCCTCCGCGACCGCCGCCGAATCCGCAAACCGGCTGTCTGCAAACAACGGCCGAGCCTCGGAATCGAAATCGATCACGTTGAATTTGTCGCCGGCCTTGAGGTCGTCGAGCGCCAGCAGCAGCGCCGCCTTGGCCTGATTCATCGACGCCCCTTCCATCGAGCCGGAGCTGTCGATGATGAAGATCGTCTCGCGGGGCAACCGCACCGGCGAGCGCGCCGGAGGAGTGACCATCACCAGCGCGTAGGTATCGTCGCCGAGTTTCTCCGTCAGCACCGTGGCCTCGGGGTCCGTGCCGAGGTCAGGCTGCCAGGTCAACTCGAAATCGTGATCGGCGTCCAGCGTCGACGCATCGGCGGTGATGCGGTAATGCCGGTTGCCGATCGTCTCCGACCGCACCGTCTGCACGCTTTGGATGTTGCGCACGGAGTAGCCCGGCTGGAGGTCGACCGACAGCGAAACCGTTCCGCCGGCATTGCTCGCACTCGACGGCGTGCCCGGCAGCTTCGCGGCAACCGATGTTGCAAACGTGCGCAACGGCGAATAGCGCGGCGCGACCACCATGGGGAAACGGAGGCGATACTCGCCGTTCTCGAAATGCGCCATCTCCTGATAGGCGATCTCGATCACCACCTCTTCATCCGGCATCACGCTGGAGACCGACGTCGTGAAGACGTTCGGCCGCTGCTGCTCGACCAGGGCCGCCTTGCGTCCTTCGCTCTTCGCCTTCTCGAACTCCTGGCGCGCCTGTTCGCGCTCGTGGATCTCACCGACGATGACGCGCGATCCGATGGTCATCTTCAGCGTATCCACCGCGCTCATCTCCGGCAGCGGGTAGACGTACATCCCTTCCACGCAGTGTCCGGTGGTGTTGTGAAAGGTCTGTCTGACAGAAGTTCGGACGATCGGGCCCGAGACAGTCATGCTCACTTCCGACTTCACGGCCGGGCTAACGACGTAGACGCCGGGCGTTGACGTCTTCAGCAGCAGGTCGGCGCGGTCGTTCTTGTCGAGCGTCGTCGTCTCCTGCCCCTGCGCCACGAACGGCAGCAGGAACAGCAGCGAGAGCAGCAGGACCATCCATCGCTCCAGGGTGTAGTCGCGGGGCTTGTATTCAGTGTTGGTAGTGTCGTTGGTCTCCATCGTCGTCTCCTTCGATCGTTAATGGGATCAATAGAAGTCCCCGATGTGGCGTGGCCAGTGTCCAAAGGAGGAGAACCGGCGGCAGGAATGTGGCGGGATTGTGGCGAGGGCGTTGGCGGAGTGGCGGCACCGTACAATGCCGATCAAATGCGACAGACCATCGCACTCGTCGACGACGAGGAAACGATCCGCGAGACCGTCGCCTTCGCGCTGCGCCGCGACGGCTACGACGTCATCACCTTCCCGGACGGCGCCGCGGCGTGGGACGTCGTCAAGGACCGGCTGCCGTCGCTGGCCATCCTCGACATCACCATGCCGCGCATGGATGGCCTCGAGCTCTGCCGCCGCCTGCGGGCGCGTAGCGACACCCTCCCGATCATTTTCCTCACCTCCCGCGACGAGGAGCTCGACCGCGTCCTCGGCCTGGAGCTCGGCGCGGACGACTATCTCTGCAAGCCGTTCTCGATGCGCGAGCTGGCCGCGCGCGTGAAGGTTCTCTTCCGCCGCCTCTCCTTCCTAGAGAACCCGGCCGCGCAGCAGCAGGAAGCACCCCTGCGCTGCGGTCCCCTCTCGCTCGACCTGCAACGCTACATGGCCACGTGGAACGACACGCGCGTCGACCTCACCGTCACCGAGTTCATGATGCTGCACGCCCTCGTCCGCCATCCCGGCCACGTGAAATCGCGCAAGCAGCTCACGAAGGAAGGCTACCCGAACGACACCTACGTCAGCGACCGCACCATCGACACGCACATCAAACGGCTGCGGCGTAAGTTCGAGGACGCCGATCCATCATTCGCCGCGATCGAGACGGTGTACGGAGTGGGTTACCGATGGCTGGCGTGAGCACTCGGATTACCAAACGCCTCCGCCGCTTTCTTTCCCGCATCGCCTTCCGTCTGATGGCGTTCAACCTCCTGCTGGTCTTCCTCCCTGTCGCCGGCATTCTCTACCTAGGCTCGTACGAACAGCGCCTCCTCGGATCGCAGCGCCGCGCCCTGCAAGAAGAAGCGCGCCTGCTCGCCGCCGCCGTCGCCTCGGCGCAAGTGCCCGGGCGAAGCGCGCAAGAGATCCTGCTCGCTCGTCACCGGCTTCGCGGCAATACGCCCGATCCGATCCGGCTGCGGGTGATCTCGCCGGTCGGCACCATCATCGCCGACTCTCATGCCTTCAGCGGGCCGCCGCCGCCGCAACGCGCCAACCGCGCCAAACGCAACATCCTCTATCGCGCCGGCGCGGCCCTGCTCCGCCCATTGCACCTCTCGCGGACTACCGAGCAGCCGTTGGCCGAGGGCGACTATTACGAGAGCTCGAAACGCCTGTTTGGGACCGAGATCCGGAGTGCGTTGCAGGGCGAATCGGGCGCCGTCGAGCGCATCTCGCCCGACCGCCGCTCGGTCACCGTCTACGTCGCCGAACCGATCCGCGTCGGCGACAACGTCATCGGCGCCACGCTGGCATCGCAGAGCACCTTCCCCATCCTGCAGGATCTCTACACCGTCCGCCTCGGCATCCTGCGCATCTTCATCATCTCGGTGATCGTGGCCATCATCATCAGCCTGCTCGTGGCGACGACGATCGTCCGTCCCCTGCGCCAACTGCGGCTGGAAGCCGCGTCCATCCTCGACCGACGCGGCAGGTTGCGCGGACGCTTTCGGGGTTCGCGAAAACAGGACGAGATTGGCGATCTCTCCCGCGCCCTCGAGCGCCTCACGCGACGCCTCGACGAGCACGTCCGCTTCATTGAATCGTTCGCCGCCGACGTCTCGCACGAATTCAAGAACCCCCTGGCCTCGATCCGCACCGCCACCGAGATGCTCGCCGAAGTCGACGAGCCCGAGCAGCGCAACCGCTTCCTGCGGATGGTCGAGCTGGAGATCGCCCGGATGGAATCGCTCCTCTCCGGCGTCCGCGAGATCACCCTCATCGATGCCCAGCTCACCACCGAGCAACGAACCCGCGTCGACATCCGCGCCCTGCTGGAACGAATCGTCGACGGCTTCCGCCTCCGCGAGCGCGCGAACGTCTCGATCGTCCTCAACGCACCGCAGGAGCCGTTCGAAGTAAACGCCTCCGAGGATCGCCTCATCCAGGTCTTCGTCAACGTCCTCGAAAACGCCATCAGCTTCTCCCCGCCCGGCGGCGCCGTAACGATCACACTGTCCCGCGATGCCTCCACGGTCGTCACCACCATCGCCGATCAGGGCCGCGGAATCCCGGAGCAAGACATGCCCCGCGTCTTCGACCGCTTCTTCACCCACCGCCCCGATGCCACGCGCCCCCGCGCATCACACACGGGGCTCGGCCTGGCGATCGTCAAGGCGATCGTCGAGGGGTATGGAGGCTCGATCACGCCGGCGAACAATGCAATGGGCGGCGCAACATTCGAAATCCATCTGCGTCCATCTGCGTAATCTGCGGACCCGGTTTTATCCGCAGATTACGCAGATAGGCACAGATGACCCGCGCTAACCCTTTTGATAACCCGAACCTACAGGAGTGTGTAGTCCCTGGGAGCGCGGGCGACTCGTCCGAGCTTTTGAACAGCCAGGATGCCGAGCATCACGCGGGCGAGACGCCCGCGCTCGCAGGGGGCTACTTCTCCAACAGCCCGTTCAAGCCGCGCACTCACGAGCCCCGACAGGCAACTGCGTGAGAACGGAGTCCAATGATATCCTTCCATGTGGAAAGACGCACTGAGCAACGAAGGGATCACAGATGTGGCGCAAACTTCCAAGCCAGATTTCGATTGCCGTCCTTCTATTCCTGTCTGCTTCTACACTCTATTGCTCTCTACATGCACCCCCACTTACCGAAACTCGCGAATCGACTTTTGATAGCCACTTCGACTCGGCAAACGCCCGAACCGACACAGCGGGAGGCTGCGGACTGGCAATACTCTTCGGGGCGTTCTGCGCGCTCTGGGCTCAAAACACCGGCAGACGGCCGCTCCTGTGGTTCATTCTGGGCGTCCTTTTCAGTGTCATCGCGGTGCTCGTCCTGCTCTACAAAAACTCGGAAGACATCAAAACCGTCGCGCGGCGGAGCGCGAACGACAAGACTGAGATCCGGTCAGGGGATTCAACGTAAGACCAATCTTCCGGAAGTGACTGTCCCGTTGACGTTGGAACGAACGACTCGAGCTCACGCGGAGACGCGGAGGAACGTCTTTCTCCGCGCTCTCCGCGGCTCCGCGTGAGTCCTTCAGACGTTCGGTGCAAAAATCGACAGCGTTTCCGCGAACTCCACCTTCGGCTGTCCCTGAACGCCCGCCGCTGCGACTCCGGGCGTGAGGCGGTCCTTGACGAAGGTATCGAAGTGCTGCGGGGAGTCCCACAGATCGAGGACGTGAAACCCGTCGCTCGCCATCCAGGCCGTATGGAACTTCGCTCCGACAGGCGCCTGGCCTTCCCAGTTCACGGTACGGCGCACCTCTTCGTACTGCTCCTTCGTCACCTCGGGCCAGTGCATCAGCATCACAGTCGCCATGATTGCTCCCTCCGAGCGAATTACGATCGAGAGCTCCAAGTGGATGTGCGCACCGTCGCGATGAAGGCATCGACCTCTGCGTCCGTCGTTGCGCAGGCGGTGGCGAGGCGATGGACATCCGCGCCGAAGAGCTGCCAGTCGTAGAAATCGAAGCCGCGTGCTCGCAGCGTCTCGACGAGCGGAGGAGGGATGCGGACGAAGACGAAGTTCGACTCCACCGGCCGGACGATCTCCAGATACGGACGAAGCCCCGCGGCCAGCCGCGCCGCCGCCGCGTTGGCGCGCCGGGCATTGCGAAGCCAGAGATCGTCGGTGAAATACGCATCGAGCTGCGCCGAGAGAAAGCGCATCTTCGAAAGACGATGCCCGCTCCTGTGCCAATGCGGCACGAGCGCCTCGGCGAGATCCTTGCGAAAGACGACGATCACCTCGGCCGCCATCGCGCCGTTCTTCGTCGCGCCGAAGGAGAGGATGTCGACACCTGCCCGCCAGGTAATCTCCGCCGGCGCACATCCAAGCGCCGCCACCGCGTTCGCGAACCGCGAGCCGTCCATGTGCACGCGGGCGCCCTTCGCGCGGGCGGCATCGCAAAGCGCACGCACCTCGTCGACGCCGTAGAGCGTTCCTGCCTCGGTCGTCTGCGCAAAGCTGAGGCAGGAGAACGTCTCGACAGCCTGCACATCGCCGGCGTTCAACTTGCCGTTCGTGCCAGCGAGAGGAATCAGCGCCGCGCCGCCGGTGAAGAACTGCGAGGCGCCCAACTCCTCGAGCCGGATGTGCGCCTCCTCGTGGCAGACGATCGAGCCCGTCGACGGCGTCATCGCCGCGATCGACAGCGCATTCCCCGCCGTGCCGGTCAGGACCGGGAAGACCTCGAGATCACACGCAAACAGCGCACGGCATCGTTCGCGGACACGCGCCGTGATCTCGTCGTCACCATACGACGACATCGTGCCCACGTTCGCGCGAGCCAGCGCCTCGAGGATTTCGGGGGAGCAGCCGTGCGTGTTATCGGAACGGAAATCCATTCCCACGCATCATGCCTCAGCCCGCCGAGGAAGGAACAGCATCGCCGCGCGAACCAGGGCGGCCCAGGTGCCCACATTAATAATGATCAGCAGGACAACCACCGTCCCCTTGACCGGGCGCGGCAAGTCCGGAAAGTCCGCGTACTTTCCCAGCACGTCCAGAGCGAGACTGGCCGGCCACCCCGGCCACGCCCACGATCCGAACCACGCCAGCAGCGTCATTCCGATGCCGAATAGCGACGCGACGAACCCCCGGCTTACCTTGCGCATCCGATCAGTTTAAGGTTGCTGAGTTGCTGAGTTGCTGGGTCTCGCGGTTGCGCGGTCTCGCGGTCGCGGCGGGTACCAACCAGCAACAGTCCGAACAGACACTGCGAGACCGCGCAACCCCGAGACCGCGAGACCAGGTAACGCAGCAACCTTGCAACTCTGCAACCTTGCGCAAAAAAACCTCTGGACAAATCCGCCCCCGCGGCAGCATCGTTTCCTTTCAGGATCCTATCGATGCCCAGGCGCCTTCTGACCGCGATCGCGGTGCTTTCGGTGACCACCCTTCTCGCGTTGTCATCCGCGGGGCAGCAGCGCGACCTCGCGGATGCCCTCCTCGGGCCGTTGCCGGTGCGCGATCAGTACCTCCTCAACAACGGCTTCTTCTTCTTCGAGCCCGAGAGCGCCCATGTGCTCGACGAGGATTCCTGGGTCGTCGACGTCCACACCGCCGATTCCAACACCTTCGCCAAGTCGCGCTGGATCAGCCACAACCTCGAGGGCGATACCGAACGCCGCACCGGCGCGCAAACGCTCTCGCTCATCCGCGTTGACGACGGGACCACGGTCTTCCTCGTCGACGGCGAGATCCATCGAACCACGATCACAGCCCACCGCGGCTTCGGAAACAACCTCGAGTTGGCCATCTCCGTGCCGGTTGCAACGATCGGCGGAGGCTCCTCCGACTCCTTCATCGAGCACTTCCACGCAACCCTCCAGCTCGGCGACGATCAGCGGATCGCCCTGCAGCGCAATCACGAGACCGTTTTCCTGCACACGGACTCCCACACCTACCTTCGCGAGCATCCCGCCGGCAGTCACCTCGGCGACATTGCCTTCTCCGCGAAATACGAGTTGCCGGCGCTCGAGGATCCCAACCTCTCGCTGTCCGCGCAGGCCGCCGTCGAATTGCCGACCGGCAGCGCCCGCGACCTCGACGGTTCCGGCTCCATCGACGGCGGCGTCCAACTGATGGCCACCCGCGACTTCGGCCACACCCGCCTCCACGCCTCGGCCGGCCTTCTCCTCCTCGGCCCCAACGCCCCGCTAGGCCTCAGCTCGCAGCTCGTGATCACCGACTCCGTCGGCGTCTCGAGCCTCATCGCCGGACGCACCTCCGCGACCGTTCAGGTCACTATCTCGCAGAGCCCCTTCCGCAAAATCGGAGCGCCGGAGCTCTCGCGCCGCTCGTACCAGATGACCGCCGGCCTGCAACACGCGTTCGGCCAGAGCCTCACCGCCTACGCCGGCATCGTCGAGAACCTGATCACCTACCAGAACAGCGCCGATGCCGGCCTGGTGCTGGGGATCTCGCGGCGATTCTGAAGCCGTTGTCGGTTGTCAGTTGTCGGTTGTCGGTTGTCGGTTGTCGGTTGTCCGAGCGATTCAACAACGCGCGAAGGTTAAACAACCGACAACCGATAACCGACAACGCGCGAAGCGCAATTCAATCGACAACCCGCAAAGCGCCATCAACTCCCGCAAGGCGTCGTCCCATACAACGGCACCACATTCACCGTCACATTCGGCCCATTCACGGTCACCGTGAGGTAGTGGTAGTACGCGCCGGCCTTCCCCTTCCCTTTCTTGCAGCCGCTCAGAGGCGCGCCCGCGCCGCCGGTCACGATGAACACCGGCGCCCCCTTGTTCGGCACGCTGCCTGTGAACGGTCCATTCGGATTCGACGGCGCCGGATCGACGTACAGCAGATGATCGTGCGACGCGAAGACGAAGGTCATGTTCGAATACTTCCCCTGATCGAGCAGATGTCGAAAGGCCTGCACCTGCTGCCCGTACGGTGACGTATCGCCCTTCGGCGCGCCGATCTGGGAGTCTCCTTTGTCCTTGATGGGGCGATGCATGAAGCAGAAGACATGCGCCACCGTCGAATCGGCGGCCAACTGATCGAGCGTCGCCTGCAGCGCCGCGAGCTGCGCCTTGCCAACGTAGCCGTTGTAATCGCAGGCGCTGGCGATCGTCATGTCGAGCATGTCGTCGGTATTGACGATGAGGAAGGCCGCGTTGCCGTAGCGGAACATCCCGAACGGGGCCGACATGGCCTTCTGATAGGAAACCATCATCGACCCGCTGAAATCGGGAAGCTCAGCGTTGTACGGATCGCTGGTCGTGCCGCATGCGATCATCGTCTGCACGACCATCTCATGATTGCCCGGCGCGTTGAAGACCGCCACCGGCAGCGGCTTGAATGCCGCCAGGAACTGCGCGTACTGCTGATCGATACCGACGTCCTGCTTCCCGTAGACCGTGTCGCCGTCCCAGACCACGAACGCCGGCGGCGCGGCGGCCAGCCGCTTCACGATGTCCAGCAACGGCTGCGTCAGCGGATCGCCATTACTCGCCGGCCGGTTGTCCCCGGCCACGACGAAGGTGAAGCTCGTCGCCGAGCCCGGCTGCAATACCGGCGCCCCCGTCGGCAACTGATTGATGGTGGGAAACGTCTGGGCGATCGCGGACACACCGATGGCGAGCAGAAGAACCGCAAACATTTTTCGCATCCCCGAAGTATAGCCGCCGCCGCGCTTGCCCTCCACCCCCACCCTCCCTATAATCCGCCGTTCGGAATTCTCCTCCGGGAGGCTGCCGTTAGCAGCGATACTTTCCAACATCGTGGGGCTGTAGCTCAGTTGGGAGAGCGCCTGAATCGCACTCAGGAGGTCATCGGTTCGATCCCGTTCAGCTCCACCAATATCTTCAACAAGTTAGAGCCGCCGAAAGGCGGCTCTGCTCGTTTGTGGGCGGTTTGACAGCAACCCGCGGTGCGGCGACCCGTGCCGCGCGCGGCCTATCCGGGCGGTCTTGTCCCGGTCCCGCTAACGCAGCTTCCGCGCATCGCGCGCGGGGATGCCACGGCGTCGCGCGAATACCTTCACCAGCTACACGCCGGATGCTGTGGGCATTGCCAGCCGTTGAGAAGCGTTATGCCGCGCCAGGTGGCATCGAGGCCGTACGCGTAGATGAGCTGACCCTTGGTCCAACTTGGCAATTGCACGGAAAATCGATGCGCGGTTCCTCCGCCGCACAGGCTGTTTACGGCCGGCTCACTTCCTGACGTGGCGAACGCCCGCGTGATGTACTGACCCGACGTGCCGTTCACATAGAAGTCGAGCGCGTTGGACCACGTTGGGAGATCCTGATCGCACGTCCATCCCGTTGCGACGCCGTTCGCATCGATGCCGTCGAGATAACCGATCGGATCGTGATCATCGAGATAGCCCCAAAGACGGGGGCGCTTATCGCCGGAGGTGTGGTCGGTGGTCGCCGCGTCGCGCGTGGCGTCGATCGTATTCCATCCCCAGCCGAGGTAGTGGTAGTAGACCTGACGTCCCCAATTGAGACCAACGTTATCGGCGAATTTTGTGAACCAGACATTCGAGAACGTGTTGAACTGATAGGGGTTGGGAATCAGTGTGTACACGCCATTCGTGTGGTCGTAAATGTTGCTCGTGGCCGGCCTGTACGAAACGTATTTGTCGTAAAACGACGTCATTGACCCTGTCGTATTCAGTGCGTAGACCTGCGGCCGGTGATCATTGTCCGCGCATCGGTTCCCGTCGTTGCGCACCACGATGGTATTAAAGACGGTGAACGAAGCGCAGTCTGCCGTGCCCGCGGGAGCGCCGGGGCCGCCCTTGAAATAGGTACCGCTCGGGTCGGCCTTCCGCTGCGCTTCGTCCATGAACGCGGCGGCGATGAGCTGCTGTGAGCCTGTGAGCGACGGAAAGAATCCGCCCTCATCAAGGGCGACGAAGGCAGCGGAGACGCTGGTCATGAGTCCCGCTCCATAGACGATATCCTCATCGTGGTTGAGGGCGAGGATGTCCGCCACGGAATGGCCGCTCGGACCGGGCGCGATCTCGCTCGACAAGACACTGAACTGCGTCAGATCATCGTAGCCGGTCGTATCGATGTTGCACGGTCCGCGGCCCGCCGTGTTCGTATCGCGGTGATCGTCGAAGATGCAGACGCTGTCGGACGTCGCGAACGAGTTCGCGACTTCGGCGCGCGCGCGTGAGACGAAGTAGGAGGTATCGCGGCCGCGTTTCCGTTCGTAAAGAGCAATCCATGCAAATCCGGCTGCAGCGATCGTGTGATCGTCCATGCAGGAGTCGGAGGTGCCCTGGAACCATCCTGACGGCGTGTTGTACCCACAGGTAGGACTCTTCGCGCCGGTATAGGCATCGCGCACGCGCATCAAAGCCTGATCGAGCTCCGTCTTGAGGTCGCCGTGTCCGCCGATCAGAAGCGCGGAAGCAAAGATCAGCGAGACGTTCGCGCCGTCCAGCCAGCCTTTGAACGCGCCGACGCACGGATTCGCCGCGGTGCCGAGGAAATCGGGGTGCATGCCGGGGACGTTGCCACAATTCGCATTCGTGTAGCTGAACGTCGTGTTGATCTTCGTGAGCAGCGCGCGGTAGGCGCCTTGTGACGGCGTCGTGCTTCCGCCCGAGCAGTTGCGATCGAGCGAGTCCTGGAAGATCAGACCGTAGTCACCAAGATCCTGATTCACGTCAGCCCGGAAGTTGGCACTGAAGTGATTGTTCCAGTAACTCATCGCATCGGTCTCGCACGCCTGCACGCGGTAAGCGAACGTGGTTGCGGCGAGGAGTAACACGAGAGAAAGCATGCGTAACGTCATCTTTCCTCCTCACGGGAAATGGGGAAGGCGCGATCGAGACCGCCCGGACCTCCTTTCTCCCGTTCGCCATGGTTGACGGCCGCTCCGCCGGCTTATTGGTGCGGTCACGATTGGCACCGCGCAAAAACGCCGAATCACCACCCGCCGGCCGCGAAAAACGAAGCCCAGTAGAACGGATGGGAACGGCGGCTCTTCAACGCGGCGATCTCCGCGTCGCGCAACGCTTCCACGGCGATGCGGCCGGACATCCGTGTCCCGCCTTGCTGCAGCAGACGATGATGAAAGGCGATCATCAGGTCCCGGCTCGACGCGGAATCGACTTTGAAGTCCGTCAGGATGGCCGTCTCGCTGCCGGCGGCGAGCAACGCCCACGAGAGACCGATCATCCCCTCGCCCGCCCGCTCGCCGCCACGCCCGGTCTCACATGCCGAGAGAACGACCAGGTCCGCGTGAAGATCGAGATCGGCCACTTCGCGCGCTTCGAGCAGGCCGTCCTCGCCATCGCCCGCGCGGCGCGCGAGCACGAGATGCGAGTACATCGGATCCGAGTCGTCGTACATACCGTGCGTCGCGAGATGCAGCAGGCGGAAATGTGGCGCTTCTTTCTTGAACTCGGCCTCCGTTGCCGCGGCACAGACGCGAACCGTGGCCCGCGCGCCGTACATCCGCCCCAACGCCCGCACCTCCTCTTCCGCCTCGGGAAGCGACGCGAGCCACTCATTTCGCGTTCGCGCATGCGCTGCCCGCGTCGTTTCGGCTGAGACCAATGGATTGCCGAAGGCCAGGAGGGTTGCGGCGTCATTCGCCGGCGGGGCGGGCGCATGGGTGGCACGCCAAACGAGAAACGCCGCCGACGGTGCGTAGAAGACGGCACTCCGCTCGATGAGGTATTTGCCGTGCCGGTCGATCAATGCCTGAAACGGCAGATTGCCCATCGGCACATCCGGGACGATGCAGAGGATCCTCTTGTTGCGCACCACACTGTCCGCGGGCGCAATGAGAAGGTCATAGAGCCGCCTCGCTTTCGTCCGGAAGCCCTGGCCTTGTGACGCCAATTCGGCGCTGAGCTCCAGGATCAGGCGGTGCAATGCGTCTCGATCCGCTTGCAGCGCATAGATTTGTGGCGGCCCGTCGCGCGTGAGGACGATGACCCAGCTTCGTTCGGGCAGGCAGACGTATTCGAGAACGGCGCCGTCCGCCGGAATCGTGCGTCGAATCTCGGCAACCGACGCAGCCGGCACCTCGCCGCGCGCCATCGCCAGATCGGGATGCGCTTCATAGAGGCGCCGGACGAAGATCGACAGCTCCAGGCGCTTCGCCGCAAGATCGCGTTCGATCGCTTCGATCCGCGCGTCATTGCGCTGCGATCGTGCACGCTCTTCGCTGATGCGAATGTTGAGGTCGGCGATGCCGCGCTCGATCGCCGCCTCCTGCGTCTGCTCATCTGTAGTGAGGGAGCGGCTCGAGGGGCGATTCTTCTTCGCGGCCAAAAACTCGAGCAACGTACGAGCCCGCGCACGCTCGACCCAGGGGATGGCCTCCGCCGGACGATCGGCGATGAACGTGCGAAACACCTCGTAATAGGGAGGGACTTTGTCGGCGAAGAATGCCTGCTGGTCATCTCTTCCCTGCGGCACCTCGGCGAGCGTTCCCTCAATGGCGCCAATCGCATCCTCGAATGCCGCGCGCGACTCATCTAGCTTCCCTTCTCCCGCAAGAGCCCGCCCCAATTCGAGTTGCGCGTGCCAATAGATGTCGAAGTCCGGCGTGCCGTTTCGTGAGCGCTCGATCGCCTCGCGTGCCAGTGAGACCGCCTCGCCATACCGTTTCTGCCGGACGCGCACGCGCGCCAGTTGCTCGGTCATGTTCGTGGCCAAATCCGCCAGGCCCGTCCGGTTGGCCAGGGCGCGTGCCTGATTGCACGCGTTCTCGGCGGCGGCCATGTCGTGGCGCTCGATCGCCAGCGTGGAGCGCGTGGCGGCGACGAACGCGCTGGTGCGGTCGTTCGGATATTGTCGAAGCAGAACTTCGACTTCGCGTAAGTGCTTCTCGGCATCCGCGTATCGTTCGTCCCACGCTTCCATGTCCGCCATGTTGCGAATGTTGCGGATCAATCCGATCGTATTGGAGGTTCGTCGATAGAGCGCAACGCCGCGCCGGATGTAGTCATACGCCAGCGCGCGACTGTTCATGTAGTCGTAGGTGATGCCGATGTCGGAGGTAGCCATCGCCTGGCCGACGGCGTCTCCGGCGCGTTTCGCCAGAATCGCCGCTTGCTCAAATTTGCGTACAGCCGCGTCGTAGCGCCCCGCCACTCGATCGACATTCGCCAGGCGATGGGTCGCCATCCACGCAATGCGATCATCGTGGGCCAACTGCGCCAAACGAAGCCCCTCATCCAGCTCCTTTGTGCGATCGAGCTCGCCCTTGCGCAGAAATTCCGTCCCGAGGCCGACGAGATTCGCGGCCATGAGAGCGGTGTCGTTCACGCGCGCGGCCAATGCATAGCCATCCGAATAGTCACGGATGGCCACGTCGATCTTATCGAGAGAATTGGTTGCGCGCCCCGCTGCCCACAATGCCCGTGCCTGACCGGCGACGTCATCCCAATCTTCAGCGACTTCCAGCGCCAGTTGGGCGACCTCCTCGGCGCGGCGTCCGTCGCTCCGTTCCTCGATTTCATCGCTGCGGCCGGAGAGCCGGCGTGACAGCTCGGGCGTGATGAGCGCCGGATGCTCGGCGAGAAGTCTGCGCCGGGCATCCAGGTCGCCAGCGGCTGCGACGCCATCCGCCAGCAACGACTCCTGCACGTCGAAGCTCACCGCTCTCCAGCCGGACCGACTGCGCCGCAAGCGCACGAGCCAATGAGAAGGAAAGCCTGCTTCCTGCGCCATGACGTCGAGCGACACGGCGGCCGACTTGCCATCGATCTCGACCAACCCCACGCGCACATCCGCGACGTCATTGCACGGAAATCGATGCCGGATGCTCCGGATCTCGCGGTCGCGCGCGCCGTTGGCGAGCGCACCACGCAGGGCACCGATCCCGACCGTGGCGATCTTGTGGTTCGCCGCGGCCTGGCCGTTCAAGGAGACCACAGCGAGAACGATGGCAAGAATCATGGGGTCTAACGATGGTTGATGACTGCGTCGCGGAGTCGCGCGACCGGCGCGTCCCCGGGATGTTGCTGCGCCGCCGCGGTGAGATCGCGGCGTGCCTCGTCGAGCAGCCCGTATCGCGCCTCGAGCGTTCCGAGGAGCAGTGAGTCGCCAGGGAAGTGCTGCCGGGCATCCGTCAATGCGACGGCGTCCGGTGCCGAGAGGATGCGGATCAACGCGGGCGCCGCAGGACCCGTGGGAAGAATCCGCACCGCCCCATCCTCTTCCGTCACGAGCACCTGCCACTGGTAAACCGCGCCGCGCTCGAGCGAACGTTCAGAGACGTATGTCGTAACTCTCAATTTGCCGCTGCGGAGCACTTCCCGCTCACCGCGATAAACGACGACCTCGTACGTTGCCGCCTTCGACACGGCCGGCCACGAAAACCGCGGTCGATCGCTCTCGACGACGGCGCCTTCCGGATCGACTCTCTGCGCGGCTCCTTCGTCTGATCGGACCGTGCCTCCGGCTGCCGCCAACTCCGTCAGGTCCGGTATAGCCACACGTCCGCTTGCCAGCGCCTGATTCACCAGATCATTCCAGTCGTTGCGGCCATAGTCGATGCGCGCGGTGTGCGCCGCCGAAGGAGGCGCTGCCGGCTCGGTCACGGACATCATTCGATACGCGATCACCGATACGATCCCGATCAACCCTGCCGCCGCGATCGCGGCCATGCGCATCGGCCGCCGGCCGGCAGCGCGCTCGCTGCCACGCAATGCGTCGCGGAAGCCATGTGCCACATGCGCGGCGTTCTGCGGCCGGCGCGCCGCTGCCGCGCACTCCTTGCATTTCGCGAGATGCTGTCCCACCCGCACTGTCTCCTCGGCCGACAGGTCACCGGTGCGAAAGCGAACCAAATCATCGACGGTCAAGTGGTTGTTCAATGATTCTGACGTCCATGAGCCACTCATATTCGTACGCCCTATCGCAAACGACGGATGAGCCGCTCTCGCGCGGCGCGCCGGAGGTTTATGACCCGCTGCCGTGTGATGCCATACATCGAGGCGATGGCCTGATCCTCCAGGGGGAGTCCCTTCCACAGATCGCCGAGCCGCTGTGGCGTGAGCTCGAGCGCAGCGGCAATGTCGTCAAATGATGCGATTTCCAGGATCACGATCAGCGCCAGCGCGTTCGAGCCGTCGATATCGCGCAGATTGAGAAGCAGCGCCGCCCGTTGTGCGGTGCGCAGCGCCTTCACCTCTTCCCACATGGCCTCGAGAAACCGGCGGCTCTCATACTCGGCTTCCGGTGAGGCTTGACCGTCCGCGGGGTCGGTCTCGGCCACGTCGATGGCCATGCCATCCGCGATATCCCACAACTTCGCCACCAGCGAGATCAGCTCGTCGAAGAGCACCGGCTGACCCGCAAAGGTAAGGATCGCCAGGAGCGATTCCGGCGCATCCCTGCGATTGCACATTTCGGCGCTCGCGCTGTCGGGCGCGATTGCGAGCGGAGCAGCTTCGCGCCCCCGCCACTCGCGTTTGCCGCAGACTGTGGCGTTTCCGGAATTCCAAATGGCGAGCCGCTCATCGCTGCTGATGAGCCGGCGGACGCTGCGGCGCAGCCGCCGCATTTCAGGATAGCGTTCCCGGAGGACATCCGTGGCCGCGTTCTGGGCCAGCACGGCGACGTAACTGTCGAGGTTTTCGATCGGCGCCGTGTCGCCGGCAGCGAGACGCCGCATCTTGTCGATGAAGCGGAGCGTTACGACACTGGTCATGTCGTCGCGATCTTCGGCCCGAGGATGGAACTCCCGGCGCTCGAAACGATTGAGAACCGCCGTGATGACCGGCCGGACGCGAAGCAGAATCAATTCGAGCTCTCGCCGCCGCGCCGCTTCATCGCCCGCACCGAGGTAGGATGCAAGCGCCGGGTCGTTCCGTTCGACGGCCGAACGCTTGTCAAGCGGCGCGGAGGAGACCACGGGCGGAGTCACAAAGTGGAGTGGTCATCTTATCCGGGACCGGGTAATTCCGGCCAGCAGGTCACCTGCCCCGCCGCGCTGAATGCGTGGTGTATTCTGTCCGCTCGGTGCCAATCACCCCAGGAACGCGCCTCGGTCCATACGAGGTTGTTGCGCCGCTCGGTGCCGGCGGAATGGGCGAGGTCTATCGCGCGCGCGACACGCGCCTCGACCGCAGCGTGGCCATTAAAGTCCTTCCGGCGGAGGTCGCGCATCGCGCCGACCTGCGCGCGCGCTTCGAGCGCGAGGCCAGGACCATCTCCTCGCTGAACCATCCGAACATCTGCGCGCTCTACGACGTCGGCGACGACTACCTGGTCATGGAACTGCTCGAAGGCGAGAACCTCGCCGACCGCATCGCCCGTGGTCCCGTACCGATCGAACAGCTCCTGCGCACCGGCATCGAGATCGCCGACGCGCTCGACAAGGCCCACCAGCGCGGCATCGTTCACCGCGACCTCAAGCCCGCCAACATCATGCTGACGAAGTCGGGAGCGAAACTGCTCGACTTCGGGCTGGCCAAAGAGAGCCCGCTCGGCGGCGACGCCCCGACCGACGCCACCGTCGCCAAGGCCCTCACTTCGGAAGGAACGATCGTTGGCACATTTCAATACATGGCGCCGGAGCAGCTCGAAGGCGCGAACGCCGACGCGCGCACGGACATCTTCGCGTTCGGAGCGGTTCTCTATGAGATGGCAACCGGCCGCCGCGCCTTCGAGGGAAAGAGCCGCGCCAGCCTGATAGCCTCCATCCTCGGCACACAGCCGCCGCCGATCGCGCAGCTCCGTCCGATGACACCACCGGCACTCGACCGCCTGGTGCAGGGCTGCCTGGCCAAGGATCCCGACGACCGCTGGCAGAACGCGCACGACGTCATGCTCGAGCAGCGCTTCATCGCCGAGAGCAGCTCCGCGGCCGGCGTGCCGATTCCCGTCGCTCGCCGCCGCGCCTGGCGCGAGCGCGCCGCGTGGATCGTCGCTGCCGCTGCCGTCATCATCGCCGTCGCCGTTGCGACGATGATGAAGCGCACGCCGCCCGTGGGCGACCTCGTGCAGTTCGCAATCGAGACACCGCCGAATCTGGCGCTGTTCCCTTTCGACACCAAAGGAGTGGCCATCTCGCCCGACGGGACGATGATCGCGTTCGTGGCGGGCGACGTTCAAGGAAAGCCGTCGCTGTACATCCGCAACGTGGCCACGACGAAAATCGCGGCCCTGGCCGGTACCGACGACGCGTCGTATCCATTCTGGTCACCCGATAGCCGTCAGCTCGGCTTCTTCGCCGGCCAAAAACTGCACCGCATCGACGCCAAAGGCGGCACGACCGTGACGCTCTGCGATGCCGCGTCCGGCCGCGGCGGCACGTGGAATCGCGACGGCGTGATTCTCTTCGCGCCGACGATCGCGAGCGAGCTGTATCGCATCTCCGCCGGCGGCGGCCGTCCCGAGCGCGTCACTTCGTTTGAAGGGAAAAAGGTCCGGCACCGCTGGCCGTGGTTTCTCCCGGACGGCAAGCGTTTTCTCTACGTTGCCGGCGAGGACCTCACGGCCGGCTCGCTCGACGGCAAGCTGCACAAGCAGATCGTCACGAACGTTTCCAACGCCGTCTTCGTCCCGCCCGACCGAATCGTCTTCTCGCGCGGCGTGGTGCTGATGTCGCAGCGCTTCGATCCCGACGCCCTCGCGGTCAGCGGCGAGCCCGTCCCGCTCCCCTTCGGCAACGTCGCCTACATGAGCTCGAAGCAGCTCAGCATTGTGAGCGCATCGGAGAACGGCACGCTGGCCTTTCTTCCCGCGCCCGAAGGCGCTACGCGTCTGGTGTGGGTCGACGCCAAAGGACACGAGGACGGCGAGATCGGTGAGGCCGGCGGCTACGACGACGCCGCGCTCTCACCCGATGGAAAGCGCGTCGCCGTGGTGCGCAGCGCGCCCGACGGCAACGACATCTGGCTCGTCGATGCTTCCAATGGCAGCCTCTCGCGCTTCACGTTCCATCCCGGCCAGTACGGCTTCCCTTGCTGGAGCCGCGATTCGAAGCAGATCGCCTTCTTCCTTCAAATGGACTCCGTCGGCCAGGTCTGCACCAAGTCGCTCGACGGCGCCGAGCGCACTCCCGTGTTGATGTCCAAAGCGTGGCAAATCCCAAACGACTATTCGCCAGACGGCACCACGCTCCTGACCTTCGTGCAGACGCCGGCAGCGGCAGGCGATCTGTATACGCTGACCCTCGGCCCGAAACCGGTGATGACACCCTTCGTGGCCACGCCATTCGACGAAAGCGCCGCGACGTTCTCTCCCGACGGCCGTTGGGTGGCCTATCAGTCGAACGCATCGATGCGCAGCGAGGTCTACGTCCGCCGCTATACCCTCAGCCCCGAGCAGTGGCAAATTTCGAACGCGGGAGGCGAGAGCCCGATGTGGAGCCCGGACGGGAGAGAGCTGTTCTACGCCTCCGGCGACACCATCATGCGCGTCCCGATCGGCGGCGGTGCGTCGCTCAACGCCGGCATCCCCGCGCCGCTCTTCCATATTCCGGGACATCACACCGCACCGCGCCTGACCGGATCGGTGTCGCGGCCCGTCATCAGCGGCATCACGCCCGACAGGCAACACTTCCTCTTCCGGCTCAGCACGGAGCAAGGGCTGCCGTCGATCAATGTCGTGCTGAACTGGCGGAAAGCGCTTCAGGAGCGGTAGCATCAAGTTTGCGTATGCGCGTGGATGATCTCGATGATTTCCTCCCAGTTTGGTGACTGAGGGAAGGCGCCATGCTGGGCCCACCCGTACGCGTCGCCGTCGTGCTTCGTGTCGCGGATCGTTGGATCGCTGCCGGCATCGAGCAGCAGGCGCACAACATCTGCATGACCCTGCGCCGCCGCGAGATGCAGAGGGGTCACCTTCGCGTCCCAATGTCCCCACATCTCATTCGGATCGCCGCCATGTTCGAGCAGCCATCGCACCGCTGCCGTATCGCCGCGCTTCGACATGATGTGCAGCGTCCCCGGTGGAATCGGCATGCGTGCGGCAGCTTCGAAGTCTCCCAGCGCGAGTGCGGCGATGACATCCGTCTCGCGCAGCTTCTCCATCAACGCGCGATCAACGGCCGGCTTGTTCGCATACACCGCCGGCGGCATTCCGCCGTCGTCGCGCGCCGTCGGATCGGCGCCGAGCTCGAGGAGAAGCGCCACCATCTCCGGCCGGCGCCGTAGGATCGCGTAGTGTAGCGGCGTGCGATGGCTCTCGCTATCGCCCAGCCTCTGATTCACGAGGGACGGATCGCGCGCGATGATCCGCCGCACGTCGTCGCCGAGGTTGAGAGCGATGGCGGACCACAGGTGGTGCGTTGCTCCGCGGGTGATCAGAAAGTCCGCGATCTCCGGATGCGGATCGAAGCAAACGGCCCAGCCGATCACATTGGGGAAGTGATCCTCGCCGCCGCCGATCACGTCGGCACCGGCATCGACAAGCCGTCGCACGACTTCGAGATGACCCTCGGCCGCGGCCCAGTGGATCGGCATCGTGTTGTCGCCGTGCTCGCGGCTGTTCACGTCGACGCCGCGCGCCAGGATGTCGTTCACCGTCGCGAGATCACCGTTGCGCGCGGCGGTGAACAACTGCCCGTGCAGCGTCAGATTGTCGACGTGTGCTTTGAGCGCGCGCCAGCTCGTAAATCCGTACTGCTTCGCGAGCTGGTATTGCGCCTGCGCCAGCGTCGATTGCTGACTCGCTTTCTTTAGCGTGCGAAGCAGTTTCTTCGCTTCCTTGCGAAGCCATTCGAGACTGGCATTGTCGGGGAGCTGTGGCATACAAACCTTCCTTCCTCGTCGGCCCTGCGTCCGCATCGAGAGCCAGGAATGAAGGTCGTTGATGACGACTGTGGGGGTGGGTTGAACCCTTTACGCGGACGTCGGCCGCCCTTACGGCACGGCCGATGTTACCGCAAACTCGCCGTGGCTTGCGATAGGCTCAGGAGGTCATCGGTTCGATCCCGTTCACCTCCACCACTTGACCCCGTTTCGTTACCGGCTCGAACCGATCGGCGGCAACCCAGGCCGTCATGAGTCCGTAGGGACGCGTATGAGACCATCGCAGCGACCGGTCTCCGTGTGGAGGTGAGTTGATGTCCGGTTTTTTTCGGTGCCTCGCATGCTCACTGTTTCTTCTTGCGCCTGCCGCGATGGCATCGGACGCAGGTGGTGAGCATTGGATCGGTACGTGGGCGGCAGCCGCACAGCATTGGCTTCCCGGACGTCTGGCAAGCTTTCGAAATCAAACCGTGCGCCTCATCGTGCACACCAGCGCCGGCGGTGCCAGAGCCAGAATCAAAATCTCGAACACATACGGCGATCAGCCGCTACAGATCGCCGCCGTGCACCTTGCACGTCGCTCCGCCGGCGCGGATATCGATCCCGCTTCGGATCGAACGGTGACGTTTCAAGGCCGGAAGCAGGTTACAGTCCCCCCACGGTCGATGGTCGTCAGCGATCCGGTGGACCTCGACGTGCCCGCACTTTCGGATCTTGCGATCAGCCTCTACTTTCGAGAGACCGCGCTGGCCACGACATCTCACTCACTGGCGCAGCAAACGAACTACGTCTCGCCCGAGACCGGCGACTCGACCGGTGAGGCCAGGTTCACGGCCGCGAAAACGATCCTCTCCTGGCCATTTCTCACCGGCGTCGACGTAGCGGCTCCGCCTCACGGGTTTGCCATCGTCGCGCTGGGGTCGTCACTCACGGACGGCGACGGATCAACAAAGGATGTGAACAGGCGATGGCCGGACGTCCTTGCAGAGCGACTGCAGAAATGCGCCGACAAGGATGCGCCGGTCGGCGTGCTCAATGAAGGCATCATCGGCAATCGTCTGGTGAGCGACGCCAGCAGCCCACGGCAGAAGGGTGGCCCATTCGGTGCGGTCTTCGAGGATCTGGCGCCGGCGCTCGGCGAATCGGGCCTCGCGCGTTTCGACCGGGACGTTCTACAGCAATCCGGCGTCAAGTTCGTCGTCCTCGGCCTCGGCATCAACGACATCCTGTTCCCCGGCGCCTTCGTTCCGGCGAGCGAATCCGTGGACGCACAGACCGTGATCAAAGCCAATCGCCAGCTTTTAGACCGCGCGCACAAGAAAGGAGTCAAGGTCATCATCACGACGATTCCGCCCTGTGAAGACGCGTTCTTTCGCGGACCGGTCATCACATTTTGTACGCCACAGAACGAGAAGGTTCGCCAAGAGGTGAACACCTGGATTCGCAACACGAAGGAATTCGATGGGATGATCGACTTCGATCAGCCCGTGCGGGACCCGAGCCACCGATCGCGCATCCTGCCCGAATACGACAGCGGAGATCATTTGCACCCAAACGACGCCGGTTACGTCGCGACGGGCAATGCAGCTCCGCTGGCGTCGTTCGGCTGTTCGGATCGAAGATAAGCGAGAGGAAGCGCTGCGTACTCCAGGAGGAATTGGGAGCGACTCTAATGGCCGCTCCCACGGGTGCGCTTCCGGGCCTCGTCATAAACTTCGCGAATCGCGGTGATGACGGTCTCCGGCTCGTCGAATTGAATGTATTCCGAGCTGTGGCGGGCGAATATCTGTTTGGCGTTGGACGAGAGTCCGAGCCAGCGCGCTTGCGCCAACGTGGTCTCCCGCTCGTATTTCAGGTGCTCCGGGGTGTCCGCGGGCTTCGTCTCCAGATGGCCGACACCGTGGTTGCCGGATGTGAGCACGCGAATGGGCCGGGCACCGAATGAGCGGCGGTGCTGCTGCATGTACGTCTCATCCCATGGCGTCTGCTCCATTTCGGATATGTACGCGTCATACATGGCCACTTTCGTCTGCGCGATCTCCAGGAGCGTTGCATTCAATTCGGGGGACCATTCCGCCTCCGGCAGACCGCGAAAGAACTGTTGGGCGCACGTGCGTTGCGGCCGTCCGGGACGCGGCGGCAACATCGGCAGGGGCTTGTGTGCAGCAACCGCGTTACGGCAGTCGCGCAAACGGGAGATGATGCCGGCCTCGCCGCGATGTTGCTCCTCCACCATCTCTTTCGGTTCGAATTCGTCCGGATCGCCATCGACCATCACCAGTCCGGCAACTTCGGGCATGTACCGGTCCGCAAACACGCGCATGTTGTCCCCGCCGAAGGCCGACCCGACCAGAATGTAGGGACCGCCGATACCGGCATGATGCAGCGCCGTATGCAGCTCCTCGGCGGCACGCTCGCTCGTGCGCGGCATGGGGCCGGGTTCGCTGAATCCGGCGCCTGCGCGATCGTAGCTGCAGACGCGCGTCCATTGGGCGATCTGAGGCTGCACCTTCGACCAGGCAGGCGCCCAGTCTTCCCAGCCGGAATCGAAAACGACCGTGGGCGAGCCGCTCCCCATGCAATAGAGATTCAGCCGAAATCCCCCCGCGTCGACGAGCTGGCCAGGCCGCGCGTAAACGATGTCCGCGGGAGCGCTGCCGCCGCTTGACGCAACGACGCCGGAAAGGAACACAACCAGGAGCACGCAGATTCGTGTTCGCTTCATCGTTTCATCTCCTTCAGTACTTCATGGTTGCACTGACCCTCGGCAGCGATGTCGCCGGCAACGCCACGCCCCGGACGATCGAGGCGCAGACAACGTCGATCTGCATCGGGTACCTCATTCGTGTTTCGGCCTTTGTCTTTCCATGTGTCCTACATTCGCCGGTCATGCTACTACACTCACCGTAGCAATGACGGGTCAAAGTTTGGTGAACGTCCCTGGGTCAGGCCTCGAACGTGCCTGGGGTCAGGTTTCTGCTTCTCTCCTGTCCGCGGTGAAAGTCCCTGCGGTCAGGCCTCTGCTGTCCTGGTAATGCGGCACAGGACTCAGAACATCGAATTGGGATTCGCAGACTCTTTCGGCACCCTCTGCAGCACGTCCCAGTGCTCGACCACCTTGCCGTTGTCGTCGAGGCGGAAGATGTCGATGCCGGCCCAGTCGGCGTCACCGGGCCAGGTCTGGTGGCAGTGCAGGACGACATAGCTCGCCTCGGCGATGACGCGTTTGAACGCGACGTGTTTGCCCGGGTACTCGGCGGCCATCCGCACGAAGTAGTCGATGAAGGCCTGCTTGCCGTCGCCGACGTCGGGGTTGTGCTGGATGTACGTGTCACCCGCATAGAGCGCGATCGCCTCGGCGGGGCGGCACTGGTTGAACATCAGGTCATAGAAGGCAGTGACGGTCTGCTTGTTGCGCTCCAGGGCGACGGACATGCGGCGGTCAGTTTAGCTGCAAGAGGATTCCTGATCCTCATCGCTCAGGTTCGACGTTGAACGCCTTTCGTTCGACGTTGAACAACATCCATTCGACGTTGAACGACTCTCGTTCGACGTTGAACAACATCCGTTCGACGCTGAACGACTCTCGTTCAACGCTGAACAACTTTCATTCGACGCTGAACACCAGTCGTTCGACGTTGAACGCCATCCGTTCGAAGTTGAACGACCCTCGTTCGACGCCGAATAACTTCCGTTCGACGCTGAACGACTTTCGTTCGACGTTGAACCATCTTCGTTCGACATCGAACAACTTTTGTCCGACTCAGCCGGACAGTGATCTTCTGGATCGCCTGGAACTGTGGTCAGTTCGATACACTTGGACGGCACCTTCATGTCGACAGCCCGCCTCGAAACCTTCACCGATGGCGTGATCGCCATCCTGATCACGATCATGGTGCTCGAGCTGCGCGTGCCGCACGGGACGGAGCTGAACGCGATGCGGCCGCTCATTCCGACGCTGCTCACCTATGCACTCAGTTTCATCTTTCTGGCCATCTACTGGAACAACCACCACCACATGTTTCAGGCCGTCGATCACGTCAACGGGCGGATCCTCTGGGCGAACATGCATCTGCTGTTCTGGTTGTCGCTGGTACCGTTCGTCACCGGGTGGATGGGAGAGAACAACTTCGCCCCGCTTCCGACGGCGGCATACGGATGCGCGCTGCTGCTGTCGGCCATCGCCTACACCATCCTGGTTTACGCGATCATCGCCGATCAGGGTCCTCACTCGAAGCTCCGTGCGGCGATCGGAAACGATTTGAAAGGTAAAATGTCCACGGCGCTCTATGTCGTGGCCATCCCCTCCGCCTTCATCCATCGCTGGATCGCCTTCGCCATCTATGTGACCGTCTCGTTGATGTGGCTGGCGCCCGATCGGCGTATCGAGAAGAAGGTCGAATCAGGCGCTCTTCCGCACCACAAGAGTGACCGAGCGGAGTGAGCCCATCGTCACGATGGCCAGGAATCGCACAAGGGCTTCTGCACGAAAGAGGGACTGAGTTTCAAGCTGCTGGCTGACACCGACCACACCGTGTCGACGGAGTACGGCTCGCTCGGAAGCTACAACGGAACTGCATATGCGTCGGGCAACACCTTCCTGATCGATCCGTCCGGCGTGATCCGCAAGGTCTACCTGAAAGTGAAGCCGCCGGCCCACAGCGAAGAGGTGCTGGCCGACCTCGATACTCTCCAAGCGAAGAAATAACTGGTAAGGTGGGCGCGGAGGCTTTCATGTCAAAGATCAATGGAGACAAGGCACGCACTGCCATCGAGCAGCGCCGCCGCACCGCCCAGCGTGCGAAGGACCGTGCCCGCCGCGCCGAGATCACCGCGGCCGCGGCAGCACATCCGGCCGCGAAAAAGAAGAATGCGAAGTAATCGTGAGAGCGGCGGCCTCGGCCGCCGCACTCCAGATGCAAACGCTACTCATCGTCGATGATGACCCCGACATAGGGCTTGGCCTGGCGGTCGCGCTCGAGCGCGACGGCCGCCGGATCATCGTCTGCCGCGATCTCGAATCGGCGCAGATCATCCTCGGCGCCGAGCCGGTCACCGACATCGTGACCGACGTCAAGCTCTCCGGGCCGTTCCGCTTCGAAGGGCTGGACTTCATCACCGAGATTCAGCGCGTGGCGCCGGCGGCGCGGGTGATCCTGATGTCGGGACACGTCACCGAGGAGCTCGAGGCCGAGGCCCAGCGGCGGGGAGCGGATGCCGTGCTGTCGAAGCCGTTCGCGGTGGGCATGCTCGAACCGCTGCTGACCGTTCCAGCGGACGCCGCGCCGGCGGCGATGATGCTCGTTCCGACGATGAACGAGATCCTGGCCGGGAACGATCTGCGCCCGCGTTTCCAGCCCATCGTGTCGCTCGAGGACGGCACGTTGCACGGTGTGGAGTCGTTGGCGCGCTACCGTGTCGCTGGCCCGTTCGCCCGGCCGGATCTGCTCTTCGACTATGCCGCGCGCCGAAAGGAAGTGGGCCGGCTCGAGGCGGCCTGCATCGCGGCGACGATGCGCGAGGCGCCGACGTTCCCCGAGTCGCTGACGCTGTTCATGAACATCCATCCCGCCGCGCTCGATGACATGGGCGTCGTCCTGGCCCTGGAGTCGTCGGCGCGGAAGTCGGGTATCGGCCTCGATCGCGTCGTGCTCGAGATCACCGAGCAGCAGGAGATCCGCCAGCACGCCGGCCTCTTCGAGTCGATCGATCGCCTGCGCGGCCTCGGCGCGCGCTTCGCGTTCGATGACGTCGGCGTGGCCTACTCGCATCTGCCGCTCATCGAGCGCATCCGGCCGAGTTACCTCAAGATCAGCCAGCTCTTCGGAACGCTCTTCGAAGCCGATCCGACGCGGACGAAGATCGTCCGCAATCTCGTGGCACTGGCCGCGGAGTTCTCCTGCGCCATCATCATCGAAGGCGTCGAGGATCGATCGACCGCGAATGCGGCCAGAGAGATGGGGATCGCCTTCGGGCAGGGGTACCTGTTTGGAAAGGCGGAGGACGCGCGGTAGACGGCGTCTGTCTTGCACTGTCCTCTTCGTGCAGCCACTGCGAATTACGAAAGGAACAGCAGATGCCACAGAAGGGGAAATCGGTGGTCAGAAAGGCCGGAGGTGCGATCGCGCGCACGGCAAAGAAAGTCACGGCCAAGGCTCGGAACGTCACGGCCAAACTCAATCCACGGAAGCGCGCCGCGGCCAACCTCGCCGAGACGCCGGTAACGAACGCGCCAAAGCCGCAAAGCAAGCCGGTGACGGCACGCCCACAACCACGCCAGACGGACGTTCCGCTCGATCTGATCGCGGCGATGTACTCGCCGAGACAGACGAGCATGAAGACGTCATTCCGCAGCGACGGCGCCGATCAGCAGAACGATCAGGAGATGCTTCTCGGCGCCGACGATCGGTGGCAGGATGAGGACCATTTCACCAACAAGTCGGGCGATGCCCGCATCGGCACGCACGGCCGCGGCGACGAGCCGGGCGAAAAGAGGAGATGAGGGATGGATACAGCAAAGGAAAACGCGAGCGGCTATTGCCCAGCCTGCGGGCGGTCGGATCAGGTGAATCGTGGGCTGGAAGATTTCCTGGCACGGCTCGGCATCAGCGACGACATGGTCTCGAAGCTCAAGACGTCGATTCAGAACGTGGCCGTGGAGGAGTACCTCAACACCGCCCGCGACTATCTGAAAGACGGCAGCAAGAAAGCGACGTCGTATGCGAAAGACAACCCCTGGAAAGTCGCTGCCGGCGTGGCGGTGCTGGCCGTCGGAGTGGGACTGCTCATCACGGCACTGAATCGGGATTAGCGGGGATACGGACGGAGCACTGGCGTCCCCCATACAATGTCGCGATGCCGCTGGTTCCGGAGTTGAACGTCACCGACCGCACTTGCGCGGTCGGTGACGTCACGATCCATTACGTCGAGGCGGGGCGCGGGCCGCTGGTCGTGCTCCTGCACGGCTTTCCGGAGTTCTGGTACTCGTGGAGGAATCAGATCCCGGCGCTGGCCGCGGCCGGCTTCCATGTCGTGGCCGTCGATCTGCGCGGCTACAACGACTCGTCG
>Ga0247668_1000027_pt1 | contig 56716 bp, 40 predicted proteins | sample CNK09_metaG_FD_182737 | JGI IMG/M metagenome (GOLD analysis project Ga0247668, IMG submission 182737) | Soil microbial communities from Purdue University Martell Research Forest, Indiana, United States - CNK09 | ecosystem: Environmental > Terrestrial > Soil > Temperate forest > Bulk soil...
GAGAGGAGGACGAGCGTTTCCCTGTCGAAGGCCAGCTCGGGTGACCTCGGAGGCAACGGGTTCGGAATGAACGCCCGATACCCTTGCGGCTGCTTGATGTACCGTCCAGCTCTCATCCCACGTTCCTCGTCTACGATACCCTTATTTTAGAAATCGCCTGTTTTCTAAAATAAGGATACGCATTTGGGGCCGTTATTTCATCCAACTGAAATAAGCGATACGAAGACGAGGGCCAGTGTCCTCTCCTGAGGTCACCCCCCCCCCGCGAGTTGCGCTGGCGTCTCGCCCGCTGGCCCGGCGTCTCGCCCCCGAGGCTGCGACCTCACCCCAAAAACCTCTCCTCGTTGTGCCAGAACAACGCTTCGGCAGCCGGACAGTCGGCGGCCTTCGTCGGCAGCCGGATCGACGATCCGTGCAGCGCGTAGTAATCGCGCCCGTTCTCGAACTCCTCCTTGATCCGCCGACTGACCTCGAAGTGATAGTCGGGCGTCACTGTGACGTAGCCGGCATCGAACAGCTTGTGGATGTCGGCGCGGAAGAGGATGCCGTTGGTGAGCGAATGCTCCTGCATATCGCGATAGTCACGGATGTGCGCCGCCTCGAGCGCGGGCAGCGTCTTCTCATTCGTAACCGCGCAGCGGCGGCCATACGAATCGAGCACCGCGATACGGAAACTGCGCTGGCCGAGGCGCGGACGGATCAACGCCGGCTCGCCGTAACCGGAGCGAAGCGGCAAGTCGGCGATGACGTCACCGTCCCCAGGCTCTTCGTCAACATCTGCATAAGGGCCGATCCATTCGGGCCGCTTCGCTGCCCGTGCCAGGCACTCGTACCAGATGCGCTCGCCCTCGCCGGAGGTCAAGTCGTAACCCTTCCACTGAACGACGTTCGCACGAAAGTCGTTAGGAGAAGCGATCCACTCGTCGCGATCGAAGAAAACTGGATTCGTGAGCAATACACACCCGATATCAAAGTCTCTCCGCGGATCTGTTTCGATGCCCCTGCCACTCCGGATCGATGTGAGCATCGCGCGAAAGTTGCCGTATGACGGTGCTCCATTTGCAGTGCCGTAAACGTCCCAGGCTGTTCGCGTAGGGACTGTCGAGAAGAGCGCAAAGTGGCCAAAGCCAGCAATCGCGTTGTGAGGAGCCTTCAATTTGAAAAACAACGGTTCGCCGGGGGCGAGCCCGGTAAGCCTTGATTCCGACCCCGGCTTCCAGAAGTTCACGTCATCGATCGGCGGTTCGATAGCGCGAAGGTAGGTGAACCAGTCGTAGTCCGTATTTGCGACGAAGCCGCGCATCACGGCGATGTTACGCCTCGACGTCACTGACAGGAGCCGCGATACCGTTTGACGGGTACCTTTTGACTGCATCTGCCAGCTCGGCCGCAGTCGGTACATGCTTCGTCGCGAACCAGTCGTACCCAAAGACGCGCGCCTGGGCCCCGGCGACATCGTCATCGTCGGCTCCAGCGAACCCGGAGCCCGGCATACCATTGACTTTGCTGACAACAAGCACGGTCAACGGCGGAAGCTTGTTGATGATGCAATACGACTGAATCGGCTCCATCCAATCACCGAGGGCGGGAAGCATGCCGCCGATCAGTTGCGCGAGCCGGCCATATGTAAGCGTCACCCGCATCGACGCGGCAAACGTCAGAAGCGGCCAGATCTGAGCCGCTCTCTCTCTTCACGTGTCATGGATCTCCCCCTTCCGATCACTGCTCTCCCTCGAGGAAACGGCACTTTTCTCGGCATATCGAAGCTGACGTTTATAGAAAAGGGCGGTTTTCTATACACGTCGAGGCTGATGTGTATAGAAAACGGCCTTTCCCTATACACATTTCACACTCATCAGCTCCCGCGTAGACAGCATGCCGGGAGGGACGTTGAAACCGCTGCGCTCGCCGTGAACGGCAGGCCCCCACCACCCCACCCGAGGCGCGCGCGGGACGCGCGCGGTCCCAGGGGGCGGGGGCCTACACTGAGGGGACCTGTGAGGAGGTCCGTATGGATGGAGCGATTCCGGCGCGTAACTGCGACATCGTCATGAAGGGGGGGATCACCAGTGGGGTGGTGTATCCGAAGGCGATCGCGGAGCTGGCTGAGGAGTTCCGGTTCAGGAATGTAGGGGGGACGTCGGCGGGGGCCATCGCGGCGGCGCTGGCGGCGGCGGCGGAGTATGCGCGGGTGTCGGGGAAGGGGGCGGGGTTCGCACGGCTCGAACAGTTGCCGGACTTCCTGGCGGGGCAGACGCACGGGGAGCCCAATCTGCTCAACCTCTTTCCTCCCGTGAAACCGACACGCCGGCTCTTTGCCGTCCTCACGGCATTCCTCGGCGATGGTTCGCTCGGGGAGAAATCGGTTGCTGCATTCGGCGCGCTCCTGCTGGTCACGCCCCTTCTGACGATTCTCAGCTTCGTGCCGGCGGTGCTGCTTCCGGTCGTACTTCGGGATCAACTCTCCACACTCGGTGCACTGGCACTGGCGGTGCTGCTCGTCGTCGAGCTCGTCCTGATCGCGGCGGGGATCGGGTTGATGGTCGCCGGCAATGCCGTGCGGGCGCTGGCGTCCACGCTGCCGAAGAACGGCTTCGGGTTCTCCACCGGCGTGGCCCCGGAGGATCGAGCGCTTCCCGGGGTGAGCGAGTGGCTGCATCAGGAGATCCAGAAGACGGCCGGGCTCGATCCTGCCGATCCGCCGCTGACGTTCGGCGATCTCTGGCTGGCCGGAGAGCAGGTGGCCGAGCGGGATGCGGAGCTGCGGAAGCGCGAGAACGATCCCGAGCTGCGCGCCATCAACCTGCAGATGATCACCACCGCGCTCTCCCACGGCCATCCCTACCGGCTGCCGTTCGAGAACCGGCGGTTCGGCTTTCGCCCCTCGGAGCTGCGGCAGTACTTCCCCGCCGCCGTCGTCGACCATCTCATCGGCCATGCACGCGCCGGCGATGAGGCCTTCACCGGTGTGAACGATCCCGACCTTCTCGCGCTGCCGGAGCCGTGGGATCTGCCGATCGTCGTGGCGGCGCGGATGAGTCTCAGCTTCCCCATCCTCTTCGCCATGGTCCCGCTGTACGCCTTCGACTACACGCTCAACGTGAACGCCACCGTCCCGACGCGGCCCGAGCACTGCTGGTTCATCGACGGAGGTCTCAGCAGCAACTTTCCGGCGAGCCTGTTCGACTGCCCGTTTCCGCGCTGGCCGACGTTCGGGATCAATCTGGAGGACTTCCATCCGGACCATCCGAAGGACCTGAAGAACGAGGAGAACGACGTCTGGATGATGGAGAGGAGCGGCAGCGGGACATCGGACCGCTGGCGGCGGTTTCCGGAGCGCGGTCCCGGCGCGATCGGGGGGTACGCCGGCGCCGTTCTCGATGCCATCCGCAACTGGCACGACAACACCCAGATGGCCGTTCCCGGTTTCCGCGACCGCATCGCGCATGTGAAGCTTTCCCCCGACGAAGGAGGCCTGAACCTGAAGATGGATCCGGCCAAGGTCAAGGCTCTATCCGAACGCGGAAAGTGGGCCGCGGTCCGGTTGCGGGAGCGCTTCGGTGCCGCCGGCGCGACGCGGACGGGGCTGAACTGGAACACGCATCGCTGGGTCCGTTTCCGCACTTCGATGATGCTGCTCCAGAAGATGCTGCGCCAGACCGCCGAGGCCTTCGCCGCATCCGACCAGGGATATCCGAGCTATCAAGACCTGGTGAACCGCACCGCGGACAAGGACCCGGTCACCGGCAGTTGGTGGCCGCGTACACCGCCGGCATACAGGGATTCGACGAAGGTTCTGGAGCAGTTCGCGGCAACGTTTTCAGACTCTGCTCCTGACTTCGAAGAGAAATCGCCGCAGCCGGGACCGGAGCTGAGGATTTCGCCGAAGTTGTAAGGGGGAAGTTACCGAGCAGCCTGCCACCTCAACGATCACCGGAAACGTATGAATTCCGGACACTTTGAATATGAGTTTGTTTGATTTTCAAACGTCCGAAAGTGACCTTGCATATCGAACCGTTCGACATCAATGCGTCCGCGAGTGACCTTGCATATCAAACCCGTTCGATATCAATACGTCCGCGAGTGACCTTGAAGGTGGATCCCATTCGACATCAATACGTCCGCGAGTGACCTTGAAGGTCGATCCCGTTCGACATTAATACGTCCGCGAGTGACCTTGAAGGTCGATCCCATTCGATATCAATACGTCCGCGAGTGACCTTGAAGGTCGATCCCGTTCGACATTAATACGTCCGCGAGTGACCTTGAAGGTCGATCCCGTTCGACATTAATACGTCCGCGAGTGACCTTGAAGGTCGATCGCGTTCGACATGTTTGCGGCCCTGGTCCACCTTGAAGACCAAACCGTTTCATGTGGATGCGGACGGGCATGACCTCGCATATCGAACGACTTCGTGCGAATGACGTCGGGAGCAGGCGCGGATGCCTGCGTCTACTCCGCCAACATCCTTCGCAAGAGGACCAATTGGCCCAGGTGGTACGTGTTGTGGTCGGCGATGAGGAGGATCTGGGCGAGCCAGTTGGCGGTGCTGTGGGGGATTTTGGTGTAGAGGTCCTTTGACTCGTCGCGGGCGATGGCGGAGACGGCGGCGCGGGTGCCGCGGAAGCTGGCCACGCTTTCGTCCCAGGCCGATTCGGTGGGAGGCTCGGGAGTGGCCGGCCAGTAGCCCTTCGGGAACTCGGGCGAGACATGTTTCGGATCCTGCGAATATTCGAGGATGTCCGCCTGGGCGATACGGATGTGCTCGAGCAGCTCCCACGGTGAGTGCGGCGAGCCTGTCGGACGCTTCCCGCGGACGGCGGCCGGGATCTCGTCGAGGGCGGAATCGATGTCCTGATGCGCGTCGCCGCCGTTGAGCAACGAGAGGAGATGTTCGCGGATGATCGTGTCAGACATGGCGGATGAATGATACGCGCGAAGCGCGAAGCAAAAGGAGCGCTGGCGTCCTCGCCGGCTGGCCCGGCGCCGTCTCGGCGCCGGTCTGGCAAGACTCGATACAGCCGCCTGTAACCGCACCACAGCGGCGAGACGCCGCTGGGCCAGCCGGCGAGACGCCAGCGCTCCGGCTACGCTGCTGCCACGCTGCGCTGCTTCGCCGGCGGGCGCATCACCGTCATCACGGCGTGCCGGGCGAACCTGGTGATCATCTCGGTGGTGGTGCCGACGACGGTGGTGTCGGAAAAAGCGCGGTGTTGTGCACCGATAACGAGCAGGTCCGCTCCGATCTGATCGGCGGCGGTGAGCACGCGTTCGGCTGCATCGCTGCCGCGGACGATCACTTCCCGGAAGCGCGTGCTGGCGCGGATGACCGGGTCGACCCAGGTTCGGAACTCGCTCTCGACGGCGGAGAAGAGTTGCGGCTCGCTCCCTTCGACGACATGCATCACCACGAGATCGGCGTCGAAGGCCTCGGCCATGCCGCAGGCGCGCTCGAGCGCAAGGCGGGCGATGGCGGTGAAGTTGACCGGGCAGAGAATGGTCTTGATGCTGACGTCCGGATCGCGGGGGAACATCGCCGGTGCGACGCTGATGACGGGAATGTTCGTGGTGTGCAGGACACGCTCGGTGACGGAGCCGAGCAGAGCGCGGCGCAGGCCGCTGCGGCCATGCGTGCCCATGATGATGAGATCGGCGCCGATGTCGCGCGCCGTCTCGACGATGGCGCGCTCCGGGGCCTCATCCTCGAAGAGCGTCGTCGCACCAACTTCCGGCGGAACGTGCCCGGCGGCGTACTCGGACAGGCTCTTCGCCAACGCGGCCTTCGCCTCCGGGACGTTCTCGAAGTAGTAGCCGAGCGGATGCTCGGCCGCCAGCCACGAGATCTCGTCGGCGTGCAGGAGCGTGATCTTCGCCCCGAGCCGCTTGTGGAAAAGAAGCGCGTAACGCAGCGCCAGGTCGCTGAAGCTGGTCATATCGGTCGGGACGAGAATGCGTTCGATCATGGTGGCCCTATCATCGGTCCGCGCGGGGAGGGATTCCGTGACGGGCTGGCTGGGCGGATGTGATCGCGGACACGTCAAACGCGTTTGACCACAGAGACACAGAGAACACAGAGAAAAACAAAAAACAAATCTCTGTGATCTCTGTGTCTCTGTGGTTAAAGGTTCTTGACCGAACGCGAGCACGTATCGGCGGTCACGTCTGCGCCGTGACGGGTTAGGCTGACGTATGGCTCCTCCCGCGGTCCAATGCGCGCAAGGATTCGGTTCATGACGTTCCAGGTGCCACGCCTCATTACGCTCGACGTCGGACGGCCATCGGCCGGGCGGCAGACGAAACGGGAGCCGCTTTGTATCGACGAGATGCTTTCGCTCACGGGCGAGCTGGCCGACCTCGGCGTGGCGCGGATGCGTCTCCTTCTTCACGACGCCGGCGCCATCGACGATCTCGAGCGCCTGACCGCGTACGCGCGCCGGCGCCGCTGCGCGGTGACGGTCGTCTGCAGGACGCACGCGGACACCGCCTCGATCGGGGACATCGCCGATGCCAGGCCGGATGCGATGGCCATCCCTCTGCACAGCCACAACGCGGAGATCCACAAGCTGGTGGACGGCGGGATGGACTGGAGTTGGAGCATTCATCTCGCCTCGGCGGTCCACGACACCGGCATCCCGCTGGAGATCGAGACGGCGATCACGCCTGGCAACGCGCTGCCGCTCATGCCGCTCAGCGAGGTGGTGGAGAGTCTTCACGCCGCTTCCTGGCACCTCGATTTCTCGCACGCCCGGCTCAGCGACGCCATCACCACCTCCGCGGCGACCGCGCTCATTCACATCGCGGCGCGCGGGCATCTGCACGTCTCCGTACACGAGCTGCCGTTTCTTCGACGGATCGTCGGCGAGCATGCCACTCTGCCTGGGGCGCTGATGATGACGGATGCGGCCGAGGCCATGCATGTCTCGTCGTCAGGCGACGTGCGGGTCAACGACATCGTCGTCGGAAACGTCCGCGTTCAAACGTTCGACACGATCCAGGAGCGATCGCGGAGCTACGCCCCACACGGGATTCCGGAGGCCGGCTACCGCGTGCTCCAGCCGTGCAGACATTCGGAGCTCTTTCATTGATTACATGACCTCATCGCGTTGGTAGAGCAGGCGGACCGTCGCATAGCACTCGCAACACGCTGCCTCCAGAGCGGTCCGGTCGACGATCTCGATCACGTGTCTGCGGTGGCGGATCAGGCCTGCGGTCTTGAGCGCGGAGACGGCCTCGTTGATGCCGGCGATGCGCGCCCCGAGCATGCTGGCCATGAACTCCTGCGTCACCGCGATTTCAATCTTCCCGTTCCGCTTCGGTTCGGCCATCATGTCGGAGACCTTCAGGAGCCAGCGCGCAAGGCGGCGATCGAGAGGATGAAGCCAGTTGCAGGCGGCCGACTGACCGATCTGAAGAGTGAAGGCGTTGGCAAACCGGAGCACCCGTCTGCGGAACTCGTGCTCCTCATCGAAAGCAATCCCGGCGGCCGCCGCGGGAACGCGAACGGCGGTTCCTCCCACCGTCACGATGACGTCGCTCGGCTGCGCGGTGGCGCCGAACATCGCCTCGATGCCGATGGCCCCTTCGAAGCCGACCATCCCGGCTTCGATTGTGTTTCCGTCGATAAGACGGCGCACGAAGGCCGCCACCAGACTCACAGGAAAAAAGACGTGCGAAGTAGTCTGGTTTGCCCGAAGGATCGTTTCGCCCGCGCGAAACGTGACTTCGTCCGCGGAGGCGCCAAAATGCGGGTCGGTTCGCGAAAGGATTGCATTTCCTGTTCTAGCTGCGTTGAGCGCCACTGATCACGTCCCCCCTCGACACCGCGCCGCCCTGTAAAGGCCGCGATCATTTTCTTAGAGAGACAAATTTACGTATCTTCCAGGAGGAGAACATACGGCAGCGTAATGTTCTCGCGGCACCCGCGGCATAGCCTCGCCTCCCTCGGACCGCCGCGATCATCGAATCGATGCGCCTTCCGCTCGATCGCTCCTTTTCCCACACGCATGTCCCATGAACTCGTTTCCAGGTGCCCTATCCCGACCGTGCTCCCAGCGATCGAACGTGAGAGCGTGCGTTCGTGAGCCGGGCCATTACCGACGTCCTCCTGCACGAAACGCCTGATGCAATCGTCGTCACGTCGCTGGACGGGAACGTTCTGTACTGGAACAACGAGGCCGAGAGTGTTTTCGGCTATTCGGCCGCCGAGGCGGTCGGCCAGCCGCTGGAGACGTTGATCGTTCCGGCCGGTCACCAGGATCTGTATCTTCGGTTCCGGCGGGAAGCGCTGGAGAAAGGGCAAGCCACCTTCGAAACGACCCGCAAGCGGAAGGACGGCTCTCTGGTCCACGCGGTGGTCACGAACAAGGTGATTCAGGACGAGCGCGGACGGCCCGAGCTCATCGTCACCACCCAGAAAGACGTCACGCACCTGAAGGTTCTGCGCGACGCCAAACTCGTCGAGGCGAAGTTCCGCGATCTTCTGGAGTCGACGCCGGATGCGATCATCATGGCCAACGAATCGGGAAGAATCGTGTTGGCGAACAGCCAGGCCGAAGCACTCTTCGGGTATGAGCGCGGCGAATTACTGGGACAACTGGTCGAGCTGCTGCTGCCGAGCCGCTATCACGGCAGTCATGTAACCCACCGCTCCGGATACTTTGCACAGCCGCGCACGCGCTCGATGGGGGCCGGCCTGGAACTGTACGGACGCCGCAAGGACGGCAGCGAGTTCCCGGTCGAGATCAGTCTCAGCCCGCTCCGAACCGACGAGGGAATGCTGGTGATGAGCGCGATCCGCGACACCACGGACCGCAAACGGATCGAGCAAACGTTGCAGGAGAAAAACGCGGAGCTGGAGCGGGCCAATCAGGCCAAGGACCGCTTTCTGGCCAGCATGTCCCACGAGCTGCGCACGCCGCTGAACGGCATCATCGGTTTCGCCGAGTTTCTCTCGGACGGGAAGCCCGGTCCGCTCAACGAGAAACAGCACGAGTACCTCGGCGACGTCCTCAACAGCGGCCGGCACCTGCTGCACCTCATCAACGACATGCTCGATCTGGTAAAGGTTCAGGCCGGAAAGGCGGAGCTGAGCATCGAACGGTTCTCTCTGCCCGAGGTGATCCATGAAGTCTGTGCCGGCGTGCGGCCGATCGCCGAATCGAAGCGGATCGAGATCGCGATCTGCGTCGCTCCCGGCCTCGATTTCGTGACCCTCGACCGGCAACGCGTCAAGCAGATCCTCTACAACCTTCTGTCGAACGCCTTGAAGTTCACCGACGAAGGGGGGCACGTCGGAATCGAAGCCGCGCCAGAGGGAGAGGATCGTTTCCGTCTGGCCGTTTCCGACGACGGCATCGGCATCCGCGCCGAGGACATCGGCCGCCTTTTCACGGAGTTCGAGCAACTGGAGACCGGAACGGCACGCCGTTTCGGCGGAACGGGACTCGGTCTGGCGCTCACGCGCAGTCTCGTCGCGCTGCATGGCGGCACGATCGAGGTCGAGAGCGCGTTCGGCAAAGGGAGCACGTTCCGCGTCGTGCTGCCACTGGTGGCAGTCGGAGACCAGCGATGAACGGCGCCACCATCCTGGTCGTCGATGACAACGGCACGAACCGGAAGCTGGTCTCCGACGTCCTGGGATTTGACGGCTACCGGATCCTGCAGGCCAGCGACGCCGAGGCGGCGCAGGAGATCATCCGGAGCACGCCTCCGGACCTGATCTTGATGGATATCGCCCTTCCGGGGATGGACGGGCTGACGCTGACGCGGTTGCTCAAAGCGAGCGAAACGACGCGCCACATCGTCATCGTCGCCCTGACCGCCTTCGCCATGAAGGGCGATGACGCCAAGGCACGGGAGGCGGGTTGCGACGGCTACATCACCAAACCGATCGATACGCGTACGCTCCCGGATTCCGTGGCCGGCTACCTGCGAGGCAAGTCATGAAGATTCTCGTCGTCGAAGATCAGGCAATCGAATCGAAGCTGGCCGTTCATGTGCTCAGCGCGGCAGGTCACGACGTTTCGCGCGCCGAAGCCGCCGAGGAGGCGCTGGCGGCGATCAGGGAAAACCACCCCACCGTCATCCTGATGGACCTTTCGCTGCCGGGGATGGATGGCCTGACGCTGGTGCGCAAGCTCAAGGCCGATCCGGCGACGCGCGATATTCACATCGTGGCCGTCACCTCGTATCCGGAGAAGTTTTCGAGAGACGAGGCGTTGGAAGCCGGATGCGACGCCTACCTCGGAAAGCCGCTCAGCACGCGCACGCTTCCGGCGACGCTGGTTGAGGTGGTGAAGAACGCGGGGTCGCTCGATCGATGAAGCCTCTGACCATCCTGATCGTCGACGACCTGCCGATCAACCTCAAGCTGCTGCGAGCACAACTGGAGGGAGAGGGACACACGGTTGTCGACGCGCATAACGGCGTGGAAGCGCTGGCGGTTCTCGACCGCCGGAAGGTGGACGTGATCGTTTCCGACATCCTCATGCCGGTCATGGACGGCTACCGCCTCTGCCACGAGGTGCGCAAGAGCGAGCGCTTTCGCCACCTGCCCTTCATCGCCTACACCTCGACCTACGTCTCCCCGTCCGACGAGAAGTTGAGCATCGACCTCGGCGCGGACAAGTACCTGCGCAAGCCGGCCACCGTCGGCGAGTTGATGCACACGATCGAAGAAGCACTGGTCAACCCCGGCCGCCGGCCGACGGCGGTCTTCGACCAGACCGATGTGCTCAAGGAATACAACGCCGGCCTGGTGGCGAAACTCGAGAAAAAGAATGTCGAGTTGATTGACGCCGTCAGCCAGCTCGGCCTGCAGACCATCGCCCTGGAGACGGCGGCGGACGCGATCATGATCACCGATGCCGAGGGGGTTATGCTCTGGGTCAATCCGGCGTTCACGACCACGACGGGCTATACCGCCGAGGATGCAATCGGCAAGACGCCGCGCATCCTCAAATCAGGCACGCACACCGACGCCTTCTACCGCACGTTCTGGAAGACGATCCTGGCCGGCGAGACATGGCGAAGCGAATTCGTCAACCGGCACAAGGATGGACACATTTACTACGGCGAGCACACGGTGACCCCCGTGCGCGATGCCGCCGGCACCGTCACGCACTTCGTCGGCATCATGCACGACGTCACGGAGCGCAAGCGCGCGGAGGTGCAGTTGCGCGAAGCACACGGGCAGCTCCACGAGCTCCTCGATCACAGTCCGGCGGTGCTGTATGCGCTCAGCCTGGAATGCGACACGGTCACTCCCCGGCTGGTCAGCGAGAACATCACCCGGTTGCTCGGCTTTGAGGTGCGGGAAACACTGAGCTTCGCCTGGTGGCAGGCGCAGCTTCATCCCGACGACTCCGAACGCGCTCACGCCAGCATCCAGGAAGCGCTGGCGCAGGGAGTGAGCCGTACCGAATACCGGATGCGGCACAAGGATGGAAGCTATCGGTGGGTCGACGACACCCGGCGGCTCGTGCGAGATCCGAAGGGCCAGCCGTCGGAACTGGTCGGCGTGTGGAGCGACATCACCGAGCGCAAGAGCGCGCAGGATGAGCTCCATGAAAGCGAGCGTCAGTTCCGCGACTTGCTCGACAACCTCGACCTCATCTCGGTGATCATCGATCGCGAGGCCCGCGTCACCTACTGCAATGACTACTTTCTCCGTCTGACTGGCTGGCAGCGCGAGGAGGTGATCGGATTCAACTGGTTTGAGCGATTCGTTCCTCCCGAGAGAGGCGATGAGGCTCTGAAGCGGTTCGCGGTGCTGCTCGCCGACGGAGAGGACCTCCGGCACACCACGCACGAGATCGTCACGCGCTCCGGCCACAGAAGGCTCCTTCGGTGGAACAACTCGCTCATGTACTCGGCCTCCGGAGAGGTCATCGGCACGGCCAGCATCGCCGAAGACGTTACCGACCGCGTTCGTCTCGAGCAGCAACTCCTGCGCACCCAGCGCATGGAGAGTCTGGGGACGCTGGCCGGCGGCATCGCGCACGATCTCAACAACCTGCTCCTGCCGATTCTCATGGGCGTGACGCTGCTCAAACGGTTCGATCCGAACGAGGCCAGCCTCAAAGCGATCAACAATATCGAGCGCAGCGTCAGGCGTGGCAGCGATCTGGTGAAGCAGGTGCTCCTGTTCGCCCGGGGCAGCGAGACCTCGCGGGAGCCGGTGCAGCTCACCGACGTCGTGAGCGAGATCGAGGCCATCATCACCAGCACCTTCCCCAAGGACATCGCTCTCGAGGTTTCGATGGCTCCGGACCTCAGCGCGGTCACCGGCGACGCTACGCAACTGACCCAGGTGTTGTTGAATCTCTGCGTGAATGCGCGCGACGCCATGCCGCGGGGAGGCCAGCTCACGATTTCCGCCGCGAACGCCGACATCAGCGACCGCGATGCTCTCACTCGAGGAAGTTCGGGCGGCGGACCGCACGTCGTCCTGGAAGTGACCGACACGGGGGAAGGGATGCCGAGGGAGATCCTCGACCGCATTTTCGATCCATTCTTCACGACCAAGGAAGTCGGCAAGGGCACCGGCCTCGGGCTGTCGACCGCGCAGGGGATCATCAGCAGCCACGGCGGATTCCTCGGCGTCTCCAGCAACGCCGGCGAAGGGAGCAGGTTCACCATCCATCTCCCCGCCCGTCCGGAGCAGCAGGCGGCCGTGATGATCCCCGAGGAAACTGGGCCGCCTCACGGAAACGGGGAATTGATCCTCGTCGTCGACGATGACGCGTCGGTGGTCAGCATCACCAAACAGACCCTCGAGGTTTTCGGCTACGAAGTGCTCACGGCGGAAGACGGAGCGCAGGCCATCGGCGTCTTCTCCCGCCGGCACGCCGACATCGCCCTCGTCGTGACCGACATGGCCATGCCGGTCATCGACGGCGCCGCGCTCATCGCTGCCCTGAATCGAATGGTGCCCGGCGTCCGGATCATCGCCACCACGGGGAATCCCTCCGCGGCATCGATGTCGAAAATCGCCCGGACTGGCGTGACCCATATCCTGACCAAGCCGTACGCGGCCGAACAACTCCTGGTCACGCTCTCCGAGGCCCTGACCGGCAAACCGTGACGGCCGGCACGCTCGGCGTGTGCGGTCCGCCGTTGCGCCCTCACCGGCATCGGAGTAAGAGTTGCATGGAGGCTTTTCATGACCACAACGCTCACCCCACCGCGGATCCGTCCGAAATCGTTTACCTACCATACGAATGTCGGGGAGGTGAAAGGCCGCACCGGGACGTTGACCGGTGAGGGAAAGCCTCCGATCTGGGTCAGCAGTCCTCCCGAGTTCAAGGGAGAAGCGGGACACTGGACGCCGGAGGATCTCTTCGTGGCATCGATCGAGGTCTGCCTGATGCTGACGTTCGTCGGTCTGGCCGAAAAACGGGGACTGTCGTTCGGTACGTACGAGAGCTCGTCCGAGGGGTTGCTGGAGTGGGATCAGATCTCCTACCACTTCACGCGCGTCGTCGTGGCGCCGGTGGTCACCCTGTTCGATCAGGAATCATTCGGGGCGGCTCGCGAGATCATGACCAAAGCCCACGACACCTGCCTGGTGGCCAACTCCGTGAAGTGTGACGTGATCGTCGAGCCGTTGTTCCGGCTGGAGTGAGCGTCTAAAGGAATTCAACCACAGGTTTTTTGCCTCTCCGCCGGCCATGTGACCGTCAACACGTCACGTCTGCGAGATCCGACCTGCCGCATTGTTACCGCTGACCTTTCCCCTTTCTCCTCGCCGACCAATCCTTCCAGCAGCTTCTGTCACTCGAGAAGGAGGTAGCGACATGAGAAACAGCAAACGGATTCTCGCGCCAGCGCTTCTGATCGCAATGGTTGCGATCGGGCTTGCCGGCCTGGCGCTCGCGCAACAAACGACCACGGCCGGCCAGCCGGCGCTGACGATTCCCGGCGTGCGGGTTCGCACGGCCCTGCAGGTCACGTTCAAGGGCAGCACGCATCTGATGCCCCCATCGACGTTCCAGGAACTGCCGCCGTGCCGTCTGGTCAGCACGCTCGAGGCCGATCACTACGGCGCACCGTGGGGCGGCCCGGCATTGGGACCGAACGAGCAGCGCCTTTATCCCGTGAATGGGGCGTCTCTCACCGAAAACTTCATCAACCCCTGCGCCACCATCGTCCCCGACGCCGCGCTCGCCGTGGCCATCCGCGTGACGACGTCCAACGGCACGGGACTGGGCCGCATCGTGGCCTTCAATCCGGAGTTGAGCGATACCGTACAACTCCCGGTCGTGGCCATCACGCCAGGGAAGGAGGTGACCGACGAGGCGGGCGTCATGCTGTCGCATGGGCCTATCCCCTACAACACCTTCGGCACATTCGGCCTGCAGTCACTCGACGCCGGGGCCGACCTGACGGTCGATCTCATCGGGTACTTCCTCCCCGATCCGACCGTGCCGCTTGCCGGTGCGCCCGGCCCGATCGGACCGCAGGGCGAGCCTGGCGTGAACGGCAGCACTGGACCGAAAGGCGAGCCTGGCGTGAACGGCAGCACTGGACCGAAAGGCGAGACCGGACCGAAAGGTGAAACCGGACCGCAAGGAATCACCGGACCTAAGGGCGAGACTGGACCGCACGGCGAGACTGGACCGAAAGGTGAAACCGGGCCGCAAGGCATCACCGGACCCAAAGGTGAGACCGGACCGAAAGGCGAGACTGGACCCAAAGGCGAAACCGGGCCGCAGGGCATCACCGGACCCAAGGGCGAGACCGGACCCCAAGGCGAAACCGGGCCGAAAGGTGAAACCGGACCGCAAGGCATCACCGGACCCAAGGGCGAAACCGGACCGCAAGGCGAAACCGGACCGCAAGGCATCACCGGACCCAAAGGTGACACCGGACCGAAGGGCGAAACCGGACCGCAAGGAGAGACCGGACCGCAAGGCATCACCGGACCCAAGGGCGACACCGGACCGCAAGGCGAGACCGGACCGAAGGGCGACACTGGATCCCCTGGTGGCATTGGACCGCTTGGACCCACTGGGCCGCAGGGCGACAGAGGCCCCGGCGTAACGATGAACGCCGGCGCGCTGACGCTGCCGAATGGACCCGGATCGACCCCCGTGACGCTGACCGTCTATGACTCCAACGTCAAGTTCACGAGCGTGATCCTCGTGAACTACATCCACGGATCCGGCTCGGACCCGCTTGCCGTCGTTTCGCAGGCAGACGGAGCGTTCACGATCTCCGGCAGTAAGAACAAGGACTTTATGTACGTTGTGCTGAACAACAACTGAGCCTTGTTCCGCTGTACCTCCCGGCCGGCGCCCTCGGGCGCCGGCCGTTTTTGTTGCACCGGAGCGCTGGCGTCCTCGCCGACCGGAGCGCTGGCGTCTCGCCGGCTGGCCCGGGGGCGTCTCGCCCCAGGTTTGGCGGCACACCAGACATTCCCTCGCAACCCTCAGCGGCGAGACGCCGCCGAGCCAGCCGGCGAGACGCCAGCGCTCCGTTTCCATCACAGCGCGCCGTGCGCGCCGCAACAGAGTTTCCATGAGTCAATCGATAGCCTCGGGGCATGAACACGGACACCGCGCCGCGTAACCGCCTGATGCTGGCGTCGATCGCAGCGGTCATTCTCGTCCTCGCGGCATACGCGAACTTCTTCCACAACTCATTTCACTTCGATGACGATCATGTGATCGTCGAGAACCCGTCGATCCGCTCGCTGGCGAACTGGCCACGCTTCTTCACCGACGCCCATACGTTCAGCAGCCAGCCGGCGAACGCCACCTATCGCCCGCTGGTCACGCTGAGCTTCGCCATCGACTACGCCACAAGACACTCTCTCGATACGGTGCCGTTCCACACCACGCAGCTCCTGCTGCTGCTCGTCACCGCCATCCTCCTGGCTATCGTCTACTGGCATCTGTTCGGGCGCGATTACGCGCTGCTCGCCGTCGCCGCCTCGGCGATCTTCTGTGTGCACACGGCAAACACGGAGACGATGAACTTTCTCTCCAGCCGCAGCGAGCTGATCTCCGCCATCGGATTCCTCAGCGCCTTCGCGGTCTTCATCCACTGGCCGGCGCGGCGCAAATGGCTGCTCTATCTGATTCCGCTCGCGCTCGGCGCGCTGGCCAAGGCTCCCGTGGTGATCTTCGCCGGCGTCGTGATCGCATGGGTGCGCGTCATCGAACGGAAGCGGTGGAGCGAGGCCCTGACCGCATCGATCCCGTCGTTCGTCACCGGAGGCGTCCTGCTCGTCGCCCTCAACCGCATGAACGCGCCGGAGTGGATCGCCGGCGGCGGATCGCGCATCGCCTACCTGATGACGCAGCCGTACGTCTGGCTGCATTACGCCCGGCTGGCGCTGCTCCCCGCCGGACTGAGCGCTGACACCGATCTCGAGCTCCTCCCGCACTGGTACGACACCAATGCCCTGGCCGGCCTCGCCTTCGTGATTCTCCTCTGCATCGCCATCGCCCGGCTGGCGCGCACGACCGAGCTTGCGCCGGTCTCCTTCGGCCTGGCCTGGTTCGCCATCACGCTCCTTCCGACGTCGAGCATCGTTCCGCTCGCCGAAGTGGCCAACGAGCACCGTCTCTTCTTCCCGCTGATGGGGATGGCCGCGGCCGCGGTCTGGAGCGTGGAGCTCATCGCCCGGCGCCATCCGAAACTGCGGCGCTACGCCATGGCCGCCATCGTGATCGTGGCCGTCGCTCTCGCCTACGGCACACGCGTCCGGAATCGCGCCTGGCTGACGGAAGAGACGCTGTGGCGCGACGTCACCGAGAAGAGCCCGCGCAACGGACGCGGATGGATGAACTACGGCCTGACGCAGATGGAAGCAGGCCGCCACACCGCGGCGAAGAACGCCTTCGATCACGCCGCGCAATTCACGCCGAACTACAGCACGCTGGAGATCAACCGCGGCATCGTCGCCGCCGCGCTCGGGCAGCAGGATGAGGCCGAGCGGTACCTGACGCGGGCGGTGTCCATCAGCGCCGACCGCAACTCTCACTTCTACTACGGACGCTGGCTCCTCCAGCGCGGCCGCGGCATGGAAGCGGAGCCGCATCTGGCCGAGGCGGCACGCCTGGCACCGACCTGGATGCCGCCGAGGACGATGGCGCTCGAGGTGGCCATCGCACGCGGCGACACGGCGCGCGCGGCATCTCTCGTCGCGGAGATCCACGCCATCGATCCGACGGCGAGTGTCGAGGCCCGCTGCGATTCCTACCGGGCCTGCTTCGATCAGGGATGGGCGGCTACGCGGGCGAACCGGCATGCCGAGGCGGCGGTGGCCTATCGCGCGGCAGTGCGCTACACACGCACTCCCCTCGCCTACAACAACATCGGTTGGTCGTTGCAGTCGCTCGGATTCCGCGACGACGCCGCCACCGCCTACAAGACCGCGCTGGAGGTCGACCCGGCGTTCACGCGTGCGCGCAACAACCTGGCCGCCCTCGGCGGGTGAGAAATGGACAGCGCTCGGAAACGCGGCGCGATAGCCCCATGGGACCGCGGGCGTCCCGACCGCGCCTGCAAGTGGCAGGATGTTGCCGGGAACGACGCGGTCGAGACGCCCGAGGTCCCAGGGCTACGCTCTACCTGGATAAGTCTCCCCGATGGCCTGCCCGCGGTGACGGCCCCCGGTTCGCCGGAAGCGAATTCTCTTCCTGCAGAACATGATCATGATCTGTCGGAATCAAACGTTGTTCCTGCAGAACATTATACGATTCTGACGGAACCAAAATTCGTTCTGACAGAACATTATAATGTTCTGACAGAACGGTATAAAGTTCTGTCAGAATGAATTTTGATTCCCGCGGACGACTCTGCCGCTCCTCCGGAACCAAAAAACGCTGTTGCAGAACGAAATTCGGTCCCGCGAGAACGTCCGAACGTTCCACCGGAATGAAAATTCGTTTCGCCGGAATGATTTTTCGTTCTCGCAGAACATTATAATGATCTGTTGTTGCCAAAATCATTTAGTTGTCGATGGTGACGACGGCCATGCCGAAGCCACAACTGCCGAACGAATCGAAAAAGATCTCGGACCCCGCGTTGGTCACACCGATCGTCGGGTTGCACGATCAGCGGCAGCGAACCGAGCCTCTGCAGCACTCCTCGGTGCCAAGCTGTTGCGAAGGCAACATCGGACCGTCGCCGCCGATCCGATATTCACGGATCAACGTCTGAATCGGATACGTGTCCGGTATCGCCATCAACTGCCGAAGCCCATCCGGTACGTGGTTGAATTGAGCGGTCGCGGGATTCGAACCCGCGACCTCAGGTAGCTACCTGGAGATACTTAACGGTTATCGTCGTTTGATATCAGTTTCAGGTCCTCGCGACATCTCACCAACTCGCAGAGGCAATTCGGTCCAATGAATGGCTTACCTCCTGGTCTCCTGGGAACGGATAACCCGCGACCGTCGTCCCGGCCCTCGACGATTGTGTAGAAAAGCTCGAAGTCGATGTCGACGTCGCTCGATCGTACGAATTGATTGCTCGCGACGCTCGGCGCAACCATTGCTCCTCCGCCGGTGAAGATGTTCCCAAGAAATCTTTTGAAATCATCCGATTCGGCCCTTACCCGCAGAAGCCCGTTGAAGTGATTGTGAAACTCGTCGAGGAGCTTATCCGCGTTACGCCCGAATTCCGCTTTCAAGATATCTCTGCTCAGAGCATCCAGGTCGATCGCGGTATCGCTGGGATCCCCGTTGGAAACCCACAGCTCGGCATCTTCAATGACATCGAACTTCAGCGAGTCGAGCCTCTCGCCGGTGTCGAGCGAAAACATGGCGATCTCCACCTGCGCGACATCCGCCGAAACAACCACATTCGGTACGACCGTCTTTGGTTCTGAGGAGACTCGGGCCGGATCGAATACAACATCGACGCCGTCTGCCTTGTCAAAGTTACCGCCAGCGAGGATTCTTCCCCAGGGGACCAGAATCTGCGCCGCGGCTTCCTCTCGCACCGGAGCGTCGGCAGCCGGCGCAGTCAACAGGCCGTCGAGAAGGTAGGTTCGCTCCGGGCAAATCTGGCGGGCATCCGGAGCCATTTCGATGTCATGGATCTTGACTTGGCCGAACGGTCCGGTCCGCGCATGGCTCCCACGATCGTTGAACTTTAGGTCACCTGGCGTTCCGTCGCTATCGAAACGGAACTCCATTCGCTCGCGCTGCGGATGCCAGATGTACCACTTGGGGTGAAATTTCGACAGTTGAAACACCTCGTCAGGAGGGCGACTGTCGCTGGCAGGAACCATGGTGGTGTAAACCGTGGGCACATGCACCGGAATATACTTGGGGGGATTCTCTTTCAAGCGCCGCGACCGGTCGGACAGCCGCCGGGTCGAGCGCGCCATCACTCCGAAAAATGGCCCCGTTTTCACTTCATCCCGGTCGGGTGGCGGCCCGACGGCAATGACCCCGTCGAAGACGATTCTCAATTCACGTTTATCCGGTGTTTCACTCTCGCTCATATCTTCTCTCCTTTCTCTGCTTCCACTAATGAACCCGGCGTGCCTGCAAGCGCAAATGCCGCCCACGCACCGGTCTCATTGGGCCGTCTCAGCATCAACGAGAGTTGCGCGTCGCGCACCGCATCGGCACGCGTTTTACCCGTGACGATCGCCCGGTGAAATGCGATCGCAAACTCTTCCGCCGCGTCATCTGACACCGGCCAGAGTGTATAAACGACGGACGGCACGTTCTGGCTGAGGAGCGCGTTCGCCACGCTCATCGTCGGACGCGGCGAACGTCCCGTGTCACAGGCGGAGAGAACGATCAGGCGCGCATTCGCGAACGAACGCTCATCCAGCTCGTGCACGTACAACATCTCGCCGTTCTCGAAGACGAGTGCGGAAAACAACGGACGCGCCGCGTTGACCACGACGTGACCCGCGAAATGAACGATAGGGAATGAGGGCGAGCGGTTGAGGAACGTCGCACGCGTCGCGTGAATCTCGGCCAGCGCTCGTGCATATAACCGCGACGCACGGTTCACTTCGCCGACCGCGAGCGGAAGCGGGTCGAGATTCCCTCCGGGCGCAGGGGCCGCCGCGAAGAATGCCTATACGGAGCCGGCGCGCATCCCGTCGACGAGTGAAGCACGGGCAAACGCGCGCAAGCTGGGTGCCGTGGCCAGCGAGTCTCGCATGATCAGGCGCTCTCCTGCGCGCGTTTTCAACATCGAGAAAGGAACAGCTTCCAGCTCCGCCGGCGGCTGGATCAGCAGCGTGGCGCCGCGCGGGATCGTGTCGATCCATGCGCGGAGTAAAGCGTCCGACAGACTCTCGACGGCAGCTTCGTCGTTGCATGATCGACGAGCGGCGCAGCCGCTCAGCCGATCGGCACTCTGGACCAGCTCTTTCATCCGCAACGGCCGCCGTATCGCGCGGATCGCTCCCTTGGTGACGATCCACGTGACCAGTTCATCACGCAGTAGATGATGGGCAACGGCAACCTGACCAGACTGCAACACACTCTGCATATCGGCAACCCCGTCGCCGCCGGCACGCGACTGCCGAAACGCATCGCGCACGCCGGCACCGCGAGCGTGCAATGAGGAAATGCGCAGAGCAGTGGATCGTTGGGCGATTGACAAAGCCCCGGCAATCCGGCCTTGTCGCAACAGGAGACGAATAGCCCGATCGAATGGTGATTCATTCGCGGCAACGATGCCTAGAGCGAGAACAGTCTCGTCGATGCGCGGCTCTCGCGACTCCAAAATATCGATTGCGCGGCGATAGTCGCTCTCCGCGCGTGCGAGCTCGTTCGTGCGCTCCCATGCCGCCCCACGTTCCGTCAGGAGTTGCGGCAGCCAGACGGAATACTCCGTCCCTTCATAAGCAGCAATTGCGGCATCCAGCTCACCGATGATCGGATTCGGTGAGACCATCCTCGAGCCTGCCTCTGCAATTGCGAGCCGGAACTCAACGTCAGAGCGCGAGGCGTCATCTCTCACGGCATGAAGCAGCGCATGCCCTCGGGCGAAGTAAAGCGATGCCGCGCGTCGATCGCCGCGCCGGAAGGCGACGACGCCGCGTAGCATTGCTTCGTTCACGTTGGACGCGTCAGTCGTCGACGAAGCAGCTAAATCATCGAGCAGAAGCTCCGCCGTGGCCAGATATCCATGACGAAGCATGAACATGATCGCGTCCTCGAGCATCTTCCGCCGCCGATCGAGAATGGCCGGCGTGCGGCACGCCAGGCCGTTGAGAAAATGCCGCAACGCCAGATCGCTCTCACCGCCGGCCGCGAAAACGTTCGCCAGCAACACATGCATGAAGCCGGCGGACGTCTCATCACCGAACTTTTCGAACTCGCTCAGCGCGCGCTGCAGATGCTCCGTCGCCTCGTAGATGTGTCCCTGGCGGTACAGCACCTGACCCTCGCCGTAAGCGCTGCGCGCGGCGAGCCATGGATACCGTCCGGAAGCGGAGACATCCCGCCGGAATGCGCGCATCGCCTCGACACAGCCCCGTTTCCCCTGCGAGCATTCGCTTCGGATCCGTTGATCGCGGGCAATCAGAACGAGCGGCACGTGCAGTGAGCCGAGCTCCGCTTCGGCAATGGCGTATGCCCTCCGCGCGTCCTCGTACTCATTCCTCTCGAACGAATCGCGCCCCCGGATATACGCGGTAAGCGCCGCGTTCAGGCGTTGGCGATCGGCTTTGGGCAAACTTCGCAAAGACTCGGCGGCGTCCGAAGCGAGATGGTCGCCGGAGAGGACGTCGGTGAGTGTCTCACCAGCCATCGCTCGGATGATCAATTGACGATAGAAGAACAGCTCAAGCGAGACATCCGGCGCCGCCGTCGCGCGTTGAACCGCTGCACGTCGTCGCATCTCGGCCTCGTGAGCCCAGCTCGACGACGGTTCCTTTGCCACGACCTCTCCCCATGCCCGCGCGGCGAAGGCGCGCATACCGATGCGGTCGGCGGCGATGGCCCGATTCCATGCAGCGGCGGGTGCGTGTGTGAGTTGCCACGCGCGATCTGCTGCCTCATAGGCCAGAAGGAGATTCTGCGCATCTGCCGATTGTTGCAATGCGGCGGCACTGAAATCGGTCAGGAGGCCGGCGTCGGTGGACTTCTGAATCACAACCTGGAGATCCGGCTCGTCCGTTCCGCGACGAAGTAAACCGCCGAGGACTGAAAAAGCCTGCTTCTCCTGTCCTGTCATCAGAAGAGCGGAGCTGGCCAGACGTCCGGCATTCACCGACCCATCAGGCCGCCCTTGGCCGTACCACTCCCGGGCCGTGTCGCGAAGCGTCTGAATCGCGGTCGCCGCGCCACGCGCCTCACCGAGAGGCCGGTAATCGAAGGATTGTGCGAGACGCCCCTCAATTCGACGGGAATCGAGCGTATTCGCCGCCGCGATCAGATCGTGCCAAGGGTCCGCTTTTCTGTGAACGACGACCATCGCGATCGTTCCCACGACGGCAACGACCACGGCGGCAAGCCGTAGGCCCGCACGCGACATCTCTGCTCTCCACACTAAGGAATGACCGAGTATAACTCGGCAGTCATGCCGACGACGGCATTCGAGACTCTGATAGAGACCAAGCATGCGACAAGCAAACAAGATGAAAGGATGGAGACGCTAAACTGCACGCAGATCGATGAGCGAATACCAGTACTACGAGTTCCTGGCCATCGACCGGCGCCTCACCTCCGGCGAGGTGGCCTTGTTGCGATCTTTCTCGACTCGCGCGCGGATCACATCAACGAGTTTCGTGAACGATTATCAGTGGGGCGACTTCAAGGGAGACGAAGACGCGTGGATGGACAGGTACTTCGATGCGTTCCTCTACTTCGCGAACTGGGGAACGAACATCCTCAAGCTGCGGCTGCCCTCGAGTCTGCTCGACAAGAGGACGGCGGATCTCTATTGCGTCAGTGAGTCCGCATCCGTACGCGAGCAGAAAGGGAAAACGATCCTCACGTTCGCCTCACATGATGAAGAGATCGACGAATGGCCTGACGAAAGCGACGCGCTTTCGGCGCTGATCCCAATTCGCGCACAGATCGCTGCAGGCGATCTCCGGAGTCTGTACATAGGCTGGCTTCTTTCTGCACAGACAGGCGAGCTCGAGGACGAGGAGGTCGAGCCACCGGTTCCACCAGGACTCGGAGATCTCGATGGATCGCTGGAGCGCCTGGTCGATTTCCTCCGAATAGACGCCGACTTGCTCGACGTCGCTGCCGCTGACAGTCCTCCAATGACCGCGGCGACGCTCACTCGCGAAGCGATTCAGAAGTGGATTGCCGGACAGTCGAGTGCCGAGCGGGATGACTACCTGGAGCGACTGATCGCCGCCGAAGAACCTGCTCTCGCCGCCGAGATTCAGCGCCGGATCGGTAATCGGGACGTCGCCGAGCCTCGCACGGCGAGGACTGTCGGCACCCTGCTGAGCGCTGCACGGGATGCCGGCGATGAACGGCGGCGCATCGCGGCAGCGCGAGCCGCGATCGAGAAGACACGGCGCGAGCAAGAGGCGGCATCGGCACGCGCGAAATATCTCGACGATCTCGCACGGAGAGAGCCGGCTGTATGGATAGAGATCGATAGCCTGATTGCGACGAAACAGCCCGCGAGCTACGACCGCGCCGTCGTCCTGCTCGTCGATCTGCACGATCTGGCAGGAAAGCACAGCAGTGAATCGAGCTTCCTGGGCCGACTCGAGGTTTTGCGGACGGAACACGCGCGCAAGCCCTCACTCATCTCGAAACTACAACGTGCCGGCCTGTGATGATCGTACGTTGTCATGACAGTCGTCTTTGGCGGTTTGCCAACGCACTCAGAATCGCGTCGAGAACTGCATCGAGATCCTTCCCCACGTCCTCGGCGAGAAAGCGCAACACCCAGTAGCCGTTCTCCTGCAGCAACAGATCTTTGTGCCGGTCGCGCCGGTAGGCAGTGGCATCCGAGAGATGCTGCGCGCCGTCCAGTTCGACCACGAGACGGGAGTCCGTGCACAGAAGATCGACTTCCATCTGGCCGCGGCCATCGAACGGGATCGACAGATCAGCGTTCAGCACAAACCGTCCACGAGTCTCATTCAAGGTCTCCAGTCGTCGATACAGGAACGCCTCGGACGCGCTACGGGCCCGGTCAACGCCCTCCGCTTCCGGACCGACGCGGCGCGCCGCGTAAACGAACAGATTCGCCAGCGGCGCGTCGACTCCGTCACGAATCAGTCTGCGCACGCTGGCGGCGTAGTCATGCTTCCAACCGGGATCAGCGGGGAGCGGGACGGCGGCAGGCCAACCGGGAACCGCACTCGCCGGAAGGACGATCGTATAGCCAACCGCCTCGTAGCCCCGGCAACGCCGATCGAACATCCGCGCCAGCATCGGCACATTGAGATCCGCGTAGTCGTACACCCGGACCTCGCGCTTGCTGTCGTAGAGGCGATGCAGCCGCCCCGCGTATTGGGCGATGGTTCCGCGCCACGACACCGGAAGCGTGAGCATGAGAGTATCCAACCGTGCGTCGTCGAACCCCTCGCCGATGTACTTGCCGGTCGACAGCAGGACGCGATCCTCATCCGGTGGGATGGCTCCCAATTGGCCGGCGATCGTCTGGCGTTGCTTCTTCCCCATTCCGCCCCGAAGCACGAGCAGATGGCGAATGCTTCCGGAAAGGCGGCTGGCCAGGCGATCGAGATGATCGTTGCGCTCGGTCAGAACGAGGGGCGACCGTCCGTCGCGAACGGCCTCGATGACGTCGTCGCAGATGCGCCGATTTCGTGCCTCGTCATCGATCAGTTCGCGGTACAGGCTCTGGAACTGCGCTCGCTGATCCTCTTCGATGTTGGCAGCCTGGAACGCCGTCGGACGGACGAACACCGTGTGCTCGAAAGGCCGCGCGGTGGCCTGCGCCTTCGCACTCACTCGATGGCGGATCGGGCCGCACTGCATGAAGATGATCGGATGATGACCGTCTTTCCGGGCAACGGTCGCTGACAGGCCGGTGACGAATCGAGCCTTCGCACTGCGGGCCACCCGTTCAAAGCTGAACGCCGACAGATGATGACATTCGTCCACGATGATGTGACCGTAGTCGCCGACGCGATCATCGACCACTCCCTTCCGGCCGAGGCTCTGAATGACGGCCACGTCGAGCAGGCCGTTGGCTCGATCCCGCCCGCCGCCGATCTGACCGACTCCGGTCACCGGCAAGTCCAGAAACGCCGACAGCCGCTCCACCCACTGGTCGAGCAGTTGCCGCCGATGCACGAGAACGAGCGTACTGACGCCGCGCTGTGCGATGAGCCATGCGGCAACGACTGTTTTTCCGAATGCGGTCGTGGCGGACAGCACGCCGGCCTCGTGCGCCAGCATGGCTGCGGCCGCAATCCTCTGTTCATTCCGAAGCTCTCCCCGGAACGTCGCGGCGAGAGGTTTACCCGCGAAACGTTTATCCCGGACGATCGGAGCGATCTTCAGATCCGAAAGCAGTTCCAGCACATCGTCGAAGCATCCGCGTGGCAAACCGATGTGTTGTGGATGATCCTCGGCGCAGGCGATGATCCGCGGCTTGTCATATGTCGGCAGCCGCATCGCCTGCGCCTTGTAGAACTCGGGATTCTGGAAGGCCGCGAGCCGGAGCAACCGGTTTCGGAGCGCGGGAACCAATGCCTCTTTGGCAACATAGATCTGGTTCCCGAGAACCACCTCGAGAGTGCGGGGCAACCCCGCGATCGCCGGCTCTTTCCGATGGCGCGAGGGCGGGGCCGTCCACGGCTCTTCCACTTCCTCGTCAGCAGGTGGAAAACGCACGCCCACGATCTTCCCGGCTCGCTCGGCGTCGCGCACGATGGCCTCGACTCGAGACCGGCCGATCCTGACCACTGTCGACAGAAACGCCCATTGGTCCGGGTACGGAACGAGCGAGTCATCGAGGAAAACGCTGTTGCCGCGCTCGCGCGCCTGCTTCTGGAGCGGCAGCGCGATCAGATTACCGAACCCACCGTGCGGCAGCGTGTCCTGGTTCGGAAAGAACCGGTCGTATGAGTCCAGGCCGGCTTCGGGACGACGCTCCATCGTCTCCGTCAGGATGTGCGAACCGAGCCTGCGTGCAAGCGCGGCTGGAATGGCCTCCTCGAAGAAAAGCCACACATGGCCGCCCTGGCCGGAACGCGACCGCTCGACGGCAACCGGAAGTTCCAGTTGCCGGCATGTCTCGGCGAATGCGGCCACATCTTCGCGCCAGCCTGTCTTGTCGAAATCAGCCGCCAGAAAGAAGCACGCCTCGTCGCGAAGCATCGGATAGACGCCGGCGACAAACGGCTGGCCGGCGTCGTCGCGGCCCGACAGGTGAAACCGGATCACATCATCGGTCACCGGAAGAAAGCGTTGGTGCGGACAGTCGGAACACTTGATCCGCGGCTTTTCGCAGATCCCTCGGATCCACTCGTTGCCACAGGCAGGCGCGTACCCGGCCTTCCCCGTTTTCCGGCTCTCGAAGCGGTGCGCGTAAATATCGTCGCGCCCGCGGAAGAGGGAACGGAACAGAGCAATCTTGGCCTGCGATGTGGACTGCAGGTGGACAGAGGTTCCTATCGGATCGAGCGACATCACCACGTCAATTGCCATTGGCACTCGGCCGCACCACGGACAATGCACACGTCGTGTGTGGCCCTGGCGTTCCTGGCGCCGGTCATCGCGCCGGCTTTCTCGAACCAGCCCGAAAGCCGTGCGCAGTGCGCTTCCTCGGAGGGAAACCCGGTCAGCCTCACACGCGCGGAGCTCCTGGACTCGTCCTCGACGATGAGCTGCCCATGGCTGTGAACCGCGCTCCAAAGGGTTGACGCCTTGCGCAGGAGCGCGGCCGGGGTGAGGACGAAGGTGAGGAAGCGATAGACGCCGACAGAATCAGCCATCTCCGCCCGGCCGGCCCGGCGTCCGAACGATTCGAGGGACTCCCCTTTCGCTCTGGCCGCCTCGACGGTCAGCCGATTGAGCGTGAATTCGGAGATCTTCTGCGTCGGAAGGATCGAGCCCTGTTCGACGATCTGCCGATCTGAAGGAGAGAGCGCCGCGAGAGCGCGGCCATACTGCGCCGGCGATAGATCGCCTGCCACGAACTTGAGCAGACTGCGCAGGATCGTTCCTTTGGTAGTGGCCTCGGCTTCGGACATCCGCAAAGCCTGCGCCTCCTTTCACGCTACGGCAAGCGCTCCCATCCGCTGTTCAGCGCCTCTGGCTCGCCTGTTGCTCTGCGGCTGTGTCAGGAGAAACATCGAAATGAAGAAGTTACTCATCTCCACCATCATGTCCGTGGCATTGATCACGGCCCTCGGCTGCTCGAACTGGAACCGGATGACTCCGAAGTCGCTCGACAATACGACCATCGCGACCGAGATCAAGAAGAATCTGGTGGCCGATCACGTGAGCGTCGATGTCGATGTCACCGACGGCGTCGTCACGCTGACGGGCCACCTGCCGACCGCGGAAGACCGCCGGAAAGCGTACGACGACGCGGCGAAGGTCACCGGCGTCAAGAAGGTCGTCAACCACATCGACGTGCCGTAGGCCCGGGGCGTATCCAGCTCGGCGGTTCTCCGGTTCGCCCGGTGATCGTCATCACTATCCACGGCTCGCCCGATCACCGTGCGATGTTCGTGAATGGCGAGAGCATGGCTCCCGATGAAGACGATCATCGAGCCATTCCGGATCAAAGCCGTCGAGCCGATCAAATTCACAACCCCCGCGGAGAGGCGTCTCGCTCTCGACCATGCCGGGAACAACGTCTTCCGGCTGCGCGCCGAGGACGTTCTCATCGACCTGTTGACCGATTCCGGAACGGGAGCGATGTCCGCCGACCAGTGGAGCGCGATGATGCGCGGTGACGAGTCGTACGCGGGGAGCCGCTCCTTCGAGCGCTTCCACGCGGTGGTGACGGAGCTCACCGGATTTCGCCACATCATCCCCACGCACCAGGGCCGCGCGGCCGAGCGGATACTCTTTCACACAATCCTGAAACCGGGCCAGATCGTCCTCAACAACACGCACTTCGATACCACGCGCGCCAACATCGAAGTCGAGGACGCCGAAGCACGCGACCTCGTCATCGCCGAGGGCCGGATCCCCTCGGCCATTCATCCGTTCAAGGGAAACATGGACCTGGACCGTCTCGAGCGCACGCTGGCGATCGACGGCGACCGCATCGTCCTGGTGATGGTCACCGTCACCAACAATTCCGGCGGCGGGCAGCCGGTGTCGCTCGAGAATCTTCGCGGCGTGCGGGCACTCTGCACGCGCTTCGGAAAACCATTCTTCCTCGATGCCTGCCGGTTCGCCGAGAACGCCTGGTTCATCAAACAGCGTGAGCCGGGACAGCAGGATCGCACGCCGCGGGAGATCGCGCGCGAGATGTTCTCGCTTGCCGACGGCTGCACGATGTCGGCGAAGAAGGACGGCCTGGCGAATATCGGCGGGTTCCTGGCGATGAACGATGATCGCTGGGCCGAGGAATGCCGCAATCTGCTGATTCTGACCGAAGGCTTTCCCACCTACGGGGGAATGGCCGGCTACGACCTCGAGGCGGTCGCGCGTGGTCTCGAAGAGGTCACCGAGGAAGCGTATCTCCGCTACCGCATCCGCTCGATCGAGTATTTGGCGGAACGGCTCACGGCCGGCGGCGTACCAATCGTGCAACCGCCAGGCGGTCATGCCGTCTACATCGACGCGCGGGCCATGCTGCCGGCGATCCCACCGCTCGCCTATCCAGGTGTTGCCCTCGTGAACGCGCTCTACGTTGATGGCGGCATCCGGGCCTGCGAGATCGGAACGGTGATGTTCGGCCTTCAGCCCGATGGAAGCGAGATCCCGGCGGCGATGGATCTCGTGCGCCTGGCGATTCCGCGCCGGCTCTATACGCAATCGCACATCGACTATGTGGCCGAGGCAATCCTGGAAGTGACGACGAACAAGGATGCGTTGCGCGGTTATCGCATCACGTCATCCGCGAAACGTCTGCGGCACTTCACGGCCGAGTTTGCGCTTCTGGAGAACGTCGCCGCCAGCCAGCACGACGAAGCGCTGGCGTTCGCGGGGTGAAGTCGCACGGGGACGCCATGCGCGGACGAGAGTGGTGATGAAGCAACCCAAAAAAGAAAACAACTCTTCGCCTCACATTGTTTATCCTGTTCCTATGGATAGAACGATCGAGGCCGAGTACATCGCCGAAGAGAAGGTTCTCAAGCTGGCTGAGCCGCTTGCGGGAGTTCGAAACCACGAGACGGTGCGTGTGACGATCGACGACCGAAGGACCACCACCGAACGTGGCGACTGGCCTACGCTCAGTGAAGAAGCCGGTCGCGAGCTCGCACTAGCCGTCCGGGAGGCGTTCGGGAGGGACGACATTGCAGTTTGAGCGGCTCGCCCTCGACGCGAACGCCGCGATCGATTCGCTGCGACCGCAACGCCCCTTCCCAATCCAAGTGAAAGCTGCGCGCAGACTATTCATGCCGCTCTTCGTCCTCGCCGAGCTTCGACTCGGCGTCGCCCGTTCGCGGCAGACTGAGGAGAACGCTGCGCAGGTTGACGCGCTGGTCGCCCGCTGCGAAGTGATCGCCGCAGATCTCGACACAATCCCGCTCTACATTCGTGTCCGAAACGATCTGGCCAAAGCGCGTACCGTTCCAAATTCGCTCGAAAAACGCGAAGGGTTCGGACACGACCTCTGGATCGCGGCCCTGTGCCTTCAGCATCAGCTCCCCCTTCTGACCAACGATTCTCTGTTTGACCAGGTCAGCGCACTCGAAGTGGTTCATTGGTAAGCGCCCGTTACCGGTGACCGGCACAGGTCGCGTTTCTCGGCCGCTCATGGAGCTTACTCGGCATCCTCAACCGGCGATGCGACGGGAGAGCTTCTCGATGTCGCTCCACGAATAGACCGGAATCGTACGTCGCGGGTGGCTCTCTTTGCCTCCGTAGACGAGAGCGGACGTGACCGCGGTCTCTGGCGATGCCGCACCGATGAGATCCCGGATCGCCGACAACGGCTCGAAGAACGAAGGGTGCGTCGTCGCGCTCGACTTGCACTCGACGAGATGCAGAGCGCCGGCCTGCTGGAGAACGAGATCGATCTCCATCCCGCGCGACTCCCGATAGTGCTTCAGGTCCGGCTGCCGCCCTCGATGGAGCAGGCCTTTGAGAATCTCACCGGCCACCCAGCTTTCGAACAGCGCACCGCGGAGGGGGTGACTGCGCAATTGATCGGGGTCCCGGATGCCGAGGAGACTGCAGGCGACGCCGGTGTCGATGAAGTGGAGCTTCGGCGCCTTGATGATCTGCTTGCGGACGTTTCGATGCCACGCGGGGAGGAGGGTGGTGATGAAGCTCGCCTCAAGAAGGCAGAGCCACGCCCGCGCCGTGTTGTGAGAAACACCGGCGTCGCCGCCGAGGGAGGAAAGATTGACCTCCTGGGCCGTCCGTCCCGCGGCCAGAGTGATGAACGTCCGGAAGGCGCGGAGGTCGCCGATCTCTTTCACCTGCCTGACGTCGCGCTCCACGTACGTCGTAATGTAGTCGGCGTACCAGCGAACGGGATCGAGATGACGGTCGTAAACGCGTGGGAACCCTCCGCGAAAGACATCGACCCAGAGGTCCTCCAGCCAGTCCTCGCTCTGCCGCCGTTCGTCGAGCGAGAACGGGAGGAGGTGCAGAATCGCCGTCCGCCCCGCAAGCGTCTGACCAATGGCCCGATTCGCGGCGAGCTGTTGGGAGCCCGTGAGGATAAAACGCCCCGGCGAGGGATCCTCATCGACGTCCGCCTGGATGTAGCTGAGCAACTCCGGAACGTTCTGGATCTCGTCGAGAATGACCCCGTCGGAGTATTCGGCGAGAAACCCGCGAGGGTCGCTTAGCGCGAAGTCACGCGTGTCGAGCGGCTCGAGATTGACGTACTTCTTTCCGGGGAAGGCCGCGCGGCACAGCGTGGTCTTGCCAGACTGCCGTGGGCCGGTGAGAGTCACCACCGGTAGCTGCGCCGCCGTCTCTTTCAGACGAGCCGTGAGGAATCTGTGGATCATGCATGGATTGTAAGTCAGGATGACAATCCATGCAGCACCGACCCCATGGACACCCGATTTGGATTTCTGCTGATCGTTCGGGTCCACACTCTTACGGTTTCAATTTTCGAGCGCTGGGGACGCCACCACGTGCAGAATCTGGAGGTCGAAAAGGATTTAGGGTAGTGTGTGTTTCGGTCACGTATCGACATGCATTGGGATGATTCGTACGTCGTTCCCCAATCCGTCACTCTGCGGATCTCCCCTTCCGGCACGTTCGTGGCCACCACTTCCACCGCGCAGGAGCGCGAACTGACCGATGACGCGCTGCCGCTCCTCACGGCCTTCGCCTCCCCCACCACGCCGCGTGAGGCGCTGGTGAAGCTGAAAGAGAGCTGGGAGATCGACGATGGCAGCTTCGTGACGCTGGTCGACACGTTGATCGGCCAGAACCTGCTGACACCGGCCGGAGAAACACCGCGGCGCGACCTCTACCTCGTGCTGGGTCTGAACCGCAGCGGCACCTCCGCGCTGACGAAGGCGCTGGCCGCGTGCGGCGTGGCCGTCGACTTCGAGCATCCCTCTCTTCCCCTCGGTCTGTTCAAGCCGGACAGCGGCAGGTCCGACGGCGGCTACGAGAGCTATGAGATCCCGGCCGTCCTCGATCTGGTCCGTCAGATCGCCGCGCGCCACGGCGCCCAGCAAAACAACCCGGTGCTCACCGACGAGATGATCCTCTCCACCGGCGAAGTTCTGGCAATTCGCGGCCTCCTCGAATCGATCCCCCGCTTCCCATTCGCCATCAAGGATCCGCTGCTGACGTTCCAGTTCCGGCGATGGAAGGAGATCGCGCGCGCGTCGCGTGCGCCGATTGCGGCGCGCCCGGTGGTAACCGTCCGCCATCCCGTGGCCAGCGCACACGCGCTGCTCAAGCGCGGCTTCTGCCGGACGTTGCGCAGCGGCATGGATCAATGGTTTCGCTACAACAGCGAAGTCAAGTTTCTGGCCGACTCCGGCGAAGAGCCGTCGATCGTGGTCTATGACGGGCGGAAAGAGCACTTCGTCGCGCAGATCGAGACGCTCTGCGCGATCTTGTCGCTCCCCTTCGACCGCGACCGCGTCAGCAACGAGTTCATCCCTGCCGGTATCGATCATCCGGACGACGCGGAGCTCGGGCAGCATCCGCTGGGCCGCACACTCCAGGAGCTCTTCGACGATCTCGCCTCGCGCGCTGTCAGCGCGCGTTGACGAACAGCGGCTGCAACAGCCGATGCGCGCGCAGCGTCCGCTCGATGGCGTTGGCCACGGCCCAATCTCCTCGCGTGCCGACGTCGAACGATTCACGCACGCGCTGTCGCCACGCGCCGCGGTTCCCGCCGCTCTTCAGGATGCAGGAGAGCATGGCCCGTCCTTCTTCTCCGAGCTGCAGCGGAATCGCCCCCTCCTCGCCGAGCCGGCGCAGGCTGTCGACGAACCGATCCTCCGGCGCGGCGCCGGGCAGCAGCGTCTCCAGCCACTCGTGGATTGGACGCCATGCCCGAAAGGTCATCAGCAGAGCGAGCGCGATCCGGTCCTCGGGCAATCGCACCCTGGGCCAATCGATCGAGCGGAAAAGATCGATCTCGTTCCCGGCATCGGCCACGCCGGTAAACCACGCCCCCTGGTGCCGCGCGCCGAAGCGGATCAGCTCTTCCATCGCGCCGAGTGTGCGGAGGTAGCGCCAGTTGTCCGTGAAATGCCAGAAGGCATCCCACGGACGCTCGTCCCGCAAGAGCAGCCGCAGATAGTCGACGCCGCCTCCGTTTGCGGTGCGCAGACATTCGATCATCTTTCGCGCGTACTGGAATCGTTCGGGCGCGCTGACTGACATGGCGTCGTCGCGAACGACTTCCGAAGCGAAGCCGGCGTGGAGATATTGAAACTGCCGGCGAGCCGGCGCTGGCAAGGGACCGGTGCGGATGACCAGAACGACCGTTGGCTCATCGAGGTGCCACACCTGATGGATGAACCCACGGCCGGGATCGATGCGCCGCACGTCGCCGGGGCCGACCACTTCCACCTCGCGCACCGCCAGTTGTCCGACCTGCACCTCCGGCGCGACGCGCTCGGCGTCCGCGAATTGGTATTTCGCGTGAATGGTCGTTCCCGAGAGATTCACGAAGGCGCCGGCGAAGTCGTGATCGTGGATGACCACCTCCGGCGTCATGTAGGCGTAGACGTTCGCGAAGAAGCGGCCGTCGGACCAGACGGTGAACGCCGGCGGACCGAACGGTCCGAATGGATTGCAGGCCCGCGGGAACGTGTGGTGGGAGAGCGTCCAGCCGGCCAGGGAGTGGAGGTTGTATTGACGGTGGGGCTGCTCGTCGGAAAGTACGCGCGCGGCGACGGCAGGGAAGAGGGAGACTTTGGATCCGGCCCGTTTCCATTCGCGGTCGATACGCGCGGCGAGCCGACGGAGAGAGTCGATCATGAGCTTGCCTAGATGAGTTCCATATTTGCCGATGATAACATTGCTGTTTCTATGCTCCTCCTGCTCGGCTTCGATGCCGCCGAGGCGGCGCGGCTTGCGGAGTTGCTCGCGTCGGATGCCGGGGTGACCGTCGCGGCAGACGAAAGGGACGCGCTGCGGCATCTGGGCGCGGCGGCTCCCGGCACGCTTCTCTGCCTCGGCAGCAATCTGCGCGCGAGCGACGCGGCGGCCTTCCTTCGCCGCGTGCCGGCGGTACGCGCCGTAGTGCTCGCCGCCGGCAACGAGCCGGAGATGTTTCAGGATTTCGTCGACGCCGACCAGATCTTCTTCCTGTCGCGCCGTCCGCCGCCGCTGGACGAAGTGGCGGTTCTGCTGCGTGGCGCACTCCGGCATGATCAGCGCCGGGCGGAGGAGAACGCGGCCGCCGGCACACGCAGCGCGATGCTGGTGGCCCGGGCGATCTCGCGTGTGGTCGATCGCATCGCCACCGAGGTGGATCTCGATCGGATCTCGGGCCTGATCGGCGACGCGGCGCGCACACTGACGGATGCCGATGAGGGGCGTTTCGCCGTCTACGATCCGCTGCACGAGACGCTTTGGTTTCGACACCTGGACGCGCGGGAAACGGCTCGCAACAGCGCGGCCGCCGGACTGGTGAGCTTCGTGGCGCGGACCGGCGAAGCGCTCGCGGTGGATCACGCCGGCGACGATCCTCGATACGACGCCGAGGCGGACAACGGCGGGCGCTCATCGCCGGAAGCGCGGTTGCTGGCCGTGCCGGTGCTCGCGCCCGGAAGCGCCTTCGCCGATACCCTGGGCGTCCTGGTAGCCACGCGCGCGCGTACCGCCGAGGCATTCGACGACGCGGAGCGGCAGCGCCTCGAAGAGCTGGCGCTGCAGATTGCGCCGATCGTGCGCCACCGCATCTCCGAGAAACAACTGGAGGACGCGGTGGCCGCGGCCGACGATCCCATCGCCACTGACGGCGCGCCGCTTTACAGGCGCGAGGCGTTGCGCTCGTACATGAAGGGCGCCGGAGAGCCGGGCCGCGTGCTGGAGCTGACGCCGCGCCGCCGCGCCGCGCGCGACGGTTCACGACTGCCGCGCCGGTGGCTCGGCCTCCGCCGCTCCCGCCAGACCATTCCGTTCTTCCAGCAGACCACGCGGGCCGACTGCGGCGCGGCGTGCATGACCATGGTCCTGGCCTCCTACGGCAAAGAGGTGCCGATGCGTGAGGTGCGCGAGGTCATGGGCGTGGCACGCGACGGCGCGGACGCGCGCCAGCTCCTGGCCGGCGCAGACTGGTACGGCCTCCGCGGGCGCGCGGTGCGCGTGACGGAACTGGAGAACCTGGAGTGCCTCCCCTCGCGATCGATCCTCCACTGGCAGTTCCATCACTTCGTGGTCCTGGAACGAGCGACCAGCGAAGGGGCGTGGATCGTCGATCCCGCCGTGGGGCGGCGGCTGGTCGGGTGGAACGAGCTGCGCACGGCCTTCACCGGGATCGCCATCACCCTCGAGCCGGCGGCAGGCTTCACCTCCGAGGAGCGGCGGCGCAGCGGCGTGATGCGCTATGCCCGGCAGCTTCTGCGCCAGTCATCCACGCTGGGCCGCGTGCTCGGGACGTCGTTGCTCCTTCAGGTGCTGGCTCTGGCTCTTCCGTTTCTCACGCGGGTGGTGGTCGACCGCGTCATCCCGCGCGGCGACGTGTCGCTGCTGGGCATTCTCACGATCGGCCTTGCCGGCGTGGTCGTCTTCCATTTCCTCAACACGCTGATCCGCGCGCGGATGCTGCTACGCCTTCGCGTGCAGCTCGACTCGCAGATGACGCTCGACTTCCTCGATCACCTGGTCGATCTGCCGTACTCATTTTTCCGGCAGCGCGCGTCGGGCGATCTGATGGCGCGGCTGAACAGCAACGCCACCGTCCGCGAGATCCTGACTTCCGGTGCGCTGTCGGGCGCGCTGGACGGGCTGCTGGTCGGGCTGTATCTGGTCATCGTCTTCGTCGTGCAGCCGATGTTCGGCCTGATCGTGCTGGGGCTCGGAGCGCTTCGGGTCATGCTCTTCTTGGCGTTGCGGCGACGGCATCGGGAGCTGGCGTCGAAGGCGCTGCAGGTCGAGGCGGCCTCGCGCAGCTATCAGGTGGAGATGCTCACCGGCATCGAGACGCTCAAGTCGCTCGGCGCGGAGCGGCGGGCCGTCGAGCACTGGTCCAATCTCTTCGCCGATGAGCTCAACGTGGCCCTGGAGCGGGGGCGTCTCAGCGCGACCTTCGACTCGCTGCTGGCCGCGCTGTCCATCGGCTCGCCGCTGGTGATCCTGCTCTACGGCGCGCTGGAAGTGGTCCGCGGCAATCTCACCCTGGGCACGATGCTCGCGGTGAGTGCGCTGGCGGCGGGCTTCTTCGCGCCGCTCTCCACACTGGTCTCCACCGCGTTGCAGATGCAGATGCTCGGCAGCTACTTCGAGCGCATCGACGACGTGCTCGACTCACCGCCCGAGCAGGAGCGCGGCGTGACGCTGGCCAGGCCGCGGCTGGGCGGGCGCATCACCCTCGACCGCGTCAGCTTCCGCTACAACCCCACCGCGCCGCTGGTGGTCGACGACGTCTCGCTGGACGTCGAGGCCGGCAGCTTCATCGCGCTGGTCGGGCCGTCCGGCGCCGGCAAGACGACGCTGGCGCACCTGCTGGTCGGCTTGTACCGGCCGATGAGCGGTCGGATCCTCTACGACGGCGTCGATCTCCGCGAGCTCGATCTGCGCGCCGTGCGCGGCCAGATGGGCATCGTCAACCAGCAGCCGTATCTCTTCGGCAGCTCGATCGCCAGCAATCTTTCCCTGGCAGATCCGTCGCTGTCGCGCGACCGCTTGATCGAGGCGGCGCACCTGGCGCAGATCCACGACGACATCGTCAACATGCCCCTCGGCTACGACACGCTCCTCGGCGACGGCGGCCTCTCTGTCTCCGGCGGGCAGCGTCAGCGGCTGGCCCTGGCACGCGCGCTCGTCCCCCGGCCGGCCATTCTGCTGCTCGACGAGGCCACCTCGAGCCTCGACACGGACACCGAGCGCCGCATTCAGGACGAGCTGGCCAAGCTGCGCTGCACCCGGATCGTCATTGCCCACAGGCTGAGCACGGTACGCGCGGCGGATCTGATTCTGGTGATGGACCAGGGCGTGGTGGTGGAGCGGGGCAGCCATGACGAGCTGATGCGCCGTCGCGGCCGGTACGAGAGGTTGGTGGCCGTGCAGATCCAGGCTTGAAAAACAAAAGCGCCGGCCGAAACGAGCGGCCGGCGCGCAGCGACCGCGAAGCAGAAGATTACGGGCAAGTGGGATCGCAGATGCTGTTACAGCTATTACAGATGGTATGGGGAATCGTACATCCCTCGCTGGTGCCGCCGGCAATCTTCTTGAGATCGTCGTTCGTCAGGTTCCGCACCGTTTCCTTGTTCAGCTCGAGCTTCTTCACCTTCTTCTTCATGGCTTCCTCCAGAAAGTTTGTTGAAAAAAAACTGCCGGGTACACCGGCAGATGTCGCCCGATCACCATGACCGGGCCACCTTTGTCATACTTGCAGAGTTAATTTTCCACGGCGACTCCAGGTTGTCAATCACTATGGAAATCCCTTACACCTTAGAGATGCATAATCCTCACCAACGCCGGCGCACGCGTCTCGACGGGGCCGACTTCCAGCCTCATCGGTTCTTCCTGCTGCGCACGCCGCTTCTGCCCTATGACGAGCTGGAGGCCTGGGGCGCCGGCTTACGCGCCCCGGACGCGATCAGCGATCCGACGACGCTCCAGGCCGCCATCGAAGCGGACCGGAAAAAATTGCGCGGCTGGCTGCGCGAACTGCTGTCGCGCCCGGTAGTGATCGAAGCGTTGCACATCGCCTCGCCGGGCCTGTTCGAAGCGCTCGAACAGTGGCACCGCGATCCCGACAGCAAGAAGGGACAGCGCGCCGAGGAATCGCTGGCACGCTACGCCCTTCGCATGGCCGCGCGATCCACGCCGTTCGGGATGTTCGCCGGCTGCAGCCTCGGCCGTGTCGGCGAGCCGAGCCGGCTGCAGCTCGCGCCGCAGAGCTCGTATCGCCGCCACTCGCGGCTGGACATGGGCTATCTGTTCTCGCTCGCCGAGGAGCTGAATCAGGATCACGAGCTGCGCCGCTCGCTGCGTTATCGTCCGAGCTCCAGCCTCTACCGCGCGGCGGGACGGCTGCGCTACGCGGAGGCGCGCTACAGCGGAAAGGACGTCGACTACCACCTCGTCGTCGTCGAGCCCGACGATTTTCTCGAGGCCGCGCTGGCGCGTGCCGCCGAGGGCGCGACGCCGGGCGAGGTCGCCGCGGCGGTGGCGGCCAGCGATCAGGACGGCGAGATCTCCGTGGAGGAGGCCGAAACCTACGTTCACGAACTGATCGACAGTCAGCTCCTGATGTCCGAGCTGTGGCCAGCGGTTACCGGCCCCGAAGCGGTGCACGGCCTGATCGAGGTGCTGGAACGCATTCCGGGGACGACGGCCGGAGCGGCCGCCGCCAGGCTCCGCCGCGCGCACGAGGCCCTCGAGGAGCTCGACCGAAGCGGCCTCGGCGCCGATCCGAGGCGTTACGGCGAGATCGCCGACGGACTGGAGCCGCTGCCGCGGCGCGCCGACCGCCGGCGTCTTTATCAGGTCGATCTCTACAAACCCGCCGAGGTGTCTCTCGATCCGGCGGTGCTGGACGAGATCGCGCACGGCATCGAAGTCCTCCACCGCTTCGCTGTGCCGAATCCCGCCGAGACTCTCGAAACGTTCAGCCATCGCTTCGTCGAGCGGTATGGGGCACAGCGGCTCGTCTCGCTGGCGGAGGCGGTGGACGACGAGGCAGGAGTGGGATTGCCGGCCATGGCCGTCGGGGCCGACAATTCGCCGCTGCTCCAAGGGCTCGACTTCTCGCGCACCGACGCCGCAGAGAAAGTGCATTGGGGGGCGCGCGAGGGTCTGCTGCTCGGCAAGCTGCTGCGCGCCCGGAGCGACGGCGCCTCGGAGATCGTCATCGACGACGATGACATCGAGCGCCTGGCGACACCGCGGCGCATTCCGGTGCCCGATGCATTTCAGGCGTGGGCCACGCTCGCCGCCGCTGACGAGGATGCGTTGGCCGCCGGCGACTTTCTGGTGTGGATCAAGACCGCGTTCGGCCCCTCGGGCGCGCGCGTGGCCGGACGTTTCTGCCACGGAGACGCGGAGATTGCCTGCGCGGTGTCCGAGCACCTGCGGGCGGAGGAAGCGCTCGATCCCGATGTGGTCTTCGCCGAGGTGGTGCACGTGCCGAGCGGGCGCCTCGGCAATATCGCCTCGCGTCCCGTGCTGCGCGAATACGAAATCCCCTACCTCGGCATCAGCGGCGCGCCGCGGGAACGCCAGATTCCGGTCGAGGATCTGCTGGTCACGGTCGAGGGATCGCAGGTCGTCCTCTACTCCAGGCGTTTGCGCCGCCGGGTCATGCCGCGTCTGACCAGCGCGCACAACTTCAGCGTCGGCAGTCTGGCCGTCTATCGCTTCCTCGGCCTGTTGCAGGCACAAGGGGTGCGTCCCGGAATCAATTGGCAATGGCGGCGGCCCTTCGAAATGCTGCCATTTCTTCCGCGGGTACGATGCGGGCGGGCCATTCTGAGCCGCGCGCAATGGGTGGTGCCGGCCGAGGAGATCAAGGACCTTGCGGCGCGCCGCGGCGCGGACCGCTACGTGGCCGCGCGGCGGTGGCGCGAGCGGCACGGGATCCCGCGGCGCATCGCCCTGGGCGAAGACGACATGGAGCTGCTGATCGACTTCGACAACACGCTCTCGCTCGACGTGTTCCTGGCCGACGTCAAGAAAAGCGCCGACATCATGTTGAAGGAGTTCTGGCCCGATTTCGATGCCCTGCCGGTGCGCGGGCCGGAAGGACGCTTCGTCAACGAGCTGATCATCCCCTTCGCGCGGCATCGCGCGCCGACGCGGCGCCGCGGTCGCCCGTTCAGCGACGACGAGGCGGAGCGCATCTTCCCGCCGACGTCGTCCTGGCTGTACCTCAAGCTCTACACCGGCTCCGCCACCGCCGACGTCGTCCTGCGCGAAACGATCGCGCCGCTGGTCTCGCGCGCGTTGCAGAGCGGCGCGGCCGATCGCTGGTTCTTCCTCCGCTACAACGACCCGCAGAATCACCTGCGCGTGCGCTTCGGCGGCGATCCCGCGCGGCTGCGCGCGCTCGTCGACTGGCTCCCCGAATTCCTCGATCCGCTCCTCCATGATGGCCGGATCTGGAAGTGGCAGCTCGACACGTACGAGCGCGAGATCGAGCGTTACGGCGGCCCTGAATCGATCGAAATATCCGAATGGATTTTCACCGCCGACAGCGAGCTCGTGCTGGCCGCGCTCGACGAGTTGGAGGGCGACCGCGGCGCCGACTGGCGATGGCGCCTGGCCTTGGTGGGCATCGACCGACTGCTCGCCGATTTCGGCTTCGACCTCGCCGCGCGGCGCGATCTGACGGCCGCGCTGCGCCGCGGGTTTGGGGAGGAGTTCGCCGTCGGTGCCGATCTCACCCAGCAGCTCGCGCAGCGCCTGCGCGAGCACGGCGAAGAGCTGTACTCGCTGCTCACCGCCGGCACCGTCGCGCCGGAACACCCGCTGGCGGGAAGCCTGGCCGCGCTCGACCGGCGGTCGGCGAAGCTGGCGCCGCTCGTGGCGCAGCTCCGCGCGCTGGAATCAGAAAGAAAGCTCACCGCGCCCGTCGAATCGCTGGTGACGAGCTATCTCCACATGTTCGTCAATCGCCTGATCCGCTCCGATGCGCGGGCGCACGAGCTGGTTCTCTACGATCTGCTGCATCGTCTGACCGTGTCGCGCCTGGCTCGGACGAACGCCGCTCCAGCGGCACCGACACCCCAAGGATCTGGTCCCATGCCGGCTCCCGCGAGCTGACCGCGCCGAGCAACGCGGCCCCGACTCCGCTCACTCCCATGAGCCAGCCGGTCGTCGGGAGCCAATCCGGTTTCCACCAGAAGAGGTATCCGGCGATGCCTGTGCCGGACTTCTGCAGGTCGAGGGTGTATCGGAACCACGCGCGCGCCGCCTCGGCCAGCAGCGGATCGCCGCTGGCCTGGAAATACCGATTGAACATGTGCGCCAAGCCCGCCGATCCGTGGCAGAGACCGGCATCTTTGATGAACGCGTCCTCCATCGGCCGTCGGGCCGCGACCTGCGCGACGTCGAGCGCCTCCGCTTCCCATCGCGCGTTCCCGGTGTGCCGCGCCGCGGTGAAGAGCGCGCCGGCGATGCCCGGATCGCCGTAGCACCAGGCCATGCGATCGCGTTTGGCTGGTCCGCCTTCGATGACGGAGTTCGAGAAACGCCACGTCTCGGCGTTCTGCTTTTGCGCCAGGAACCAGTCCGCGGCGCGATCGAGAATGGCGCGCTGCTCGCCGTTCATCGCATCGGCGCCGGCGCACATGCCGAGTACGGAGAGGACCCCGGCGACGCCGTGCGATACACCCAGGTTGAACTTCCCGTTGGGAGCCTCTTCGAGCTGCCAGTCGGGCAACTCCTCGGGCGGCGAGAACCAGGAGAACCCGCCGTCGACCGGCTGTCCGATCTCGATCAGCCGCCGGACCAGCAGCTCGAGACTGCGCCGCGCCGCGGGACGCGGCAGCGCATGAAAGGCGTAGATGCCATAGCCGGCCAGACCTCCGATCAGATCGAATTGTCCGATCCCGTACGGTTCCTCCCGATCCAGCACCTGGACCAGCGCCTCGCCGATCGGGTCATCGTCGTCATCGTCGTCATCGAACAGAATTCCCCGCAGATTGTCGATGGCCCAGGCGATGCCGGTGAAACCGGCGTAAAGGTCAGGACGCAGCGGACGCTCGGTGAGGGCGTTGATGGAATGCTCCATCAATCGATGCGCGATGGCGGTCCACTCCTCGTTGCCTGTCTCCGCGCCGAGGTAGGCGTAGAAGGACGCCAGTCCGGAGGTGCCGCCGGCGAAGCACGGATCGGTGTCGGCACCGATTTTCTCCACCTCCGGCCGCAGTGCCTCGGCGATCTCGTCGATCACCCTCCACGCGCGCTCCGCGTCGTCACCTTCCAGCAATGGGTGCCAGGCCGTCATGGGAGTGGATTGTACGATATGCGGATTTAAGGCGTTCCCAATATACTTGGATTACGTATGAAATGGGACATCCCGTATGTTGTCTCGCGCGCGCTCATCCTCCAGATCAGCGACCACGGCGAGTTGCTGGCTGGCTCGTCCGTCTCGCGCACGCCGCAGAAGCTCGCGGCGGACGGGCTTTCCGTACTGTTGGCGTTCGCCGGCGGCCGCACGCCGGCCGAAGCGCTGGCGCGGCTCAGGGACGATTGGGAAATCGACGAAGCCGGTTTCAGCGGCGTGGTCGACAGGCTCGTTTCGCAGAATATCCTCACGCCGGCGACGGGCGAGGGCGCCGCGCTCGCCGCGGGCGGCTGGGCCTCACCTGTCGCGCACTTCGGCATGGTCCGCGACACCGTCCGCGTGCTCGCCTACCGCCGCGCGATTTTCCGGCACTGCCGGGACAAGAACGTGGTGGAAATCGGCTGCGGCTCGGGCATTTTGTCGATCTTCGCTGCAAATGCCGGCGCGCGCCGCGTGATCGCGGTCGAGGAGAGCGGAATCGCCGATCTCGCCGCCGCGATGTTCGAAGCCAACGGCGTCGCCGATCGGATCGAGCTTCGGCGCGCCAACAGCCGGGACGTATCGCTCGACGAGCCCGCGGACGTCCTCATTCACGAGCTCGTGGGGAACGATCCCCTGAATGAGAATATCCTTCCGTCCATCGAAGACGCGCGCGAGCGCCTCCTGGCGCCGAACGGCATGCTCATTCCCTCCGCAATAGAGATCTGCTGCGTCGGCTTCGAAGTGGCGGACACTCCGTACAACGACCGCGCGCGAGCATGCCGCGAGCTGACGGAGCTCGAGGGCATCTACGGCCTGGACTTCGGGGCCTTCCGCCGGCTCTTCGAGGCCGCCCCGTCGGATCCTTTCATCCGCCCGCTCGGAAACCTCGGACAGGCGCAGTTCGCGCCCCGCATTCTTACCGGGGAAACCCAGATCTGCCGCATCGACTTCGCGCGCGACACAACGCTGACCGTGGCGCCGCGGAGCGATCTCCGTCTCCGCGCTACGCACGCCGGCACACTGGGCGGCGTGCTGGTCTACTTCCGCTCGCACCTCGACGAGGAGACGGTTCTCAGCAACTCGCCGTACGCGCCGAGGACGTCCTGGGACAGGAACGCCCGCGCCCTCGACAGGCTCGTGGCAGTGAATCCGGGCCAGGAGATCCCGATCATCACCGAGCAGCGCACGGTCGCCGGAGCGGATACGCTGTACGTGGGGTTGGCGTCAGAGACTCTGCGCGCGGAATGAGGCCCTGCTCCCCAATCTCCCGGATCACCCCTAAGGAACCTCCGACTGCCAGGCGATACCGGCAAAGCCGTCGTAGAGATCGGGACGCAACGGACAGTCGAAAGGGATGACCGGTCGGTCTCCTAACAGTTGACCGGAGGTTTATCGGCGCCGCTACGCGCACGCGAAACCTCCGGGCTAGCCTTGGGCTGGCCAGCAATTCTCTTCGAGCTAGGATCTCGCATCCAGGCACTGCCGGTACTCTCGCCATGCCGCGATATACGCTTTCGAGTCGCCTGCTGGTACGCCCTTCAGCTGAGCCAAAAACTTCGGCACACAGGTCTTGCAGGCGCTCTCGTGGCCTTCAGCCTCGACAATGCTCTCCCCGAAAGTGGACTGGCGAAACTCGGCCCCAAGACAGCGGCTGTTTTGAGCGCGGATCAGACCTTGAAGATACTGGTCGTCCGAAGACCAGATCCGTACCGTCTCGTCCAAGGACGCCGTTAACACTTGGGTGCCGTCCGGGCTGAACGATGTGGCCATGACCCAGCCCATCATTGGCTTCGTCAGAGTTGCAACGGGCTGGCCCGTAAGAGCGTTCCAGATCCGCGCTGTCTGGTCTTCGGAGGCTGTCACCACCAGAGTGCCGTCTGGACTGAACGACGCAGCAAAGACCTTCCCGGTGTGCCCTGTCAAGATGGCGACTGGCTGGCCCGTGACGGCGTTCCAAATCCGCGCCGTGTGGTCCAAGGACGCTGTCACCACTCGTGTTCCGTCTGGGCTGAACGATGCGACAACGACTCCGGCCTTATGCCCCGTCAGGGCGGTGATTGGCTGGCCTGTGAAAGCGTTCCAGATCCGCGCCGAATGGTCCAAGGACGCTGTCACTAATCGGGTGCCGCTTTGATTGAACGAGGCAGCCGTGGTCCCGGCCGTGTGCCCCGTCAGTGTGGCGGCTGGCTGGCCCGTGAAAACACTCCAGATCCGCGCCGTCTTATCATCGGACACTGTCACCACGCGGGTGCTGTCAGGGCTGAACGATGTAGCTCTGACTGCGGCTGTGTGCCCCGTCAGTGTGGCGACTAGCTGGCCCGTGAGAGCGTTCCAGATCCGTGCCGTCCTATCATCGGACGCTGTCACTACGCGAGCGCTGTCCGGGCTGAACGATACATCTCTGACTGCGGCCGTGTGCCCCTTCAAGACGGCAACCTGCTGGCCAGTGAGTGCGCTCCAGATCCGCGCTGTCTTGTCGTCAGACGCCGTTACCACGCGGGTGCTATCCGGACTGAACGACGCAACCCTCACTGCTGCAGTGTGCCCCGTCAGTGTGGCAACCGACTGGCCAGTGAGTGCGTTCCAGATCCGTGCCGTACGATCCCCAGAGGCTGTTACCACCCGGCTGCCGTCAGGACTGAACGACGCAGCAAAAATCCAGTCCGTGTGTCCCGCCAGGGTGGCGACTGGCTGGCTCGCAATGGCATTCCAGATTCGCACCGTCTGATCCCCAGACGCTGTCACCACCCGGCTGCCGTGCAGACTGAACGATGCAGCAAACACCCCGCTCCTATAACCCGTCAGGATTGCGTCGGACTTTCCCGTGAGTGCGTTCCAGATTCGTACCGTCTGATCCCCAGACGCCGTCACCACCCGAGTGCCGTTCGGATTGAACGACGCAGCAAACACTCCATCCGTATGTCCCGTCAGGGTGACGACAGATTCGCCAGTGAGCGCGTTCCAGATCCGTGCCGTATGATCCTGGGACGCTGTCACCACCCGGGTGCCATCGGGACTAAAGGACGCAGCAAACACCCTCCCCGAATCTCCTGCCAAAGTGGCGATCTGTCGACCGGTGTTCGCATCCCAGATGCAAGCCGGCTGCGCGAAGGTTGTTGTCAACACTCGGGTTCCGTCCCGGCTAAACGACGCAGCAACTTCGCCAGAGATAGAGACCCAGTCAAAGAGTTTGTCGAGGACCCCGCCCGAATGCCCTACGGTTAGGGTGAAGATTGGCTGGCCGGTAAACGCGTTCCAGATCCGCGCCGTATGGTCCTGGGATGCCGTCACCACCCGGGTGCCGTCCGGACTAAACGACGCAGCCAAAACCTTATCTGTGTGTCCCATCAGGGTTACGACGGGCTGGCCAGTGCGCGCGTCCCAAATCCGCGCCGTATGATCCTGGGACCCCGTCACCACCCGGGTGCCATCCGGACTGAAGGATGCAGCAAACAGCTTCTCCGTATGGCCCGTGAGGGTAACGGTCGACTGGCCTGTGGATGCATTCCAGACCCGCGCCGTTCTATCCAACGACGCAGTCACCACCCGGATGCCGTCCGGGCTGAATGATGCGGCCGTGACCTCACTCTCGTGTCCCTTCAGGGTGGCGATTGGCTCGCCCGTCATCGCGTTCCAGATCGTCGCTGTCTTATTCTTGGACGCCGTCACCACTCGGGTACCGTCAAGGCTGAACGATACGCAAACAATTGGCCCCTTATGTGGGAGGGTCGCGACCTCCAGTGGCCCCGTCGAGACCATCTGAAGAAGGCTGCTTACTGTAGGTGTAGAGGCTGGCTGCCTGACCTCCAAGAGCACCAGCGCGGCCTCGGTTGGGTCGGCAGCCACGAGGTTCGAGAAAAGGGCTGCATATGCTCTATCTTTTGCGCGTGTTTCGGACGCGAGAGCCTGCTGGCGCTGCCACCAAGCAACCCCGGCGAGAGCTGCCATGATTATCGCTACTACGATGGCGAAGCTCGCCAAACGCCGCTGCTGACGGCTTCGTCGACGAGCGTCCTCCTGATAGAGCACGGGCAAGAGCTCGGTCGCAACTCCGTACAGCTCGGCGGAGATCTTCGTCACAGCATCATCCGCGTTGCTGCGCCGGCTGGGCCAAAGCCGCGAGGCAAGCCCGAATTGCCGCAGGTCGATCCAATCCCAACTTTTCTGCTGATCGAGAGCACCGGGAAAACGATTCTCTGGGGCCCCAGGTCCGAGAACGAGGATTACACGGTCGTAAGCGGCATGCCGTAGAAAAAGGTCGATCTCTTGGAGTAGCCAGTTTGGCTTCCCGTCCTCGCCCAGCTCGAAAGCATCAGGAGTCGAAACGACGATCAAGTAGCGGGATGCACAGAGGGATGGGACGATCTTGCGCTCCCAGAAGTTAGCGCTCGCTCGTTCGTAACTGGTATCCAGAAAAATGCGCGACGGAATCTCTGCTCCGAGAGGTAGCCGCGACTGTACGCCCTCAGCGATCTCGGGCGGAGGACGGTAGGCCTGCAGCCGATCGCGGAGCCAACGAGCGATCCATCGGCCACGACGGCGGCGATACGAGATGAACGCATCGAAATCGGTCGTCATCATCTTCAGGATTCCGAATCGACGAGGCCGTATTTCTCCAGCCAAAAGTATAGCTGGGTGCCGGTCAGTCCAAGGAGGCGTGCCGCCTTGGACTTGTTCGGCCACGCACGGTCAGAATTCAAAGAGGTTGGCGAGTTATCTCGGTTACAGGATACGTCGAGAGCGACGACCAACGAGAATTCAAATCGAGACTTACGGATGGAACCAGAGGGAAAAGCAGGTGTCTTCAGATATTTGATCTTGGAGCGGGCGACGAGATTCGAACTCGCGACCAAGAGCTTGGGAAGCTCCTACTCTACCAACTGAGCTACGCCCGCTCAGGGGTTGGACGGAAGATTGTAACTCACTGCTGGGTGAAGTATTCGCTGAAGAGTCGGACGAAGGCGCCCGAGGGGCCGGTGAAGTAGGCGGTGGCGCGGACGGTCACGGGTTCCGTCGAGGCGAGCTGTCCGCCGCGGGAGTATCCCCAGACGGCCAGCGGCACTGTTCGGGCCTGGCCGGGGGCGATGTCGAGGTTGATGTTGGTGGACGTCGAACGGATTGTGTAGGCGCCGGAGCCGATGGTGCGGATCTCGATCCGGTTGAGCTTCACCGGCTGGTTGGTCGTGTTCGCTACCGACAGCGCGAACTGGACGTTCACCGGTCCGCTGAATGTGTAGGCATTCGGCGCTGATTCGTATTGCTGCAGGTGGAGCGTGATCTTCGGGGCGTTCGGGTCGTCCGGCGCGTCCGACGCACAGCCGGCGAGCAGGAGGAGGATCAGGATCGCCCGTCGCATCGCATCACCCGGCAATCGCCGGCAGTCCGGTCACCTGCTCCAGTTCCGCTTCCTCGGCGATCCATTCGGTCGTGCGGAAAGCCCCTTCCCACCGCGCCACGACCACCGTGGCCAGGCAGTTGCCGATGACGTTCACGCAGGTACGGCCCATGTCCATCAATTCGTCCACACCGAGGATGACGATGACGCCTTCGGCGGGGAGATTGAACGACGCCAGCGTGCCGAGGAGGATGACCAGCGAGGCGCGCGGAACGCCGGCCACACCTTTGGAAGTGAGCATCAGCGTGAGCAGCATGACGATCTGCTGGGTCCAGGTGAGCTGCACTCCCGCGGCCTGCGCCACGAAGATGGAGGCGAGGGCGAGATAGAGCGTGGTGCCGTCGAGGTTGAAGCTGTAACCGGTCGGGAGGACGAAGCCGACGATGCGGCGCGGCACGCCGAGGCGCTCCATGTTCTCCATTGCCTTCGGGAGTGCGGACTCCGATGAGGTCGTGGCAAATGCAATCGTGGCGGGCACCTTCACGGCGCGGAAGAAGTCGCGCAACGGTACTCGGAAGAGAAGCGCAACCGGCAGGAGGATGCAGATGAGGAAGACGATCAGCGCGCCGTACAACGTCAGAACGAGCATGCCGAGGTTGCGGAGGACGCCGAGACCGGAGTGGCCGATGGTGTTGGCCATGGCAGCGCCGACGCCGACCGGCGCAAACTTCATCACGAACTCGGTGAAGCGGAACATGATGTCGGCCAGCGACTCGCACCACTGCACGACCGGGCGCGCTTTCTCGCCGATCGAGGTCACCGCCAGCGCGAACAGGACGGAGAAGACGACGATCTGCAGGACGTCACCGTCGGCCATGGCCTTGATGATCGAAACCGGCGCGAGGTGGGCGAGAAGCTCGCCGAATTTCTGCGGCTTGGCGGGCGGATCGGGAGCGGTCAGACCCTTCCCTACCGCATCCGCTGCTTGCGACGCTTTCGCCGCGGCAGTGGCGGTATCGCCGCGGGCAACAGCCTGGTTTGCTTCCTTCGCCAGCTTCGAAGCCTGATCGGCCAGGACTGCCTTGTTGACTTCCGTGTGCACGCCGGCCAGCGATACGCCGAGGCCGGGCTTGGTGAGGTTGACGGCGCCGAGACCGATGAAGAGGGCAAAGGTCGTCACGATCTCGAAGTAGAGCAGCGCCTTGAAGCCGATACGGCCGACCTGGCGGATGTCGCCGGTCCCGGCGATGCCGATGACCAGCGTGGCGAAGATCAGCGGGGCGATGATCGACTTGATCAGATTGAGAAAGAGGATCGACAGCGGCCGTAACGCCGTTCCGTACTCCGGCCAGAGCCAGCCGATGAGCACACCGATCACCAGACCGATGAAGATCTTCTGCGTGAGGGAGACTTTCGGAAGTGCCATGTGGAAGGAGTGTAAGGGACGAGAGTGCTGAGTACAACGTTGTCGGTTGTCGGTTGGGTTGTCGGTTGTCGGTTGTCGGTTGTCGGTTGTCGGTTGTCGGGGAGAATAATGCGGGGAACCAAGCAGCCAAGCCGAAACCAACTGACAACTGACAACCGACAACTGACAACCGACAACCGACAACCGCAACCGATACCCGACAACCGACAACGCGCGCAGCGCAGCGCAGCGTACGATATCCCCATGAAACGTGGTTGCTTCCTCAGCCTCCTGATCCTCGGCGCATGTTTCGGCGGGTACTGGTACGTACTGCACGGTCACGTCGAGCCGCCGGCGTTCTGGTGGGCGACCGGCATCGCCAGCTTCTTCATGTGGATCTCCATCGGCACGTTGCAGGGGGCGATCGGGGCGGCGCGCGATGCCTCGCGCGTGACGAGAGAGTCGTCGTTCGGAGGCTATGGCGGCGAACAATTCGAAGACGGTGCGACCGTTACGGTCGTCGGGCATATCCGGGCGATGAGCTCATCGCTGCGCGCTCCATTCAGCGGGACGGCGGCGGTCCTCTACAGCTACGACATCAATCACATCTCCCAGGGCCGGCACGAGTCGACGACCGTGCAGGATTACTCCGGCTACGCCATGGTCCCGTGCGCGATCGATTCGCCGCACGGCTCGATCACGCTCCTCGGGTTTCCGCTGCTGGAAGGCTTCCCGAAGACAGGGTTCGACACGGAAGAAGGCCGGAGAAACGCCGCCGCATACCTCGAGTCGACGCCGCTGACCAACATGGAGGGATTCCACCCGGGCACGATCTACCACGAGGTCAAAGAGCTCCTGACCGACGACGACGGCCAGTTCCGCAAGGACTGGAAGATGACCGAGGACCGCGACCTGACCGACAAGCATCTGTCCGAGCAGGTCGTCGCGCCCGGCGACCAGGTCTGCGCCATCGGCCGCTGGTCGGCGGAGAAGCATGGCCTCGTTCCGGCGGTAGGAGGCGTGATCCGCCTGCTCCAGGGCGATCCGCAGAAGGTGGTGAAGGGCCTGTGGGGCAAGTGCATCGCCAATCTCATCGGATGTCTCATCGTCGCCGCGCTGGTCAACGGCGCGGTCTACACCCTGCTGCAGGTTGCCGCTGGCAAATCGAAGATCTGGGCTGATACGCCGGTGGCGAAGCATTCCATTCACCGCGACGAGATGCACGAGGCGGTGAGTGGCGGCAACATCGCCGCGGCGGAGAAGCTGATGAACAACGGCACCGGTATCGACGTGCGCGACAGCAGTGGCCGCACGCCGCTGGCCATGGCCCAGGACACGGCGATGGCGCGCTGGCTGATCGCGCACGGCGCCAACGTGAACGCCATGAATTACGAAGGACAGACGGTGCTGATGATGCAGTCGGCCGCCGGCCGCGCCGAGATCGTCCGCGCTCTGATCACCGCCGGCGCGAAGCTCGATGAGGTCAGCACGAAGTGGCACAGTACCGCCCTCACTCAGGCTCTCGATGGAGAAAAGACGGAGGTCGTGCGCATCCTGCGCGACGCGGGGGCGAAAGACGACACGGTCACCGAGAGCAAGGGGCAGGCGCTGCGCGAGTACGATCCCCCGGTGCGCGCCGCTCTGGCATGGCTGGATGCCATCCAGCAGGAGGATCTCGAGGCGATGAAGAAGTGGTCGACGTTCAAAGAGTTCAATGACGTCGACTTCAAACTCTGGAAGTCATCGCGGCCGGCGCATCCGAAGCTTGTCCGCGGCTATGCGAACGACGACGCGGCCACCGTCGAGCTCCGCGGCCAGATCGCCAGCGGAGTTTACGAGACGTGGACGTATCAGTTGGTCCATCGCGGCGAGGATTGGCGGGTGAGTAATGAGAGGTGGGAGACGCGGTTGAGTGGGAATGAGCCGTAGACGGGGTTACGCGGTCGCGGGGTGTGCCGGGGACTGCCCCATGTGTCGCTGGTGCCGTGTCAAGATTGAAATCGAGGTTACGCGCCTCTCAATTCACTGTCATCCTGAGGCTGCCGCAGCCGCGCCTCAAATATCGATGCTTGCACAGATCAAACGTCGCGGCGGAGGACGCCGAAGGACCCCCCAATTACAGGCCGGAAAGGGAGGGGGGATTCCCCTCGTCTGCGACACCCGTCCACCACCCTTTCCCGCAAGTAGGCTGGGGGTCCTTCGGCGTCCTTCGCCGCGACGTTTGATTTGAGCAATCACCAACACCACGAGCGCGGCTGCGGCAGCCTCAGGATGACAGGGAATTTGAGAGGCGCTCAACCCCGGACCCATGAGTCCGTGGACTCTATGAGGGAAGGCTTGGCGCGCATTTCCGTGGCTTACTCCCGCGGGCATGTTCTGACGCTCGCTCAAAGCGGGCTGCCAACTGGCGGATGAACGCTTTCCCCAGGCTCCAAGCCGACGGCTTCACGCCGGGAACTACAGATCTCAGGCCGGCGTCGCGGCCAAAATGCCGCGCGGCTTCGCCGCACGGCACAGACAAGAGTGTCTGTGCCACATTGCCCGTCGGTATTTGCTGAAGTGTGGAGTCTTCGCTGGATCCAATGTGGCACAGACAGGCACAGACACTCTTGTCTGTGCCCGGCGGCGAAGCTGCGCATTTTGCCGACTGATGCCAGGGGCTACGGTTCACGTGGGGCGCCGCGGACGATTCCAATGTCCAAACTCACGAGGCCGGCTTCGCCAGCCAACCGCCGGCAAGGCCGGCGTAAGACCGTAGCACCCGTCTTTAGGCGGGGGAACCGCGATCCGCTCCAATTTCGCGAGCCCGCTTAAGCGGGCGAAAGAGAGCCGTCCGCACGATGTCTGTTCCGAAGTAGCATTCCCGCCGGAGTCCGCATGGCTCACACGCGATGCCTCACAGCTACAGCAACCTCTTGACAATCGTAGAGCCTCTACGACGACACGGCATTTCGGTCGACGAAAAATACCTCTGAACGTGACCTGCCGACTCTGTCGCCCGCTAAAGCGGGCTCGCAATTTTGGGGATCGCGAAGAACCCCCGGCTAAAGAGCCGGGGGCTACGATCTTTTGCCGGCTCCGCCGGCGTTTGGCACAGACAAGAATGTCTGTGCCGGTCTGCGCCACATTTTGGCTGCGTCTTTGAGAGAGACAATGCGCTGACAAGTGTTAGAGTTCTTCAAGGAGGAATTCAAGAATGTATGAACCTATGACGGTGGACATTACAACTGACGAGGTGGTGGGACTAGGCAGGAAGCAATTCAAAGCTCATCCTCGTATCGGCGAGTGGATTGAGATTGACATTGACGGCATTGGCACTGTGTTTCGGGTGGTAATGGTAGGTCATTCAAGCGACGGCCACGGGTCCGATCTGTATGTGAAACGCCTTGGACGGACGGCAGAATTGATTCAGACTATCAAAGGCAAGTGATTACGGCTCTTTTGGTAAATAGGCGCGAAACTCTTCTCTGTTCAACTCACACCGCGATCGCGTTGCTCTCGCCGCCTGTCGCCAGCGTCACCTCCCCCGAGGCGACGACATCGGGCAGCGACTGGCGGATCCGCTGGATCAACGTCTCGGGATCGCGGCACTCGCCGGCGAGGATGCCGACGGAGCGGTTGCGGCCGGCGTGTTTGGCGGCGTAGAGACAGGTGTCGGCGACGTCGAGCACTTCCTGCCAGCCGAAGCGGATGCGGGCCGCCGGCAGGAACGGAAACGGCGCGAAGCCGATCGAGCAGGTGAGGCGGAGTGAGGTCGTCCTCTTTCCGACGATGAAGGCGTGGGCGGCGATGACGCTGCGAATGCGCTCGGCGATGGCGGCGGCCTCGTGACGCGAGGAGTTGCGCGCGATCAGCAGGAACTCTTCGCCGCCCCAGCGCACGAGCGTATCGGTGTCGCGCATGGCCGTCTTCAACAATTCGTGAATATCGACGAGCACGCGGTCGCCGGCGGCGTGGCCGAAGCGGTCGTTGATCTCCTTGAACCGGTCGAGGTCGAGCAGGAAGAAGAGCAGATCGGCGTTGGCGGTTGCCGGGTCGATTCCACCGCGGGACGACGACTCGTGCCGGCGCAATGCGTCGGCCATGTATTCCGGCATGCAGAGATCGAGATAGCGCCGGTTCTTCATGCCGGTCAGCGCGTCGGTGACGCTGAGATCGAGCAGGCGGGTGTTGACCTCGGCCAGCTCATGGGTGCGCTGCGCCACGATCGCTTCGAGCTCGCGGTTCCGGTGGCGGAGAATGGCCACGCGCGCGCGATGCCCGGCCACGATCACGGCCGCGATGAGCAGCAGCGCCAGCGAGCGCGCCCATCCGGTCTGCCACCAGGCCGGCACGATGGTGAGCTCCGTCGCCGCGGGCGTGCTCCACGCACCGGGGCGTAAACGCGCCCGCGCCTCGAACCGGTAGTGGCCCGGCGCGAGCATGGCGTAGTGCACTTCGCGCGACGTTGCGGGGCGCCATTCGTCTTCGAGGCCGAGGAGGCGGACCTGATACTCGATGAGATCCTGCTTGAGGTACGTGAGAGCGGCGAACGTCGCCGAGAAATCGTGCTTCGCGCTGACGGCCGACGACGTGATCCTGACCGGCGGCGGCTCCTCGCGCGGCGCATCGGGGCGTGGGATGTAGTGGCTGAAGCCTGAGCTGGTACCGAGGAATACTTCTCCGTCGGGCTCGGCCAGGAAGGCCATGGCGTCGACGTCGTCGCCGGCCAAGCCGTCGCTCATGCCGAGGTGCTCGATCAGAGGACCGTTGACGAGATCGACGCCGACGCCGGTGCCGATCCACAGCCGGCGATGCGCGTCTTCGCCGATCATGAAAATCTTGCTCGCCGAAAGTCCGCGGCGGGCATCGAGATGGTCGACGATGGTCATGGCGCCGTTGCCGTCGATCGAGAAGCGGACGATGCCGAGCGGCTCGAAGTACGCGGCCCAGAAATCTCCTGACGCGCTCTCGATCATGTAGGCGGCGTGATCATGGGCCAGGCCGTCATGGGTCGTGTAGCGCCGCCAGGTTCCGTGATCGAGGCAGACGATGCCGTGCTCGCCGGTGGCCCAGAGCCGTCCGCGCGAGTCGATCATCAGCCAGCGGAACGTTTCGTCGGGCGTGCCGTTCGGCACGGCGGCCGGGGTGAAGCGATCTTCGTTCGATGCTTTGCGAAGCAACCCGGCTCCGCGCGTGGCCACCCAGAGGACGCCGTCGCCATCGCGGACGATCTTCAGCACGGTCCGTCCCGCGGCGGGGTACTTGCGCACCTCTCCCCCAGCACCTACGCGCAACACCTCGGCGGGACTACCGCCCATCCACAGCGTGCCGTCTGCTTCCTCGACGACCGAGCGAATCTGATTGCCGGCCGTTCCGGCGACGGTCTGCCAACCCTTCTCGGCGGAACGTGCCAGGCCGAGGTCGGTCCCGACGAGCAGCCGGCCGGCGCGGTCCCAGAGAAAGCACCAGGTGACCGCGTTCGGCAGACCGGAATGGCGGTCGTAGGTCGTCAACTCGCCGCGGCCGAGCATGCGGTGGACGCCGAGGCTGGCGATCCAGATGGAGCCTTCTCGATCTTCGAGGACGTCGCGCGCCCAATCCGTCGGCAGCCCTTCGGCGGCGCCGACGACGCGCCAGCCGGTCTCGTCGTGAACCGCCACACCGCGATCGGTCGGCACCCAGAGATCGCCGCGCCGGTCGAGATCGAGATAGCCGCTGGTGCTGGTCGCCGGAAGCGCACGCGTCTCGTCGTGGAATGCCGGCTCCGCGTCGCCCTTCGCCCAGAGATGTGCCGCCGAGCGCGCCCAGACGGTCCGCTGCCGGTCGACGACGATGGCGTCGATCCGCTCACTGCCGGGATTCGGCCAGAAGGTCCAACTGCCGTTGGCGAAACGTCCGATGCGAGACGCCGAGGCGGCCCAGGTGGCGTGCGCAGTCTTGTCGCACCAGACCGTGGTCGCTTCCTCGTTCGGCCATCCCGCGATGGGCGCGAACGGCTTTCCGGCATTGCCGCGCAGGATGCCGCCGGTCGTGGCCAGCCAGACGTTGTTGGTGTCGTCGATCGACAGCGCGTTGATCGGAGGCCGCGCAGCGCTGACAGGGACGAAACGCCGTCCGTCAAAACGGGCGACGCCGCCGTAGGTAATCACCCAGACGCTTCCATCGGCGGCAGCCTGCACGTTCGGCACGTAGCTCGACGGAAGTCCCTCATCGAGCCCGAATCGCGTGAACCGATTGCCGTCGTAGCGATAGACGCCGTCCTGCGTCGCCACCCAGAGGAAGCCGGCCGCATCCTGGGCCAGCCGCATCGCCGCCAGATTGCCGAGGCCCGCCTCGGTGCCGTACGTGCGAAAGGGACGGATTCCCGAAGGGAGAACGCGCGCGGCCGCCGGAAGGGCGGCCAGCAAAAGAAGCAATACGGCGCGGCGAACGGACATCGGACTGGAAGATGGTAGCAGCGTGTGGCCCCGGTGGCTCGCCCCTGAGCTGATCTCACGCGGAGACGCGGAGACGCGGAGGAGATGAATAGGAACTTCTTTCTCCGCGTACTCCGCGCCTCCGCGTGAGTCCTCAGGCGACGTTTACGAAGAGCGCGACCGAAACGATACGATACCGCCATGCGCAGAGCACTCATCACCGGCATCCTCGCCCTCCTCATCACCGCCACCCTCCACGCCCAATGCGCCGACGTGACGAACATCGTCGGTCAGCTCGATGGGGCGCGGATGAAGCAGACCGTGGAGAAGCTCGTGTCGTTCGGCACGCGGCACACGCTCTCCGACACGACCTCGAACACGCGCGGCATCGGGGCCGCGCGGCGATGGATCTTCGACGAGCTGACGCGCGTTGCCGCGGCCAGCAACGGGCATATGACGGTGGCGTATCAATCGTCGATGCAGCAGGCGCAGCGAACGAACAACGTGCCGGTGGAGATGATCAATGTGGTGGCCACGATTCGCGGGACGACCGATCCCGACCGGATCTACATCGCCACCGGTCACTACGACTCGATGAACTCCGACATCATGAACTCCACGCTCGATGCTCCCGGCGCGGACGACGATGCCTCGGGTGTGGCGGTGATCATGGATCTGGCGCGCGTCCTCTCCCAGCATCCGCTCGACGCCACGGTGATGCTCGTAGCCGTGCAGGGCGAGGAGCAGGGACTGCTCGGCTCGCGCGGTCTGGCCGAAGAGGCGGTGGCCAAGAAGTGGAACGTGGAAGGGATGATCACCAACGACATCGTCGGCGGAACGGTCGGAGGCGAAGGCGATATCGACAATCGGACCATCCGCATCTTCTCGGCGAACACGAAGGGAGCCGGCGACGGAACGTCGCGGCACTGGGCGCGTTTCGTCCGCGATGGCGTCCGGCTCTACCTGCCGAACGTCAAGCCGCGCCTGATCTATCGCCTCGACCGCTTCGGCCGCGGCGGCGATCACGCGCCGTTCTTCGAGAGAGGCTTCCCGGCCATTCGCTTCACACAGGCCAACGAAGACTACAAACGCGAACACCAGACCGTGCGCGTAGAGAACGGCATTCAGTACGGCGACCTGCCCGAATTCGTCTCCGGCGATTACATGCGCCTCGTGGCCTCGGTCAATGCCGTCGCTCTCGTCACGGGCGCCTGCGCTCCCGCAGCACCGAAGAACGTGAAGGCCGGCGGCGCGGTCACGAACGACACCACGCTGAGCTGGGAGATGGGAACGGATGCGGATCTCGCCGGCTACGAGATCGTCGTTCGCGAAACGACGTCCGATGAGTGGGAGAAAGTGATTCCGGTCGGCAAAGTAGCCCGCTACACGTTCAAGGACTTCACGATCGACAACGTCTTCATGGGCGTGCGTGCCGTCGACAAGGATGGGAACCGTTCACCGGTGCGGACGCCGGAGGAGCGGCTGGTGGAACCGGCGCGGAGCGCGGCGCCGCCGGCAGCGAAATAGGATCGGCATTTCGGGGCGCGGGCGTCACATCGGTCCTGCCAAGCTCCGGCACAGACAAGAGTGTCTGTGCCACATTAGTCCTCGCTCGTTGCCGCAGGCCCCGTGGCTCGCCAATGTGGTGCGGCACAGACTGCTGCCCAAAGCAGCGGCCAATGTGGCACAGACACTCTTGTCTGTGCCTGGCGGCGAAGCCGCGCATTCGCAGGCGGAAGCCAGGAGCTGCGGCCAACTCAAAAGCGCCAGATCCCACACATTCGCGAGAACCCTCAGCGGCGAGACGCCGCCGAGCCAGCCGGCGAGACGCCAGCGCTCCGGATGCTACTCCTTCTTGATCGACAGCCTGGCCGACTGCGACTCGACGAGGACGCGGGCGGTGTCGGTGGGCGCGTGGGTTC